>Ga0209463_1000060_pt1 | contig 94675 bp, 119 predicted proteins | sample AgamicMgSfrz_FD_187169 | JGI IMG/M metagenome (GOLD analysis project Ga0209463, IMG submission 187169) | Agave microbial communities from Guanajuato, Mexico - Mg.Sf.rz (SPAdes) (version 2) | ecosystem: Host-associated > Plants > Phyllosphere > Phylloplane/Leaf | place: Guanajuato, Mexico... | reverse complement strand
ATCTTATAGTACGAAAAAAAAGAGAGATATCATTTAATTTTCATGCACATTTCTTGAACATTTGCACTTTCTTGCTATCATAACAAATAGGGAGGGGTAAAAATGGATACTCATGCGCTTATTTTCCGAAATAAAGTCATGTTTTATTTAATATTAAGTATTGTTTCTCTCTTAACTGTAGTCAATATTATGGCTGAAAAATCATGGCTTTTTATAGCTAGTATAGTTATTTCAGGTTTTTCATTACTAGGCGTAACAGGGTATTATATTTTTAAGAAAAAAACGCGACACGTTCTGTGTTCTCATCTTTTTACACATGCAAGTCTAGGAGTGATTACATTAGTTTTGTTCTCTGATCCTAGTTTTGACAAATTTATCTTTTTGTTTTTAGCTTTGATGATTCCTGTTCTTTACCAAAATAGTTGGTTGACGATTGTAAATGGTGTTTTTGTAGGAATAGTTATGAGTATTGCATATGTGACGAACAAACAAGCTATTTGGGGAGGATATGATGTTGTTGAAAGCAAAAGTTTGATTTTTTCATTGGCATTGACCATTTTATTTGTTGTGTTGACTGTTACACAGTCTAGAGCAAGTGAAAAATTAAGAAAAGATGCGTTAAAAAGTGAGAATAACGCCATTTTGGAAAAGAAAAAAGCTGAAGAACTATTAGTGAGGTTAGAAAAAACATTGCATGAAATTGAATCGTTTAATGTTGTATTAGATGAAGGTTCCTCAACGGTAAATGATAATAGTAAACAAATTGTTTTCACAAGCCAAGAAATGTCAAAAGCCATTGAAGAACAAACCATTGAAATTTCAACATTTTCATCATTTATTCATGACACAAAAGAAAAATATGGAGAAATTGTAAAAGATTTTACAGATATTGATGCAAAAAGCAAAGAAACAAATCAAAGTATTGTGATTTCAAATCAAAAATTCGAAGAATTGGAGCGTTCTTTGGAATATATTAAAAATTTCTTTTATCTCAACAAAACTACCAACGAACAATTAAAAAATAAAACAGATGAAATCAAACAAATCATGACTATTATTAGTGGGATTTCCGATCGAACCAACCTTCTAGCTTTAAACGCGAGTATTGAAGCAAGTCGAGCAGGGGAGCACGGAGCTAGTTTTATGGTTGTAGCAGAAGAAGTTCGTAAGTTAGCGGATCAAACCAATCGTTCAACAAAAGAAATTGAGTTGATTTTAAGTGATGTAAATGAAAAAGTGGAAGAATCGTTTTTACAGATTCGAAAATCAGAAGAAGTGTTTGTTGAAAATAAAGAAAAAACAAAAGAAGTAAAAGATTCATTCGGTGTATTAAAAATAAACAATGAACAAGTAGAAAATAAATTGATGATATCAATCGTAAAAGTAGAAAAACTTCAACAAGATATTCAACAAGCATTGGAATCAATTTTAAATATTTCTTCTATTGCAGAAGAGAATTTCTCAAGCGTTCAACAAATTACAACTTCTTATGAAACAATTGATAAAATGATTGCTGATTTAGCACACAATTATCAAATTCTTCAAACAAAAATAAAAAAGAAATGACGATTGTCATTTCTTTTTGTTGTTTCGCTCCTATTTTAAACATCGATATGATTTAATTCGGTTTCTAATAAGTGAAATTCTTTTTGCAATTTGTCATTAATTTCTCGGATTTCAAGAATAATGGCATTGATTGAATTGGTCATTGAACTTGTTTCCTGACTTGTCGAAGCAAGTTCATCTAATGAAAAGCTAATTTTTTTGCTACTTTTTTCAATAGAATCCACTTTGTTTTTTGTGTTTTCACTTAATTTTTTTACGTATTCTGCTTCTTTTTCGAGTTGCTCAATATGTTCTAATACTAGCTTACGTTTATTATTTATGGTTAAAATAACTTGATTTCCTTCTTTTGATTGTTCATTTGCAATGGTCATATTTTCTATTAAATTGTCAATGATTTCTTGGATTTCATTGGAATACTTATGACTTTCAAGGGACAACTTTTTCACTTCATCTGCTACGACCATAAATCCTTTTCCGTGTTCACCAGCGCGTGCTGCTTCAATACTCGCGTTTAGTGCTAATAAATTTGTTTGATTAGAAATCGTTGAAATTTTATCCACAATTTTATAAATTTCGATGCTTTTATTTGCTAATTGTTCTAGATAATTAGAATTTTCATACAAAATATGTTCGAGTGTATTGCTTTGTGTTTCTAATTCTTCCGTATAAAAAGCACTTTGTCTTGTAAAAGAAAGCATATCCTCGCTATTTTTTTGTAAATTATTCGAGTCATTTGCCACTTCTTTAATATCTTGTTGAACCAATGTCATATTGGTTGAAATTGCTCCTGTATTTGTGGCTAAAATGACATTTGATTGTTCGACACTTTCAAATCCTTCTCTTAACTGTTCGCTTGCTTGTATGCTTCGATTAATTGTTCCTTGTAGTTTTGTTCCAAAAGATTGGATATTATCTAAAATAAATGTAATGCGTTCTAAGTTATTTTGTAACGTTTCTTTTTCTTTTTCGATTTGTCCTTTTAGTTGTTGAACGTAATTAATTACACTAATTTGTGAATACAAACTCACACCAAACGCTAAGATCATATAGGCAACATCTGTATTATAGACCATATCTGGCGGGAATAAGTTGTGTTTATTTACGTAAAAGAAAACAACACCAGCAATAAAAGCATAACCATTGACAATATACGTAATGCGTTTATTAAGATATACCAGTGAATTAATAGAAAAAATAAACAAAAATGTGTACACTAAAAATGTGGCACCAAAATAAAGCAAAACAGAAATCAATGTAATTGCCATGAACTGTAAATAATAGGCGAGAAAATATTGTGTTTGTATGGTATTTTTCTTTAATAACCAGTAAGATAAAGGAAATGTCAGAATACCAAATACAAGAAAAGCAAGAATGTTCTTTAATGGCATGGAAGTAACGATGTTGAAAATGGTTAACAACAACCACATGCAGAAAAGAAACTTAAATAAGAAGTTATTTTTAGATAAAAAATGTTTATCTAAACGCATGAAAATACCTCCTTTGGATAAACTTTCTATTGTTCACTTTACTTAAAAAGGATTTTTTTCGCAATATTTTGTCCCGTTTTTTAGAGAAAGGATCTTCTCATAATATATGTAATAAAAGTAAATCTTTTAAAAAGGAGAGAAGAAATGATTTTTTTATTTGTTTTGATTTTCATATTGGTTATTTGCGCTTGTTTTAGTTGTATGTATATTGAAAAAGAAAACAGGCAATATATCAAAAATGAAATAGGTTCAAATGTTCAGATTGAAAGATATTCTGAAAACAACCTATTTGGTCTGTTTAAGTATAATGTTTATACAAAAGAAAAAGACTACATTTTTTTATTTGACGGAAAAAAATTTATTCAAAAAATAAGTGTGACGAAAAAAAGTTCCTAATCAGGAATTTTTTTTGATTGTTTTTGAAGGATTGTGATTGTTTTTGAAAAATAATACGATAGAAAGAAAACGTTTTCAACTATTTTCAAAAAAGAAAGAAGTGATAGAATATGACAATTTATACATGCACCTTAAATCCATCTATTGATTATGTTGTTCAAATGGATCATGTTCAACTAGGTTCTGTGAATATGGCTTCCTTTACGGATAAACAACCAGGAGGGAAAGGAATAAATGTATCTCGTATGCTTCATACCTTTGATGTATCGAATACAGCTTTGGGATTTGTTGGAGGGTTTACAGGAGATTTTGTTCTAGCTTCGTTAGATAAAGAAGGAATTAAACACGAATTTTTACGTGTAGAAGAAGATACGCGTATTAACATTAAATTAAAAGGAAAAGAAGAAACGGAGATAAATGGAGTTTCACCGTTCATTTCCAGTCAAAAATGGTCAGACTTACTTCATCAGTTAGAACAATTACAAAAAGGAGATTACCTTGTGTTATCAGGAAGTGTACCTTCTTCTCTTCCCAATGATGCTTATTCCATTATTGCTGCACGTTTGAAAGGGAAAGGAGTCCATCTTTTTGCGGATGCGAAAGGAGAGGTCCTTCGATCGATTATTAAACAGACTCCGTTTTTAGTTAAACCTAATCATCATGAATTAGGAGAACTATTTAATGTAAACATTGATTCAATAGAGAAAGCGATTCTTTATGGACAAAAAATGATCGAAGAAGGTGTGCAACATGTAATCGTTTCAATGGCTGAAAAAGGAGCTATTTTGCTTCGTGGAAAAGATGTCTTTCACGCAACAGTTCCTACAGGAACAGTTATAAATTCAGTAGGCGCAGGAGACTCTTTAGTTGGTGGTTTCTTAGCTGTATATAGTCAAACAAATGATGTGGAAAAATCGTTTGCTTATGGAGTGGCTTCAGGAAGTGCAACAGCTTTTTCGTTAGGGCTTGGAACAAAAGAAAAAATAGATTCATTGGTACCAAACGTAAGCGTGAAAAAATTATAGGAGGGATTATTCGTGAACATTCAAGATTTAATGAAAAAAGAATTAATTTTACTTGATATGAAAGCAACAGATAAAGAAGCAGCCATTGATGAATTAATCGCTGCGTTAGAGAAAAACGGTCATTTAAATGATCAACAAGCATTCAAGCAAGCGATTCTTAAAAGAGAAGAACAAAGTACAACAGGAATTGGAGATGGAATTGCCATTCCCCACGCTAAATCTGAAGCTGTAAAAATTCCGTCAATCGTGGTAGGACGTTCGCATGGCGGGATTGATTATGAAGCGCTTGATGGACAAAATAGCCATTTATTTTTCATGATTGCCGTTGGAGCAGAAGCAAAAGAAGAACATTTGAAATTACTAGCGCAGCTATCAACAAAATTAATGGATGAGTCGTTTCGTGAAAAATTATTACAAGCAAAAACAGAAGAAGAACTTCTTGGTTTTATTAGTGAAGAAAAACAAGAAGAAAAAGAAGTCCCCTCAACAAATTCGCCTAATAAAAAACGCATACTAGCTGTTACGGCTTGTCCAACGGGAATTGCTCATACATTTATGGCAGCTGATAAATTAAAACAAGCAGCAAAAGAACTTGGTGTTGATATTAAAGTTGAAACAAATGGAGCAAGTGGTGTTGAAAATCGATTAACAGCAAAAGAAATTGAAGAAGCAGACGGTATTGTGGTGGCAGTTGGAAAAACGGTCGAAACAGCTCGTTTCAATGGAAAAAAAGTCGTCCAAGTTTCTGTTTCTGAAGGAATCAAACGTCCAAAAGAATTAATACAACAAGTTTTGGACGGAACAGCGCCTGTTTTTACATCGAATGAAAAAGCTTCATCAAGCGATGAAACGAAACAAAAAGTAGGTTTTTATCGTCATTTAATGAACGGTGTATCTGAAATGCTTCCGTTTGTTATTAGTGGCGGGATTTTAATTGCCATTTGTTTTCTATTTGGTCATAATTCGTTTAATCCAGATGATCCTTCGTATAACAAGTTTGCCGCAATGGTATTTGAAATTGGTGCGAAAAATGCCTTTGCGTTAATGGTTCCTATTTTAGCTGCGTTTATCGGAAGAAGTATTGCAGATAAACCAGGATTCGTTGCAGGGATGGTTGGAGGTTCGCTTGCAGCACTTGGCGGATCGGGATTTTTAGGTGGAATCGTTGCAGGTTTTCTAGCAGGTTATGTAGCCCTTAGTGTGAAAAAAGGATTATCAAAAACACCGAAATGGTTAGAAAGTGTAAAATTAGTACTTGTGTTTCCTGTTTTAAATGTATTTATTACAGGAGCGGTTATGATTACGGTTGTAAATAAGCCATTATCTGCTTTTAATACGTTGTTAACAGATTGGTTACAAGGATTAGGTTCAGCCAATGCTATTTTATTAGGTCTTGTACTAGGTGCCATGATGGCAGTAGATATGGGAGGACCTGTTAATAAAGCAGCGTATGTATTTGCAACAGGTTTAGTAGCAAATCATGTCTATGAGCCTATGGCAGCTGTTATGGCAGCGGGAATGGTTCCTCCTCTTGGTATTGCGCTTGCAACAGTTTTATTTAAAAATCGTTTTACAACAGAAGAAAGAGAAGCTGGGAAAACGGCATTTGTATTAGGAAGTTTCTTTATCACAGAAGGTGCTATTCCATTTGCAGCAGCGGATCCAAGTCGTGTTATTACAGCTTCTGTAATTGGTTCTGCAATAGCTGGTGCTTTATCAATGTTATTTCATTTAGGATTAACAACATCTCACGGTGGTATTATTGTATTTGGATTTGTTCAAGGTGGTTGGTTGTTATATGTAACTTCTATTCTTGCTGGAGCGATTGCAACGGCAATCACACTTGGATTATTAAAAAAGAAAGTAAACTAAAGCGACTTTGTCGCTTTTTTTATTTTCTTGCTTTTTTTTGAAAATAAAGTACAAATAAAGAAAAGAAGGAGGGGGAAAACATGAAATTTGATATGAACAAAACCCATCAAATTGTTTCGGAAGAAACGATGAATTATATTGCGGATATGGCAAAAGAAATGAAATGGGATGGAAATGTTTTTTTTGATGATAAAAGCGATAACAGTTACTGGGGTGTCAAAGATAACATTATAATTAATCCAAAAGAAATAATGGAAAGAGTAAAAGAAAAAAATAGAGATCCAGAATTAGAATTAATTTCAACCGTTGCACATGAAATGTATCATGGAATTGATCAAGATAAAGCGACATCGGGAGAAAATGAATTAAAATTAATTGAGGCATTATACGAAATACCTGAAAACAAACAAAAAGTTGAAGCTCTTTTAGCTAGATGTGAAAAAAATATATTATCTAGGGAAATTAATACCAATTATGCGTCCGAATTTTTACCAAAAAATCATTCGCGTTACGATGAATTGAAAAAAACATTTTTAGAAATGAATATAGAAGCCAATCAAACGTATATCAAAGGCGGAGCAGGAGGGAAGGTGAGAGGTATTATAAGTAAAGTGAAAAAGGATATTGCAGAAGGTATTCCAATGCAGGAACAATCGACCTATCGAGCTTTTAAAGAACGAAATAATATTTATAAATATAAAGTAGTGAAACAACGACAAGTAATGTTTAATGAACAGGAATTCAATCAAGAAAAGCAAATGCGCATGGATTATTATAAACATGTAGGAAAAGTTTCAGATGCACTAAATGTTCAGGGGAAACAGAAAGTTGTTCAATACGAAAAACAAATCAAGATAACGCACGTTAAAGAAGAAATGAAATTGAGTCATGTTCCGAAAAAAGAACGTTATCTTGCTCGTTTTGCTTCAATGGCAAAAGAAAAAATAAAAAAAGCACTCGAACCCTTAACAAATAATAAAATGGTTCGAGTGTATAAAGAAATGAAAGAAGATTATCAAAAATCAGTACTAGCTGAGAAAGAAAGAGTGAAACGAAAAGAAGTAACAAGAGAAAGATGGTTATAAAAAAGACATCATTGATGATGTCTTTTTTTTAGATTATGCTGGAAAACGATAATACCATTTTGGTAAACTCGACTCAAAAAGAGTCGGATATGAAAACGCAATGTTTTCTTCCATATGAAAGGTAAAAGTAAATCGTTTTAAATCATTGGATTCCAAAAAACAGGTTTTATTTATATTCTCGTACTGAAGAATAAGCGATTTAAGTCCTTCTTTTTTGGTTGCTTCAATTGCTTTTTGAATAATCGTTAAAAAATGCTGCTTCTTTATTTTATCATAGGATAAACTATCGTTTTGTTTAATAAAGAAAAACAAAAATTTATTTTTTTCAACATTGATTTCTTTTAACAAAATAGGTGTTGATCCGCTCATCACTTCAATTTCTTCTTCGTTCACGTTGTATGTACACGAAAATTTTTCTTTTAACAGTTCTAAAAAATGAGTCTGTCCCACTTCATCTGTTAATATGTTTTTTAAATGAGTAGAAAGAGCATCCATTTCATGTAAACATAACAGCAACTCTTCAGCATTTGACAATACGGGGAGTTGATAAGCTTTCTTTGCTAATTTTTCGATCACTTCTTCTCGGTCGTGTGGACTTTTTTTGTGTGTAGGCATTTCCCAACATCCTTTCTTCTTATCTTCTATTATACTATGAAAAGAAGAGATAAACAAAAAAATAAACTTCAAAAGAAGTTTATTAACCAACCGTTGTGATCGAACCATTTAAAACATGATATACTTTTTCACTAATGCCATAAGATTCTTGAAGATTTAATTTTACTGCAAACTCTTTTAACTTTAATAACCCTTCTATTACGCCATCGTTATCCATTCGATTTGGTATTAAAACGAATGCAATATGTTTAGTTGGCGTAATTAAATAAAAATCTCTTCCTATATTTGGTTCTGCTAGTTCAGAAAAAAAGAATTGAGCTAAAAATTCTTCTTCATGCTGTTGAAATAAAAACATACGACCTGCATACGAATGTTCTTCTTTCTCTGATGATACCCATCCTTTTGTAAACAGATTTTTTTTCGCTTGTTTTTCGATTTGTTCTTCATCAAAAAGATCATTTAACATACTCTCTTCAATATATTGAATATAGTCTTCATGTTCGATGGCATAACCTATTGATAAATCGTCTGTTACTTCTTTGGCTAAAAATTTTTCTTCAGTAAAAGGTCGAATAATCGGAATAATTTTATCACGATTAAAATTGGGAATGCTTTGTTCTTTTTTGTTAAAATTTAAAAAAAACGAAACAAGAGGCTTTAATACATGTTCAAGGTCGTTGTATTGATGTTCTTTATAGAGATTGGACAAATAAAAAATGTCTTGTTTTTCGTCGTACGTAAAATGCAAAGAAAATTCGGCTGAATTTTTCTTAAAATGAAATGAAGGAAATGTTTGATTAAGATAGGTTTCGACATGGTTTAAAAATTGTTCCTTGTTCATCAAAATCATCCTTTCGTCTATCTTTCCATTATATCACAAAAACCAACATAAAGACAAAAAAGAAAACGTCTTAATGGCTTTTTTACAACATTTTTTTCTATGTTCTTGTGAAATTATACGGTATAATAAGTAAGAACCGACCAGAAAGGATGAAGAATATGAATGGAGCATTACTAGGGTTAAGTATCATTTTATTGATTGGTGTGGTGGGGATTGCATACGGGTTGTATTGTGATTTTTCATTTGCCAGTAAAATGAATAACATAAAATCAGAAGAAGGAATGAGGATAGAGGGATGAAAAAAATCATAATAATCTGTGTAAGTGTATTTTTACTTGTTTCATTAGCGGCATGCAATCAAACAAATGAAAACAATAAGAAAAAACTAGATGAAAAAGTATTCACACAAGGTCAAACACTTGCGCAATATTACTACGCAGGAATTCGTGGGAACGTGAAAAAAACGGACAAAATCGACACATTTCAACAACATTTCCAAGATGCTTATCTTTCTGATCAATACGATTCAGAAGAAGAAGGTGTGTTTATTTTAACCATTGCATCGTTGAAAACAAACTACGAAACGTATCAAAAAGAAGAAAAAAAACAGCAAGATACCAAAAAAGAAATGCAAAAAAAATTAAATGAACTACAAAAAGAATTTGGCATTACATACAAAAAGTGACAAAAAGAGACAAGATTCGTCTCTTTTTTTATGTTCTTGTCAGAAATTCTCACACAAAAATTAAAAAGGGAAACAAGGATTATGACGAAAATTCAGATAATTAGTTATATAAACAAAATAAAACAAAGAGGTGAAGAAGTGATGAAAAAAGTTGGATTAACGTTATTAAGCTGTGCACTTCTATTTGGAGCTGCAGGATGTGCACAAAAAGAAGATGCAACAAAGGATACGAAGAAAGAACAAGAAAAAATTGTGGTAGCAACTGCGCCTGATAATGCGCCGTTCGCGTATAAGGAAAATGGAAAACTAACAGGATTTGATACAGAATTAATTAAAGCGCTTGCAAAAAAAGAAGATATTGACGTTCAATGGAAAGAAATGAAATTTAACGGAATGATCCCAGCACTTCAATCTCAACAAGTGGATGCAGCAGTAGCAGCTATGACGATTAATGATGAGCGTAAAAAAGTTGTCAATTTCGCTGGTCCTTATTTTGATTCGGGTCTTGTATTGGTAACGAAAACAGATAGTTCAATTAAAAAACTTGAAGATTTAAAAGGGAAAACAATTGTTGCAAAACAAGGTTCTTCTGGTTTAGCAAAAGCACAAGAATTAGCTAATAAGTATGGAGCAAAAGTAAAAATTCTAGAAGATGAAGCAACGTTATATATGGATGTTCAAAAAGGCGGTTCAGACGCTTTAATTAATGATCACCCATTTGTTGCAGCTAAAATTAAATCAGGTACTGCTTCTGGATTACATATAGTAGGAGAAAAATTAACTGGTGAACAATATGGTATCGCTATTACAAAAGATAACGAAGAATTATTAAAAGAATTTAACAAAGATTTAAAAGAAATGAAAGAAAATGGCGAATATCAAAAACTTTATGAAAAATATTTTGGCACTAGTAAATAAAAAAGATAAGGGTGCTCGTGCACCCTTTTTTTCATAAGAAGGGAGTTATGAACATGAATTTCATTCAAAGTCTTTCTGAGGTATTCCATGATTCATTTTCTTTGCTTCTAAAAGGAGCTGGGAAAACATTTGAACTTGCTTTTCTTTCTCTTTTAGTTGCAACAGGTTTAGGGCTATTTTTTGGGATGCTTCGTATTTCGACAAACAAATTTTTACGTTTTATTGCGCATGCGTATCTTAGTATTATTCGAGGAACTCCTTTATATGTTCAACTAGTATTTTCTTACTTTGTTCTTCTTCCTGCGATTTTCGGTCAATCGATTGATCCATTTACGGCAGGTGCATTGGCTCTTAGTTTAAATGCAGGGGCGTATTTAGTTGAAATATTCAGAGGTGGAATTGAATCGATTGATAAAGGACAAATGGAAGCAGGTCGTGCGATTGGATTTACTCATTTTCAAACGATGCGTTATATCATTTTACCACAAGCGGTCAAACGAATGATTCCTTCATTTGTTAACCAATTTATTATCACATTAAAAGATACATCGTTACTTTCTACAATTGGAATTATGGAATTAATGTATTCAGGACAAACGATTTACTCAGTGAATTTTAAAACACTAGAAGTATTAACAATTGTAGCGCTTATGTATTGGGCAATTGTTACATTATTAACAATTGTTGCGAATTGGATTGAAAGGAGAATGGCACAATCATGATAGAAGTTAAAAATTTGCATAAGTCATTTGGGTCATTAGAAGTATTAAAAGGAATTGATTTAACGATTCCAAAACAACAAGTGGTTTGTTTAATTGGTTCTTCAGGTTCTGGGAAGTCAACATTACTACGTTGTTTAAATTTATTAGAAGAACCGACATCAGGTGATGTGATCATCGAAGGAAAAAAAATAAATGAACCAAAAGCAAATATTAATGAGATTCGTCAAACTGTAGGAATGGTTTTTCAACAATTTAATTTGTTTCCTCATAAAACGGTTTTAGAAAATATCACCTTAGGTTTGCTTAAATTAAAAAAAGTATCAAAACAAGAAGCAGAGAAAAAAGCCATTGAACTTCTAAAAAAAGTAGGATTAGAAGAAAAAGCCAATGCTTATCCTAAAAGCTTATCAGGGGGTCAGCAACAACGTGTGGCTATTGCAAGGGCTCTTGCGATGAATCCACATGTGATGTTGTTTGATGAACCAACTTCTGCTCTTGATCCAGAAATGGTAGGAGAAGTGTTGCAAGTCATGAAAGATTTAGCAAAAGAAGGAATGACGATGATTATCGTTACACATGAAATGGGTTTTGCGCGTGAAGTTGCGGATCGTGTATTGTTTTTAGAAAAAGGAGTTATTATAGAAGATGGAGCTCCAAAAGATGTATTTGAACAACCAAAACATGAACGAACTCGTGCATTTTTAAACAAAGTGTTATAAACAAGGAGTGAACAACATGAAGAAAAAACCAGTAATAGGCATTACTGCTTCCTATGTTAAACACAATCATTACATGGAAGGTGTATATGTTCATCACGATTACCATAAAGCGATTGTGGCTTCAGGAGGTATTCCACTTATTTTGCCTGTTTCCACAAAAGAAATGGCAATGGAATACCTTTCGATGTGTGATGGGATTTTGGTAAGCGGGGGAGAAGATGTCGATCCGCAATTTTATCATCATGATCCTCATCAAAAGTTAGGATTTGTTTTTCCAGAAAGAGATGAAGTAGAACTTGCTCTTATTGAAGCGTGTTTAAATGAAAATAAACCGTTACTTGGGATCTGTAGAGGGTTACAAATTTTAAATGTTGCATTAGGAGGAACGTTGATTCAAGATCTTCCGTCACAAGTTCCTACTTCTATGCAACATGTTCAAACGATTCCTCGACCTCGTTCTTTTCATTCAGTAAAAATTGAAAAAAACAGTCAATTACACACCATTTTTGAAAAAGAAAGTGTGCGTGTAAATAGTCTTCATCATCAATCAATTGATGTGCTAGCTAAAGATTTAAAAGCTGTATCCTTTGCAGGAGACGGCATCATCGAAGCAGTAGAACATGTGAGTAAACAAGCATGGGCAGTTCAATGGCATCCTGAATCAATGTTTTCGACAAGCGAAGACATGCAAAAACTATTTCGTTCTTTTATTCAAAAATGTATATAAAAAAACGGCTCATTGAGCCGTTTTTTTTACTTTTCTTCTTTTTTATCGTCTGATGTATTGTTGTAGTTGTAATCGTCTCGATTGACGGGTTTAAATCCTTTTGGTGTGTGGAAGCGTAATAAATCTTCATACACCGTTTTATCAGACATTTGTAGTTTTTGTTCAACACTTTGTTCCATTTGTTTAATTTCATCATTTGATTCAATTTGATTTCCTTCTGAATCATAATATTTACCATTAATAGACGTAACGGTAGGAGAAACAAAGTTTCCATTACGGAAAGGTACAACTTGTGAATGTTGCGTTGATAATAAATCTGTACCAAATTGAATATAGTCTTTTGTATCTGTGCCAAGTAAATGAAGAAGAGTTGGTAAGATATCAACTTGACCACCATACGTATGATTTACACTTCCTTGAACACCAGGAACATGGATGAATAACGGTACGCGTTGTAATTGAGCTTCCTCGTAATCGTTAATGTCTTTACCTAATACTTTCGACATCGCTTTGTCATGGTTTTCAGAAATTCCATAATGGTCACCGTATAAAACAATTACAGAACGATCATATAAACCTGATTCTTTCAAATATGTAAAGAATTGTTGAACAGATTCATCTAAATAACGTGCTGTTTGGAAATAACGGTCAACTGAACCATCTCCTGTTGTAGCTGCTTCAATACTTGTTTCTTCTTGAGGCATTGTGTAAGGGAAATGATTAGATAGTGTAATGAATTTTGCATAAAACGGTTCTTTCACTGTTTCAAGTAATGGAATAGATTCTGTAAAGAATGGTTTATCTTTCAATCCATAATTGGAAATATTTTCTTTACTCATGTCGTAATAACTAGAATCAAAGAATTTGTTTACACCAAATGATTTATACATTTCATCACGGTTCCAGAATGTTTTACCATTTCCGTGGAAAATAGCAGAAGTATAACCTTGTTGCCCTAAAATAGCTGGTGCAGATTGTAACGTATTTTGTGCTTTTGTTGTAAATACGGAACCTTGAGGTAATCCAAATAATGAATTTTCTAACATAAATTCTGCATCACTTGTTTTCCCTTGTCCTGTTTGGTGGAAGAAATTATCGAAATAAAATGTACTTCCATCTCTTGTTAATGAATTCAAGAAAGGTGTTACTTCTTGACCATTTAATTGATAATCGATTAAAAAGTTTTGAAAAGATTCTAAATGAATGTAAATAACGTTCATCCCTTTTGCTTTTCCAAAATAAACAGGATTTGGTTCTGCGTATGTTGATTTTGTATAATTGACAATTTCAGTGATATCATTGCTATCGGCGAAAGCGCGTTGTGCAGATGATTTTGTGCTTTGAATTGCATCGTAAATGGTATAATTATATGCACCTAAGTATTTTACTAAATAGTTGCGGTCAAATGTTCGAGTTAACAGTTGTGGGCGATCTGATTCTGCTAATCCTAAATTTAAGGCTAATAATAAAATACCCGTTAAATAAATCGTTCCCAATTGACGACGATTCATGCGATATGATCTCATACGCACAACTTTAAAGGCAAGTAATGCAATTAAAATGATTGTATCCAAGAAATAAAGAACATCATATCGATTTAATAATTCCCATACGCTCCCTCCTAAATCTCCAAAGTTTTTCGTTTGAGTAAGAGTTGGAAGTGTGATAAAATCGGTGAAAAAGCGATAGTACACCACGTTAGCGTAGAGAACAAAAGATAAGAAAAAGTTAATGATAATTAAATAAATGTACGATTTCTTCCCTTTTGCAAAAAGTGCAAGTCCTAAAAATAAAATGGCAGAGCTTGCTGGGTTAAAAAACAATAGAAATTTTTGAATGGTATTGCTAATACCTAAATGGAATTCAATCCGATAAGCGATATATGTTTTTGCCCAAAATAAAATAACTGCAAGGAGGAAAAAACCTATATGTTTACTTAATAAGGATTGAATGGTTTGTGATACTTTCTTCATAAAAATCCCCTCCTAATTGTAAAACATTTAACATTCAATGTAATTTTCTTTTTTTTACTAAATCCCTTTCTTATGTTGTAGCACGTTTTCGGGAAAAAAGGAAAAAATATTAAAAAAAGACCGCGATTTATCGAAGACTTTGTTAGTTTACTATATGTTTATTTATTTTTCCATCTTTTTATTTTCACCAAAATTAGTATATTTTATCAAAAAATGTAACATACTAAGAAAGAGAATAATAAGTAAAGAAAGGAAGAGGGAAATGATTGATGTGTATGTATGTGAACCTTCTAACAAGCAGTATGTCAAAACAATTGACAATGAATTAAAAGCATTTCAAGAAATAGTTGGAGGAAATATCGAAGTGATATCGCTCGGAAAATATGTCATTGTTTGTGATGAAGAAGCGAAGTTAAAACAGAAAAAACCATCCATTCATATGGATGTTGATTTTATCGCAGGAACAAGTTTTTTTGCGAAAACAGACAATGATCAATTTGTAACGTTGGATGCATCGGATATTCGAAATATCGAACGGTATATGAAAGGTGAATCGCTAAGTGTGATTGCGTAAAAAAATGCTTGTTTCATATGAAACAAGCATTTTTTTATAGAAAAGAAAAAACCTCTTTTATTGACATCGGAGAAAAGAAAAAGTAGTTTAAAAGAGATTTTTATGAAAAAGGAGATGAAAAAAATGAATTTGTCTCTCAAAAACACTTTGATTATTGCTTCGTTGATGACTGTTTCGATGGGAATTGTATCTTTTTTAGGTTACACAAAAGCCAAAGACCTTTTAACAGATGGTGCTAAAAAAGAAGCGATAGAACAAATGAAATTGGTCAAAACAGACATTGACAACTGGGTTCATGAAAAAAAAGAAATTGCCTATTATCTTTCGAAAATGGATATCTTTAAAAAAGGCGATTTGCCGAAAATTTTTGCTTACAACAAAGAAGTGACAGCTAAAAATAAAAACGTAGAAAATGCCGCGGCGTATATTGGACCTACAGGAATTGTTAAACTTCCAAATGGGAATACAGATGATATCAGTAAACAAAAATTGTTTACGGTTCCTCAATCAGGAAAAGTTTATACAACTGATGAACTTGCAATTTCTGGTATTACAAAAGATAAACCGATTATTCGGACAATTGCTCCATTATACGATGAAAAAGGGGCGTTTATAGGAGCAGCGGGAGCGGCGTATTATGTAGATGATTTATTAACTATTATATCCAAAACAAAAATCGGGAAAAGTGGATATCCTATTGTTTTTTCATCCAATGGAACCGTTGTTGGCTATAAAAATAAATCCTATATTATGAATAAAAATGTTCGCGATTTTAAAAATGATGAACTAACGAAGTTAGTGAAAAAAACAATGAATGGACAAAAAGGAATGATTAAAACAAATGTTAATGGTGTAGATAGTTTTGTTTTTTATCAAAAAGCATCAGAAGTTGACTGGGGAATACTGGTAGTGGTTCCTCAAAAAGAAGCATTAGCAGATGCCAATAGCTTACTTATTTTTTCAAGCGTTGTAACGGTTGTTTCGTTGATAGTTGTAATTGTTATTACCTATTTAAGTTTAGTTCGTACGCTAAAACCGTTAAAAGTAATCAAAAAACAATTACATATACTTTCTAATAGTGAAGGAGATTTAACAAAACGATTACCTGTTCATTCAAATGATGAAATTGGAGAGCTTTCGCTTGCATTTAATGCCATGCTTGAAAACCTTCAACAATTAATTTCAACCATTTTAGAAAAAGGACAAACGGTAGCAAACTCTTCTTATCTACTTCTTCAAAATATCGAACAAATGTCGATTGCTTCGAAACAAATTACAGATTCAATTCAAAGTTCTGCAGAAAATTCAGAAAATCAAATGTATGAATTTCAAAAGAATTTACATTCAACAGAAGAAATCACGAAAAAAATGACAGAAATTTCGAGCACTTCACTTACTGTGACAGATCAAGCAAAAAAAGCAGCAGATGAAGCGAAAAATGGCAATCAAAATATTGTTGGATTAATTAAACAAATGATGACCATTCAAGAATCCGTTCATACATCATCTGATGTGGTAGGAAAGTTGGCAATCCGTTCAGAAGAAATTGGAAAAATTCTTGAAATGATTACGGCTATTGCAAATCAAACCAATTTGCTTGCGCTTAACGCTAATATTGAAGCGGCACGTGCTGGCGAACATGGGAAAGGATTTGCCGTTGTAGCGGATGAAGTCAAAAAATTAGCAGATCAATCGGCTGTTTCGGCTCAACAAATTTCGACGATTGTAAAAGAAATTCAAGAAGAAACATTGCATGCGATGGAAAGTATGAAAAAAGGAATCGATGAAGTAAGTATCGGGAAGAACCAAACGGAGAAAGTGGGAGAATTATTTGGAAGCATTGTGAAAACAGCTGAAAATGTGGCAGATGAAATTCAACATAATTTTATTGCAACAGAACAAGTTGTGACACAAACCAAAGAAGTAGAAAAAACAATTCAACATAATGTAGATGTTGCCAAACAGTTATCAAATAATTTCCAAAAAGTTGCGGCTTCTTCTGAAGAACAGTTAACGACAATGGAAGATATTACTCATTCAGTTGAATCTCTATCGAAAATGGCACAAGATTTAAAACAATTATTGGATAAATTCAATATTTAAAAAACTCCCTTTCGGGAGTTTTTTAAATATTGTTCTTAGAAAATGGTTTTCTTCATATAGTCAATAACAGGAGGTGGAAAAAATGAAGCATACACCTTTTAAATATGAATTTGGAGAACTCACGACACTATTTCATTACGCGATTCGAAGCATTGAAGCAAGCGGTTTTCAACTTACAAATCATGGGACGAGAGAAACGATGCAAATTGTACCTTTTTCAAATGAAAAATGTTTGCCTTGGGGCGCAGTTCAATACGAAGGGAGTCGATATTTGCATTTAAAAAAACCAACGGTTGTAAGTATTCGATTTTATAAACGAAATATTCCCTCCGCATTACAACAAGAACTGAATGCTATTACATTATTTCGTCGGGATAAAAATAAAGGACCTTCAATGAATAAAGAATCAAGTGTTATTGCGTTTAAGTTATATAGGATAAATGAAAAAGAACGAGATTTAATAAACGTTCTTTATGATGTGTTAAAAAAATATGCAAGATAGAACCGAAAAAAAATCGGTTCTTTTTTTCTATTTGTCGATTTTTGAGTATAATAAGCCTGTAACAAAAAACCATTTTGGAAGGAGCTTTTTTACATGTTTAAAGGACAAATTCAAACAAGTAACCGTCGTTTTAAAACAAGAGTAAGTGCACTAAATGGTGCAAAAGTTCAATTTGCTACAATTCAACGTGATATGGATGATTTACACCATGAAGAAGTCTCCAAAATGATGCAAGAAGTCATCGTACATTACCAAAATTTAAAATGTGATCAACCTTATTTTATTTCTGTTGAAATTACATCAAATCCAAATGGATTAAAAAAAGAAAAAATATTTGAAGTAACGTTTAATGAAAAAGGCAAAAGCAAGATTATAGGTTGGAATAAAGAAATTCGGCTCTATCCTCTGGATGCTGAATTATTTGAAAGTTTTTTATTTGAACAAACAATAAGAGGTCAAATTCAGTTCATAAAAAATAAAATTAACGAAGCACTCGATCAACAAAATAAAGAAGTTTTTGATCTATATGCAAAAAAATTACGTACATTTAACGATTACTTAAGAAAATAAATAGATAAAAAGCACATCAATAGATGTGCTTTTTTTATTCTTGCATTTTTTTGACCATTGTTAACAATTCATTGGACATTTTTTCAATGTATTCGGCGGTTCCATTTACTTCTTGTGTCGTAGAAGCTTGTGATTGTACTTTGTTTTTTAATAAATCAACCGTTTTTAAAATTCCACCAACGGATTCATTGATTTGATTCATCATTTGTTCGATTTGTCCTACCGCATCCGAACTATCAACAGCAAGTAGGCGAACTTCTTGAGCAACAACGGTAAACCCTTTTCCTTGTTCTCCTGCACGACTTGCTTCAATACTTGCGTTTAATCCAAGTAAATTTATTTGAGCGGAAATTTGTTTAATAAGTTCTGTAATAGCTTTTGTCTTATCAATGCTTTCTTTTGCTTTTTGAGCAGAAATAAGGGTATCTGAATAGGTGTTGGCAATTTCGTTTGCTTGATTTGTTACAACGTTTAATCCTTCTGTCATTTGAGTAACAGAACTTGAAAATTCATTCATATTATGTACTAATTCTTTCTCCAAATTATTTTTAATTTTATCTTGAGTGATATCGCGTAAAATACCTGCTGCATGAAGAGGAATTCCTTCTGAATCTCTAAGCGTTTCGCACATTAAATAATACCAACGATATTCTCCATTTTTGCTTTGTAATTGGAGTTCTGTTCCAAATGTTGTATTTCCTGAAGCATCGTAAATATGAGAGAGAAATGCTTCTGTAACCTCTTCTTTTTGACTAGGATGAACACGTTCCAACCAGCTTGATAATACATTTGGAAAATCTTGTTCACTTGAATACTTCAATAGTTTTCTAAATTGAGGAGAAAACCAACAGTATGTTTCTGCGCTCATTGGCGTTTGGATACTCATCCCCCATGTTCCTTCGGATGTCAAAGGGCTTAAACTTAACGCCTTATTAATTAATTCAAAACGGTTAATAAGCTCATTTAATTCATTTAGCTCTGTTTTTTTATCATGTACATCTCGCATAGCTCCAATTGTACGAACAGGAACGCCATTTTCATCACGTACGGTTGCAGATTTTGCGTGGAACCATCTGTATTCTTTTCCTTGAACTAATGCGCGCAGTTCCATATCATAAGGAGTTTTACCTGTTGGATCTTGAAGATGTTTAGCAAATTGTTCTTCCATATAAGGTAAATCCTCTGGATGAACAGCATTTCGCCAACTTAGATACACATTTGGAAAATCAGTTTCATCTTTATATCCTAGTAACGTACGAACAGTATTTGAATAAATATTTGGATCCACAGCATAACCATCTACACAATCCATATCCCAAACACCTATTTGATTTGTTTCAAGTACCAATTCTAACTTTAATTTTGTTGCTTCATAATTTTTATTAGTGGTATCAACAATACGATTTATCACTTCTTTGATTTGATGAAGAGTGGAATCTTCTTCATTTGTGTTTAAACGGATATCTTTTCCTGGTTGATTTAATGATTCTTCCATTTCTAGAAGTTCGGATAAGAGTGACTGAAATTTTTCATTTTTTTGTTTTTTAAACATCATTTAACGCCTCCTCTATTTTTATAATTAGCTACTATACCTATCTTTTCATTTTTACTGTATTTATTTTAAAAACACAACATTTTTTTCATTTATGTTAGAATAAAAGAGAAAAGAGGTGAAAATGTGGGAGAACTTATTCCATTTGAAAAACCAAACATTCCATTAACGAAAGAAGAAGATTTGGAATACCGAAACTTGGTTGAAAAAATTAAAAAAGCATCTTCTTTGCGCGATATTTATTATTGCAAAAAAGAAGTAAAAGCATTTAAAGAAAAAATTAATCAACGTATCAATGGAGAAAAAAAGTAGTTTTTTTCTCCATTTTTTTATTTTTTATGTAAAATACAAGCGCAAGACCAAACTTTTATCGAAAAGGAGTGCTTTATTTTATGTTAACAAAAGTCTTAGTAGTGTTTCTTATTGGAGCTTTGGGAGGTTTGGTACATCGGTTGTTATTTGAAAAGAAATTGTATTTGCCGAAAATGAAAGAAGATGAACATGGACGATACCTTGATTTGGGATTTTTAAAAGATATTATCATTGGTGTCGTGATGGCGTTTATCGCAACAGCTGCAAGTATTATGTATGTACCTGTTTTCAGTTTAATTATTACCAGCTTTTTAGCATCGATTTCAGGTAAATTTTTATTGAAACCAATTGTCCGTCAATTCATTCAAAATCGCAAAGAATCACTTCAAACCGAATTACAATCGCTTCAAGAAACACCCAACTCCAACCCTCATCCTCAGACGCTTGACCAAAAAGCGCAAGGACAATAAATAAAGAAACACTAGGAGGTAGTCTTTGTTATGACCAATATAGAGGAAAGAAGATGTGAGAGACTTCGTGAAAAAATAAGAGGCGCATCAACACTTCGAGAAATTATCTACTTGGGGAAAGAAATAAACCGACTCAAAAAACAAAAACAAAGACAGAGAAAAATTCAAAAACGATTCATATGAATCGTTTTTTTTATTCCAAAAAATCAAATTCAAGATATAATAAGAGTTGTATTACAAAGAAAAAGGAGCATACATATGAAGTTTTTTACAGATTATTATCAAAAAAGAAAAATTGACATTCAATATGTTGAAAAAAATGAAAAAGAAATTAGTTTTACATTTATACATCACCCTTTGTTAAACGGGATAAGATTAGAAAAAAAACATATGCAACTATCAATTTTTATTGAAGAAACGAACGAAACATTCCAACAATTTCATCAACAAAAGCCTATAGAATCTTTATCCAAAGAAGAAAAAGACATTCTTTATGCACTTATTGATTGGTTTCAAGAACAAGATCCTCAACCAAAAATGGTGTTCCCTGAAGAAACAATTGGTCGCTCATTAGTAACAAAACGGGAAGATTTTAAAGAAAGCAAAACGGGAAAATGGACAAAAACAGTAGTAGCTGATTTTTATTCTTTTCAGCAACTCTTTAAACGATATGTACGTGAGTGGTTAGAAACCTACGAACAAACACATGTAGATTTAGAATATACAACTACGCGTCTTCATAAACGTATTCGTTTTTATTACTGTGGGATTAAATCAACGGTTGAGTTTCATTGGAGTAAGCAACAAATTATAGTAATGGATTGTTATCATGGGGAAGAATTTTCAATCGAAAAAGTAGAAGAAATACAGGAAGTACTACATTTAATTTTTACAAAAATAGAACAAAGTATGCGAATAAAAAATACATTGCGTCCTCAGCGCTACCACTTTGATCGTTATACCAAAAAGTTTTTTCGTCAAAAGGATAGAGAAAATGTGTATCACGCCTTGTTAAAGGTAATGACGCCTCAAAAGATTGAACAATTGAGCGCTGAAAAAAAGAAACAAAAAATCGAAATAGAATTGATGGAAGATGTAGAAAAAGACCAAATCATTTGTTACATCTTGGATTGTTATTTAACCAAAACTAAACACGAAACGACATGGAATATTCAATTAAAAAAAGCCTAACATATGTTAGGCTTTTTATTTAAGGTGTCCAAATTTTATTTTCAATGGTTTTGATTTCACCATTTTGATAAGCATTAATAAACTTTTGAACGAAGTCTTTGTTGTATTGTTTTATCACGGTTGGATAATTTTCAATTGCAAATTCACGGAACCATCCAGAACAAAGCGTCGTACAAATGCGTTTGACTGCTCGTTCGTAACAAGAACGGTAATTGCTCCATTCATGTCCATGTTTTGGAACAATGTAACGTTCTAATGCGATAGTGTATGCTTCTTCTTGAACTGCTTGAACTTGCATTTCGTAAGGAAGTTCAAAGAACATGTCTTTTTCACACCAAGCAGAATCAAAATCTTTTTTCATCATTTCATAAACAGGTTTTTCATGATGTTTCATTGTTTCATGAATATCATCATGAATGAAGAAACGTTCGACTACAAGTTTAGAACTAAAGAAGTCTTCGTTACTTACATTTAATTTTGGCGTGCGTTGTTTGTAACGATTTTCTGCTTCTTTTGAACGAAGTTCGTAATACGTATTCATGTTCTCGTTTCGCGTAAATTCTCCTAAAAAGTCTTTTAGTAAATGATAATCTTTTACATTTTTCTCGAAATGAACAGGAAAAATAAGATGACTACGTTTTGTTAACAGTAAATAAGGAAGACTTAGGGCATAAAATGTTTCGCCTACTAATCCTTTTACTTCTACTCCGTTTGAAACAGAAGATAAATGTCGATGTAAAAAACCTGCTGAAGTACCTGGAAATGCAATTTCGATCTCATATTGACGTTCTTGTGTTCCCAGGTGGTTGTAAACTGAAGCTTTGTATTTATTTCCTTCTGTTGGATACAATGTATCAATATTTTGTTCGAATGTTGTTTGCCATTTTTGAAATTCTTCCCACGACATAATCACATCATAATCACGATTTTTTAAACGGAATTCATCGCTGTGAAAAGTAGCGGGTAACTGAGATAACATTGCTTTAGATCCAAGAATAATCATTATATATTCCTCCGTTTTATCTTTTTTTAATAACTATTAATAACTTTCTTCTTCGTAATAACTATCTTCGTCTTCATAATAACTACTCTCATCTTCATACTCTTCTTCACGATATTTTGAAATGATATCATAAGCTGTAACTTTTAAAGGAAGTCCCATTTCTTCTGCGTGGCATTTTAATACATTTAATTGTTCTTCTACTTTAGCCGTTAATTCGTCATAGCTAAGTTCTTCATCATCTTCACAAAAATTATGAATTTTTTGAATTTCTTCTGCAATTTTTTGAATGTTATGTTGCGACATTTCCATTTCATCATCTCTCCGTTTCTTTTAGTAGAATACCTTATTATTTTACCATAAAAGAAAAATTTGTTTTGAAAAAAGCAAGAATATTTATGGTAAAATATAAAAGAAACATACATAAAAAAGGAGAGTAAAAACATGATTACACATCCAAAAATACATGAAAATATTCTATATTTCTTTCGATATGGATCAAAAGTTTATGGAAACAACACAGAACAATCAGATGATGATTACATTGTTGTAGTAGAAGGTGAAGAAGAATTAGAATATGGTATTCATGAAGGAAATGAAAACATTACCGTGTACAGTGATGGAACATTTAAACGATTGATCCAAGAACATGATATCGCCGCGCTGGAATGTGTTTTTTCAAACGAAACGAACTATCTGTTTGAATTAAATTTATCACAATTACGTCGTTCCATTTCCGCAGTCGCATCCAATAGTTTTGTTAAATGCAAGAAAAAATTAATAGATGGTCCTGATTATAATCCGTATGTAGGGAAAAAAAGTTTGTTCCATTCTCTTCGTATTTTAGATTTTGGTATTCAAATTGCTGAACATGGGAAAATTATTAATTTTGCTTCTTGTAATGACTTATTTTTTGAAATCATGAACATAGAAAGTGATGATTGGACTATATATCGACAACGTTTTGAACCGATTGCAAAAAAATTAAAATCACATTTTAAAAAAGTAGCACCGCTTGATAAAGATGCGCGAAATAAAAAATGGTAAAGGGATTCTTCAATGAATCTCTTTTTTGTTAGAAAATCTCACAGTCTTTTTTGAAATTAAATAGGAAAAAACTTGTTCTTTGTTAAATAATTGAATATTATAACCAAAATATCATTACATTTGTTAGATTACTTAACAAAGAGGAGGAAAATATGAATCGTGAACGAGTCATTCAATTATCAAAAGAAATATTGGAGTTAGATTTAAAACGTGATGAATTGTACGAAGAATTAGTGGTGTTATCAGAAGGAAGAGGAGAAGAAATATTGCGTGCTGTTCAAAATGGTATTCGATTAGGAGAGAAAAAAAGTGACACATCTAACCGTTAAGAAACAAACGTTTTTGCCGATTGGTGCATTTATTATAGCAATTGGCGTAATGTTTTTAAATGCAGGGCATTTATTAATTGGTGGAACGGTTGGGCTTGGGATATTGCTTCATTATATGACAAATGAATCGGTTAGTTTTCTCATTTTTTGTTTAAATATTCCTTTTTATTTAGTAGCTCTGCCATTGCTTGGAATTAAATTCACAGCTAAAACGTTTGTCAGTGTATGTTTTCTTTCATTTTTTTCCACGTATATCCCTTATTTGTTTCCTTTAGAACATGTTCATCCACTCATAGGTGCATTAGTGGGAGGAAGTCTATTAGGGATAGGTATGGCAATTTTAATGACGCGCCAATCGTCGATTGGCGGAATTACAATACTAGCAGTTTTATTGCAAAAACGATATGATATTAAATCAAAAACAACGATTTTGTGTTCAGATGCTTTGATTGTAGGGTCATCGATTATGTTGATCGATATCCATGCGGCTTTTTATTCGATTATAGCGATTATTATGACTAATCTTTCACTTGAACAATATAAAAAAATAAATGAGAAAAAAAGAAGATAAAATGATTTTTTTTGTTATGATGGATAAAAAGAGGTGAAAAGATGGAAATATTTATGCTTTATTTACTTATCATTAATCTTTATGGAATAGGGTTGATCATAGCGGATAAAACAAAAGCGCGAAATGGAAGTTGGAGAATTCCTGAAAAAAGATTATTTTTAGTGGGTTTATTTGGAGCAGCAGTTGGTATGTTTGTTGCGATGAATATGATTCGTCATAAAACAAAACATATTTCTTTTATGCTTGGTTTTCCAGTGATGATCGCGCTACATGTTGTTCTTTATTTCGTATTACTGTAATAAGAAGATAGCAAAAGCTATCTTTTTTTATTTTTTTATCATTTTTCTTGTACAATGAAAAGGTAAAGAAATGATAAATAAAGGAGAGGGAAAAATGTTAACGGCTGATGAAAAAGTAAATTGTATGGAATTAATTAAAACGGTTTATAATGGATTGGAATTATACCAACGTTCACCAGATTCCAAACTAGCGCAATCTGTTTTTAGTTTAAATGAATCAATGATTGCGGATGTAGCAGAAATGTGTGGACTTCAATCAACCATTAAAGATGCGTTAAAGGAAAAAGAAAGTGAGCATAAAAAGCGTCAAGAAAAAATTAATCAATTAGAAAAACAGTTGATGAATAAAGCATCAATTGAAGACTTTAAAGAAAATCTATCTTATCTTTTTAAACAAATTGATATTCGCTGGAATGAAGAAGGTTTTAAGGGGGCTGTTCAAAAGAAAATCAATCAAGATGGAAACATTCGAATTCTTTTTCCACTAGATTTATTACAAGAGCCTTGGGATTTAGAAGAAGATGATGAAAGTGAAGAACTGGATCCGAAATATAAAGAAGCATTTCAACGAAAAAACTTGGATGTAGATCAAGAAGAAGAATATATTTTAATTAAAGATTGTGATCGAAATAAAGAAATATTAACAAAAGTGTTACAACATGCATTTCCAGGTGTAAACATTTTAGAATGGAAGCACATAAAAAGTAATGGAACGTTTTATCTTCGAGAAATTAGAACATCTTTATCCAATCTTGGTTTTTTGGAGGGGAATCAATGAATAAAACAGAAGAATTATTACATTATTTAAATAGTCTTTATAAACAAATACAAAATAACAAGGCTTCAAAAGAAGAAATGCAGCAATTGCTTTATATCATTGAATCGCTTTCGCTAGATATATCGAAAGAAGAAGGATATATACGAGATAAAAAAGATTCGTTGGAGAAACAATTTGAACAAGAATCAATACAAAAATTACATGAATTAGAACTAAAACGAAAAAGTGGATCGTCTGTTTCTTATGTTCAAGAGCAAATGAAAGAAATGGCATCAAAAATTCAAACCTTTTGGGCAGAACAAGGATTTTATTATGTGGGAAATGTGGAAGTGGATTATAGCGGGATTGTAGAAGTTGAATTAGGTTTTGCTTTGCGATTTCCATCAATTGATCCTAGAAAAAAAGTAAGTGGGGCGCAACAAGAAGAAAGCAACAAACTCTATTTTCGAAAAGAAGGATTTCTCTTTAACGAAAAAGAAAACGGATTTCTTGATTGCGATAGTAATAAAGAAAAAATTAAAAATATTATTCAAAAACGATTTCCTTCTTCTTATATTCGATCATGGGAAACGGTTATGAGTGGAAGAAATGAACAAAAAATAAAACGACTATATATTCGTATCTCAAATATTATGGACATTTAACGCTACAAGAACGACATTCGTCGTTCTTTTTTTATCCACAAAAAGGTTTTCATGGTAGAGTACAAAAAAGGGAATAAAAGGGAGGTGTTTGGATGTTTGGTTTTTGGTTTTTTTGTTCTGTGGCAATAGCAGGTTATTATTTTTTAGAATATGAAAAAGTAAAACGAAAAAAAGTAAAAGAAGTGTTTGCTAATGAAACAAAAGCATTGGTGACAAAAGAAGATTTGCCAAGATACACAGGCGTAAAAGAAGAAGATATTGACGATTTAATTAAAAAAATAAAGATTAAAGCGATCGAAATAAACGGAAAAGAGTATTATAAGCTGGAAGAAGTACTAGAAGAAATAGAGGAATTATAAAAAAAAGCGGCATATAACTGTGCCGCTGTTTTTTAATACGAATAGGTTCCAACCACATAATTTTTAATTTCTAAATTTTTTATATGTTCTTCTTCAAATCCTAACGAGAGAAAAGATGTTTTGATTTCATCATCGTTTTTCTCTTTTTCAGCAGAAGGAATCGCAATTAATTTTTTCATCTGAAGATCTAATACGCCTGATTGACTTTTCCCAAGTTCGATTCCAATGACGTAATACGGACTTTCCATATAAATTTGGAATGCTTCAAGATCTGCTGATTCCATTTCTTCCTCCATAAATGCAAGACCAAGTTCACGTTTATCTACCAAATATCCGCGAACATGAACTAACGACACATAATCATCGAATCGTTCTTTTTCTGATAAAACAACTGGTTTAAATGGTTCGATTTTTTCGTGAAATTGTTTGTAAATGGTATCAAAAGAAGAATGTTTAGGTTCATATACTTTGTGCGCAGTTTCAAATTGTCCGCAAACAGCACAAATAACTTGTTTCAATTCTCCGTTTTCATAATTTTCATTTTTAATCCAAGTGTGTTCGCATGATTCACTACCTTTTATATGTACTTCTTTCGTTATGTAGGTAAAGTTTTGATCCATCGAAAATCTCTCCTTGTTTTTAAATTCAATTATCTAAAAATAGTTTATAATAAATTAGGAAGATAAAACAAGAGGAGCTGTGGGAAAAGTGAAATTAACCAAAAAAGAAATTGAAAACAATACGTTTTATTCAGAAAAAAGATATGAAGAATTAAAAAAACGAATTGAAAAATATGAAAAAGATGAATACAAAGAAACAAGGTTAGAACAAAAACTATGCAAAAGTTGTTGTTATTTAGCAAGTGGTATTGCAGGTCAAGGATTTACAAGCTATGCTTGCAAAGAATGTGGAAATAAACATGAACATCATAACACAAACACGCCTAGATATTGCAAAATCTGCGCAAAGACACATCACATTTGCGTAAAATGCGGTTCATCATTATAAGAAAAAACGACAACATTAGTTGTCGTTTTTTGTAATCGTTTGTAATAACCAAATTGGTTTGTGTTTTCCTTTTACTACGTCCCCGTATCCCACAAGTCCAAAATCTTTGTGATAATATTCAACAAAATGATCATTTGTATTTTTGATCACGATTACATGATCTAAATCAAATAACGTATAATCATCATCTAATACTTTTTTAGTGTTACCCTTACCAGAAGACCATTTTTCACCTTTTTTCAGTGGAAATGCTAATTCTTTTACATTATTTTTAAACTGATCTTTAAAATAAAGACCATCTTTTTTCACTTCATATAAGCCTTGTTGGTTTGCAGGTGAAGCGGAAACTTTTCCATTTTCTGAAACATGATAATAATCGGAATCGATGGATTCGCCATTGAGCGTTCGATACGTATATGTCATATCTTTTGTCGGTAAGAAATCATTCGATGTGGTTTTATACGAATGTTTAACTGTTTCATTAAATTGGTCAATAATTTTCTCTTTATCAATTCGGTGGAACGTCGTCATTTTTTCTAATACACCATAAGGAGCTCCGCTACTTGTCGTATTAATATAAAGAGAAACTTCATTTCCTTCTAAAAAAAGATCTCCTTTTCCGCTATGTCCCCAGTTATCTTTTGAAAACGTAAAGGAACCTTTTCTATCTTTATTAAGAACAACATTTGTTGTAAATTCTACAGGCGTTATATGAAAAAAGTCATCGTAATAATAGCTCAGTTTTACGGTATTGCTGTTTAAAAAGGAAAAAGAAAGAGTGTTACTTCCTTGTTCAATCGATGTATTGACCCAAGTTCCTTTATATTGTTCTTTTAACGTTTTTTTAACAGATTGAACCGATTCAATTGACAATACAGAGGGTTCAATTTTTTCTTTTTTTTCTTCTTTTCCAAAAAGTAAAAACATAAAGCATACACATGAAAATAAAAGTAAAGGCGCTATTAATCGCTTCATTTTACGGACTCTCCTTATTTTAGATATAAAGACATTATACTTGTTTTTCAAAAAGAAAAAAACCTTTTTTTGAATAATGTGACTTTTTTTCTCTTCTACTTCAATTCTTTATTATAATAAAAAAGTAAATATAACAAAAAAAGCCAGATCTTTTGATCTGGCTTTAAAAAAAGGAGAGAAAAATGGACATCATTTTATGGATCCAAGGAATAGCATTGCTATGTAGTTTACTAATGGAAGGAGTTCAAACTCTCGTTATTTCTATCCTTAAAAAGAAATGTGAGAAAAAAGATATCACAGCGGGACAATTGCTTGAAGATTTTAAAAAAGAACATGCATTAGATGATCTTTTGATTCGTTATGATCAAAAAAGTACAAAAGATAACGGCACATTTTATGTGCTAAAAAATGAAATTCATTTACACGTAGATTTTTTAACATCCGCGCACTTATTTCATTTGTGGTTAGCTATTCATGAAGGGTATCACGCATTGCAAAAAAAGAAGAAAAAGCCATGGACGATGCATAGAGCAAAAAAGTGGATTTCAATTCGTCTATTGTTGAAATGTTTATTATGGATAGGAAGCGTTTATTGGAGTGTTTGTCAGTTTACTGATTTTTCTTTTTACGGCGAGAAATTCTTCATTATCACATACGTGATAATGGTAATCGGTCAATTAGGCACGCGTTTTTTGTGGGAAATAGATGCAAATAAACAAACGTTTCATTATTTAAACAACCATACCTACTTTCAGCAAGAGGAACGAATGCTATTTGCAGCGTTTAAAGAATTTATTGCCAAACCAGGTTACTTTGTTTATTGTTTTTTCTATATTATGTAAACGAAATGGAGCGAATAAAAAATGATGAATGAATCTTTTCCAATCAATGAATTAATGGACGAGTTAAATGCAACGGTATTTTGCTTTGATAATAAAAGAAAATTAAAGATGAAATGGGAAAAGGTATATATAGATGAAAGATTAGGGGAGGATATTCGGATAAAAAATGATTTTTTTACAGTGGATTTAAAGATAAGTGATCAGCGAATTATTGGCGTATCTATTAATAGTCTCCCAGATGACTATTATGAATCCTTTTTTCTTCAACTTGGTATTATTTTAGAAAAAATAGGTTTTGATGGATTTTTTATAAGAAGGGATAAAACGATTCTTCCTGCCACCAAAAAAGCAGAAATATTGTATTCTTTTTTAGAACCGATATTTCCATATCTTCAAACTCATCTTGGAAGTAATAAAATGGACATTCGATTCCCTTATCTTTTACGGGAAGTTGATCTTATGTTTGATTTTCAACAGTCTTCCGTTACCTTTTACTACGGAGAAGAAAAATTGGAAACGGTGACATCAAAAGAAGAAGCAATCCTGTTTTATTCAAAATGGTTAAAAAATGCGGAAGTATTTGACGAAATGTTCGACGCTATTTATACAACATGTTTAATGTATGATCGTGCAGCATTTCAATTTAATGATAAAAAAGGGCATATTCACCTTTTTTCAAACGTTTTATCAATAGGGTGTAGCTATTTTGTTCTAGGAGATACGATGTTGTATTTCGCCAATTGTTCAAGTGGGCATATAAAGGAACACTTAGAAGAAAAATTTGAAGATGTCACAAAGTTAAAAGAAAGCATCTTTACATTTGTCGAAAAAGTGATTAAAAAATCAAAAATAAAAGCAACGTTAGAAAATCGTGTTCATAATTATTCCATGCAAGTGTTTTATCAAATGCTGGGTTATTATGATAATTGTCAAAACGTATTTTGTTCATTTGAACAAGTAGAACAAGCGAGAAACTATATCAATAAACATCATGACATTTATCAGTTAGAAAAGCTAAATGAAATAGATATACTTTTGCTGCAAAGAAGGTGTGTAAATAATTCATATATTCTCCCAAATAACTACATGTTTGAAGAAAGCATTGATAAAGTGTTTGCATTTGGAGAGTATGTCTTCATTTTAGGAGATAAAGGTTATGATCCTATGATTTGGATGATAACAAAAGAAGAATTTAAAAAATTAATGACAGTCTAAACAAAAAAGCGACCCATACGTCGCTTTTTTTTCTATTTCCAAATTTCATACCACTTTTTTTGATTAATACCCATTTGTTTTTCGTATTGTTTTACAATTTTTTTAGCAGAAGTATTCATGCGTTTTTCAAGGCGCTTACTTAACTGTTTGATTTGCGAATCTGATTTATGAATTCCTTGTTGTTTGAAATAATTACGCAAATCATGTTCCAAATTTTGCATAAAAAAGTCCCCCTTTTTTTTTTGATTATAACACATGCAAGAAAATCTCACACGTAACTTTTTACATTAAAAAGGAATTTTCTTTCAATTCTGAAATTAATGTAAAAAGGAGTGATTGGGATGGGCAACATCATTCGTATTGTAGAAGTACCTTTTGCTTTAGGATCGCACAGAAAAGGAAGTGACCTAGGTCCAAAAGCTGTCATGCACACAGGATTACAAGAAATATTAAAAGAAAAAGGATACCAAGTAGAAAAGAAAACCGTTTTTGTGCCAGAAGAAGAAGAGTTGACAGATAGAAGGTTAAAAAATCTTTCATCTGTTGTCGAAATGGCAGAATTAGTAGGAAAAGAAATGAATGAAACGATCCATTCTTCTCAATTTCCACTCATTATCGGAGGAGATCATAGTATTTCTCTTGGAACCATTGCAGGAATTGGTCAAAACTATGAAAATTTAGGGGTTATTTGGGTGGACGCGCATGGAGATGTGAATACGCATGAAACCACGCCAAGTGGGAATATTCATGGAATGCCACTTGCGGCAAATATGGGCTTTGGACACGAAAAATTAACCAACATTTTAAATTTTTTTCCGAAAATTAAATCACAAAATGTAGTTATTTTAGGGGCGAGAGATTTAGATGAAGGTGAAGTAGAATTATTAAAAAAACACCACATCACGTATTATACGCATTGTGATATCGAACATCATGGAATGAAAAAAATAATGAAAGCAATTGATAGTAAATTTACATCAAATGGCGTTGAATCGCTTCATCTTAGTTTTGATATGGATGTACTTGATCCAAGTGTTGTAAAAGGGGTGGGAACGCCTGTTGAAGGAGGTATTACATACCGAGAAGCAGCGTATATTTTACAAGAAATAAAAAAGTGGAACACGCTTGTTTCGTGTGAGTTTGTTGAAGTAAACCCGCTATTAGATGAACAAAATAAAACGGCTGAAATAGCCGTCAAATTAATACGAGAACTTTTTTAACGCGTAAATACCACAAGCGATATTAAAGGGGGTTGTAATCATGGAAAAAATCATGAAAAATATGTTTTTGTATTTATCTAAGCACAAAAAAGCAACAGAACTTGCACGAAAACATGGATTAAAATTCGGAGCAAATCGATTTGTATCAGGCGAAAGCTTAACATCTGCAATTGAAGTAACTAAAAAATTAAACAATGAAAATATATTGGTTACATTAGATCATTTGGGTGAATTTATTTTAACAAAAGAAGAAGCAGTAGATGCAACAAAAAGTTGTGTTGAAACCTTACAAGCTATTCATAAACATCGATTAAATGCAAACCTTTCTTTAAAATTAACACAAATCGGGCTTGATTTATCAGAAGAGTTTTGCTTAGAAAATATGAGAACCATTTTAAAAACAGCAAAAGAAACAAATAATTTCGTTCGTATTGATATGGAAGATTATACGCGAAATGAAAAAACGTTGCGTATATTTAAAGAATTAAAAAAAGAATACACCAACGAAGTTGGTGTGGTTATTCAAGCATATTTATATAAAAGCTTAGATGATGTAAAAAAACTGGGAGACTTACACGCTAATTTACGTTTATGTAAAGGTGCCTATAAAGAATCGGAAACGGTTGCTTTTGCAGAAAAAAGTAAAGTGGATCAACAATATCTAACAATGATTAAAACACATTTAAGTAATGGACATTATGCAGGAATCGCAACACACGATAAAGAGATTATTAAAAAAGTCATTGAATTTATCAAAGAAAAAAACATTCCAACATCTCAATTTGAATTTCAAATGTTGTATGGAATTCAAAACGATTTACTTCGTTCTCTTTCCAAACAAGGGTACAAGACGCGAGTTTATTTGCCTTATGGAACGGATTGGTATGGATATTTTATGAGAAGATTAGCAGAGAGACCTGCGAATGTATGGTTTGTATTAAAAAACATAAAAAAGTCCTAAAAAGGACTTTTTTATGTTTTACAGTTTAAAACGAGCAACTAATTCTTTCAATTTTTTCACCATCTCATCGTTAGTTGAAGTACTTGATTTGACTTCGGTATTTTTCTCATCAATAATGGTTGTTTGTTCAGAGATATTTACCACTTGACTTGTACTGTGTTCGATGTTTTGAGCCATTTCATTCATGGCTTCTGAAGAAGAATGAATGGATTGACTTAATGTGAGTAATTGCGTATTAAAATCAGTTAATAATGTTTCAAAAGAATGAGCATCTTCATGATAGGTTTCAGATGTTTCGATGAATTTTTGATAGTCTTTTAACACGTTTGTATCAATAAAATCTAAAATAACCGAAGCATTTGAAGATAAATTTAAAACAGAACTTCTTACTTCTTCGATAATTTTTTGTGCATTTAACACGGCTTTAGATGATTGATCAGCTAATTTTTTCACTTCATCTGCTACAACGGCAAACCCTTTACCTTGTTCACCTGCACGAGCTGCTTCAATCGCTGCATTTAATGCAAGTAAATTTGTTTGATTGGATAATTCTAAAATAGTTTGTGCCATTAAATTAATTTGTTCTACAGATGTAGATTGTTCAATAGCTTCTTCAATTTTAGATTTCACTTCATTATAAATATGATGTGCTTCTTCTTTTGATGTAATGGCTTGTTCTTTTAATTGATTTGCTTTTTCACTTACATTAGCTGAAAGTTCTTTTCCATCTAATGTTTGATCTGATGTTTTGGAAACAATTTTTTCTACGCTTTTCATATCTCTTGAAATATCAGAACTAATAACTGAAATTTCTTCGATATTAGAAGCAAGTACGTGAGAAGCTTTCATCGTATTACGTGATTGTTCCGACACTTCTTTTGCAGATTGATTCAAAACATTTGTTTGGTTAACAATGGAATCTGTAATTGATAAAAGTTCAGTTACACAAGCATATAATAATTTTCTCATATCAAATACACCTTCAGCGATCAAACTAAATTCATCTTTTGAAAGGAGCAATTGTTTTTCATTTTCATCTTCTCGTAAATCAAGCTTGCTTGTTTTTTTGATTAATGAAACAAGTTGTTTAATTCGTTTATTAAGACTTGATGAAATTAAATAAGAAACAAGTAAACTTAATACAATCACAATACTAAGGGTTATAATGAATTGAAGTTTAAGTGTGTGTAATAAACTTTGTAAATGATCTTGATTATAAATCACTTCAATAACACGATTATCTCCTTGTCCTGGATTTTTATAATAAAAATAATGGTAAATCACTTTTTTTCCATTTACGGTTTTTTCTATTTCCTTTGATGTAATTTTACGATCTTCTAATTGATAATAAATCTTAGGATATTTGATTTTTATTGGTTTCCCGTTTTTATCGGTTTTCCCTAAAGCTGTTTCACTTACGTAAAACGTAATATCTTCCACTGAATCATATTCTTTTGTCAATTCTTCTGTTGCTTTTAAAAAGTTAAACGATTGAAAAATTTCATTGTTTTCTGATCCATAACCAAGTTCGATAATGTATTTATTATCATAAGTTGGAAGATAAGAAAACTTCTTTAAATTCCCTGTATTTTCTTCAATTGCAATCGAATCAGCAATGAATTCATTTTTTTTGAATCGTTTGCTTAAATTATCACGAACAAAAACAGGTGCTACTTTTTTAAAATCCAATCCTAAATCATTTTTAAAACTCGTATGTGTAATGACATAATTACGATCAATGATATAAATATCCATCCCGTATTGTTTTTTTAATGCAGCAAAATCCCACGTATCAAAATGTGGATTTTTTTTGTACGTTTCATTTAATGAAAATGAAATTTCTTTCATCGTTTTCTCTACATCTTTATCAAAAAACACATATGCTTTATCAATATCTTGTGCAGATGTCACAATATTTTTTTCAATTAAGGAATGTTCTACTTTTTCCTGATTTAAGAAAGTTTGTTTCATTTTTATGTAATAAAATGAAATAATTCCCATTGAAAGAAGAATTGTTAATATGCTAATTGAAAGAAGGATACGTTGTTTAAAAGAAAGTCTAATTTTTGTTTTTAACACGTTGGTGTTCACCTCTCCTTTATTTTCTTTTACAGCATACTGAATAACGCTAAATATACAAGATTTTTTATGAATTATTTAAAATAATTAGAAAAATGAAAAACCATATTGAATCCATCTACGATGGTTTTGTATAATGAAGGTAAATAAAGGAGTGGATGTCATGAGTAAAAGCGAACAGTTTATTGAAAAAGAAACACGTTTTGGTGCGACAAATTACAAACCTTTGCCCATTGTTATTTCAAAAGCTGAAGGTGTTTGGGTAGAAGATCCAGAAGGAAATCGATATTTAGATATGTTAAGTGCGTATTCGTCTGTCAACCAAGGTCATCGTCATCCAAAAATTATTGCCGCATTAAAAGAACAAGCGGATAAAGTAACCATTACATCTCGCGCTTTTTACAATGATCAATTAGGGAAATTTTATGAAACATTATCTTCTTTAACAAAAAAAGAAATGATTCTTCCGATGAATTCGGGAGCGGAAGCGGTCGAAACAGCGATAAAAGCAGCAAGAAGATGGGGCTATCAACAAAAAAATATTCCAACAAATCAAGCTGAAATTATTGCAGCGCGTGATAATTTTCATGGTCGAACTACAACAATTATTTCGTTTACATCAGATGAAGATTATCAAAAAGATTTCGGACCATTTACACCTGGGTTTAAATTGGTTTCTTACGGAAGTATAGAAGAAATCAAAGCTTCAATTACCCCAAACACAACAGCTGTGCTGTTGGAACCAATTCAAGGAGAAGCAGGAATTGTTATTCCGCCAACAGGATATTTAAAAGAAGTATCCACGCTGTGCGCGAAACATAATGTGTTGTTTATGGTCGATGAAATTCAAACAGGATTTGGTCGAACGGGGAAATTGTTTGCAAGTGATTGGGAAGAAGTGGTGCCTGATGTGTATATTATGGGAAAAGCACTAGGTGGAGGCGTACTTCCTGTATCAGCGGTTGCGGCAAATAAAGATATACTTGGTGTATTTGAACCAGGAAGTCATGGATCAACATTTGGAGGAAATCCGTTAGCTGCAGCGGTAGGAGTGGCAGCTATCGAAGTGATAAAAGAAGAAAAATTAACGGAACGTTCGTTAGAACTTGGAAACTATGCAATGGAAGAATTGAAAAAAATAAAAAGTCCCATCATTAAAGAAATTCGAGGAAAAGGACTATTTATTGGAATTGAACTAACAAAACCTGCAAGAGCATACTGTGAACAGTTAAAAGAGTTAGGTTTATTATGTAAAGAAACCCATAAATACACCATTCGCTTAGCTCCACCTCTTGTTATTACAAAAGAAGAATTAGACTGGGCGATTCAAAAAATAAAAGAAGTTTTATGAAAAAATAAAAACGTCTAACATTGTTAGACGTTTTTTTCTTATGCAGTTTCTTTAATTTGTAAACTTTCTTCTAAATTGTATAGATCTAAATTATCTATTTCTAAAATTGCTTTCTTTTTAATTTTCTCTACTAAATTGAAAGTGCCTTGTTTTTCATAAGAAGATAATTCTTTAAATTCTTTTATAAATGTTGAAATATTTTTAAGGTTAATCATAGTTTTTCGTTTAAAATTTTGTGCATAGCTATTCGCTAAAATAATAGCAGTTCTTATAGGATTATATCCTAGTATTTTTACTTGTTTATTTTTTTTAACTCCATTTATTATTACATCGAATAGATTATAGTTAGAATGTGCTCCAGAGAATTCAATTTCAATTTGATCTATATCCATCATTGCTTGTGGTAAAACTTCCTTTGTATCAACCTTTTCTTTTTCACATAAAGAAACGTTGATTTTCATTAAATTTTCATTTTTAATAATAGTATCTTCATATACTCTACTAAGAACATGGGCGTTATCATAAAGTGATTTTATGTTTTCGATTTTTTTATAATAAATAAAAGTAACTTTATTTTTTAATTGCATACATAAATTTCGGAAACGATTCATTAAATTTTCTACATTGTTCTTTTTTTCCCATGTTGTTTTTTGTAAATGACCTTCACTGTTTATCGTTTGTGTAAAAGCGAGATGATCTGTTGCAATCGTTGCTTTTTCATATCCATTTTGTTGAATAAGTTCTAATGCTCGACAAATTGCCATATATTCTGAAAACTGAGAATTAACAGAAGGAATGTCAAAAGAATATCCTGATGTAGTCTCTCCTATTTTTTGTACAACTCCTACTCCACCTTTTTTATTTATATCATCATGTGAACCGTCAACGACAAACAATACTTCAGGATGTTTTTTTGAAGATTCTTTTTCCTCTTGTGACGGAGAAAATAAAAAACTAAAATCATCTTCTGTTACTAAAAGAGTTTTCTTTTTGATATGTTGGAACCAACTTTGAAATGTTTTTCTGAAAGTTAAATCTTTTTCTAAAAATGCAGATTGGTACTGTTCAATGTTTGCTATTTTTCTAAGACGAAGAGTGTCTGGTTTTTTAGAAAATTGAATGAAATCATTCATAATATGAACTGCTGCACAAATTGGATTCGGATTCTTATTTTTCATTCTTTCAGTTATACCATTTGTAATAACATGAAAATAACAACCATCTTTTTTCACTTCTTGGAATCGAAGTTCTATCGTTAAAGAATCTGCTTTTTCTTTTTTTGATATCGTATCTCCTTTTCTGAAATAATTGACGATGTCTTCAATATGAAAGAAACGTTTTTTTCCGACTTGTTGATAAGGCATGCCTGCGCGGGACAAACGATAAATCTTTTCTTTTGACACACGAAGCACATCAATAATCGCTTCAAATGTCACATAATCAGCCAGTGTTCTTCCTTTTTCATCAACAAATGTTGCTTCCAATTTTTCTTGTGAAGGAAAGTTTTTTTCATACCAGGGTGTTGCCTCTTCTTCTATAAAACGACATTCGTTTCCAAGTTGTAAATGAGGCATTCCTTTTTTACAAAAATCGATGATTTTTTCTGCTTTTACATTTAAAATCTTGGCTAATTCCTTTGGTAATAATAAATTCATTCCATTCTCCTTTATTGGTTATTTATTCCATAAATAGTGTAACACGAAAAATCAACATATTATGAAAAAAATAAAATAAGACGCAAAAGCGTCTTATTTTGATTTTACTCTAGCATTTCTTAGTTCACCATCTTGATTCATTTGACCATATAAATAAGCGCCTTTGATAGTGTGAAGATTATTTTCAAATTTAATAGGTGAATAGTCTCCATCCACATAGTTATCATATTCTACATCGAAAACATGAACTTCTCCGTCAATAATAACGGTTATTAATCCTGTTGGAGAAGAACTGGATCCTGTACCTTCCGCATCGTAATCAATAATATACGATTTAAAAGAAGTATAATGTTCTTCTTTTTTTTCTGAAGAAGCTTTTTCAGAATCTTCATTAGAAGCACATCCTGTTACCAAAAGTCCGCATAGCGCAAATAAAAACATCATTTTTTTCATCGTTTTCCCACCTTTTTTAAATTTTATCCATCTATTAACTAGTATAAAGGAAAAAATAAAAAAGTGGCTTTTTTTTACACAAAAGAAAAAAAGTGTTTAAGATGCGCATAACTCTTCATTACATCGCACTTTAGATACACTACCCGAGGAGAAAAAAGGGAGGGATTTTGAATGAAAAAAGTTTTGATTATGACATTAAGTTTATTAGCTGTTTTAAGTTTTATGATTCAACCTACGGTTGCAAGTGCGATGGGACCAATAAAGAAAGGTACATACGCTAGCGGAGCGGCAAAAATGAGCGTAACAAGTTCAACATCTAGTCGTTATACGATGTTTGTAACAAAACCAAATGGAAAAAGATATATGATTGCAGGTTATCAAGGTTCAAAAAGACAGCCGCTTTTTAATAGTTCTGGAAGAAAAGTAGGAGCTGCTGATGTAACAAAAAATTCTGAAACAAGAATTACTGTAACGTTAATAGATGGTTACGTAAAAACAACGTATTATTTTGCAAAAAAATAAAATAAATCTTTTTTTCACACAAATAGTTTTTCTTTGTTAAAATAAATATAGACACTGAATAGATCGAATTTTAGGATCTATTCAGTGGAAAAAAAGTGGATTTAAGGAGGAATTAACATGAAAAAAATGTTATTAATTGGTGTAATGATGTTGGCTTTCTTTGGATTAACGGCGCAACCGACAAAGGTTAGTGCGTATATTGTGTCAGATACAGTAGCAAAAGGATCATACACGAGTACCAATGTGTGGGGCGGTCGAGCAAATGTAACAAATGCAGGTCCGACAAAATATACGATGTATATATATAATCCAAATGGAACAAAGTATCTTATTCATGGTAAACAAGGAACAATTAAACAACCACTATACACAACTTCAGGGAAAAAAATTTCAACAGCTGCTGTGACAGTAACGTCTAAATACAAAATGCGCGTTGCTTTTGTTGTTGGTAAAAAAACAACGATTTACTTTTTTTCAAGAGATACGAAATTGTAAAACATAAAAAAATCATAGAATATTTTATGAAGCGGGACGCAATTCACATATGAATTGGTCTCTTTTTTTATTGTTAGAGATAAAATTTAATACGAAATGAGCTTTTTTAATAGGAAATTGGAATTTTTATGTAAAAATCAATATAGAAATTGTAAAAAAGAATAATGAAAAAGGAGTATTTGCTCAAATGATAAAAAAGAAAATGAAATTAGGAACAAAGCTTTTATCCATATTTTTGGTGATGTTTATAGGAATTGTAATTTACAGTATTTATGATAATAACCGTTTTATCGTTGTAGAAGAAAAAATAGTAATTGATAGATTGCCAAAATCCTTCGAAAATTTTAAAATTCTTCAAATCTCAGATTTACATGGAGCATATTTTGGAAAAAACCAAGATGATTTAATTAAAGAAATTAACAAATTAGATTATGATATGATTGCCTTTACTGGTGATATGAATAGCAGTGTTGCAGTAAATGATTCTGCAAAAAATTCAAAAGCTATTCTTGACTTAATAGATGGCATTGAGAATAAAGATTATATGTTTTGGGTAGATGGGAATGCGGGACCTTATGCGTTAGAAAATATTAATGGAGCATATACGGGTGAGATAACAGATATTGGGCAGGTATTAAACAGAAAAGGAGTTAAAATATTAACACTCCCTTATTCTATATCACGTGGTAAGGAGAAAATTTGGATTACTCCTGAAATGTCAAAAAGCCTTTTTGGCATGTATATGCAAGAAGAAACTCCAGAGCTCATAGAATGGTTTGAAGGAAAGGAAAAATTCGATAAAATACAAACACACTATAAAGAGTCCTATAAGCAGTTAAAGGAATTAAATGGAAATGATGAAGTGAAAATTATGTTGAACCATTATCCTAAACAACTAAATTTAACTGTGGAAGAAATTAAAAATTTGGGTGATTTAGATTATGATTTGATTTTAGCTGGTCATTATCATGGGGGGCAGTGGCGTTTACCGTTTATCGGAGCTTTATATATTCCCTCGCCTACCGCAGGGGTCAATGGCGGATATTTCCCTGCGCAAAATGAGGCAAAGGGATTAAATTATTATGGTAACGCACAACAGTATGTAAGCGCAGGGTTAGGTGCAAGTTCTAACGTCCCATTAACTAAATTTAGGTTATTTAATACACCAGAAATTAATTTGATTACTTTAAAAAGTAAATAAACCGTTTAAACTTAATATAAAAAACGCTCAGATTTTCCTGAGCGTTTTTATTTATTCTTCTAAACGGGTGACTAATTTTGCTTGAGTAAATTGCAATAAATAATCAGGACCTCCTGCTTTTGAATCAGTTCCTGACATATTAAATCCACCAAATGGATGAATCCCTACTAATGCGCCTGTGCATTTTTTATTAATATATAAATTTCCACAATGCATGCGTTCGTAGGCTTCTTCAATACGTTCTTCATTTTTGGAATGAAAAGCGCCTGTTAATCCGTATTCAGTATCATTGTATAAATCAATCGCTTCTTCCCAATCGGTTGCTTTTGTAAGTGTTAACACAGGACCAAATATTTCTTCTTGAAACACGCGATGATGACGCTCAATGTTTTCTATAATCGTGGGTTCAATATAATAACCGACTTCGTCGTTTCCTTTCCCACCAAGAAGTAATGTACCTTCTTTTTGTCCAATTTCGATGTAATTTACTATATTTTTAAAGGCTACTTCATCACAAACAGGACCAACTGGATGATTTTCAAGTTGAGAACCAACGGTTAAACCGCTTGAGTACGTAAGTATTTTTTCTTTTACTTCTTCATAAACAGATTCTACAATAATCGCTCGACTTCCAGCAGAGCATTTTTGTCCTTGAAATCCAAAGGCGCTTGCGACAATATCACGTGCTGCACGGTCTAAATCGGCTGTTTCATCGACAACTACTCCATCTTTCCCACCCATTTCAGCAATCACTCGTTTTAACCAAATTTGTTGATCTTGAGTTTTGCCAGCGCGCTCGTAGATTCGCTGTCCGATTTTTTTGGAACCTGTAAAGGAAATAAACCGCGTTTTCGGATGATCAACTAAATAGTCTCCAATTTCAGAACCATAACCAGGTAAATAATTGACAACACCTTTTGGCATGCCTGCCTCTTCTAACAGTTCTACAAATTTATATCCGATAACAGATGTTCGTTCAGACGGTTTTAAAATAACGGTGTTACCAGATACGATGGCAGCAGTGGTCATGCCCGCTAATATCGCTAACGGAAAGTTCCATGGTGGAAGAACAATACCCACACCTAGTGGAATATATTTTAATGTATTTTTTTCATTTGGAAATTGAACATATTTTGGTGTTTCTACATTTAAATCAATTGATAATAATGGATCAGGATTTGCTAAATCCAACATTTGTCTTCCGTAATATTCTAAAAAATCAATAGCTTCTGCCGTATCCGCATCTGCTTCTACCCAGTTTTTCCCCGACTCATATACCAACCAAGAAGAAAAATAGTGTTTGCGTTCGCGAAGAAGTGATGCTGTTTTAAATAACAATTGGGCTCTCTTTTGAACTGAAACTTTTTTCCAAGTCTCAAATGCATGTTGCGAAGCAATGTGCGCTTGTTCTGCTAAAGTAATATCTGCAACCGAAACAGTTCCAATCACTTCTTTTTTATCTCCTGGATTATAAGAAATAAGAAAACGTTCTGATTTTATTCGTTTCTCGTCAATAATCAACGAATATTCTTTGCCCAGCTCTGCTGATACACGCTCCAGTTGTTCTTTAAACAACTGTTTATTTTCTTCTAATTGGAAATTCGTAAAAGGTTCTGTTTTAAATGTATAAAGATGTTTTTTCATGTTAAATCCTCCTTATAATTCTTTGTACATTATTTTAAATATTCTAAAAAATTCCTAAAAAAAGATGCCAAAGGCATCTTTTTTTGTTTTATGATAAACGAAAATAAAAAAGTTCAAAAAAATTCTTCCCATAAGTAAAGAAATACGTATAATAAAAATGTAACCATAAAAAATATATTTTAGGGGGAAAATCATGAAAAAAGTCATGAAATTAAGTGTCGTAATGGGTTTTATTTTTGCCTTGTTGTTTTCTACATATTCAACAGCAGAAGCAAGAAGTTTTAGTAGCAGTAGAAGTAGTGGAAGCAGTTTTCATTCATCAAGTACGAGTTCAACTAAATCTTATTCAAAACCTTCAACTAGTACGAAAAGTACTAGTACAAAAATAACACTTTCAAAATCAAAAACATCATCAACTAGTACAAAGACAAAACCGAAAACAACTAAGTCGAAAACAAAGCTAACATCGCCAACAACGAAAACAAATACAGCGATTTTGCCAAATACGACAAATAAAACAACAAAAAAGAAAACTAAATATCCTCGCACGGTAAAAGTAGCTTACGCATTCGCTAAAGGGAGTGAGGGATATGGAAAAGGAAAATATTATGCCTTTGATATTACTATTGATGATTTAGATATCCTTCCACTCAAAAAGAATAAAGAAAAAGAATACTATATGGTAACAGACGGAGAAAAGGAAGAAGTAACTGTAGGAAAAGGATATGAATATCCGAACTATGTGTATGCTAAAAAGAAAAAAGGAACATTTAAAATGACCTTTAAATCAAAAAGAGAATACACAATTTTCAAAAAAGAAATGAAAGATAAAGATAATCCAATGACCTTAAAAATCAAATAAATAAAAAACGCGAGCTTATTCTCGCGTTTTTTTTGGTAAAATAACTGTTCCTTTTATGGTGGTGTTTGGTGATAACTGTTGTAAGTAATTCATTTGTTTTGTATCATATGCTTGATCTTTTTTGATAATTTGATTTTGGCTAATTTCATAAGGTTGGAACTTCATGGAAAGATGATTATTCTTAATACAGATCGTTAAAAGACCTGTTTCAGTTGCTTTTCCCGTTATATAGTTTGGGAATAAAAAGTTTCCGATTGAATAAGCAATTGGTTTCCCTTTGTAATATTCAAATCCTTGTAATACATGTGGGTGGCTTCCGATAATAGCGTCTGCTCCTGCGTTAATCATTTTTTTAGCAAGTACTCGTTGGTATTCTTCAGGTTGATTGTTTTTTTCAATTCCCCAATGAATATAGATGAATACATAATCAGCTACTTTTTGTTCTCGTTCAATCGTTTTGATTACTTTGTTTTCTTCGTAGGCATTGGCAATTCCTATTTTGTTTGGTCCTGAAAACCAAACACCATCTGGTAATACGCGTGAAAAAGCTAAAAATGAAATAATTTTTCCATTAATTTTCTTATGAAAAGCTTGGTACGCTTCTTTATCATCTGCTCCAGCGCCTATATAGGGAAGGTTTTGTTGTTTTAAATAGTCCATCGTATCGACTAATCCTTCCGTTCCGTAATCCATACTATGATTATTAGCAAGTGAAACTAAATCAAATCCTGCTTGTTTTAATCCTTTAATAGAAGAAGGATTAGAACGAAAGTTGAATTGCTTCGGATAAGGAGTTCCTTTTGTCGTAATAGCTGTTTCAATGTTGACAATGGAAAAATCAGCTTTTTTTATAGCGGGAGTAATTTCTTTGAAAGGATAATTTACACCTTTTTGCTCCATGGTTTGTTTGACTGACCAATCCATCATCGCATCTCCTGCATAAGAAATTTCAATAGTAGAATCATGTTTAAATGGTTTGACATGTTCTTCTTCCGATTTAAAAGCTCCACTGCAACCGATTAATAAACTTATTCCTATAAATATAGTTATTCGCTTCATATGGTTCCCATCTTTCTATAATAAATTCTATACATAATTGCTTTCTTTTTTTGAATTCTCTTTTTTTATTTTTAAGAAAATCATAACATTTTTTTCAAAAATATACCATCCATCATTTTACAAAAAAATAAAAAAATACTTTTTTGCTAAAACCACATTTTGTGGTTTTTTTCGTATTTACTTTTATGAACAAAAAAGATAAAATGGCACAAAGGAGAGGAAAACTATGAATTATAAAATTGCGTTTTTTGATATTGACGGCACGATTCTTCCGCCAAATCATATCATTCAACAAAGTACAAAAGATGCGATTAAACAACTTCAAGAAAAAGGAATCGAAGTAGTGATTGCAACAGGAAGAACCATTGTTGATACATTGGATATTGCGAAACAATTAAACATTGATTCGTTTTTAACATTTAACGGAGCATATGGCATTCGAAAAGGAAAAGAGTTGTTTACAACTTCCTTTCCAAGACCATTAGTAGAGAGAGTGTTACAAGAAGGACAGAAAGAAAAGTTTGATGTATTAGTTTTAACAAAAGAAGGGACATCAACTTCTACATATGAAGCAGAACGTGTTCGACATTTTTCTAAGCGTTTACATATGGATATTTTTGAATTAAGTGAAAAACATAAAGAAGAAACATTAGGGATGACGATTTTACTTGACCGAAATTATCAAAACAAACATGAAGAATTATCGCTTGTAAAATGTAACATTGATATTGATTTTTCGTATGATTTATTATTAAAAGAAGTCAATAAAGGAACAGCTGTAGAACGTTATTTAAAAGAAATTGGTGTAGATAAAAGTGAAGCTTTTGCCATCGGAGATGGTATGAATGATAAAGAAATGCTTGTATATGTTGGAATGGGTGTAGCGATGGGAAATGCCTCAAAAGACCTTCATCCTTATGCTGATTATATTACAACAAGTGTAGAAGAAGATGGCATTTTTAATGCGTTGAAAAAAGCAGAAATGATTTAAAAAAATCGCCCTATAGGGCGATTTTTTCTTTCCAAATTTCTAAAGATGTTTTATTTCGTTCTTTTTTCAATTGATGTATATTTCGCTTATGTTGTTCACACCAATAAACGAATTCTTCAAACTCATGTATTGTTAATCCATTTTCAAATGCTAAACGTTGGATTAAAGCGTTCCATTTAGATAAATCTATTTGTTTTTGAATTCTTTTTTGTTTTACCCATTCAAACGGATTTCGATCTTTTTTAGAAACATTTAATGATTTTTCTAATAAATAAAGATTCCCTTTATATGTTCCTCCATGTCCCCATGAAATAGGAATAAAATGCTCCAATTGAACGTTTTCTGTTTTTTCTGTTAAAGTGCATGAAAAATTATAAAGTTCTTTAATTTCTTTTTCTATATCCATCGAATAATCGTAATGTAAATAAGATTGTAGTGTTTTTCTTTTTTTACTATACAGTTTCATTCGTTGAAATTCTTCTTCTATGTGCTTTAAATAATACTCTTTTCGGTAAGTTGTAAATTTTTCTTTGTTGTTTTCATACCATTTTTGACTGGTTTGTTTTACTTGTTCTTTGTTATTACTTGTCCATTTTTTTGTAGCAGCTAAGACTTTATCTTTATGTTTTTTGTAATACGCGCGTGCACGTGTTGCTTTACATCCATTGCACAATGTTTCTCTTCCGCTTTTCATATTTTTATTTTTTACAAGTTCTTCAAGTTTTTTTATCTCGTTACAATCTCTGCATTTTTTTGCTTCATACTCAACTCCCTTTATTGAGATATGATAAATTTTCTCTCCTCTTTTTGTTTGTTTCATCTGTAAAACGTCCTTTCAAAAAATTGCCCACCTTACTACTTATATTATACAAGATAATTGGTATTTTTAGTAATTTTTTTCAATTTTAAAGTATAATAAGTAAGAAGTATAAAAAAGAAAGAGGGATGAAAATGGGATGTTTTAACGTAGTTTGCTCTATTTCTAATTTAAGTATTCATCATGGGACGAAAGTGGCTTTTATTCCGCTTTTAAGAAGTGATTACAGTAAATTTTCATTTAGTAAACAAGGAATGCATGAAATTAAAGCAAAAACACAATTAATCCATCAAAATGAGTATTTTACCCCGCTGACGCTTCCTATTTTTGGAGAATATAACGATTACGGTTCTCTTGAAGAAATTGAAAAAAATGATCATACAGACATGATTGAACGTTTTTTTGGTAGTTCAATTGAAGAATTTATGAATTTTTTAGGAGAAAGACGAAATATTATGGAGTTTCACAGTGATTTTTCACGAAAATATGCCGTTCATGGAGAATTGGTTTCGTCATCTGAATTTGAATTTGATGAATTCTTTTTAGTCACATTAGGATTTCATAAAGAAGAAAAAGGATATCAGTTCAAAAAAATGGCTTATTTTGTGGAAATAACAGAAGGTGAACAAATAGGTTTTACCATTAAAGATGAAAAAGAAAATATTCTTTATCAATCAAAAAGGAGGGAGTTAAAAGAAGAATTTGTTGAAGTCTTTGAAAAGTTAACAAGTTATTTACTTTTAGTTTCTCCTGAACATCAACAACCTGTTAAAATTTTACGTCAATTATCAGGGATGTTCGTTCATAAAGATATTTATGATGAATGCGTTGCGTACAATTTAAAAGAAACAACGGCAATGGAAGATTATGTCGAAAACAACTATTTAACGATGTTAGGTTTTGATTGTACAAATGAAACAGAAGAGATTTTTTATTTTGAAAAAGGTCAATATCCGTTTTATGTAGTAAAGCAAAAAGAACAAAGCGGTGTGGATATTATTTCAAAAGAAAACGATGAAAGATATGAGTATCTTTACAACGTTAAACGATTTGTAGAAAAATGGGAAACATTAACAAAAGAAAAATTAGATACGACGGAAGTCGAAAAAATCTATATTTACGATGAAGGATATGAAGATTTTAAAGGATGGTTAAATGGAGAACATGATCGAGAAGATTATGAAATCAAATATTATATAAAAGAATACAATAATGCAGAAACCGAAGAAGGAAAAGAAAGTTTTAAAAAAATAATTGATATGACGCGTGAGCAACGAAAAAGTCGTTATGAAAAGCACGGATACGGAAGAAGATTTAAAGACTGGAAGCTCTTTGATAAAATGTATAGTGAAGAAGTGAAAAAAGGGAAATTTAAAGATGAATTCCGAGAATATATTGCTTTTGAAAATACGGCATACTCGTGCAATCGATTTTTCTTCCCTGGTATGAATGGAGAGCAGCATGGAAATTTAGATGCTTCTAAAATGCTGCTTGAAAAATCACTAGAAATTGTGAATGAAAAATTATCAGAATATCAATAAGAAAAAGCGACATATGTCGCTTTTTTATTTTTATATTATCGTACAGAAAACTGAATACGGATATGTGAGTTTTGAATTGGAGATAAATGGTTAGAAGAAGAAAGAGAAGATTCTAATTTTCTAGAAAGTTTACCTGTTTTTCGTTCATTTTTTTCCCATTCTCGAACATCGTATTTTAACATATAAAAATCTAATAGAAATTCAAACAATTCAATTAAAAAATGAAGATTAATGTTCATAAAAGCATCCACTAACATTACCATTATTTTTAACAATTCAATCATTCCGATCACCTCGTGTCATTTTTTTGCCTTAGCAACTTTATCTTACCATGATATCGAATAAAAAGAGAAAAAAATGTTTTTATCTTTAATTTTTGATATTTTGACACCAAAAAGGTAAAAAAGGTTGGTTTTGTGAGAGGTAAAAGGTAAAAAGGAAAGATCGAATAGTGATATGAAAGAAAGAGGAATATCGGGCAGAAAGCTTCTTTTTAAGTCATTAAAAGGAGATTTTATACTAAAGATTCAAAAGTCACCAATATAGAAGTTTTGAATAAAGAAAACAAAGAAGAACAAATATAATCATTTAGAAACAAAAAAACATAGTTATTAATAAAATTATACTATAAAATATCGAAAAATGATGAAAAAACATAGTTTTTTACTATCATTGAAAATACATAAAAATTCAAATAAAATGAAATAAATAAAAAAGAATACCTGAAAAGGTATTCTTTTAACTCATTTTTTCAATGTCTTTGAACCAAGAAAGAGTAGGGTGATCTAATTCTCGGGTTAAACGAATAACTTTTTGTTCAATAAAATCTTGTCTCCAATAAGGTGTGCCCCACTCTCTGTATTGAGTGTTTGAAAAAAATCCATATGTTTTTGCTAACTTGCGAAATACATTCATTAACGGATCTGGATGTTTCATGTATTCCAATCTTTTTGTAATGAAAAGGTAAGGACTTTTTGCGGTTGAATAGGCTTTTCTTTTTTCTAACCATAAATTTAAAATTGAAATCGTTCCTTCATCTAATAAAAAGATCGTGTGAAAGAGTTGATCGTTTAATGTAATCGGTACAACCATTTGTTTTTGATCTAAAAAAATATCGGCTACTTTAATAGTTAACAATGATTCTTTTGGGAAAGAAGTTAAACGACATAATTTGGCAAACAAATAAACATCATATCGTTCCATTTTCAAAAGATCTTTGTAAATATCAGGTTCGAATTGAGAAGACTGTTGCTGCTCATCTGCTTCTTTGCTCCATATTGCGCTTCTTTCTTTTACTGTGAGCCATTCATTGGATAACTCTTTTATATCAATATTTTTAGGTATGAAATATTGTTCTGTAGAAAGAGGTTTGCTTGGATACACATTTTGAAAAATAGATTGCGAACGAGCGCATTTAAGAGCATCTAAAATCGTTTGATAAGTCTGAACATCTGAAGTATTATTTAATAAAATAAATGATGCTAGTTTTTTAGATGTCATTGGTTGATGATACGTTTTAAAATAATCATTTGCATAGTCTTCTAAAAGGGAGAAGCTTTCATTTCTTGTGGAAAAAGAACCGATGGAAAGGTAGCGTTTGCTGTTGGAAGAATTTTTTTGTATTTCTTCCTTTTCTTCAAACGTTAACCAAGATCGCTCGTTTTGTTCCAGTTGTACTTTTCTTGGAACAAATTGTTGTTTCGTAAATACCATGGGTGTTGGTTGATTTTTTTGGTGAGTAAGTACAATATGTTCAGATTTAACCATTTCCCTAAAGTATTGCTCGCATATATGCGAAGGTATTTCTTTTGAAAGATGTGATTCCGTTTTTTCCCAAAATGATGAATACGTATAAGCTTTTTTTGTTTTGTTTACTAGTTTAAAAAAGATGCGCAAAATCATTTTTTTCTTATCATTTTTTGTGAGCATGGTGATTCTCCTTTTTAATAAGTTATCGTTTAACTGAAGAAATTATAATCAAATGATTCATTTTTTGGAAAAAAAGAGTAAAAAACAAGTATAATTAAAAAGAAAGTAAAAGAGAGGGATGATAAAATGAGTACCTATCGTTACGGAAGAAAAACAAAAAAAACATATTTAAAGCGAAAAACAAAAAAAGTAACGGATCTATATGAAAAAGTGAAGGAATATGTGTTATTTTTGCGGGATTGTGATCTAGACATATTTGAAAAAGAAATAGGTCATAATCAACGAACGATTACAAAAGAATTTGTGGCTAAAAAGTTCCAAGTAAAAGAACATGAAATTCGGCAATGTTTTGATCGATTAAATCAGGAAAGAATACTATCTCAACCAACGAAAAGAGCTCCGCATGATACCACGCGAGACTTCTGGGGCTTTGGAGGCGTGAGTGGATGGGCGGCAAATGAATATTCTTTTATGGATCCTTATGAAAATTGGAAAAATTTAATATGGAAAGGCGAATATGAAGCAGTCGAAAAAAAGATCAAACGAGGATTAAATGTAAATAGTAAAATTGGGAGAGAAAGTGGATTGTTCACAGCATTAAAGGAAGAAGACTTGCGCATGATTTCTTTATTACTTCAACATGGGAGTGATCCAACGTATTATAATTCGATTGAAACATTAGAATGCGCTCTTAAAAATGCTACTTTAGCTACCTTCAAAACATTGATGGAATATGCAAGTAATCCTAAAGTTGAAGATGAAGAAGGAAATGATTTATTCTTGCTAGCTTGTAAAGAAAATGATGTAGAAAAAGTAAAGTGGCTACTCCAAAATGATTTTTCTCTTACAAAAAGAAATCATCGAAATGAAACAGCACTTATTATTGCGACAAAACACAACAACACAAACGTTGTTTCGTATTTACTTTCTCAAAACGTAAATTGGAAAACAAAAGATTCTACGAAAAAAACAGCTTTTATGTATGCAATGGAAATGGAACATAAAGAAATTTTGCGATTGTTTATTCCGTTTCGACATGAACTAACAAGAGATGAGAAAAAAGCATTTAAGCACATCCGAATGCGTTTATTATTTTAAAGGAGAAGTGGAAAAATGACCATTAAACATGTCCCTAATTTATATGAAAAGGTAAAAGAATATATGTTGTTTTTACGCGATTGTGATGATGAAGCTTTTTATAAAAAAACAGGTTATTCTTATCGCTGTTTTACAAAAGAACGTGTGGCAAAAGTCTTTCAAGTACGAGAACATGAAATTCGTCATTGTTTCGATAAATTGAACCAGGAAGGGATACTCCATCAACCTGTTAAACGAAAAGGAGAAGATGGATGGTCGCCTAATCGGTATTATTTTATACGAAAATACACGAAGTTTTATACCGCTCTTAAAGAATCGAATCTAAAAACGTTAGAAAAAGAAATAAAAGAAGGGTTTAATTTAAATGAAGCAATGAAAGAAAAAAATGGTTTTTCTTATCTTTTAAGAAGAAATAATCTGAAAATACTTCGTTGGGCACTAGCTAATCATGCAGATCCCACGTATGGAAATGAGATTGGAGAGATAGCAAAAGCTTTAAAAAATCATTCTTTAGATATCATTCAAGAACTATTACAAGTATCTAGCGATCCTTATAAAAAAGATGAAGAAGGGAATAATTTACTCCTTTTAATGTGTCAGGAGTATGATGATTTGGAGAAAGTTCAGTTTCTTTTAAATTATGGATTTTCGTTAAAAGAAAAAAATAACTTAAAACAAACACCACTCATGATTGCGGCAAAACATAACAATGTAAACATTGTTTCTTATTTACTTTCTCAAAAAGTAGATCGAAAAACAAAAGACGTGTATAAAAAAACAGCTTTTATGTATGCGTTGGAACAAGAAAATAAAGAAATATTGCGTTTATTCATTCCGTTCCGACATGAGTTAACAAGAGACGAAAGAAAATTATTTAAACAAATACGCATGCGTCTTTTGTTTTAATTTTTCCACAAAATTTTATTTTGTGATAAAATAGTAACACATTAAAAAGAATGGAGTGTGTTAGTATGCAGTATGTTAATATTAAATATTCTCTTGAATCATTAAAGGAACGAATTGCATTTCACGCTAGAAGATGGGAACAACTAAGAAACGAAAACAAAAATCCAAAACTTCAGGAAATTCATCAAAATCAATTAATACGTTTTGCAAAAATGATTCCTGAATGCGAAAAACAAGGATTTGTGCATATTGATAAAATGATGTAAAAAAGACGACAACAGTCGTCTTTTTTTGTGAGAAAAAATGTAGTAAACTAAATATCAAAAAAAGGTGATCAAAAAATGAATGTAGAAATATCACATTTAAAATTTGTAAGAGATGAATATCGTCAAGAACTTCCCACTTGGATGGTAACTGTTCGAATACAAGAACATGAAATCGACGAAACAGCAGAAGTTTACTTTAATTCAATTTCATATCAAGAAATGCATGATAAAGAAAAAGGTTTTTATTGGAGATATGATTACTTCATGGAAAAGTTGGAAGAAGAGTTAGGAGAAGAAAAACGAAAAGAAGTGAAGAAAAAAATAAAAAAATTATTAGTAGAAACGCAAAAACAAATTATACAAAATGAAAAAGAAATATTGGTTCCTTCATTTCGAACCTTTCGAATAGATAAAAAAAATGAAAAATATGAAGTTACGTTTACATTGGAAGAAGAAAGTATCAAACGATATAAAATGACGATCTTTCCAAACAAAGAAGAAGGAATGTGGGAAAGAACGTGTGTCACGTATTTTAACACGAAGTATTATCGTTGGCAAACATATAGTCATTTAGTTCCAAATTTATCTTGGGAAGATACGATGTATGACCGAATCGTTGAACGTATTAGAAAAGAAAAAAATCTGCGGGTGAGACATTTATTCAATCCATTAAGAAAAAGCTATTATTACAGATTTCACGAAGAAAGAAAGGAATAAAATAAAATTTATCTCCTATACTATACTAAGGGGGATTTTATGAAAACTAACTGGAAGTTATTTCATGTCGAATACGAACAAGAAGGATTTATTGTATTAGATACAACGAAACACTCTGCCATTAAACAAGTTGATGGATTGGTTGTTCAAAAACTAAATAATTTCCTTGAACATCAAGAAGAAGAAAACGAGGAAACGAATGAAGCCAAACATCAATTAAGTAATGAGGTGTCCCGTTATTTGAACTATTATGTAAGAGAAATGGAATTAAATACAGAAAGTCCTAACATTGTTTCAAAATATTATGTGAGATAAAAAAGACGATCATTGATCGTCTTTTTTAAATGTTTTTGGCGAAAAAAAGATAAAAATAAAAAAGAGGTGATAAAGATGGAATATATCATGTATAAGAAACAGCAACAAAAAGAAATCATATCTTTTCGTTTACGTTGGTATGGAGTTCCTGCGCTTTTCATGATTGCGTTAATTGTTTTAGAAAAATGTCTCTAATATAAGGTATAATAAAGAAAAAAGGAAGAAGGTAAAAGAGATGAAAAAACTACAAAACTATTTAAAAGAAGGCGAAGCAGTTGGAATTGAATGTAAAGCAAAAGGTAGAGAATATGAATTAACATATGAAGGTTCATTTACGCCATTGTGTGATGGCGGCGCTATTCTTCAATTAACTTCTACACGATTTGGTGTAGGAGATACCGTTCAAGAATTTATATTTTCAATTCTTAATCAACGTTTTTCTCTTTTAAAAACAGATCAACAGTTAAAAACGTATATGGAAAAAGGATGGAATATTCATTTAAATATTACATCAAATGAAATTGAAGCGACTGCTAAAAAGGTTATCATAGAAACAGATGATGATTTTCAAGAAGAAAAAAGAGAGGGAAAAGGCGAAACATTGGAAAAAGTGTTATATGCACTATTTCCAGAAGATAAATTAAAAAGGGTGAAAAAAAATGAATCATGAAAAATACCTAGCTAAAACGATTCAATTAGCTGTAGAAAATGTAGAAGAAGGAACAGGCGGACCTTTTGCTGCAATCATTGTTAAAAATGGAGAAATTGTAGGAATAGGAAAGAATTCGGTAACAACAAAAAATGATCCTACCGCTCATGCAGAAGTACAAGCCATTCGTAATGCTTGCGAAAAATTAGGAACGTTTCAATTGGATGATTGCATCCTATATAGTAGCTGCGAACCTTGTCCTATGTGTTTTGGTGCTATTTACTGGGCACGTCCAAAAGAAGTATATTTTGCAGGAAATAAACATGATGCCGCTTCCGTTGGATTTGATGATGCATTTATTTACGAAGAGTTAAAAAAGAAACATCAAGAACAATCGATTTGTTTTCATGAAATGAACATAAAAGAAAAAACAAAACCATTTGAAAAATGGAAAGATAACAACCAAAAAGTGGAATATTAAAAAAAGTATGAATAAGACGAGAAGTGTCCATCATAAAGTAATAGTATAAATTAAAAAGCAAAGGGGACATTTTCATGAAAGTAATCAAACTAGTAGGAAGACCAAAACAAAATTTTGCTGTTGTAACCAATTTTGAAGCGAAAAAAATTATGGTTTCTGAACTTTTTTTAGAAGATGATGCTCCTAATCAAGAAAAAGAATTATCAAGAGTGGAAAAATAATAAAAAGCGTCTAAAAGACGCTTTTTTTACTTGGATTGACGGAGATTGGTTAACGAAAAAAGATGCGCTTTTTCCGTAAGATTGATTTGATTTGTTGTTTCAAGGATAAGTTTGTTAAAGGATTCTAATTTTCGGTCATGTTTTCGTTGGTTTTTTTGTAACTGAGCTAAACTTTTTTCACGATTTTCAGAGTATTCCTCTTTATTTTTTTCAATGATGCGGCGCATCGTTTCTTGGTTCGCTTTTGTTTTTTCTAAAAATTGCGCTTTATCTTATTTAAGTTTTATTAATTTTTCTTGTAAATTAGAAAGAATAGAAGTGAAACGTCCATTGATTTCGTTTTGAAACGTATAATAATTCGTTTTTGTAAATAAAAGAAGATCTTTTGAAGCTAGCTCCATTAAACGATTATTAAGTTCAATGATTATTTTTCCGTTATCAGGTCGTTTACAAATAAATTTCCCAACATCTACGCCTAGTATTTGACTAGAAGTTGTTTCTTTTGGAAATCGAATATGATCTGAAAAAAGACTATGTGTTTTACTTAAAACGTTTGTTCCAAACTCCATGGCAAAATGCCTCCTTTTTTCTTATTATCTTTATTATACTACCAAAAAACGAGAATTCTTAAGAAATTCTCGTTTTGTAAAATCCATACATGTCTAACATAAGTTCAGTTTCAATGATTTGACAGTCTGCTTGTGCCGCTTGATAAGGAATTTCTTCTTTTATGAGTTCTTGTAAAAAAGAAAGTGAGAAATGTTCATAGGTTTCAAATACAAGCTGTAGCATGTCCAATTGATTTTGTGAAAATAAAGACGCTTCAAACGTAGGTAATGATGAAAAATGAGTTTCTAAAACCGAGGAAATAGGACCTTGTTTTTGTGCTACAAATGTTTCATCAAAAAGGGTATCACCAAACATTGAAATATGCCAAGCTTGCGCATAATAAGCTAAATGTTGCACTTTCTTTACTTCTAAATCTTCTTTTTTTGAAAGAAAAAATGACGCTACATCTAAAACAGTTGGTTTCATTGGTTTCACCTCATTGTTTTTTCTTTATTATACCATTATTTGACAGTACATATTGAAAAAAGGACATTATTTTATAGTATGTTCAAAAAATTCATGTATAATGCATTTACATTTTAAAAAACAGCGCAAATGTGCTGTTTTTTTCTTTTTTTTAAACCGCTATTCAATTTTTTACGATATAATGAGTTTGTATCATAAAATGAGAGGAGTTTTAAGGATGAAAAAAGTATTGACAGTAGCAACAATGGGAGCAATGTTAATGGGATTGTTATCTGGATGTGAGTTAACAAATGAAGAACAAATTATGCGAGCAGAACAATCAAGAAAATCCTCACAAGCGATTCGAATGATTGCAAAAACACCAAGTCCGCCATTTGAAGAAAGTGCAGAGCGTGACAACATTAGCCAGAGATTAATTATTACAAATGATGAAAAAAAATTACAATGGATCTATTTAATCTCCAATGGTTCGGTTATCGGAAGAACACCTGTTCGAGGAAAAGTAACAAGTGGTTCCAAACGTTTATCTAGACCTATTTCGTATGAAGATATTTACGGATTAAACGGAGAAAATTATGAAAGTTCAATTGTAGAAGCTCCTGATGAAATGGGCGCTTACGGAAGTTCAGGTGATTATATTTATTGGTTTAGTCCTGATGGAGAATTTAATCAATTGCAAGGTAATTATTATCTTTCTTCTAAACCTTATACATATTCAAGAGAAACGGGTATTAATTTTGGCGTGATTGATGAAAAAGAAGAAGCCAATCGTGATACATATGTAACGCAAATTGAAGCGAGTTTGAAAGAATGGAAAAAGACAAAGAAGAAATTACAACAAGATCAAAAGAAAGCAATGAAAAAAGAGTCAGGCGTACAAGTAGATGACTAAAAAAGTATAGTAATATAAAAAAGATCTCCTAAAGAGATCTTTTTTTCTTGTGTTGAAGAGGAATTATTGGATATAATAGTTAAAAAAATCTTAAAAAGAGGTGATGAAATGAGACATGTAACATTAGAACAAATTTTAACCCATCATATTGCAGAAAAATATTTAACACGTTCAGGGTTGGTGCATGCTATAGCTGTTGCCTATCATGCTTTTCATTTAGCCAAAAAAAGAGGAGTAGATGTTGATCTTGCTGCAAAAGCAGGACTTCTTCATGATATAGGTCATTTCACATGGTATAAAGATGATAAATGGGATTACGAATTATATAAAAGTAATGATATTCATGCCATCAAAGGAGCAGAACGGGCGCATAAGCTACTGATTCGATTAGGAGAAAATCCTATAAAAGCAAAAGAAATCTCTCTTGCTATTTTATTTCATACGGATTCTTTTCTACCGAACGGTGATATTATTCGAACACCGCTTCAAGAAATTGTGAAATTAGCAGATGAAAAAGATGAAGAAGAAGGTGGTATGCATCATTATCGTAAAATTCCAATGGAAAAAGCGCTAAAAAGTATTCAACGATTGGACAAGTTAATTGAAAATGAAAACAAATAATAAAGAACATATCAAATGATATGTTCTTTTAATTATATTAGGGCAAATCGTTAATATTTGTATTTTGTTCTGAGTTAAAAAGGTTAACGGACATACTAGGAGTCACAACAATACATTTTTTTGCTGAGTTTTCTGGCAATTTAGCTATAATAATTCGTTCAATTTTATATAAAAAATCATCACCAATATGAATTTCTTCACCAATTTTTGGTTCAATTCCAAGAAATAATTCTTTTTGTTCCGTTTTATTATTTAATTCGTCTTTAATAATAATAAACAAAAAAATCGCCCCATTTCTTTTTTAGTGGTTATTATCTTACTATGGTTTTTTTATAAAAAGGAAAAAAAGATGAATTTTCACCTTACGCTTTGAAAACTATAGTAAAATGAAAAAGAATTAAAAAAACAAAGAATAGAGGGATAATTATGATTCTTTTACCTGAATATGTTGCTATTGAACTTGGTTGGTTTGAATCGTATAAGGTCTTAACAGTTTTAAATGAACGCGCAAAGCATGGCGAAGAAATATCATTTATGGAAAAACAAAATGCACTGGCAATTCCTAAGAATTGCATAGATAAATGGGAAAAAGGTATAGATAAATCAACGCTAGAAACATTTATTGAAGAATGGAAAACAAATGAAATTGCTAAAACATCATGTTCAAAGGATGAAAAAACAGGATCGAAAGAACAAAAGTGGAAAGAGATCTTAACAGAATTAGAAGCGATTTTACAAGCAGTAAATGATATTGAAAAAGATGGATATGATCAAGAAGCGACAAGAGATGCGATTTTAAAAACGGCTCAATTATTAACCATTCATAAAAAATTTAACACGCTAGATGAAGCAACACAAAATGTATTAAAAGGTTTAAAAGAACCCAGTTAAAGTAAGAAAGAGACTTTCATTTGAAAGTCTCTTTTATTCATTGGCAGGAATTACAGCTCCTTTGTACTGTTTGTTGATATAATCTTGGATTTTCTTTGAATGAAGTGTGTTTACTAATTGTTTAATTTCTTTTTTATCTTCATCGCCTTTTCGAACAGCAATAACATTTACATATGGATTATTTTTTGCTGATTCTACAGCAATCGGATCATTTTTTGGATCAAGACCTGCATCTAACGCATAATTGGCATTAATGACGACGGCATCGCCTTCATTGTTTTCGAAAACTTTTGGAAGAAGACCTGCTTCTACGTCGCTTTTGAAGGTTAGTTTCTTAGGATTATCTGTAATGTCTTTGACGGTTGCCGTCGTTTTATCGATTCCTTCTTTCAGTTTAATGAGTCCTTTTTCTTCTAACATGGTTAAAATACGCCCATGATCTGCTACTGAATTACTCATAATGATTTCAGCGCCTGTTGGAAGTTTGTCGAGTGATTTGTATTTTTTCGAATAAATGCCAATCGGCTCAATGTGAATGCCGCCTGCATTAACAAAATCATACCCATTTTCTTTTATTTGTGCGTTTAAATAGGGAATATGCTGAAAGTAATTGGCATCGATTTCTTTGCTTTCTAATGCTTTATTAGGCAAAATATAATCTTGGAATTTCACAATTTTTAAATCAATTCCTTTTTTTGCTAATAAAGGTTTTGCTTGTTCTAAAATTTCTGCATGAGGAACATTAGAAGCACCTACGGTTAATTTGGTTTGTTTTTCATTTCCGTTTTTTTGATTGTTGCAGGCGACTAATGAACCAATAAGAAAAATGGAACAAAAAAGTAAGACTAATTTTTTCATCTAAACACTCCTTTAATCTTTAGTATAGGAAAAAATAGGGTAAATTATGCAAAAAAAATTTACTAAAATGTATCCCCTTACATATCTGAAAAATAAGAATTATTGTAAAAACGATGTAATAAAATCTAACATGGTTTTTACATTTAGATGTAAGGATGTGTTAGATTTATTCCGTAAGATAGTATATACTAAATAATAGAATACGATTTTAGATAAGGGAGATGGTAAACATGGATTCAATTTTTGTTTTTATCTGTACATTATTAGTCATGTTGATGACACCTGCTTTAGCATTGTTTTATGGAGGTATGGTAAGAAGTAAAAACGTATTAAGTACCACGATGCATAGTTATACAAGTATAGGTATCGTTAGTATCCTTTGGGTACTTGTAGGTTATTCATTAGCATTTGGACCAAATGGTTCTGCTTGGATCGGTTCATTTGATTGGGTGGGGTTAAAAGATGTAGGTTTTAAACCAAACGCTGATTACAGCGCAACAATTCCACATAGTTTATTTATGATGTTTCAAATGATGTTCGCGATTTTAACGCCTGCCATTATGAGTGGTGCATTTGCTGAACGTATGAAATTTGGACCTTTTGTTTTATTTATTGCTCTTTGGACAACACTTGTATATTCTCCGATTGCTCACTGGGTATGGGGAGTTGGCGGATGGTTACGTGAACTTGGAGCATTAGACTTTGCAGGAGGTACAGTTGTACATATCGCTTCTGGTGTTTCTGGTTTAATTGTGGCGCTTGTATTAGGAAAACGTGCAAAATCAAACGAACATACACCGCACCATGTGCCATTAACGATTTTCGGAGCTGGACTATTATGGTTTGGTTGGTATGGATTTAACGTAGGTAGTGCTTTATCATTTAACAACGTGGCGATGAACGTATTTATTACAACAGCGGTTGCGACGGCAGCAGCGATGTTATCTTGGATGGGTTGCGAATGGGCAATTACGAAAAAACCAACAGTTTTAGGAGCAGCTAACGGAATGGTAGCTGGACTTGTTGCGATTACACCTGCTTGTGGATTTGTTTCACCTGCAGCAGCTATTTACATTGGATTACTGTCAGGTATTATTTGTTTCGTAGCCGTTGCTTACTTAAAGAAAGCATTAAAATACGATGATGCATTAGATGCATTTGGATTACATGGTTTTGGTGGAATTTGGGGAGCTGTTGCAACAGGACTTTTCGCAACAAAAAGCGTAAACGATGCTGGAGCAAACGGATTGTTCTACGGAGGCGGAATTGATTTAGTCGTAAAACAATTAATTGCTGTAGGTGCAACCATTGCATTTTGTGCCGTAGCGACATACGTCATTATTACCATCATTAATAAAATTGTACCCATTCGTGTAAATGAAAAAGTTGAAGAAACTGGATTAGATGAAAGTATTCATGGGGAAAAAGCTTATTCATAAAAACCGACTACTTAAAAAATTAGAAAAAGAGGGGAAATGGATGAGACCAAACAAAAAATTCTAAATCATCCTCTTTTTGTTAAAGCATGCGATGACATTATTAAACAATATGTATAAAAAGACTTCTTAAAGAAGTCTTTTTTTCATAATCGTATTTTTCTATTTTCTAAAACAGATTGAATTCGTTCTTTTTGATATCGGTCTTCTAAGTTTTCAAAATCCTTAGGCGATACACTAATGAATTCTTTGTGCTTTCTCATAAATTCATACAAGGATCTTCCAATATGAGGATAGTCATGTGCAAGCGTGAATCGCAAAAGCTCTTCATCAATGTGTTTTAATTCTTCAGGATCATATTCTTTCATAAAAAGTAACAAAGAAATATGTGCTTTTTTTGCGGCTCTAACAATCCTTCCTTTGTACCAATTGTCTGGATATTTTTCTAAGAAAAAGTGCAATACTCGAAGTGAACCTTTCATAAAAATATAGTCGGCTACAGTATAGCCGTAGCGAACATCATTTTTAGTAAACAAATGAATCTCACTGTTTTTGGATAAACAATGTTTCACTAGTTCCACATCATCTTGACTAATTCCATAAAATAACTTTTTTACATACGGTTGAACCATTTTCATTCCTCGCTTTCAGTTTTTTTTATTGTATCATGAATGCTTTATTTCTGGTAAAATAAGTAAGTAAGGTGGTGATAGAAATGAAAACAAAAACACGTAAACCGTTTAAACACCAATTAGAAGCCGCTTCGTTTCTTTTAAAGAAAAAACGAGCAATTTTAGCTGATGAAATGGGTCTTGGAAAAACAAGTTCAGCAATACTTGCGATGAATAAAATAAAAGGAAAACGATTAATTGTCTGCCCTGCCAGTTTAAAATTGAACTGGAAAAAAGAAATTGGATTATTCTCCGATGATGAAATTGTCCTTATTAATTCGGGGAAAAAATGGAGAAAGTTAAAGGGAAATGTATGGGTGATTATGAACTATGATTTATTAAAAAGTCATATCGATCAAATTAAAAAATCTAAATTTAAAGTCGTCGCATTTGATGAAGCGCATTATGCCAAAAGTATTAACAATAATGGATACGGAGGAACAAAACGCGCTCGTTATTTTATTCAAGTGGCAAACAACATCGAACATGTATTCCTATTAACAGGAACACCTATTACGAATAAAACAAAAGATATTTTTAATTTGTTAAAAGCGATTAAACATCCACTAAGTAACAATTTTAAAAAATTTGCCAAACGTTATTGTAATCCAACGTTTAATGGATTTGGATGGAGTTATGATGGAAGCAGTCATCAACATGAGTTAAATAAAAAGCTGCAGCCTTATATGCTCAGACGATTAAAAGAAGAAGCAATAGACCTTCCAGATAAAGTGAGAAATTTTATCCCTGTTGAAATAAAAGTAAAGGAATATGAGAAAAAAGTGAATGAATATATGAGCAAACGCGCATCTCTTGAAACAAAACATGAGCACCTTGTGTATTTAAATGCCATGAGACATATTTTGGCAAAAGAAAAGGTTCACCATACCATAAAATTAGCGCGTAATCTCCTTGATCAAGAACGTCCTGTTGTTATTTTTACCAACTATAACGCAGTTGTCGAAAAGATAAAAGAAGCATTTCCTGAAGCAGTAACGGTAACAGGAAGCGATAGCGAAAAAGAACGTCAACAAGCGGTCGATAATTTTCAACATGGAAAAAGTGATATCATAATTTGTAATATAATTGCAGGAGGAGTAGGAATCACGCTTACACGTGCCAAAAATGAACTTGTCAACGATTTTGAATGGACGCCTACCTCCCATTTACAAGCGGAGGATCGCATCCATCGACTTGGACAAAAAGAAAGTGTAGTCATTGATTATATTTATTCGGAAAATACAGTAGATGAAAAGATGGCAACGTTATTAGAAGAAAAATTAATTAATATTAATAAAATTATAGATGATAAGGATGAGGGATTTATTGAAGAAGTGATGAAGTGGTTTTAAAAAACTACTCCTAAAGGAGTAGTTTTTTGATTTATGTAAAAGAAAAACGTTTTTTTACTTCATTTTCGTTTTTCTTTATCTTTAATTGCAAGGTATTGATTTCTTCCAAAAGTTTGTGCACTTTTGTTTTTGAATCAATCAATAAGCGAAGTTCATTATGTTCTTTTTGTAACTGATCAAGCGTTTTATTCTTGGATGCTTTTCCTCTTTTGAAATAGCTTTCTTGCTTTATCCAATTATGATTAAATACAACTACTTTTGTAAAACGAACATGGTTAATATAAAAATTAACTTTATATAATTGGGAACATTCGCTGCAAGAAATATCATATTTCCAAATGTTATCGCCATAATAAGGATCTAAAGGAAGTTTATCGCCTCCAAAAAGTAGTAATGCATCCTATATTATATACGATAAATGCTATATATTCAAGACTGATAATGCAATAGAAAACATGATATAATGAAGATATAACAAGTGTTGGAGGGATTCGATGAGTACATATTATATGGTCACTTACGAGGATAACTGGGCAGATGAAATGGATATTGATGGACACTATGTGCTAAAAGAAGACGAATATAAAGAATTCCAAAAGGCATTAAAAGAAACAAAAGGATTTGAATTTTATATTGGAACAAATGAAGAAATCTATTATGATGACAACGACAGTGTGTTATCTGCTATCGAAATTAAAGAAATTGATCAAGCGCAATATGATGTACTTGAAAAATTAGATTTGCTTTCAAGAGGATTTGCTTCTGAATTTATTGATTGTATTTTTAATAGTGTAGAATAATAAAAGGAAAGCCATACGGCTTTCCTTTTATTGATTTAAATAAATGTCTTGAACTTTTTCTGGATTTGAACGTAGTTTTTCAAATAATTTTTCCAAAAAAATACGACGAATGTCGTATTTTTTTGATATAATAGATAAAGCAGAAATAGAATCGGAGAGGGGTTTTATAGATGAAAAAAATCTATGAATTTGAAAACGCTCGTTTATGGAAAAGTTCAGTTGAAGAAGATGAATACGGATACGGAAATTCAGATACGTTTTATGTAGAAGGGTTTGGTTTTCCTTACGTCTTAGCCTTTACAGCAGACTATGACGATGGCTATCGTTCTCATCTTTATGTAGATGAAAAACTTAAAAGATTGGAGTTTGTCATGATGGAAGAAAAAGAACTTGTGGGTGAATTTCCAGAAGTTAAAATTTTCCAACGTGATTCATCTATGATTGAAAAAGAAGAGGAGGATGAAGATTCTTATCTTTACGAAGAATCATTTGTAGAATATAAAATCTATAGCAAAGGAGAGCAAATCGCTTCCGCCTATGGAGATCACTCCGATCAATGGTATCCAAGCGGATCTATTCAATTGTACGGAGAAGATGATTTTCAAAAAGAAATGGAAAAAGCGGAAAAGGAAATAACGTACGAATGTAAAATTCCTATTCCTGTTAAAAATAAACGCGCAATCATCGTAATAGGAGAACCGCGAACGGGAAAAACAACCACATTGACACGCTACGGAGAAGATATGCGAATTATTGATTCCGATAGTCATGCTGAATATGCATTGGATTCAGCGGAACGAACGCATGATGATGTGTTCTTTGTGATCGGGAAGTTTCGACATACACATGTCACAATAGAAGGGAAAAAGTATCTGTATAAAGATGCTGCAGCACATATTTTTCAAGAAAGAGGGTTTGATGTCTATGAATTGGAGTTCATAGAACGTAAAGGACCTGAGTATGAAGAATATGCTGTTATTATAAAAAATGAATCAGACATCGAGCTTTCAGAGATGTTTCAACCGCTTGTTGTAGAACAAAACGGGGAAATTCCTGAGACCTCTTATATACATGCACGATTATCAAAAAAGTGATTTCATCGAAATCACTTTTTTTCTTTTTTCTCCTTTTCATTGCGATACGTGTTACAATGTACCCATAAAAAGGAAAAAGAGAGGAATGGATAAAATGAGGATGACAATTGAACATCGTTTTGAGCATATGAAAAAAGAAGTGCGTAAAGAATTGAAAAAAATGCTTGTGCCAACGAAAGAAAAATGGGTGCATGTATTTGAAAAGTTAAAAAAAGAAAAAAATCTATTCTTTCATACGGCTCATATGAACATTGAAACGATAACCATTCATGGAGAGAAAAAAGAAGTAATGGTCATTTACCATGAGCAAAGTACAGATTATATCATTGTATTTCATCAAATTCATGAAGATGAAGAAAAAAGAGTGATTCATATTGATTTTTATTCATTTGATCATTATTACAATGAAGAAGATGAAGATGATTCGTTGGCAAAAAAAGTGATTAAAAACGATAATATACAAGATTATCAACCAATTTATACGATTCATCATACTTCCTTTAAAGATAGTCGGGAAGATAGTGATGCTTCAGGAAGTGATAATGATGTATATAACTATGGAAAAATTGATTCAATGTCTATTACGTATGGAGGCATGATGCGAGATCTATACAATGAAGAAGGAATGGATGAAGAAGCTTTAAGTGAAGTGTCCGATTTAGTAAGGGCTAAAGTAAAAGAAATCGCGTTAGGTCAAAAAAGAAAAATTGCTCAAATTCATGATTATTTGCAACAATCTAAAAAAGCAGGACTATGGGAATTAACACAGGTTAAAATGAGTGAAGAATCTTATCGTCCAGGTTTAATACTAAAAAAAGAAGACGTGCAGTATCTTATTTTAGTGGAATATTTAGAAAATGATGAATATCAAGAAGCTTATGATCTTCGTTTTCATGCTTGTCATCACAATCATGAATTTCTACCAAAGGTCGAAGATGTTATTAACAATTGTGAAGAATATAAAGCAAGACCTATTTATAAAATAAATTATACTCATACAAAATCACCAAGGGAACGCGTGTTCGATGTAACGGGATTAATTGATGATGTTTATCGATTTTCACGAATCGAAGGAATTCTCGCAGAAATTGAACGCACACAATTATAAAAAGGGAAAAGAGAGGAATGAAGAAGATGAGAACAACTATTGAAGATCGTATTGATTTCATTAAAAAACAGGTACAAGAAAAAGTGAAAGAAATGATTGTACCGACAAAAGAGAACTGGGTGAGAATATTTAACCAAGTACAAAAAGAAAAAGAAATTGAAAATCATAACGCAACACTTGTCTTGGAAAATCTTACTGTCAATGGAAAAAAACAAGAAGTACTTGCCATTTATCAGGAACAAAATATCGATTATATTATTGTGGTTCACGATCATAATTATATTGATTTTTATTCGTTTAATCATTATTACCATGAAGATGAGGATTGTTCACTTGCTGAAAAAGTAGTGAAAGAAGACGATCTACAATCCTATCAACCATTTTATAGCATTCATATCACTTCAGATAAAGATAAATCGGGAAGCGAAGATGATATTTATCGTTTTTGGAAACTTAAGTTTTTGGCTATTTTATACGGAAATACAATGTGTGAATTGTATAATGAAAAAGGAATGGAAGAAACATTACTGTTTGAAATAAAAGAACTAGTAAACGAAAAATTAAAAGAATTAGTTTCTGTTCGAAAAAAGAAAATTGCTCACATTCATGATGCTCTGCAAAATAAAGACAAAGTAGGAGTTTGGGAACTAAAACGTATCAAAGTAAAAGAGCCTCAAACAGAACCTGATGAAATGGATTTATTTTTTCAACAAAAGTTAAATATAAGTTTTGAAGCAGAAACAGAGGAAGACTGTTATCGTAATGCTTTGATCATGAAAAAAGAGGATATGCATTATGTCATTTTAATCGATCGATTAGAAGATAATGAATATGCAGAAGAATATAGTTTTTGTTTTCATGTTTGTCATCCTCAGCATGATTTATTTACACCATTTGAAAAGTTAGTGAATAACTATGAATCGTATGAAGTTCGATCGATTCTTGAATATCGTTACACGCACACAAAAAAACCCAAAAATCATATTTTTGAAACAGGCAGCTCGTTAGACGATATTCATTATTTCTCTCACATTGAAACCATTATTAAAGAAATTGAACGTACACAATTATAGAAAAAAGCAGCGATATCGCTGCTTTTTTAATCATCGTATTTTAACAAAAATTTGTTGGAAATAACTTTAAATGAAAGGTTTTTTGTTCGGTGTTTATACACATCACCTTCTCGAATTGTTTTTGGGTTCAAAAGAGATTTCCCGTTTGAGTTTTTTAATAATTTTTCCATCCAATTCTCTTCTTCAGGAAGTGTCACGTAACCTAAAAATGGTGTTTCTTCAATAGGAAGTTCATCATATGTATTAAGTGTTGCTAATACTTCTTTTCTTTCTTCTGGAAGCAATCTTCTTTTTTGATCAATATCGTAAATATCGAATAAACGAAATGCAAATCCTTGCATTTGATAACGATTTTTTTGAATACCTGGTCCAAGTAATTCACCTTGAAGCGCAATATTTCGCCCGTATTCACGTAATTTTTTTTCTAATTTATATTCTCGCGCTGCAATCCATGATGGATGATCATCGGTTTCTAAAAGTTCTAGATTACGAGAACTAACAGCGAATTCATTTTCATTTAAAGAAACCGTTAATGATACTCCGTTTAATTTTTCTGTTCGTTCCCATTCTCCGCTTCGATCCATATGAAGTAAATTTTGAATACGTTCTTGTTCGGTTTTTCGAATATACCAAGGAAAATGACCTTTCGCATTTTCATCTAATGGAAACGGTTTTTCATATTTTAACACACCAATGGCTTCTGTTACATCTTCTCCAATTTCTTTTCCTTGGACTTCTGGGAAAAGAGAAAGTGGTAGAAGTAATCCCTGGGATAATTCTCCGCGAAGGCGAAGTGTATGAATACGTGCACCCATCATTCCTTCAAATTCAATAAAAGTTTTAGATAAGAATGAAAAACGTTCATCGCTAGATGGCAAAAAAGAATCAATTTCAAAATAAACCCCTAGATCTCCTGGTTTAAATTCGCCTTTTTTTACTACACAAATCCATCCATTAATTTTTGCTAATTCAAGCACGTCCGCATTTGTGTGTTCGATTACATCGCTTACTTGTTGAATTGATGCTAATTTTCTCATAATTCATCCTTCTTTCTTTTTGTTATTTCTTACCTATTATAGCATGAAAAACGCTCAATTAGAGCGTTTTTTTATCTTTTCGATTTGCTGTCTCAGTGAATGAGAGACATCTTGAAGAGATGGATGATGTAAAGCTTTATCAATCAATGAATAATCAGGAGATAGCCTTTTTCGCTCCGTTAACACACCTTCTGTGAAATAAATGAGTGCATCATTTTCCACATAAAAACCATATCCAACAAATTGTTTATCTCGATGAAGCCAGAAAAAAACAGTCTCTTTTCCATCTTTCTCAACAAGTGTTAATAATTTAAATGGATCTTGTTTTTCTAATTCTTGAATGGCAAGTGTTTGATTTTTTAAAAGATTGGCATAAGGAGCTAATAATGGATGATTGAATACTTCGTAAAAGAAAAAATAGTCAAGTGGTAATACGGTAATGACATGAGTAAAAGCAATAAAAATAAAATTGATTTTTTCACGTCCAATAACAATACGATACATTCCATGATTTCCGTATTGTTGATACGGCTGTTGTAATAAAAATTCAACAATTAAATCACCTTGATGAAAAAAACGAGCAGTGGAGATCATTGGTTTCATAAAATATCACTCCCTTTTCCATTGTATTAACCATACATGAGTCTGAATCCTATGTAAGAAAAAAACAGAGGAAATTCCTCTGTTTTAAATTAAGATACATATCGTCGGTTCGAAAGACGAATTTGACGATTAATGTTGTCAGATATTGATTTTTTCTGAGACGAAATCCAACGATAATCAAAATCCATGTTGAATTTTCGACTGAAATTATAATACAGCGTAAGCTGGTGATAATATTTTTCAAGGTTGTAAATAGAAGAACCTTGATAGTTTGGTTTTTGAACACTTGTTCGATCATTTTTTAATGCACGAACATATTCAATCCATTGATACAATAAATGTTTTTCTCGTTGATCGAATGCAATATATAAAGATTTGAACACTTGTTCACTATTTAATTCATGTTCAAAATGTTCGATGTGTTTGATTAACGAAAGCTGATCAGAAATATCGGCTTTTTCTACATAATCAACAGGCAGTGGCGCTTCTTTCCACGCTTGTAAACGCTGACGTAGAGTACCAATTGATAATCTTGTTAAATCTAATGTTGGAGAAATAACACTTTTAGTGATTGATGGTTCGATTGCATGCAACTGCTCTTTAATGTGTTCTTTATCTTTGATCGCATTTACATATCCTTTTTCATATAACCCTTTGCGTCCCGCGCGTCCACAAATTTGTTTAATTTCTTGCGTCGTTAAAGAACGTGTTTCACTTCCATCAAATTTTTCTGTTTCAAGGAGCACAACACGTTCGATTGGAAGATTAAGTCCAATACCGATGGCGTCTGTTGCAACAATGACTTCGTTTTCTCCTCGTGCAAACAGTTCAACTTGACGTTTACGTGTTTCAGCAGGAAGTTTTCCATAAATAATACTTGCTTTAATGCCTGCTTGCTTTAACTCATTTGATACTTCCAGAACTTTTGATTTTGAAAAAACGATTAACGCATCTCCTTTTCGAACGGAATAAGGGAAAGAAAATGATTCTTCTTCAACAACTAATTCTGTTTGACGTTCATGATGGAATACTTCATACGTATCTCCACATTCTTCAATTAAACGAATGAGAAATTCAAGCGCATGAGGTGCTCCGCATAAATGAATTTCGTGGGCTTTCAAACCAAAAATTGCTCGAAACCATGCATTTCCTCGTTTTGTATCATCAATCATTTGTACTTCATCTACAACCGCTACATCAAATGTTTCTTGAAAAGAAGCCATTTCAATAATAGCAGAACAATGATTGGCATGAGGTGTTATCGCTTCACTGTCGCCTGTTCGCAAATTACATGGAATTCCTTGATAATTTAACTTATCAAAAATTTCAAGAGCCAGTAAACGACGAGGAGCTAAATAAATCCCTTTTTTTGCTTCTTTTAATCGTTCGATGGAACGATATGTTTTCCCTGAGTTTGTAGGACCGATATGAAGAACGAAATGACGATTCATTTGACGTGCTTCAGGAAATTCATCAAGCGGATGCGTAAAGGCAATTTGCGTTAACAGATCTTCCATAAAAGAAGGTGTTAATTCTTTTTCTTCTTCTAATAATTGAAACAGTGATAAAATTCCGTGCAATAGAAAATGTTCACGATGACGTTTTGTCGGAATCAATGAAAAAATACACGATGAATAATTTAATTCTTTTAAAATAAAGTTGGCAAGTTGATCCATTTTAGAATTTAAAAGATTGTAAGCTTGATGTGTTTTTTCATCTGCTTTTTTTCCATGCTGTTTTTTATCATGTTTTCTCCAAGCGAATAAAAAACAACATTCTTTTTCAAGGGAAAACGCTTCACTTAATGTGTGAACTTTTGTCCATGCCACTTTTTCTACTCGTTCTTTCCAAGAAGAACGTGTGATCGCATTCATTTTTTCGATTTTTTCTTGTTCTTCCATAAAGCCATTAAAATCTTTTTCTGTTTTATGACGTTTTGTGTAAAGTTCGATAAGACCTTGAACACCTACTTTAAAATAAACATGTTCATACTCGTTGCACAATTGATCAAACGTTTCTTTTGGTTTTGGAATCAATGTTTTAAAAATTTGTTGAGACAGTTTTCTCCCTTCATTATGAGAATGATGAATAAATGTTTTTAAATCATTTTTCCGTTTCTTTTTCTTTTTCGATGATTGATTTTTAGTTTTTTTAGACGCAAAATTCATTTGCTTATATAATTCGATCCACTCTCTTTCTAATCCCAATTTTTCCTTAACTGTTTTACCTTCTTTTCCTTTTAATTGTTCATATTGATTAATAAAATGTCTTGAATCCATCAGTTGTTCCTCCAATTCTATTTAAAAACTGCTTTAATTATAGCACAGTTTCGAATATGTTTAGAAAATAATGGTATAATTGAAAAAAATAAAAGACCATCAATTGATGGTCTTTTTTCATACAACTTGTAATTTAATTCGTTTATATCGATTTTTATCTCCTTCTAATACTGTAAAACGATATTGTTCAAATTCCCACATTTTATTTTCTTCGAGTTGTGAATCATGAGAAAATAACCAACCACCAATGGTGTCCACATCATGGTTATCAAAATCAGTTCCTAATAAATCATTTACTTCGTTAATTAGTACTTTTCCATCAAAAACATATTCATTTTCTTTTATTTTATCAATTTTAGGTTGTTCTTCTTCGTCAAATTCATCACGTATTTCTCCGACGATTTCTTCTAAAATATCCTCTAGTGTTACAAGTCCGCTTGTTCCACCGTATTCATCTGTTAAAATAGCAAAATGGATACGTTTTACTTGCATTTTACGTAATAAATCTTTTATTGCTGTGTTTTCATGAACGATTAAAATAGGACGAATAAATGATGGTAATTCAATGTGTTTATTAAGGGCATATTCCATGAAAAATTCTTTTGTATGAATAAATCCAATGATTTCATCTTTGTCTTCATCAATGACAGGAAAACGTGTATAATTTTCTTCTCTCATGATGTTCATGTTTTTTTCTAACGAATCATGGATATTTAAAACCATTAAATCAATACGCGGAATCATAATTTCGCGTGCTGTTAATTCGTCAAAATTAAAAATTCGGTTTACATACTTAAATTCGGATTGATTAATTTCTCCATTTTGATAACTTTCAGATAGTATTAATCGAAGTTCTTCCTCTGTAGGAGCTTCGTCGTGTTCATTAGCAGGTTTTAATCCGAACAATCCAACAAATAAACGAGCAGAGCCGTTTAATGTCCAAATAAAAGGATACATCATTTTATAAAAAAGAATCATTGGTTTTGATAACCAAAGACTTACTTTTTCAGCTTGTTGAATGGCAAGAGTTTTAGGTGCAAGTTCTCCAAGAACAACGTGAATAAATGTGACAGAAGAAAACGCAATTAAAAACGATAAAATATTTGCTAATTGTGCATCTACACCAAAATATTGAAATAATGGATGAAGTATTTCTTCTACCGTTGGTTCTCCAAGCCACCCAAGACCTAGTGCAGTAACGGTAATTCCTAATTGACAAGCCGATAGATAACCATCTAAATTACTTAATATCCGTTGAACAGATACTGCGTTTTTATGACCTTCTAAAACAAGTTGTTCGATTCGACTACTCCTAATTCGTACAAATGCAAATTCGGCTGCAACAAAAAATGCAGTAGCGACAATTAATAACCCTACCATACTTAGTTTTAATCCTATCATAATGGTTGATTAACACTCTCCTATGTTGGTAAAAAATTAGCTTACATTACATCATATGCGCTTTTTTTTATAAATATGTGAGCAATGTTGTAATGGTTTGACGAAGATAATCTCTTTCTTTTTCGTCTAAAAGCTTTTTCACTTCATGAATATCCAGTTGAATATCATCTAATTTGTGTTGAATTTGTTCCAGCTTTAATGTAGGTTGTCCATTACATACTGTTTTCAAACGCTCTAAACGTTCACGAATTTCATCTAAATGTAAATGTTGTTGTTTGTAGTAATGAATAAGGGTTAATTGTTCAATGCAACTTTCCGAATAAAATCGATAACCTGTTTGAGAGATAGATTCCACCTGCAGTAGTCCTATTTTTGTATAATAATCAATCGTCCGTTTGGACACGTTCGAACATTTCGCTAATTCTCCAATTCTCAGCAACTTCCCAAGTGAAACACCTTCTTTTTGATAGATAGTCATGAAACGAAAACCATACAGTTAAACGTTACACTTATTACTTTCATGAAAGGAGAAAGAAATCCTTTTTTATGCCCAAATATCTATTTATCTATTTCTTTTATCATGTATAATAAAAATATACTAAAAAAATCTAAGGGGGGATAATTTTGGATAAACCATTTTTAAAATGGGCTGGTGGAAAAGCAAAAATCACCGCTCGCATTAACAGAAATTTACATAAATTAAAACAACAGAGTAATGCAACTCAATTAATTGAACCATTTTTGGGTTCAGGTGCTGTATTTTTAAACGCTAATTCGGTAGGCTTTTCACAGTATTTATTATGTGAAATCAATGAAGATTTGATCGATTTATATCAAACACTTCAACTAGATACAAACGGCTCTTTTATTGATGAATGTGAATCTTTATTTACAGAAAAAAATAGAGAGCAAGAAGAATATATAAAAAGACGAAAAGAATTTAATGATGTAAAAAAAGAACTCCAAAATACATCCTTAAAACCTGAAGAAAAAGGACAAAAAAAACGAACCAAATCCGCTTTATTTATCTATTTAAACCGTCATTGTTTTAATGGACTGTGTCGATATAACAATAAAGGAGAATTTAATGTACCTTTTGGTCAATTTAAAAAGATTTACTTTCCTCGAAAAGAAATGGAAAACTTCCACAAAAAATCAAAAGATACCAAAAAAGTCATCTTTAAATGCATGGATTTTGAAGAAGTACTTACATACGCTGTGCAAGATACAACGACAAAAAGTGTTGTATATGCAGATCCACCTTATGTACCGCTTGAAGCACAAACAAGCAACTTTTCGAAATATGCAAAAGGCGGGTTTCCTGTGCAAAAACATGAACAACTGGCGACAATGATAAAAGAATTAGCAAAAAAAGGAACACCTGTTCTTCTTTCAAATCATCATACGGACTTTACAAAAGAATTATACGAAGGAGAAAATGTCTCGTTTGAAACGTTTGAAGTAAGAAGAAGCATTAGCAGTGATGGAGAAAATCGAAACAAAGTAGAAGAAATGTTGGTTTCTTTTTCCGTTTCCGCTCCAATTAAAAAATAACCACTCATTCGTGAGTGGTCATTTTTTTATATTGCTCATCAAATTGTTTTTTTAATGATAAAGCTTGTTTTTTGTAAGCTGAACGTTCCCATCCGTGTACTGGATTTAACACTTCAGACGGAACATTTGTACATGTAGTAGGAAAAGATAATCCAAATACTTCATCTTTTTGATACATCGATTTTTTTAATTCCCCGTGAATAGCAGCAGTGATCATGGAACGCGTATAAGAAAGGGAAATACGTTCGCTTTTTCCGTATCCGCCGCTTCCCCAACCAGTATTGACTAAATATACGTCAATATTATGTTCTTGTATTTTTTTACGTAACATATTTGCATATACAATAGGAGATAAAGGTAAAAACGGAGCGCCAAAACAAGTGGAAAATGTCGCTTGTGGTTTGGTAATTCCTCGTTCCGTTCCTGCTAGTTTGCTTGTATAACCATTAATAAAATAATAGAACGCTTGCTCTGGATCTAATTTAGAAATAGGAGGCAATACTCCAAACGCATCAGCGGTTAAAAAGAAAATTGTTTTAGGATGTTTTCCTATTCCTTCATTTATTCTTCTTTCAATAAAATCGAGCGGATAAGCAGCACGCGTATTTTCTGTAAGAGAAGAATCGTTATAATCAGGATATCCAAGATCATCCACAACGACGTTTTCTAATACTGAACCATATCGAATGCTTCGAAAAATATCGGGTTCTTTTGCACGATTTAATGAAATAACTTTGGCATAACAACCGCCTTCAAGATTAAAAATACCTTCATCAGACCATCCATGTTCATCATCTCCAATTAAAAAACGATTTGGATCGGATGAAAGAGTTGTTTTACCTGTGCCAGATAAACCGAAAAATAACGAAACGTCTCCTTTTTTACCGCTATTCGCTCCACAGTGCATCGGAAAAACACCACGTTGTGGAAGGAGAAAGTTAAAAATACTAAACATCGATTTTTTCATTTCTCCTGCATATTCTGTTCCACCAATTAACACCACTTTTTCTTTAAAGTTAATCACAATAAATGTTTCAGAATTTGTACCATCTTCTTTTGGTAACGCTTTCAAAGAAGGGGTAAAAAAAATCGTAAATTCGCTTTGATGATGCTTCAATTCGTCTTCTGTTGGTCGAATAAATAATTGTTTAGCAAATAAACTATGCCATGCATATTCACTTAGTACTTCAATTGGCATTCTGTAAGAAGGATCAGCGCCAACGAAACCTTTAAATGAATACATTTCTTTTGATTGTATATGTTTTTTTACTTTTTGATATAGGGAGTTAAACTGTTCTTCTTCCAGTGGTTGGTTGACACTTCCCCAATGAACGGTAGAACGTGTACATTCATCGATGACAATATATTTATCTTTTGGGCTTCTTCCTGTAAATTGACCTGTTGTAACAGATAAAGCCCCATGATTAGTTAATACACCTTCATTTTTCTTTAAAGCATGTTCAATTAATTTGGATGTAGAAAGCTGTTTGTGTAGGTTTTTCATAAATGTGTTACACTCCTTTTCTATTATGTTATACTATTTCATTTAATGATGCTATAATCCTTTTTGGCATCGAAAAAAGAAATATTTTCTTCTTTTTTTTAAAAGAAAATGGTAAAAAATGTTACAATTAATAAGAATAAAATAAGAAAGGGATGAAAAGGTGGATCTCACATTTTATTTTAATAATGATGTTAATTATTTAGATGGTATTTGTGATAAACAACTTCTTACATTGTTTCAACAAAGCACGATATGTTGCGAAAGTAATGATCTTATTGTCATAGAAGTGGAAGGAATAGAAATTTATTTTCATGATCATGGCATGGTTCGTATGAATTGTAAAAATGTCAAACACGTGCTTCCGACCATCGAGAACGCCTTAACAAAATATATGCGCTTGCACGAGCATGATAAACGTTTTAAATTTCCTTATGTATTTAAATGTTTTGTGGAACAAAAAGATATTGGAAAAATCATTCATGCTTTAGAAGAAGTGGGTGTTCAGTATGAGACGAGAGAATTAAGCGACAAAGTAACCGTTGAAATTTATCAAAAAGCCACGTTATATTAAAAGGAGAGAAAACAGATGATCCAAGAATGGAATAAATTATTAACACCTACATTAAAACGTATTCAAGAAACACATTTTAACAAAAATTGGTTTCTTGAAATAAGCGAAAAAAAACTAACGTTTGGAGATAAAGAGGGAATTCGATTTGATTTTCATCCAATGTCTGCTCATTATGTGATGGTGTATGCTTTTCCGTTTGATACACCTAAAGAAATAAGAGATTCAGTAATGGATTTATTAGAAGAAGGAATAAAAGAAGATAACTTGGATGTCTTGCTCTCTGGAAGTAAACGAATCGCAACAGGGGAGCGGTCCATGTATGTAAAAGAAATGTTAGATTACCTTTCTGAACATATGTTCCAAGATCGAAGTTTACGTCTTCCAATGCTTAGTGTATTTCCGCAACTAGAATGGGAAACATCTGTTTATATTATTCATGAAAATAAAGATGTAATTGAAACGATTGAAACAATGGAACAAGCGAAATCTTTTTGTGAACAAGAACAAAAAGAAGAGAAAAAAATGAAAGAAATGGAACATGAGTTGCAACAATGGATTGTCAAACACGAACCAAATGTGTGCATGCGTCAGATGAATTCATACGAAGAAACGCCTACGTTTCTATCGGATTTCTTTTTAACAAAATACTCCTTTTCCAAAAAAATAGTCAATCAAAAAGTCATGTTTCATGCGTCCTGTATTATGGATAATGAGTATAAAAACATTCAAGATGAATCGCTTGAACTAGTACTTGCTCAAACTAAAAAAGATATTCAAAATTTTGTGAAAAAAAGCATCTCGTAAGATGCTTTTTTCTTTACACTAATTCAATTCCTTCTGGTAATACCGCTTTTGTTAAAATATCGAGTTCTTTTACACGAGCGACATTATAAGAAGAACCATTTAAAATATGATGATCTAAATAAGCAGGATGAGTCATCACTTCTACAGTTTGTCCATCGCTTACACGATCTTTTATTTTATCGAAGTAATCATATGTAGCGGTATCTCCATAAAAATCTTTTAAAATGGCATCACTAAATGGATTAATTCCTTCTGCATTGTTTTCTGAAATTCTACGAACAGGCAAGTTGTAAATTTTAGATAGTTTTTTTACAACAGGTAAAAATTCAGGAATACCATGCGTGTGGTGATGACTATCAAAATGAGTAGGTTTTACTCCTAATGAAAGAAATTTTTCAATTTGAGCTATCCATTCTTTTTCTAAATCTTCAAGAGAAATTGCGCTTGGGTTTCCTTGCACATCTCGTAATTTTTTAAAATTCCCATTTTCATCAACCAAAGTTGGAACATCGCTGCGAAGCGGTTTTCCGCAAGTTAACACCAAATGAATCCCTACTTGTAAAGTGGGATGTTTTTTTGCAAGTTCTAAGGCATGTTCAGCACCAGGCATATTCATCATGGTAGTAGTTGAATTTAAAATACCATGAACATGAGCATCAATTACCCCGTAGTTTAAGGCTTCACTATATCCAAAATCATCTGCGTTTACAATTAATTTAATCATGATTATAACCCCCTTTTTAAAAGGTAGCTTTCGCTACCTTTTGTTAAATTGCTTATTTTTTGAAAAATAAAGGTAGATGTTCTTTATGCGCTTCAAGCATTTCATCTAAAATTTCTTTTGCCACTTTATCACCAGGTACAAGTGGATTAATGGTCATTGCAAGTAATGCTGTTTTATAATCACCTGTAACAGCAGCTTCTGCAGCAACGCGTTCAAATGATTTGATTTGTTGAACCAAACCGTTTACTGCAACTGGAAGTTCGCCTACAACAATTGGTTTTGGACCGTCTTTTGTAATAACACAGTTCACTTCAACAGCTGAATCTGGTGAAATGCCGCTAATTGCACCGTTATTACGCGTGTTTACTGGTTGAATATCACCTTTATCATTATAGATAGAGGAAATCAAACTACAAGCAGCGTCACTGTAATAAGCGCCTCCACGTTGTTCTAATTGTGGTGGTTTAATTGCTAGATTTGGATCTTTGTATAATTCAAATAAACTTTCTTCTAAACGTTTTACTACTTCAGCGCGTGTTCCTTCTGTTTCTGCTGCTTTCATTTCATCAGCTAACATTTCATCTGTTTTGTAGTAATAACGGTGATATCCACAAGGAATCACATTTAATGCACGAGCAAAATCTGCTTCCCAAGCAAGGTTTCGAATATTTTTCATCGTCATCTCAGTTGTTGGGTTTGCAAGTGCTTCAACAATTTGATCTTTTACGCTAACGCCGTCAAGGAAAACATCAAGTCCATAAACCATATGGTTAAGACCAGCGAAATTAACGTGAACGCGACTTGGATCCACATCTAAGATTTTTGCAATTGTCATACGTGTACCGATCGGAACATTACATAGTCCTACAACTTTTTTATGTGTAGAATGACGAAGAACCGCTTCTGTTACCATTCCTGCTGGGTTTGTGAAGTTGACTAACCAAGCATCAGGACAATACGTTTGAATATCTTTTACAATATCCAAAATAATTGGAATCGTACGTAACCCTTTAAATAATCCACCAGGACCATTTGTTTCTTGTCCGATAACGCCATATTTTAATGGAATGCGTTCATCTTTCATACGCGCTTCTAGTAATCCGACTCGGAATTGTGTGGTTACAAAGTCCGCTCCTGGTAGCGCTTTCTTTCGATCTAATGTTAAATGGACTTCAATTGGAAGACCTGCTTTTTCGATCATACGTTTAGCAAGATTCCCTACAATTTCTAATTTTTCTTTACCAGCTTCAATATCTACTAACCATAATTCACGGATTGGTAATTCATGATAACGTTTAATAAATCCTTCGACTAATTCTGGTGTATAACTAGAACCTCCACCAATTGTTACGATTTTTAAACCATCTTTTTTAGACATAAGACATACCCCCAGTAGTTTTAAGAAAGTTTTTCGTATAAATCGATAAATTCATTTGCTAAATCTTTTACGGTTAATGCATTCATTAAATGATCTTGTGCGTGAATTAAAATGATTGGAATTTCGAAATGTTCACCGCTTGCTTCTGCTTGGATTAAATCCGTTTGGAAACGATGAGCTTGATGAAACTCTTCATTTGCTTCTGTCATTTTTGTGCGAGCATTTTCAAAATTACCGCTTTTTGCTTCATAAAGTGCTTCCATTGAAAGACTTCTAGCGTTACCGCTATGTAAAATTAATTGAAAGGATAAATTGTATAATTCTTCTTTATTCATAAGGTCATCACCTTGTCGTTTATTTTAATAAACCGTTTACAAATTTTAATACTTCTGCTCCATTACACATTCCATAATGAACAGGGTTAATGGCATCAACAGGAATGTTCTTTTCTTCCCCTAGTTTTTTCATTTGCGGAAGAAGATAACGAACTTGTGGTCCAAGTAACAATACATCTGCTTGATCAATATGATTACGTACAGCATCTGCACTCACTGCCCAAATTTTCGCTTCAATGCCTTGTTCCTTCGCCGCTTTCTCCATTTTTGTCACAAGTAAACTTGTGGACATTCCTGCTGCGCAACATAATAAAATATTCATGTTAAATCCCCCTAATTTTCATTTTATTGAAAGCGTTTTCTATTCCTTACATAAATATATTACAATATTTTGATAGAAAATCCTAGTCCTAATTTTAAAAAAATTAATTTAAGAAATTTAAGGCAAATTTCAATACTTCAGCTCCGTTGCATGTCCCGTAATGTGTAGGTTGAATTAATTCAACAGGGATATTTTTTTCTTTTGCATATTCTTTAAATTTTGGCATATAAAAACGAATTTGTGGCGCAACGAGCAAAATATCTGCTTTTTTTATTTCTTCTTTTACTTCTGTTTCTCCAACTGCCCAAATCGTTGCATTGATACCTTGTTCTTTTGCACTTTTTTTCATTTTTTCGACCAATAAACTAGATGAAAAACCGCCACCGCAACAAAGTAAAATATTCATAAAACTCCTCCTCATCGAAAAAAATGTTTTCAATTAAAAATTGAAAACATTTCCAAAAAACCCTTTTTAAATGGCAACGGCAATAAAAAATCCGATTACCATGACAAGTTGAATAAAAAATTTTGCAATGGTACTGCTGATAAACCCGACGACTGTCCCAAGAGCAATATCTAAACATTCTTTTAAGTCTTTATGTAAAATGTATTCGGTAATAAACACAAAAACAAAAGGAAAAATTAAAATGCCAAGAGGCGGAAAAAAGATCGCGCCTGTAATTAACCCAAATGCTCCTGTTCGTTTACTCCATTTACTTCCACCTTTTTTCTCTACAAAATGATTGTTTGCTAGAAATTCAACAAAAAAGACCATAACCGATAACAAACCCATAAAAATCCAGAAAAATAACGATAGTCCTTTTGGATCAATAAACAATGGATACACACCAAAGCCTGCCCAAATAAGTGGAACAGAAGGGATAATCGGATAAACAAGACCTACAAAACCTAAAATAAAACAAACAAGTATAATGCTCCAAAGCAATAGTTCCATAAGAAAACCTCCTTTTCGTTAGAAGTAGCATAAATGAAAAGAAAGATTTATCAATAAAAACCTCTTATTTTATCCGTTTTTTTTGATTAATGTTAAAATATATGTATCATAAAAATGGAGTGATCGTGATGAGAGATTATTGGACAATCTATTACTATTTAACGGGAAAACTACCGCTGGAGGAAACAAAAGAAGAGCTTGAAGAAATTTGTTGGATTACCGATGATGAATTTGTCGCTCATTATGGATTTTACAAACGGATTGATTTAATAACGGAATATATAGGAATGGTTCTTTATTCGAAAGAACACATTCAAGAAGAAATTACAAAACGAATCAGTGATTTTTTAGTAACTGTTCAATCTGATGAAATTTTTGTTCTTTTATTAGAAAGATTATTAAAAAGTAACTTAATCAAAAAGCATATACATCAGTATGAGGATCTTTTTAAACGATTAAAGCAAATAGCATAAAACAAAAAACCATTCATAATTGAATGGTTTTTCTTTTAGACTAATAAATAAACGTAAGAAGTAGGACAATTCCACTTAAAAAAGCAAAGATTCCGCCTATTTTTCTAGGGCAAAGAATAGGTGTTTCTTTTTCATTGGAAGATTCTTTCATACACACACCTCCTACTACTAGTATAAACAAAAAAAGCTTCCATTATAGAAGCTTTTTATTCTTTGTGTGTTAATACTGTAATACTTGGTTCGATTTCTACATGAAATCGTTTTCGAATGTACGATTTAATGCGTTCTTTTTCCTCACTATAATCTTTGTTTACTAGAAAAGGGTTTTTCATTTCTTTTTCTGAATGAACTAACACAATACCTACCATAAAATAACGATTTCCTAATGAATCAAGTAAATACGTAATTTCTCCAATTGTGGTTCGATCAAAAAACTCTTCATATTCTTCTGCATATTTATCATCTTCCCAATACTCATCGTGATAATGTTCAACTCCAATATTAGCACCTACTAATACCCAGTGTGATGCACGTACACTCATCCTAATTCCTCCATTTCAATTCTTTTCTTTTATTATACTGGATTTACAAAAAGAAAGAGAAAATAAAAAGCGAAAATCATAAAAAGGAGGGATTGTAATGGGTTCTGAAAATAAAAAAGGGAAACTCGTTAAATTTTTGCGTTATGAAGAAGTAGGAGAAAATAGGTGGGATGTCTTTTTTCTTTATAAACAAGAGCCATTTATCATTCAAAATGTGGCGTTAAAAAAACGAAAAGGAAAAGAAACACAGTTTACAAGTGATGGCATTTTTCATAATTCTGTAAGAAATGGAATGTGTAAATTATGCAAAGGATCGCGTGAAGGAATCTGTGCAGATTTGGAAAATAAAGGAGAAAAAGTGATGAAACAAGTGTTAACAAAATCACTTTTGGTCACGTTCACACTTCTTGCAAATAAAGAACAATTTGCAGGACTTGCCGCATCGGTAACAACAGATGATAATCTGGAAAAAGCGATTAAAATTAAAGCTGTAAAAGATGATAAAAAGAAAATATTTACGCATTTTATGTATTTAAAAAAAGACTACTGTTACATCGAAGAAAAGAAATGGTTTTATATGAAGAAAACCATTTATGAAGGGACAATTGACGCGTTAGAAAAAAGAGCCTATGAACTTGAAAATAAAAAAGTAATAAATGCAATTAAAAAGAAAAAAGAACGTTTATAAACGTTCTTTTTTCTTTTTAATTATTTTTTAAAGAATTGTGGTAAATGATCTTTGTGTGCTTCTAGCATTTCATCTAGTATTTCTTTCCCAACTTTATCGCTTGGTACAAGCGGGTTAATCGTCATCGCAAGTAATGCTGTATCGTAGTTCCCTGTCACAGCAGCTTCTGCAGCAACGCGTTCAAATGATTTGATTTGTTGAACAAGTCCACGAACAGCAACTGGAAGATCTCCTACAGCAATTGGTTTTGGACCATCTTTTGTAATGATACAACTTACTTCAACAGCGGAGTCTCTTTCGATACTTGCAATTGCTCCATTGTTACGTGTGTTAACTGGTTGAATATCTCGTTTATCGTTGTAGATAGAAGAGATTAAACGAACAGCAGCGTCACTGTAATAAGCGCCTCCACGTTGTTCAAGTTGTGGTGGTTTAATTGCTAGATTAGGATCTTTGTAAAGTTCAAATAAATCATCTTCTAATCGTTTCACGACTTCAGCGCGTGTTTCGCCTTTTTCATAGTTTTTCAATTCTTTTTCAAGCATTGCATCTGTTTTGTAATAATAATTGTGATAAGGACATGTTAACACGCCTAATGCACGGATAAATTCTGGTTCCCAACCTTGACCTTGTACGTTTTTAACAAACGATGTATTTTCAGGATTTGTTAACAATTCAATGACTTTATCTTTTACGCTTACTCCGTCAAGATAAACATCAAGTCCATAAACCATATGGTTAAGTCCTGCAAAATCTACGCGAATACGTGAGTGCTCAACTCCTAATAATTTTGCTACACCCATTTCAATTCCAATTGGAACGTTGCATAGTCCAACCACTTTCTCATGTGTTGTATAACGAAGTACTGCTTCTGTTACCATACCTGCTGGGTTTGTAAAGTTTACTAAAAATGCTTCAGGACATAACTCTTGAATATCTTTTACAATGTCTAAAATAACAGGAATGGTACGAAGTCCTTTAAATAATCCACCAGGACCATTTGTTTCTTGTCCAAGTACTCCGTGTTTAAGAGGAATGCGCTCATCTTTTGCACGAGCATCAAGCAATCCTACACGAAATTGTGTGGTAACAAAATCAGCACCAGGAAGTGCAGCTCTACGATCAAGTGTTAAATGAACGTCGATTGGAAGACCTGCTTTTTCAATCATGCGTTTTGCTAAATTTCCTACAATATTTAATTTTTCTTTTCCTGCTTCTACATCGACTAACCATAATTCACGAATTGGTAATTCATGATAACGTTTAATAAATCCTTCGACTAATTCTGGTGTATAACTAGAACCTCCACCGATTGTTACAATTTTTAAACCATCTTTTTTACTCATTTTAATTCCCCCTTAGTAGTAGTTGAAAGCTTTTCATACAAATCAATAAATTCATTTGCCAAGTCTTTTACCGTCAAGGCATTCATTAAATGATCTTGTGCATGAATTAAAATAATCGGAAGATCGAAATTTTCCCCGCCAGCTTCGGCTTGAATTAAATCGGTTTGATAACGATGCGCTTGATGAAAAGCCTCGTTTGCTTCTTGCATTTTTTCTTGAGCAGTTTCGAAATTTCCAGCTTTTGCTTCATATAATGCTTCCATTGCGAAACTTCTAGCGTTACCGCTATGTAAAATTAATTGAAATGATAAATTGTATAACTCTTCTTTATTCATTGTCATCACCCTTTCTTATAAATACCAAAGTGATGATTTCTCATCACTTTGGCGGTTAAATACTTATTCTGTTTTTTCTGTTTCTTGAACTGGTTGTTCCATAGCTAATTCTTCTTTTTTCTTTAATTTATCCCACATAATGAAGAATGGAAGATAAACAAAGAAGTCAATGACAAGGTTAACAAGTTGAATTACAGAACCTGAAATATGCCCTCCTGTTGCTAAGAAACCGCCGATAATTGGAGGAGTTGTCCAAGGAATTGCAATACCTGCTGGTTTTGCAACAAGACCTAAATCCATTCCATAATAAGTAACAACTGCATTAATCATTGGAGTAAGAAGGAATGGTACAATTAATAATGGATTCATTACTAGTGGTGTACCAAATACAACTGGTTCATTAATCATGAAAATACCAGGTCCAATAGATAATCTACCAAGTTGTTTCATTTGTTGCGATCTAGCGAAAAGTAACATGGCAATAACAAGCATAAATGTTGCACCAGAACCACCCATATTAACAAATACATCAAAGAATTGTTTTGTGATAATGTTTGGAAGTTCGTGTCCTGCTTTAAATGCTTCCATGTTTTCACCAGTTGCACCTAACCAAATTGGATCCATAACACCTGATACGATATTCATACCATGAAGACCTGCAGACCAAAGTAATTGTACTAAGAAAATAGCTACAAGCGATCCACCTAAACTTCCACCAAGTACACCTAATGGTTTACCAAGTAAATCACCAACGATATTATGTAAGCTTGCAAAATGAGTATTTTCAACCCATAAACGTAATAACCAAACAAGTAAAATAACAACAAAACCAGGAATTAATGCTACAAAAGCTTTTGAAACTGCTGGTGGAACACCATCGGGCATTTTAATAACAATGTCTTTTGCGACAATAAAGCGATAAATTTCTGTTGAAAACATTGCAACTAACATGGCTACGAATAATCCTTTACTTCCCATTAACGCAACAGGAATAGCTCCGCCAACTTCAACCATTTCTTTTGCACCATCTGGCGTAAATGGAACATTAAATGGAGTTGCAAGTAAGAATGCACAAAGTGAAATAACTCCAGATGTAATAGCGTCAATGCCATATTTTTCAGCTAATCGATAGGCGATACCAAATGCGGCAATTAAACCCATCATGTTAAATGTGGCATCAACTGGATACATTAGTTTTGTTAGCCATTGTTCTCCAAAAATATTAGCCATAAATTCTGCATAATGTGGAAAAGGTAAGTAACCTAAAATTAAAAACACAGATCCTATAATAATCATCGGCATGGCAAGAGCGATACCGTCTCGCAATGCTCCTAAATGTTTTTGCCCTGCAAGTCTTCCTGCTACAGGCATAAAATATTTCTCCATAAACGTAAATAGTTTATTCATATTTTTTCACCCCTTATGTTAGTTAACCAAAGATGTAGCAAACTTTAATACTTCTGGACCATTACATGTACCGTAATGTACTGGATTAATGGCATCAACAGGAACATTTTTTTCTTCTCCTAACTTTTTCATTTGCGGAAGAAGATAACGAACTTGAGGTCCAAGTAACAGTACATCTGCTTTATCAATGTGATTACGTACTGCATCTGCGCTTACTGCCCAAATTTTTGCCGTTAATCCTTGTGCTTCCGCTGCTTTTTCCATCTTTGTAACTAGTAAACTAGTACTCATTCCTGCTGCACAACATAATAAAATATTCATAATAAATCCCCCCATTTAATAATAAGTAACCGCTTACATTTCATAGAAAAAAATAATAATGTAAGCCCTTACATTCATAAAGTAATTTTTAAAGCGACTTCTCGCTTTTTTAATTGATAACGTTTACATTAACCTATTTAACGAATCTTTTTTATTATCCTTCTTCAAAAAACAAATTTCGTTTTTTTTCTACATTTTTCACTCCTTTTTTTCCTTTTGACAAACTGAGTATATCATATCTATCGGAAAAGTAAAGCGCTTTCATTAGGTTTTTTTCAAAAAAAAATAAAAAAAGCGTCGAATGACGCTTTTTTTATTAAGATTGCACTTGTTGTTCTTCTTCGAATTTTTGTTTATCCCACATTTTAAAGAATGGGAAATAAATAACAAATGAAATTGCCATAATGACTAATTGAAGGATAGCACCTGAAATGCTTCCAGTGATAATGTATCCTTGTAAAATAGGAGGCATTGTCCAAGGTGGAACAACTCCGATCGGTTTTGCAACAAGACCGATATCCATGGATACATATGTAATGATAACTGAAATAACGGGTGTAAGGATAAATGGAACCATCATTAACGGATTCATAACAATTGGCATACCAAATGTAATAGGTTCATTAATTTGGAAAATACCAGGTCCAATCCCTAAACGTCCTAATTGTTTCATTTGTTGACTCTTAGAGAATAATAACATTGCAATAACAAGAGATAATGTACAACCTGATCCGCCAATAAAGACGATATCATTTAATTCATTTGTTGCGATGTGTTTTACGGCATGTCCTGCAGCAAAAGCTGCCGCATTTTCATTTGTTAACGTTAACCATACAGGTGTCATAACAGCTCCAACAATCGATGCCCCGTGAAGACCTGTACACCATAATAATTGAATAAGTAAGAATAAAATAACCGTTCCAACTAAACTTGTACCTGCAACAGTTAGTGGTTCTTGTAATAATTTTGCTACTACATTGTGAACACTACCAAAACTTGTCCAATTTTCAATGATTAAGCGTAGGCACCATGCAGCAACGATAGCAATAAAACCTGGAATAAGTGCTGTAAATGAACGAGCAACAGCGGGTGGAACACCATCGGGTAATTTAATAACAATATCTTTTTGCATAATATAACGGTAAATTTCTGTACAAAGTATTGCAACAACCATCCCTACAAATAAGCCTTTACTTGTGAAAAAAGCAGCAGGCATTGCATTTTCTAAAAGATCTAATCCTGTTTTTGGATCAATGCCGATTTTGTAAGCTGTAAAAGGTGTTACAACAAAATAAGCAGCAAGTGAAATTGCCCCTGAAGCAAGAGGATCCACTTTATAACTTTCTGCTAATCGATAGGCGATTCCAAACGTCGCTATCAACGCCATCAATTCAAACGTTCCTTTAAACGGGTATAACAAACTTGCTTTTAAATGAGGATGCGCAACTAAATAACCTTTAGGTCCTGACCACGCATCAATTGGAAAACTGGCAAGAATTAAGAAAAAAGAACCAATGATGATAAGCGGCATTGCAAGAATTAATCCGTCTCGCAAAGCACCGAGATGTCGCTGAGCTGCAAGTTTCCCTGCAAAAGGCATTACATATTTTTCCAAAAACACATTAACCTTACTCATTTCTATTCACCCCTTTGTTTGATAGAAAGGCGTTTGGAAACGCTTTCAACAACTTATTTACCTAAAAAGAAAAGGACTCCTTCTAAAAATTAAAAAATTTTTTCGACTTTTCTTTTTTTCTGGATTTCGATATAATGAAGTGATACAAAACAAGGGAGTGAAAAATCATGACATTTATGATTTCCGTTATTGTCATAGCAGGAATAATTGGTTTTTTCTTTTGGAATAAAAAAAGAAACCAATCAAATGAAGAGGAAGAAGAAAGTGGAAGTATCTTGGATGTCTTAACACTGGACGAAGAAGATATGAAAGTAGAAGAAGAGTTTCCAACAAAACCGAATGAAATTTTTATTTATGCTTCTCCTACGGTTCGCGAGCAGCAAATGCTGTTAAAACACACAATTTCCTTTTTAGAAAATTATGTGTATCCAAAAAAAACATTTCAACGCTTATCCATTGAAGAACGTGTTCAATCACCGAAACCTTCTGTAGTTGTTTATACAGATTCATCGGAAGAATATACACTAACGTTTAATGATAAGTATCGAGTAATTGGGTTTAAGAAAAAAGAAGTACATACACCGTTTGTTACGCGCATTTCAGACAAATCTAAATACAAATTTTTTGTCGAAGAAAAGAAAATGGGATAAAAGACGTATTACACGTCTTTTATCCATTTTTTTTGTTCTTTATCAAACGTGTATCCTTTTTCTTGTAAAAGTTCGTTCATGTTTAAACGAAAACCTGGGAAATGATGAAGAGCTTTAATTCGAAAATTGGATTGTTGAAATAAATTTTTATATAAAGAAGGAGCGATCTTTGAAAGAGAAGGACAAACAAAGTCATCAAAGCCTGCATAAAAATTTTCACTGCAAACAGGGCAATTGGCATTTTGTTGATTGGGAAGTTCGTGGTGACGAATTTTATCATCATAAAACCATGTATTATGTAAACGATAAAGTTTCATTGAAAAGATAACGGAATGAAACGTAAATAAAATATTTTTGATTTCATCTACTTCAATTCTCTCGTATCCCATTTGTTGTTGGTCATATAAAATAAAATAACGACCACCTAAATAGGGTTGAACATTTAAATGTTCAAGAGGCTTTTGTAAAATATCATCAAAAAAAGGTTGTTCAACAGATGTAACGGATTCTTCCAATAGTTGGAGAAACAATTGCTTCATTGAAAAATAATGATTCGAATCGGCTTTTTCTTTAAACTTTTGTTTAACAGGAACTCGTGCTAATAGGCGTCCATACTCCCAAATTTCATCTTTTGAAAAACCAAGTGATTCTAAAAAAGCGTCTGAAAAATGTTGATTCCTCATAGAAAAACTCACCTCCGTATTACTTATTTCTATTTTTCTCCTAGCTTTCTTCCTAAAAAAATGAACAACCAATCGGTTGTTCATTTTGGTTCTGTAATGGCTTATAACGAATGCAAAAGCGAAGATTGAATCTGTTCGTATAAACAATTCATCCAATCAGAACGAGTTGTCCAAGGTTTAACGGATACATATTCAACAGGTACGCCAAATTTATGATGTTCATTTGAATGGAAAATAAACATGGAACGTTCCATTTCATCGTTTTCAAACGAAAAAACAACATAAATTTCTTCTGGATTTTTATCGACTTTTTTGACACAAAAAACAGGAATAGGAAGTTTTTCATCTAAAGAGATAACATGTTTGTTTAAATCTTCAATTTCTCGAGAAAGCGCTTCTTGTATTTCTTGGAGAACAACAGGTTCAATCATTTTCCAATAAGATGGGTCGATTGAGGCTGTTTCATCCAACGAAACATTCATAATAGATGCAATTCGATTATGAAACGATACATAAAAATCCCCAAATGTTTTTTCATTGACATAAAACGTTCCTTTTGCATGATAAAAGGTAAACGTTTCGTGTTGGCAAAGTGTCGTTGAATCCAAAGTTGCTTTTTTAAGATAAGTCATTAACATCCCTCATATTCGTTATTTATTTTTCCTTGCTCCTTTATTATCTATATTTTTCGTACTTTGTGTAATTTTTTTTATTTATTTTTTGATGTAAATTCCGAATACTTAATAAGAGGAAGTGATAGAATTATGTTATTGAGTGAAAAATTAAAAAAATTAGTAGAAGAAGGCGCGTTAGAAAAATGGGAAGAATCATTAATCCTTGAAAAAGTAGGACTAACAGTTGGAAAAATCCCATCCATTGATCTTCATTTTACGTATAAAGGTCTGCCTTATTTGATGAGTAATGTCGTATTTCACCCGAAAAAAGAAGTAAGTGATATTGATTCATGGTTTTTAGAAGAAATTCGTACGTTTCATTATACTAAACATGCCACATTAGCTACAGGAACCTGTGAATGCGGAGCAGTGTTAGAAAAAAAAGAAAAAATGAATTTGCACGACTTATGTCCTGTTATGAATCAGCAAGAGCTAGCACTTTTGCTGTTGACGGTAGCGCTTAAAGAAAAGAAGACTGTTCGAAAAATTGAAAAAATGAAATTAATAAAAAAACCATATATTGCAACATTTCATTTGGATCAATTATCGGAAGAAGAAATAGAGCTCGCAAAAAAAGAATTTTCAGAAGCACTTGTATTTACAGGAATAAAAAAAGAAACAGGGGATTCTGGAACTGTTATTTTTAGGTTGCAAGAAAGTGAGTTCCTTTTGCCGTTCACTTACAAAAGAAACGGCGAACATGAAGTAAAACAAATTCTTCACGGGAAACGAGTAAGTGATGCAACGCCTGAACATTTTTGTCCATTTTGTTTGCATTCTTTAGAAGAAGAAACATGTGAACTATTAAACAATGATGAACGTTTTGCCAAATGGATAATAGAAACGCTTGCAAGTGTGGATAAAGAACAACGATTAAAACGTATTATGGAAGATCGAGAAGAAGGAGAATATGATTTGCCTTCTCTTGTTGTAATTAAAGAGAAAGTAGAAAAAGTCGGAAGAAATGAGCCTTGTCCTTGTGGAAGTGGTAAAAAATATAAACAATGTTGTGGTAAAAAATGAAAAAATGGAGTTGGCTGCTTGGATTAGTATTGCTTGTGGGATGTAGTAGTCAATCGGTGACAAAACCGATTGAACATCTTTCTTTTTCGGGGGATGCGGTGAAATTTCTAGAAGTCGAAAGCTTTGTGAAAAATGTGCAAACCAAAGAGGAAAATACCATTCGTTTTATACAAGCTAATCCAAAAGGCGGCATGAAAACATATGATTTTATTTTTGATGGGAAAAAGATCGTGTATAAACTAAATGAGAAAAAGAAAGACGCTTGTGCGTCTTTGCAACGAAAAGAAAAAGATAAAACATACGTTTACACGTTTTCTAAATGTAAAACATTCGAGAAAATAGAACTATCGTTTAAAAAAGAACAAATCAATTGATTTGTTCTTTTCTTTTTTTACTATCTTCATAAAAACGAAACTGATAATTTCGAATTTGTGGATTTACTAAACTTCGTAATTTAAATGGGTGAAGACCTTGGAAATGATCAACCAATTGATCAAATACCGCATCGTAAAACGAAAAACATTTCGCTTGCTCATACATAGTAAGTTCCGTGCCGTTTTTAATATAGACACAAGAATCGTAGTACCAATCATTATGTTTGGTACAATATAAACTCATCAAAAATTGTTCATTTTTCCCTTGTACAAAAAACTCAATATTCATTAATTCGTCAAATACTAACGGAGAGGAAGATACAATAGATTCAATCGTTATAAAACAGGTTTCTTCTTTTTTTAATAATTCTTCCTGAACTTCTATTAGCAAAGGTTCCGCTTTTTCAACAAATTCTTCTACAAAGTCTGAATCGTTATTACTAGCATAAACTTCCCAATATACATGTTTTCTTACATCTCGAGGAAATAATTCTGACTGAAAAAAAGCATTTACGATAACTTTTTTGTATTGAAATGTAAGATTATAACCGTATTTCCCCACTCTTTTACGCGACAGTTCTGTTAGTTCATTTGCATTATTCATAAAATTTACCCGATTCTAGGTCATTTTTAAGGTTTTTTAGTACGCTGAAATAGATGTCGATTTTTATTTCAAGACTTTTCAAATCATCTACTGTTTTTAAGCTTTTTATTTGTTTCTCGAATTCTTCAAATGAAAGAGCATCTACGGAATTTTTTATCCCATCTGCGTTTGTTAGGTATTTAATTTTAATTTTTTCATAAAGGGATGGATTAATTTCTTTCAACTTTTCTAGATTATTCATTGATATTCCCCTCTTTTCATAGTTTGTATAAAAGGTAATTGAAAATCAATTTCATATGGTTGAAACACATATCGAACACGTTCTTTGGTGTTTTGAAGTATATAATCTACAATTTTTTGAAGTATTTCATCAAAAAAAGAAACGCTCCAAACATCATTGGGTAAATCCCAAAAACTACGATAGTCAAAAGAAAAAAAAGAAACATTAGAAGTAGCTGACTGAATTAATTTATCGACGTGAAAATGAAATTCTTCTGAAAAACCTTTTACTTTACATTTAAAAACGAAAGTTTCTTGATCTTCAAATTTTTCATAAGAAGTCAAAGAAAGATGTTCAACAATAGGAAACGCTGAATGAATTTCGTAAGGAATAATGACTTCTTCTGTTATTTTTTTACTTAAGTTATCTACATGTTCTTTAAGTAATGTTTCATTTTGTTTATCTTCGAAAAAAGAAATAGAATCGTTCAAATACACATCATAATGCCAAGTAGGTTTTTGGCTTCCTATTTTTAATTCTGCGTATATTTTTCCTGTTGTTTCATATTCTTCTGTTTGAATTACATAAGAGTAGGAAGCTATCCAGGTTAATCCAAGGTTGCCTTCACCTAAATTAAGTTTGATGAGTTTAATAACGCATGTCTTATCCAAATGATCGAAATCTAGTACATACTTATTCATCTTTATTCCTCGTTTCTTTGTGAGATATAACATTATTATAACAGCATTTGAAATAAATGCTAAAAAAGGATGCTTATGCATCCTTATCATAAGAAGAAATCATTTTTCTGGATTATTAATCCAATCATAACTTTTTAATAATTCTAGAAGCTCTGCTTCTGTTGTCATACTTTTTACTTCTTTTTCATGGATAAAAAGAAGTAAATTTTCAAAATTCGTTTGAAAATTATTAGCATTTACGAGATATTTCACTCGTATTTTCTCATATAAAGATGGATTCAATTCTTTTAACTTTTCTAAATTATTCATATTTTTCAAATCCTTTTTAATATCCTCTTAATTTTGAAAGTAATTCTTCTGCTTCCTTTAATTGTTTGTTTGCTTTTTCTTGCGCATTTGCTAGTATTTCTCGTGCATAAAAATGAGCTTGAAGAAAAAGCTCGTTACGTTCTAAAATTTCATTAAATTCTTTTAAAGAAGTTGTTTTTGAAAAATTCTCTTCTATTTTATCCAAAGGAAATAAATCGAAAATTGATTTAACGCTTTGAGCGTTGGTTATATATTTAAGTTTTATTTTTTCATAAAGTGTAGGATTAATTTCTTTTAATTTTTCTAAGTTATTCATATTTTTTTCCTTCCTTTCAAAGAATACGTATGTATTCTTTATTATAACAAAAGCATTTTAAAAATCAAAGAATGCCTATGCATTCTTTTCTACGTAATAAAATTTAAAAGAAAGAAAATGAAAATTAATGATAAGAAAATAAAAAACATTAAAATGATATTAAAAGATTCGGTTCTTGTTTGATTTTTTTTCTTAAATAATTGAACTAAATAAAAGATAGCGATGAAACTTGAAAAATTCAAAATGTTACTTAACCAAAAAATCAATTTTTCTGGAGAAAAAGGATCCTTGACGGGTTCACAATATGTAATAGGCTGTGGGTAAATCTTTCCTGGTTCGTGTGGTGTTCTGCAAGCTGCTGCCTCAGTAGATGAAGGATAAAAAATAATTAAGCAAAATAGGCACAATATTAAAAAAATTATTTTGTTCATATATAACACCTCCTAAAGATGTTATATTCAAATCTTAGATTTTGTAAAGAACGTAAAAAAGAATGCTTAAGCATTCTCTTTTTTTCGTTCTTTCATTTCTTTGAAAAAGTCCGATTGATGATCTCTTAATTTACCCATCATAGCTAAACGCACACGCGTCTCAGGATGAGAAAATAAAAAAGGTTTTATTTCATCAAACACATATTCATGGAAAAAAATCGTATCAGGATGACAATACAAAAAGCCAGGATCCCAATCAGGTAAAACAGGGTACAATTGAAAAAATTTAAGATGTCCTGGTTTAAAAGGAAATAAATTCATTTGAAAAGGATGCGAAAAACCTGCTACATTAAATTCGATACATGGTATCATGAGTCCATATATCGGCGTAAATTCTTTTATGTGTATATTCTTTATTTCAGGAAAATTATAGGATAATTCGTGTAAAAGAATTTTTTCTTTTAATTCATCTAGAATTGTTATTAATTCTTCTTTAATCAGTTCAATAATTAAAGGCGAAGCATCGCTTATTTCCCAATAATCATAAATGAAACTATATTGACCAGATGGCTTATTTACAGAAAAGAATGCACGGAATGTGTCATCTAATCTATTGCCCGTTCCGAAAAAATCCATATCAAAAGCGAATGTCGCTTTATATTGATTTCTTTTTGGTATTTTTTCAAAAGATTGTAACGAAAAATGATAGACTTTTGTTTCTTTTAACATACAATCGCTCCTTTTTAAAAAGGGATTTTTTATCTGTTTTATACATTATTTTCTCTAATTGTTTCATTCTTTCGTTATGTTTTTTTAATAAGTATTCTTTTTGTTTCTCTAATAGCGAAAGTTCAACTTCTAATTGTAAAGTGTCAAAATCGGACATGTTTTTGAGTTTCTTTACTTGTTTTTTGTATTGTTTTAACGGTATAGCGTCCAGTTGTTCTTTGATATTATTTTGATTCGTTAAATAACGAAGTTTGACGATTTCATAAAAAGCTTGATTGTATTTTTTAAAAATCTCTAATTGCGTCATATAACTACCTCACTTTCAAAGAATACGTATGTATTCTTTATTATACCAAATATTACATTAAATTCTCAAAAATTTTAACAATAATAAATAAAATGATGGGGATAAAAGGAGAAAAACAAAGTAAAATGCCTTTTACTATTTGTTTATGTGTTTTATTTTTTTGAAACAATTGTTTAATACCGTAACCTACAGGAATAAAACTTAATAGGAAAAGGATTCCTGCAATTACTTTAGGGACAGCATATATCCTTTCTTGAGGTTCTCTTACTCCTTCGCATTCTTTAGCCATGTCTGGAGATATAACTTTTCCAGAAACGTCATTTACAATACAAGCTGCGCTTGCATAAGTCGGAACGAAAACAAAAAAACAAAACATAACCATCATAAAAACACCTATTTTTTTCAAATGTACCACCTCCTACTAACCATATAATCGATAAAAAGAATTTGTAAAGAATATAAAAAAGAATGCTTACGCATTCTTCTTTTTATATTCTTTGATTTCTTCGTATAAAGAACAATCGTATTTTCGGTTGTTATCTAGTAATGTTGCTTGAATTCGAGTAGATGGATTTTCTTTTAATAAAGAAATGAACTCGTCCATTACTTGATCGAAAACAAAATCTGGATATGTTAACGTGATATAAGGTCTTAAAGTTCTATAATTATCTTTTTCCTCTGTTTCTTCTTCTAATACGAAATATCTCCATGCATCAGTATCTGAAGAATATAAAAAGGACAAAGCAAATTTTCTTTTATCATTTTTGATGTGAAAAAATGAAGTATAAACAAAATCTTTTTTTAATATATCGGCGGATGAAAATGAAACATCATAAATAACAGGAGTAGGTGTTTCTTTTTCGTTTTTTAAGATAATTTCATCTTCAATTTTAGATAGTAAAGGATCTAAAAAATTGCGAAGTTCATGATAAGTGAAAAGTGTGCAACTTTTAAAAGAGATACTCCATAATTCATCATTATCAACGTCTAGATCAAAATACGCTGTAATAGTTTCTTGTTTTTCTTTCATTTGGAAATTTGCTACATAACGTCCTCTATTTTCAATTTTTACCGTCATAAGTTGAAAAAGGTCTGTTTCATAACCTTGGTACATAACTCATCCCTCGTTTCTATTTTTATATGCTTTAATTTCCTTAAAAAATGAACACTTATAGTAACGTTTATCTTCAATGAAAAACATTT
>Ga0209463_1000056_pt1 | contig 96208 bp, 82 predicted proteins | sample AgamicMgSfrz_FD_187169 | JGI IMG/M metagenome (GOLD analysis project Ga0209463, IMG submission 187169) | Agave microbial communities from Guanajuato, Mexico - Mg.Sf.rz (SPAdes) (version 2) | ecosystem: Host-associated > Plants > Phyllosphere > Phylloplane/Leaf | place: Guanajuato, Mexico... | reverse complement strand
TCTCTTCTACAGAATAAGATTTTCTAGGCATAAAAATACTCCCCTACAAGTAACCAGATTTTTATTTTTTAATCTGTCTACCTATAGGGGAGCATATCACGTATAACCGTTCGGGGTTATTTGGTTGAAAATACTTATGTCCCAGCTTCTTACTTTCCTTTAAGATGTCTTATTTAAAATCATTCCACACATTTCTACCATTTCACTTGCCATAATCTTTAATGTCTCAGTTGTTAGCATTTGATCTTCTGCATGCATAAGAATGAGGGAAAAAGGCAATTGCTCTCCAGATGCTTCTCTTTGTATAAGAGAGGCATGGACTTTATGGATTTGATTATAGCTAGTTTCACCTTCTGTTATCTTTTGACGAGCTTCTTCTATTTCTCCCGCTCTTGCTATACGGATTGCTTCTACATAATTACTTCGCGCTTCCCCTGCATACGTAATAATTTGAAAAGCTGCTGTTTGCATTTCTTCTAAAGTATTCATTCCGCCACCTCTACTGATTCGTTAATTTTTTGCTAATGATAACGCGTGGTCTAATATTTTCTCTCCATTTGCTGTACCGTATAGCTTTGTATCAATAACATCAACTGGAATCCCGTATGGTTTTGCCGCATTTTCAGCAGCTTGTTTCATAAAGCGTACTTGTGGTCCTAAAAGGATCGCCATTACACCCTCACTTGAAGTTGCTAATTCATCGGCAATTGCCCCTTCTGGAATAGCATAAACATCTATTTCTTCTCCTCTTGCCTTAATAGCTGTCTTCATTTTTGATACCACAATAGAAGTAGACATCCCCGCTGCACAAGCTAATATAATTCTTTTCATGATCGATTCCCCCTGTTATTTAATAAAATCATCATTTTTAACTGTTATTTCTCTCGTTTCAATGATTTGCTTATACCAATAAGCTGACTTTTTCATTTCTCGATTGCGGTTTTCCTCTAAGTTAATCTCTACAAGCCCATATCTGTTTTTAAAGGCATTCATGGGGGACACATTATCCGTGAATGCCCAGAGCATATAACCTTTACAGTTTGCTCCTTGTTCGATTGCTTTTAATAACCATTTAAGATGTTCACTAATAAATTCTATACGATAATCATCTTGGATTACTCCACGGTCATTCTTGTATTTAAATTCATTTTCCACACCCATTCCATTTTCTGCGACAAACCATTCTATATTTCCATAATCTTCCTTCAAACGGATAGCCATATCAAACATAATTTGCGGATAAATTTCCCAGCCCCGGAATGGGTTCATTTTTTTCCCCGGCATATCAAACATTTCGTAATAATAGGATGGATGAAAAGGAATATTTTCGTTCCATGCCGTTGTTCTTGCTTTGACCCGATGTGGATAATATAAATTAATGCCTACATAGTCAACCGTATTATTTTTTATGACGGCCAAATCTTCCTCTGTATGTTCAAATAAAATATCGTGTTTTTTCAATAGCGTCATTAACTCTTCCGGGTATGTTCCTTTAATCGATGGATCTAGAAACACACGATTAAAAAATAGGTCATAGATGCGGGCCGCATCTTGATCATGAGTAGCAGAAGACCTTGCATACGTAACTTCTGGATTCAAAATCACGCCGATTTTTGCGCCATGATCCTGAAGCTGTTTTTGTTTAAATAATTCCACTACTTTAGCAGTAGCGAGGGCCTTATGGTAATTCCATTGCATCCATTTTCTTGTATTTTGCTCGAACGGATAACGAATGGCATCTAAATAAACACGAGTTTGTACAACAATCGGCTCATTGAAAGTAAACCAGTGCTTTACTTTATTTCCATATCGCTCCAATACTTTTTCTGCATATTTAACGAATAAATCAACAATATGTCTGTCATTCCATCCACCATATTTTTCAAAAAGAATAGCTGGCAATTCATAATGCTCTAAACAAATCATCGGTTCTACGCCTTTTTCTATTAGCTCATCAACGACATTGTCGATGTAAGCTGCATATTCCTCATCTACCACAGCATTTTCATAATCAAGCAAAAAACGAGACCAATTGATGGATGTCCGAAAATGCGTTAAACCAATTTCATTCATTATATTAATATCTTCTTTGTATCGATTATAAAAGTCTGTGGCGATGCCTGGTCCATAGCCATTATGCCAAACATTTTTATTGTTTTTATACCAAAGATCCATATAAGAATCCTGTGAGTCTTTTTTTCCTGTCCACCCTTCTGTCTGCCATGCAGATGCTGCTGCTCCTAATATAAAATCTTCTGGAATAGCTTGTTTTATTTGTTCCATTATTACTCCTCCTTACTCTTTTGAAGCGCCTTGCAAATGCCTGTTAAATACATGCTGCTCGACCATAAATCATAACCTAGCTTACCTGTTTCTCCCCCAACCTTTCCTCTTTAGATTATTCATTTTCTGGAACAGTAGGGGCTTTATTTGCGATCAATACAAATGGCAAGTAAATAAGAACCGAAACAACAATACAAATGATTTGTGTGATAACGGCACCAACACTTCCTGCTGTTGATAAATACGCATTAATAATTGGCGGCGTTGTCCAAGGGACCATCACGACAGCCTTACCAGCAAAACCAATAAGTGTTGCAATATAGCCAATTGTCCCTGTAATTAGCGGTGTAATAATAAATGGTATTGCCATAACTGGGTTCAACATAACTGGCAATCCGAATATTACTGGCTCATTAATATTAAAAACACCTGGTCCAATGGATAATTTAGCAATACTTCTCATTTCTTCTCGTTTCGATACGATAAAGATGGCGATTAATAAACCAATTGTTACACCTGAGCCACCAATGCTCATGTATACATCCCAAAATGGCATCGTAATAATATTTGGTATCTCTTTTCCTTCTTGAAAGGCAGTCATATTTACGGTAATGGAGGCAAGTAATAACGGTTCCCTTATCGGTTTTACCATTTGATTTCCATGAATACCAATCACCCAGAAAAATTGGGCAACAAACATGAGAATAAGAATTCCTGGAAGCCCTTGCATTACACTTTCTAAAGGTCTTTGTACAATGTTATATACTGCTTCATATAAATAAATCCCTGTAATTTTGTAAAAAAGAAATCCAAAAGTTGCAACAATCGTTACAGTTAAAATAGAAGGAATTAGTGCTGAGAACGAAGTTGCTACATTTGATGGGACACTATCTGGCATCTTGATTTTCAACTTATCTACTTTAGACAATTTGCAGTAAATCTCGACCGATATAATCGCGATAATCATTCCAAGAAATAAACTTTTTGGATCAGAAAACTGCCTAGCTAAAACATCGACTACTAATTGGCTCTTTTCATTGACAAGTAACTCAATCGTTGTGGGAATTACAGATATATAGGACATCATCGCTAATATTCCAGGGAATAACGATTGATGACCATTTATCCGCCCGAGTTCAATACCAATGAGAAAAACAGCTCCAATAGTAAGAAAGTTTAACGTAGCGTATTGAATTGCTTTCATAATTGGCTGATAATCAGCTAAAAAGGCAAATGGCTTAAAATGAGCTAATCCGCTCTCTGTTCCCATAACCATATTGGCGATCAGAACGGCAAACGCCCCAGTTATAATGACAGGCATTAAAGTAACAAATGCTTTTTTAATGGCCATAATATATTTTTGATTTGTAATTTTGTAAGCAACATTACCAAGGGTCTCTGTAGCTTTATCTTTAAAACTCATCGATTAACCTCCATTTCTTATTTAAATGAAAATGATATGAATCATGCATGACCATCATTTCTTGATTTCATTCTATTTGAAAAACGCTTTCATTTACATGCACTTATTTTCCACGTTAAACCGGAAATCGCTAACTCAAAAAAGGAACTCATAAACACGAGTTCCTTCAGTCTGTAAACAAACTCCTAAATTTTAGAAATAAAAGTTTGTATATAATATATTTATTGATCCCTTTGAATAGGGAGGTTACTTTCCGCTCCAGGGGTTCGCTTTCCGTGGGGCTCGCGCTGAGCCGCTTCGGCCTTTGGCCTGCAGGGTCTAAGCTGTCTCGCTAATCCCACAGGAGTCTCACCCCTTCCACTCCAAGCAACGTATAAAAATTCCTTTAAACTTTTCAAAAATTCCTTTACTAAAAATTCAAATTATATTAGGTTACTATTGAGCCATGTTGACGATACATGCTTTAAATTCAGCAAATGACTTTACTTTTAATAGTTGATTCACTAAATAGGCATTTCCTGATATTTTAACTAATAACTGATATAATTTTTGAATATCTTTTTTATATTTCTTTTGTACACTTAATAAGAAAATAAATTGCACCTTATTATCTCCCCATTGAATTGGCTTTTCCAGTGTGCAAATGGATAGAAAAGTGCTTTCGGTGATTGGTTTTATTGGATGAGGAATAGCAACTAAATTTCCATAGCTGGTTGGAGCAATCTCTTCTCTTTCCATGATTAACTCAAAGAAATGGTCTGGAGCCATTCCAGCCTGAACAATCTCGCTTGCTAAAAATGCTAGTACGTCTTCTTTCGTTTGAAAATCTTTTTGAAAAAAACTGAGACTTGGATGAAAATATTGCAATGTATTTTCGACTCTATCAACAACAATACGTTCTAATTTGCTAATGTCTTCTTCTCTTAAAATCGTATGTACATCAATAACTGGTATGGTTAATTCCCTTTTAATAGGAATGGTGCTGACAATAAAATCTAATGTGCTAAGATCATAGTTATCGATGGAAAACATATTAGCTGTTCCTATAATATCCAGTCTATTCCCAAAGGTAGCTTGAAGTTTATGATACAGTAATTGAGCGCTTGCCACACCGGTAGCGCATACAATTAGACATCTTTTAACACTTCCCTTTGCCTTCTTCCTCTCTAGCGCTGCTCCAATATGCAAGGCCAAATAACCTATTTCATCCTCATTAATGTTCATGCTCCGATATCTACTTAAGAAATCCCCCATAATAACCGCTGCATCGAAGGACATTTGATAATTTTTCTTTATTTCTGCAAGTAATGGATTTTTTATTGTTAAATCGTATTTATATCTATTAATCGCTGGCCTTAAATGCAAACATAAACCATAAATCAATTCTTCATCATAAGAAATCTCTAATTCTAATTGTTGCTCCACTTCCAGCAGCATCGCTTTCGTTAAAGCTAAAATATCCTCCTCTATCATATCAAGTATATTCTCCCTGCTATCAGATTGGTAAACTACCATTTTCGCACCTAATAGATGAATTGTTATATAGGCAATCTCTGATTCAGGAAAAGCAACTTGCAACTCTTTTTCTAAAAACTGAACAATCTGTGTCGCCACTTGAAATTCTTTCTTTTCTTTTAGAGGTTGCATTTCTTTTAGAGGCATAGAAACATAATTGTTATGTTGAATTCGAATACAAGCAATCGCAATATGTGTCGCTAAATTATTCACTCCAATATCTGAAAGAAAAATACCAGATCGCTTTGCTTGCTCCGCAATAATCTTTTGGATTTCTTCTATGTTTTTATTAGGAAGAATAGACTTTGTTTCTTCTTGATCAAATACATATGCGGCAAGACAGTATCGAAGCTTAGCCTCTTCTCCTTTTATTTTCAAGCCATAGTTTGGCTTCTTGTCCAAATCTAAGTTAAATGCCTGCAATAATCTTCTTACTTCCTTCAAATCATTTTTAATAGAGGATTCACTCACAAACAGCTCCTCTACAAATTGTTCCACTTTTAGGTATCCCTCTGCTAATAAAAGGCGTTTGAGAACATAGTCCACTCTTTCCTCTGGTTCTATAGGAATGGAAGTACTTAATTGATTTTCGTTCATTATTTTCGTTAAAAACGGTTTAAAATAATGATAATTTTCAATTACTAGTTCATAGCCCTGCTTTCTTACTAGTACAACTTCCGCTCCATTATTTTTTAATACATTGGTTAATGCTTTTGTGTCACTTCTTATTGTTCTAGTCGTTACATTCAGGCTATTTGCTAAGTAATCACTGGATAAAGGTGCTTTTGACTGCATAAGCTGATGTAATATCTTTTGTTGTCTCATAGGTAACAATTAAACTCACTCCTTTTTAACCATTTCCTTTCGATCCCTTTTCTTTTAATCCCACTTTAATGATATTTCCATCATATCTTATCAGTCTATTATTAGAAAGCGGTTTCCACATTAAAGATTGCTACTTATTCTTAAAGCCAATATTCCTTCTCGTGCAGGATATCTCTTTTTTTCGTTCCAGAAACAAAAGGATGTCCTTTTACATAATATCGAAGAGGCTTAGCTGTCCAATCCTCCTTATTTGGAATTCCCACTCTCGGAGATATGGCAATTATCGATGGCACCTTTCCCTCTGTAATACATAAGGATCCTTCATTTAATAATACGCCATCTAAAGCCTTTGTAATTTCCATTGCTTTCGTTAATTTACCTGGACCATTACAGACTGTTATGCCTGTTGCCTTTCGATTTTTTCCCATCTTAACTGTTCCTTGAAGGGGTTCAATTGCTCGAATAAGCACAGCCTGTGGATTCCCTGCTTCCTTTGTTACAATATTCAACATATGGTGCGTATGCATTGTGTAGACATAGACTGTCCCACCTATTTTATACATCGATTCTAATCTAGGTGTTCGTCTTCCAGCATAGCTATGACAAGCCATATCTTCCACACCAAGATAAGCCTCTGTCTCAACAATATAGCCACTATATGTATGTGTTGGTGTTTGGTGAATAAGTAATTTCCCTAAAAGCTGTCTTGCTATTTCCTCTGTTGATTGATTTATATAATCGATCATAGTCTCTCTCCTCATATATTTCTTATAGTATACGTTTCTTTCCCCCAAAAAAGAAAGAATCATCCCTTTATGAAGAGATGATTCTTATACCTGACCTCTATTGCTCAACAAGTTCCCTCTGCTGAGCTAAAGCGGCTAATCCCGCCTGATTCAACGTATTCCACGGTTTATTAAAATGTGGTTGGAAGAAGAAATCGATAAAGCCTAATTCGTCAATGGTCATTTTTGTTTGAATACATACAGATAAAGTATTCATCATTTGCGTAACATCCGCTTTTGAAATTAATTGTGCTCCTAAAATTTGTCTTGTCTCTTTATGGAAAAGTACTTTTAAGCGAATTTCATGGAATGTCGGCATAAATTCTGGACGATCATTATCAATTACTTCTACTACTTCATAAGGAATATCATTAAACTTAGCAGTCAATTCTGTTAAGCCAGTAGATGCCATATTTAAGCCAAAAATATGCAATCCAGAAGTTCCTTGTGTTCCCATATACTTTAATGGCTGCCCAGCTATGTTATGTCCTACCAATGTACCCATTCGAACAGCATTTGTCGCAAGGGGAATATATACCTTTTCTCCTGTAGGGTTGTAATTAACTGCACAGCTATCACCTGCCGCATAAATATCAGGGTTGCTTGATTGCATATATTCATTAATTTTTATCGCACCATTTGGCAGTAAATCTACTTTTCCTTTTAACAGATTGGTATTCGGTCTGAATCCCACACATAAGATAACTAAATCCGTTTCATATTCGCCTTTCGTTGTATAAACCTTAGTTACTTTTCCTTGTTCATTTCCTTCAAATTTTGTTACCGTCTGTTGTAAAGCCAAATGAATATTGCGCTCTGCAAATTCAGCCTCTACGACATCAGTAAATTCTTTATCTAAATACTTATTTAAGATTCGATCTTCACTATCAATTAACGTCACGTTTTTTCCATTTAACGCAAATGCTTCCACTAACTCGACACCAATATATCCAGCACCAATTACAGTAACATGCTTTACGTTTTTGGATCGCTCAATAATTTCATTTGCTTGGTTATAGTTCTTAGAAAGCAAAATATTATCTAAATTAATGCCATCAATTGGTGGAATAATTGGCCAAGATCCTGTTGTCATCACCAATTTATCATACTGATCAATCTTTTCTTCTCCTGTATTTAAGTCTTTCACACGCACTTGTTTGTTTACTGTATCGATATCTAATACTTCATGCTCCATATGCATAGTTGCACCAAGGGATTTTAGCTCTTCTGGTGAAGAATAGAATAATTGACTCGCATCTTTCGCCACGCCACCAACATATAAAGCAATACCACAAGATAAAAAGGAAACATTATTATTTTTTTCATAAACTGTTATATCTATATTTTTATTTAAATTTGCTAACGTCTTTACTGCTGCTGTTCCAGCATGTGTACATCCAATTACAACTACTTTCATCGTTTAAAAACTCCTTTGTAATAGATTGAATGTGAAACACTTCACTTAATTAGTGAAAAAAATCACATATATTGTGATGCAATTCACATTTCGTTCACACCTTTATTATACATCGAATATTTCTTAATGCAACTATTTTGTGATCAAATTCACATTAAAAACCATAGAAATTTTTTCCAAACGACTAATATTCTAATTGTTAATATAAACTCAAAAAAGGGATCAGAATGAAAATGTTCTAATCCTCCTTTTGTCTACACATTGGAAACCATTATTCAAATGTTTTTTTATTGCTTCTACCCCTTATTTTTCACCGTAATCTCTAACAACTGATAAATAGATTGATCCAATGCTTTCTCATATCCCGAAGGATCGGATAAAGCACGCCAACCTTCTTTGCGTATAACGACAAGTGCTTCTTCCATTTCTTTATCCTCTATCCCAAGTTCTTTTAGCAAGATTAATGTTCGTTCCAATGCACCAATCATTCTTAGTGGTCCATAATGAGCTGGCTCTCGATACAGCCCTTTTGCACCTGTAAGAATATATCCACCATAATCTCTAACAAGTTCTAATAGCGTCTCCTTATTGAGTTTCTCCATATCTGTCAAAAGAAATTACCTCCTCTTTTGCCTTGTTTTTCTTCTTTCTTGGAGATTCCTTTGAATAGCCTAAACTGATGAGAAGCTCTGGCTCCATCTCATGTGGAAGCTCCAACAATTTCTTAATGGCTTCTTTATGAAAAGATCTAACTGGACAATTTCCGATGCCTAATGAATGGGTAGATAAAAGAATATAGGCAGCGGCTATTCCTAAATTTACAAAACGCAATACTTCTTCCGAATCCTTTCCGCCTTTATGGAAAGCTTCTGTAGGATTGGAGCACAACACAATAACAGCCTCTGGGTCTCCTGATAGACCAGGGGAAAATCTTTTTATTCTTTTTATCTGCTCGTCGTTCTGGACTATGAGGAAGTGAGATTCTTGAGCATTGCTCCCTGATGGACTATGTAAAATACTTTGTGCAATTGAATCGATTACTTCTACAGGTAATCCACCACGTTCTGTAAATGAGCGTGAACTTCTTCTTGTCTTTATTGCCTCCAGTACATCCAATATCCATTCCTCCTTTAAAAAGAAAAGCCTCTACTTTCTAATACTTTTTTCAAATTTTCTCTTAAACTTGCTGAGGCAGCGATTGTTTCTGGTCTTGTGCATCTTCTAGCAGTATGTTCTCTCCATCCGTAGTCCTTGCCCTGCTTTTCTGGTTCTCCAGCTAAGGAGACTCTCCGCCCATCGTAGGTTTTACGAGAAATCATCGTATGATCGTATTGTTCTAGCAGCTCGTCGAGATTTTCTATTGTATATTTTTCCTGATGAACCATTACTTTTTCTGGCAATCTCGGCTTTACACCTCGCCTTGTTCCTGCTTTTTCAAAGCCTATCGATAATCCCGAAACAGCAAATACCCCTGCTGGAAGGCCGAGCTCCTCTGCAACCGCATCGGGATGGTTTCGAATGGAACCAACAGGTACACAACCTAACCCTAATGCTTCCGCAGCCACTACTGCATTTTGCAGAGCAAGCGTGGCGTCCATTGAGGAAAGAAGAAACATTTCTAGCGTATTGGCTAGAAAAGAATACCCTTGCGATTCTGTCACGTATTTCAAACGGTAAATATCTGCACAAAAAACTAGAAACACAGGTGCCTCATGGATAAATGACTGTTCGCCAGAAAGGGGAGCTAACCGTGATCTCCTTTGTTCATCCTTTATTACAATAATGCTATACGCCTGCAAGTTTGAAGAAGTTGGTGCACTTCTAGCTGCAGTTATAATCGTTTGAAGAATGTTTGCCGGAATATCTTTCGATTGAAAAGCCCTTACTGATTCATGAGCAGTAAGTACCTCAATCGTTTCATTAAGTAAATGCTCTTCTACTGATAAGCCTTCTAACTCAATTCTCGTTTCCCTTTTCGTATATTCCCTCACTCATGTCACCACCTTGCTATTTGTTAGTACGCCTTTCTCCATCAATAATGCATCATCTATATAAACGGTAGGTTGGGTAACAACTCCATCAATATGCACACCTGCTGAAACTGTTCCACCAAATGTGGCATTGCTTCCAAAAGCAACATGAATAGTTCCGTATACTTTTTCATCCTCTAATACCACACCTGTGATCCTTGCCTTATCATTTGTTCCTATTCCAAATTCTGCAAGCATTCTGCCTTCTCCATTGCCTAATATCTTTAATAATCGCTCTCCTTCTTCTCCTTCTACCTTCACTAAGCGGCCTTCTTCTATCGTAAGCTTAAGCGGAGTACTTAGCTTGCCTATTCCAGCAACAGAGCCATCTACTACAATTGCGCCAGTTGCAGTTCCTTCTACTGGTGCTATGTACGCTTCTCCAGATGGCAAATTACCTGATTCCCCAGGATTTAAGTACATTCCAGTACTTGGAACGCCCTTTCTTTCTGTAATATTAAATTCTAAACGATAACCACCTTTTTCAATTTTGACATGCCTTCCATTTGTAAGGTGGTCTGTTATTTCTTCCGTCAAGATTCTCACTTGTTCATAATCCGCAGAAATAGCTCCCTCTAAGAACATATCCATTGTTATTCCTGGCATGGTCGCAAGCCTTGTTCCTGTCTCCACTGCTTTTTTTCTAGCTTGTGTATGGGTTAATGAATGTGCCGTTACACATACAACCACATCAGCTGCTTTCATAGCTGCTGCGACAGTTGCTGGTGGCTCTTGTCCCGACTTTTCTCTATCCTGCATAACAATAAGCATCGTTTCGGCACGTAACGCTTTCCCAGCTTCATATATGGATTCAGCTATTTCCCTCTTCGCTTCATCTGTTACAACGAGAAATAGCTCTCCCTCTTTTATGGCTAAACAGTTAGCAAGAACATTCTTGCTTATTTCTATCATTTTTCCATTCATATTAATCATCTCCCTATATCATTTCTGATACTAATTTTGCCATTATTGCATTGGAGAGAATGACTGGTTTATCAGCTATTTCAATCACAATTTCTCTGGCATTCTCTGTATATCCCATACAATCCAGCAAAATTATATCTGCCTCCTTCTTTAACTCTTGGGCCGCTTTTTTAAAGTTTTCTATACTCATATTATATGGTGATGCCACACTGAAAATGGGATTTAACCCTAAAGGAGCATATTTAGGAAAAGATGTCTTTATTTGTTCCTTAAGTGGAACAATTACTCCTAGCCTTCTACTTCCTACTAACGCATTGATTGTGGAGGGAATGATATGATCGGGTTCAATTAAATAAGACTTCTTTGTTTGCAGACCTGGAAAAACACCGGTACACAACAACAATATTTGAGTTATTCCCATGTCTTCTAAATAATAGATTTTCTCCTGTAAAATTGGCTTTATTTTTTCTCGAGACATAACAACTGACTCATTTGTGACTAACCTGGATGTTAAAACATAATCACCTTGTTCAGGATATAGATTTGTCTCAATATAATCTTTCGACATCCCATCTAGTACTCCAACTTGGACAAGTTCAGCTTTATTCACATACTTCTCTAGAATTGGTGCAACATCTATTCTTGGAGCTTGACCAATTGTAATCATTCCAAGTTTTTTCATATAAACAACTCCTTTTTATAAATCATTCTTTCCTCTGCTAGTAATGAAAAGGAGGAAGCAATGCTCCCTCACTCTATTCCTCCATTAAGACTGAGGAGAAGCAGCTTTCCCCATTGTTTGCAGGATTTTCATGGAACCATATAAGGTTGTCATTCTATTAAATTCATCTTTATCATAAAACTGACAAGTACCATTAGACGTTTCCTTTGCAACTTCTATGCAAAAGCGAACTGCATCCGCAATATCTGTTTCATGACTAGCACCCGTTCCACACCCTGGAACAATTGATTGAGCTGTTATTGCCAATCCAATAACTGGTGCATCTGTTGCAACAGATGGCTGTAGAATAGAATTAATATGATATAAATCATTTCCATATGGTGTTATATCTTGTGAGGTGACAGGGAAGGTGATTGGGTATTTTCCTGTAGTCATTTCCATAATTCTTAGTAAGTCCTCACTAACTCGAAGAATGTAACCTTCTTTTACTGTTGGAGAAAGAGCAATCCCTTTATGATTGACCACTCTATTCCCTTTTGTTGTATCAATCGAAATAATACTGTCCATTTCTGGAATTACTTCATGTTTATTCATAGTTAAAATATCAACTGGTGAATCCATAAAGTCTACAGGTTCATGTGGTCTTGTTGGTGCATCTGGGCAAATATGTGTGGAAACAATAACATCTCCTGCAAGTACATCTCCCTTCCCCTGCATATCTGCTAGCTTCAAAGCAGAAGCAATTGCCGCTACTGCACCATCTGCATCGGATACTAACCCAATTCTGCTTGGGCGTGCACCAATCCCCCCTAATCTTCCGATAATCCCTAATGTTGGAACGGTTCCACCAGTAGATTTCCCTTTTGATCCCGGTATGGTGATCTTAATAAAGTCTGTACTTCCTTTTTCTCCATTTACTTTTACTACATCTGTTTGTACATTTAGATATTCTTTAAATAAATCAGCAACAATCTCTCCTGTTACAAAAGCACTATCTAATGTTTCTAAAGCTACTAAAGTTTGTTTTAAAACCATGCTATCAATCTCTCCTTTTTAAAGATAAGTAAGAATTTCCTTGTTTATTATTTTTTCAATTGGTTTGATTAACTTTTGGTTGCTCATTGTACTACTTAAACTCAATTTTTCCTTTGGAACTGTTATAACAGCTACTTGCTGACCTTTTACCATTTCCGCGGTTACAATCGGTCTGGCTGTTTTTGTATCCAATGTCATAATAAGATCTGGGAAGGTGCCAAAACGCACTCCATCTTTTTCAATTGTCATATACTCGTTCCAAAAGGTCATGTCGTAGCAGTCATCAATCGTTACTTTTCCTACATCGAAACCACCTATTGTTTCTAATGTACATGTTGTTACTGTTCCTTCGGTTACAATAGATCCTCCTAATTCAGAAACAACTGCTTCAATAGCAGATTCTCCTTTATTAGACAGCAAGGCATTGCCTATTTTAATTGCTTGCGAAATGGCTCCCTTAGCCCCGTTTTGCTTTGCATACCCAACTGATATAGGATTTCTTGCAACTGCTACTAACCCGCCAGCATCAACGGACAATTGACGAACCGCTTTTGCTGTTATATCCAGCGAACCAGTGATAAGCATTTCCACATACTTATCTCCTTTCCCACCAATTGCTGCTTGATGTGAAATATAAGTGGGGATCTCCGTTAAATTTAATGACCCCATTGTGCCAGTTGGATGAGCTCTTCCATTACAAGGAAGATCTACTACTGGTAATCCTGTTATAGCTGATTGAAACCAGCCATTTACTGTAGTACCAGCTCCATTTTCATTGGTAATAATCCCTTGAAGTGGTCGGTCTAGCTTACTTGCTAATAGTTCGATCGCTTTGACATAATGAACTGGCTTTACATACTGCTCTTTTGCAGCTGGTGCGCCAACTAGCGAAACCGTTACAAGTAAATCTTCATCCGCCATTTCCTCTGCTGTTTTTAAGACAGGCTGGCCAACCTCCAAAGCAAGACGTCCTATCTGAAGACCATCTTCTATTTTCCCTCCTCCGCCTCCTCCTAGGATGGCACCACCATATACAGCAAACTCTACGATTTGTTCATCTAATTTTATTGTCACTTTTTATGTCCTCATTTCCCTAATTTAAATACAGAGTTAAAGAAGCTATACAGTGCATCTCCGGCAATAAATCCTGCAGCTAAAATACTCATTGGAGTCTCTGCTTCTTTTCCTTTTTTCTTCACCCAAGTTAAACGAATCGCAATCCCTACTAACACTGCAATACCTGCATATGGAGTTAAAATTAATAAGCCTGTTGCAAACATTACTCCTAATTGTCTACTTGAACCACCGAGTATTTGTAAGATGGCACCTGGAATGGCCCATATTAATAATTGACGAGCGACTTCCATGGATGTGCCTGCCTGAATGGTAGAAACATAGACAGCATCTATTGGCGGAACCAGATTATTCGCAAAATATCCTTTATAGGTGACTAGCACCGTTAGTAACGCGACCCCAAAGGCCACTAATGACGTCATATATTGTTGCTTTCTTCCATCAATCTCATATTTCTTATCAGAGCCCTGTCCTCTAAGGATATAACCTGTTTTAAAGTCATAGCCCATATCAGCAAAAGCTGGTCCTGTTGCTGCACTGAATCCAGCAAGCAATGCAAGTGCTAAAGGCGGAAAACCAATCATCATTCCAATAAGGAGGGTAATAAAGGCCACCGCAAATGCTGGAAACCACCCAGAATGCATAGCAGCAATACCAACAATTAGTTCATGAACAAAAGCAGCAAATGCTGCAAAAATCAAAAATCCAATCAACATACCAAAGGACATATCTGTAATAAGGCCACCTGTTAAAGCTATAATTAAAGCAATGACAATATAAACAATAAATCCAATCCCTAAAGTCCTTCTAGCTACTGTAATCGGTGTTGTATAATTCGAATCATCTACTTCACTTTCCACAGCAGCGGCAACCTCTTGTTTTTTTCCCTTTTGCTTTCTTTTATCTTTGCCAAAGATTAATATGGCAACTTGGACTAGCGCAACAATTCCTGCGCCAATCATAATGCCGTGTGGAATATAAAGGGCATTTACATCTACGCCAAAAACAGGAATTGAATATTGACGAAATAGTAAGCCAATTCCAAACATCGTTAAAGCCCAAATATTACCGATAAAGGCAACCCCAAAAGCAGACATAGGAATATGTAGAATAGAACCGATGACTCCAATAAGTGTTCCAACGCCAAGAAGCCCTGCTCGTTTTCCACCTTTATCTCCTGCTACGATAGCTTGGGCAGTTGCTACTCCAGGCGCCCACGTTCCAGATGCGGGAAACAACTTCGAGTCAAATAACTTATACAATATTGCAGCATCTGCAAACATGGCCAATGCCGCACCTATTAGCATTGGAATAATTAAATCAGGTTCCCCTATTAGAAAAGGAATACCGATTGGAATTAATAAGCTATTTGCAGCCCCAAAAGTTGCTGCAGATATCGAGGTTTGAACTAAATTTTGTCTATGAACAGACTTGTATTTTTTAAAAATAGTAACTGGAATTCTAGCAATCAACATCGCAAGAAGCGCTCCTATAATAGATGTATTGGGTGTAACTCCTAAAGAGACGATAATTTGCATCCCGATAATTGCCCCAAATACTGCGGTTATAATAGTTAATATAAGAGAAATAGGTTCAAATAGACGAGGGTGTTTTTTTACTGGTCCCATTTGTTTCATATACTAGCCTCCAAATTATTCTTCGATTTCAAACAATAGTATTTATCCAATTTCTAATTAAACTAGTTGTTAGTAATTTTTTCTTTTAAAATAACTCTGGCAAGAAGTACTGTGATAAGTGAAGCTATACTAAATATAAGTGATGCATTTGACGCAGTTGAATATAGCAGACCAGTGAATAAGAAAAGCCGAGTAAAGATTAGTCCATTAAACCAGTTAATATTAATAAATAACGCTCTTTCTTCGTAACTTTTATAAAAGATTTAGTAAAAAAACAACGATTAGAAAGAAGATAGACACTATTGTCAAACTAAATGCAGATAAGAAAAAAATGAAAATTTTGTCAATAATAACTGCCGAGCTAGATAGTTGGTTGCCCATATAACAACCTAAAATACAAAAATGATATAATGGTTCACAAAGGAATAAACTTTCTTAAATTTTTCCAAAACAAGCTTATATCACTTTTGTAAAGGAACGGTATAATTGTGCCGCAAACTGTCCTTCCGCTTCGACTGCATCAATAATAGGTACTTTCAATTCATTTCGCAATTGTTCTGCCAGTCCAATTGTAGAAAAACCTGTACAAGCAAATACAATTACCTCTGCCCCTTGATTTAAGAGTGATTTAGCAGCATTAATCCCCTTTTTCTTTCCTTCCTCTTTCATTAAATCAGTCGTATTTTTTACACCTTCTGGAACTTCGAAACCAATCAATAGCTCCCCTAAAATCTTCTTCATAACTTCTGGCACATCTTGCGTTATACCTAATATTCCGACTGGCTTTCCAAAGGAAAAGGCTGTTAACGCAGCTGCACTTCCCGCTCCGATTACTGGGATAGAAACTGCTTTTCTTAGTTCTTCAATCCCCGGATCTGCTGCACAGCTAATTGCAAGTACTTTTGCTCCCTCGTTTTCCATCTTTTTTCCTAACTCAACGATTTTCGGTATTGCTGCTTGTTCTGAGGAATTATCATAAATACCTAGTACTTGATTAGGAATACATTGATTATCTGTTGGCAATCCATACAATTTTGTAATTATTTTTCCATGGTGGTTCAAGATTGCTTTATTCTCCGTTGTAAAAACACGAATGACGCCAATCATTTCATCACTCCTCTAGTTTAAATTTTCTGAATATTTATATTTTAACTTCTGATACTGTTTGTCACAATGTCCCGAAAAAACAAAAAACAAAAGGATCTATTGTGCTCCGAGTACAATAGATCCCTTTGTTTAAGACCCTTTAAAGTTATGAAGAAATATACAAAAAAAGTATAAAAGCTTATCTTGAAAGGAATCTAATTTTATATCTGCAATTTCTTTTATTCTATCAATGCGATATTTTACTGAATTTCGATGTATATATAACTGATTAGCTGTTTCCTTTAAGCTTCCATTTGAAGATAAATAATAAAAGAGTGTTTTGACTAGATCACTGTCATTTTCTTTATCATATTGAATTAACTTTCCTATTTTCCTTTCAATAACTATGTCCATATTGATATAGTCTGAACTATCTAGTAAAAGCTTAAACAGTTCAATTTCTTCATAAAAATAAATTCGTTTTCCTTTGTTCAAGCTTGATCCTATTAAAAGAGAATTTCTAGCCTCTAAATAACTTAAGTGTATCTCCCATAATAGTGCCCTTCCTCCAAATCCTACTTGAAAATCGGTATATTTCTTCATAAGAGGAACTAATTTTTCCATCCATAATTGATTTGTTTCTTTTGTCAAAATAGGTTGGTAGGGAATAGCCGATAGGATTATCAGCCGATTTCCTTGTTTCTGTGAATAAATCTTATTAGCATTTGATAGATTGATTGATTCTAAAACGCTCCTTAAATCTTCTAAAAGTGGAGAACTATCTTCTATTAAATCTGCACTTTCCATCACAATAATTTCCCACATTATTTCAGGATCCAATCCTAGTTGCCTTCCTTTATTCACTACTTCCTCTTGTGGGAGAAATATGCCTGCAAGTAGTTCTTCGATAAAATTCCCTCTTAAATGATTCTCTGTATCCATTGCTGTTTTTCTTCTCATTAATTCTAATGAAAAAACTAGACGTGCTTGTTCCACACATATCTTATCCATTTCATCCAGCTGTCCCTTTTTAATCAGAAATTTTCCGACTCGCTCCTTGTCCACTGTAATATCCCACTGCATTGCATTAGTAAAATCATTCATTCTTATTTCCTTTGGTGAACAAACAATTTCCTTGCCCTGCTTATCTAAAAGAATAATAGATGCTTCTATCATCTGTGATACATTATCAGCAACCGTTTGTATCCCACTGTTTTCAAGAACCAATGTCGTTAACTTCTTATAAATTTCTTCGGACCTTCTAAGTAAAGCTGCTTGCTTATTCACAATTTGTTCCATAACAGCATTTGTTATATCAATATATGGAACACCGACTGGAAGCTGAATAATAGGAAGTTTATATTTATTACTCACCTCGATCATCTCATCTGGCATTTCATGCAAATACCTTTCCGGCTTTATTGCTAATGCAGCAGCGTTTGCCTTTGCTAATTTCTCTACTAGTTTAGTCAGTAAAGAAAGATCATGCCTTATGGAATATGCTGTTGTCAGCAATAACTCTCCCTCTCTTAACCAACCTTCGACATCTGGAACCTCCATAATATCTATATTTTTCACGCTTCTTTCTAATCCTTCCTTGCCACTTATAACCTTAGCATCTCTTAAAACAGGAAGTCGTAATAGATCCTTAACCGTAATACCCGATTGATTCATCCTTACCACCTACATTTTTAGATTGTCTTGTTTCTATTTATCGATTTTTCATACAAAGAGGCTTCCTATCTAATCGGAAGCCTCTATCATTTATTACATAAACTTATTGTACTCTCATAGCCAAATCTCCCGTTTTAGCCCAACCTACACGAAGAATAATATAATAAAGAGGTAACGTAATCACAATTGGAAGTACCATGCCTACAGCAACATAGATTAAAAATCCGTGCAATCCTTGTGTTGCTAGAACGCTAATCGGTGCAATTAAGGAATTTAATCCTAATCCCGCTAATTCGTAAGTTGCAGTAAATCCAAATCCTAGTGTAGCAATTGGTGCACAAATGATTGCTGCCACAAAAGGGGGAATGATTAATAATGGATTTTTCACCAAATTCGGGAACTGCACTTTTGGTGTAATAATTGATTGTGCAAGAAATCCTCCTAGATCATTTTGACGAAGAGACATTGCTGTAAATCCGACAAATTGTACGGTACAACCGATTAACGCCGCTGCACTTGAAACAGGATCCATTTGTAATGCAATTGCTAAAGCAGCTGATGATGCCGGAGTCATTAAAAGTATGCTCCATACTAGTGAAATAACCATTGGTGCAACTAGTGGATAGCCTTGAACAGAAGATGTAATTTGTGCGCTAATCCATTCCAGCATTGGCGTTGTTACTGCTGCTAATCCTACTCCTGCAATCCCTCCAACAAAAATGGCTGCCGCTGGAATTGCTACCATGTCTAAAATAGTTTTTCCATTAACCCATTTACCAACATATGTTGCGACGATTGCAGCTAGCACAGCACTAATTGGCTGTCCCGAAACTAATACCATCCCTGCATCTGTTGCATGTAAAGCATTTCCCCCAATCGTACTACAGACCATCGCACTAAAAATCACTAATGTGTTCCCGCCTAACTGGTAGGCAATCCCTGCTCCAAATGCAGGTGCAAGCAACACCTTTGCGACTCCACCAATCTGGATTAATACATCCCAGCCAAATGCTTTTCCGATCGATTCTAATAGCAATCCCATCCCTAATGTTACAAGTACGGCATTAGACATTCCTGCTGAGGCTTTATACATTTGTTCCATGAAATATTCTTTATTCTTCATCGTTGTCTTCTCCTCTATTAAAAAAATAGTAATCCTATCAATAAAAACAAAAAAACCTGTCCAATATTTGGATAGGCACCGTCAAACCTTACAAACTGTTTAGTGCCTTGTTTTAAAAAACAAAAACTGGACTAAACAATTCCCGTTATCATAAAAAGGGATTATTTAATCCTAAGAGCATAATATGAGTATAATAATTAGTAATGTATTTGCTTTGATTTTCATGATATGCTCCTCCTAAACGGTTAATTATTGTTTAGTTATAATATCACCAATATTCTGAAAATGTAAATAATTATTTTATTTCAGAATATAATAAAACGCTGTCATAAATAGCAGAATGAAAGATTTTTTTTCTTTTTTTGAGGAAAATGATTATTATTTAGGAGAAATAAAATCGATTTGAAGGTAAGAATTGATATTTTTTTAATAATTGAAGTTTTGTCAGAATATTTAACAAAAAGAGTGGCGAACCACTCTTATATGATTTCTATATTCTTCGTTTCTTTTCCAAAAAAGAGTACTACTGCAGCACCAATTAATACAGCGATACAAAAAATAGTAAAGATAGTAGGTATCGATACATTTTGTGCTGTTAAGTAAGGAACTAATAGCGGTCCTAAGATTCCTCCAACTCTTCCAACTGCTGCTGCCATTCCAGCACCTGTTCCACGAACCTTTGTAGAATACTGTTCTGGTGTATAAGCATAAAGAGCTCCCCATGCGCCTAAATTAAAGAAGGATAAAAGGATTCCTGCTGTAAGCAGCATTGCTGTACTGTCCGCTAACCCAAACATAAATGCACTTCCGGCTGTACCAGCTAAAAATAAAACGAGTACAAACTTTCTTCCGGCTTTTTCAATTAGATAGGCTGCCACTGCATAACCTGGTAATTGTGCTAATGTCATGATTAACACATATTCAAAGCTCTTAATCATACTAAAACCTTGCGAAACCATTACACTTGGAAGCCATAAAAACATTCCATAGTAGGAAAATACGACACAGAACCATAGAATCCACAATGTCGCTGTTTGCTTCCGGTTTTCCTTTGACCATACCGCTTGCATACTTTCCTTTATTGTTAACTTCTTCTCTTTTTCCACTTTTAAAAATTTCGGTGAATCAGGTAAATGCAACCGCAAATAAATCGCATAAAAAGCTGGGAGTACACTAATTAAAAGTGCTGCTTGCCAGCCATACTTTGGAATCACAAAATAGGAAATAACAGCTGCTAATAACCAACCAAAAGCCCAAAAACTTTCAAGTAATACCACTACTCTCCCACGTTTTTCCTTTGGAACACTTTCAGAAACAAGTGTGGATGCTACTGGCAATTCTCCACCAAGTCCCATTCCAATAAAGAAACGCAGGATTAAAAAGATAGTTAAAGAAGTAGTAAAAGCAGACAGCCCACTACCAATAGAAAATAATAATAACGTAATCATAAACACATGTTTTCTTCCGATTCTATCTGCCATTACTCCAAAGACAAGAGCTCCAACAGCCATTCCTATCGAATTCATGCTGCCAATCCAGCCCATTTCTTTTCCAGTTAATCCCCAATCAACTTGGAGAGCAGTAATAATAAATGAAAGCATTCCAACATCCATCGCATCGAACATCCATCCTAGTCCTGCGATGCCGAGAATCTTTCTTTGTGATATTTCTTTTTTCATTGCTATCCTCCCATTTTTTCCTTATGTTTCCCACTGAGCATATATTTATGAAAACTATCTACTATAATAACACTTGTCATGACACTAATCATTACATTTTAACTGTTTTTTTCAAATTTTTTTATCCCATTCTTAACGGACAGCCATCCATGAAGCAAACTTCACCAACAAGGATGAAAAAAGGGGTGACAACCGTTTATTTTCATGGGAGTAAGACTCCCCCTCAAGCTTATGAGAATACGAGGAATATCAAGATAAACATTCGATGGATACATCGATATTTCGGAGTCCTTTTATGGTAAATGATGGACATACACTCTAAAAACCCCATAAAAAATGACGAAAAAACCGCAACTATTACTATATTCAAGATTTTTGAAAAGTTTCCTAAAAAATATGTTGTTTTTCTCTTTACTTTCTTTTAAATAAGCATAAAATGGTTCTTATGTTTGTTATTTTTAAAATGTAAAGGGGAGCTTAACTGTTGAGCGTTTCAACAACTAAAATACAAAATCAGTCTCTTTTTAATATATCTTGGCCATTGTTTATTGAACTTGCTTTACACATGGGAATGGGAGTAACAGCTACTTTAATGCTCAGCCATTATTCAGATGGCGCTGCTGCAGGGGTCGGGGTTGCCAATCAGCTTCTTGGAATTTTTATCCTTGTCTTTAATGTTACCTCTATCGCTGCTATGATTTTGATTGGACAAAAACTAGGAGCTAATGAGCTTCATAAAGCTAGAAGGTTTGCCCGTTCGGCAGTTGGTCTAAACTTCTGGTTTGGAATGATAATCGCAGCCCTCGTTGTTGTCTTCGGTGAACATTTATTACAACTATTTGATATCCGCGGTGAAGTATTAGAATACGGATTAATATTTGTTCGTATATGTGGTGCGTCCCTCTTCTTAGAATCTCTCTCACTTGCACTTAGCGCTGTATTAAGAAGCCACGGTTTTACAAAAGAATCCATGATTGTTAGTGTTTTGATGAATGTAATCAGCGTATTAGGTTATGCCATTAGTATTCTCGGAATTTTTGGTTTACCTATTACAGGTGTTGTCGGTGTTTCTTGGACAATTGTTATTGCCAGATCATTTGCCGTGCTCGTTTTGCTTTATCTAGTTTACAAGCGAATCGCTTTAACCTTTAAAGTAAAAGATTTTATCAAAGTGAATAAACAGGATATACGGGATATGTTATATATCGGTATTCCTTCTGCTGGGGAGAATTTATCGTATCAATTTTCTCAATTGATGATTACTGCCATCGTTGCTTCTCTTGGAGATGCTTCCTTAGCAGCAAGAGTTTATATTAGTAATATTTCGATGATTTGTTACCTGTTTACTTTAGCGATTGCTGAAGGGACCCAACTCCTTGTTGCCCGCTATATTGGTGGAAAGCAGTTTGATCGTGCGCTAAAACGTGGCATTAAAACACTTAGACTTGCCATGATCGTTTCCTTAGTTGCCGCATTAGTGATGGCATTTATCGGTCAGCCAATTTTAGAGCTATTCACGAACAACTACGAAATTATCGCTATTGGATTACCTATTTTGTGGGCAGTCGTCTTTACAGAACCAGGAAGAGCAATGAATATTGTCTTAATGAGTTCCTTAAAGTCTTCTGGAGATGTCCGTTTCCCTGTAATAATCGGTATTATTTCTATGTGGGGAATCGCAGTTACATTGAGCTATGCATTAGGAATTACATTAGGATTAGGTCTACTTGGCATTTGGCTTGCTCAAGGACTAGACGAATGGTTTAGAGGCATATTTGCTTTTAGACGTTGGAAATCAAAGCCTTGGGAGCGAGTGAAAGTTAATCGTTCCATGAAGAGTCATGCCTAAAGTAATTTTTTATAAGGTCTATGTAAAAGAGTTCTTTTACATAGACCTTTTTTGGTTTGGCTGATAAATTGTGCTTTTCGCGAATAGACCAATAGTTTTCGCAAATTAACCTTCCCCAACTTTTCTCCTAATTATTGAAAAATTTAAATTAAGTATTGAAAAGCGCTTTCATACAATTTATAATACAACTAAACCGGTTTACTAAATCGTTTTATGAGAGGTGATAGTGTTAATGTCTGCTATATATATCCCTTTAAATTCCTTTTTTGATAAAAAAATATCCATGAAAGATTTGCTTCAAGCTATTTCAATCGTTGGAAAATCAAAGGCAACAGGAATCGAAATTAGAAGGGAATTAATAAAGGAAGAAGATTTGCTACCTGTCCTGCAAAATATCCAACCTATTCTTCACAAAGCTAACTTATATACCGTTTACTCCGCCCCTATTCCCGTTTGGAATAACTTGGGCACTGTAAATGAACAAGCACTTCATACTGTTTTGGAAGAAAGCAACTTTCTCTCTGCCAAATGGGTGAAGCTTCCTCTTGGGCATTATGATAAGAAGAAATCAGATCTACAAGCATTAGGGAAAATTCTAAATAAATACCCTAACGTCTCTTTATTAATAGAAAATGACCAAACAGTGGAAGGTGGAAAAATACAGCCACTAGCATCCTTTTTTGAAAACGCTTCTATCTTTGGTTTACAAATAAAGATGACGTTTGATATTGGCAATTGGGCTTTCCAACAAGAAGATGCTTATGAAGCTTTTCAAATTTTCCATCCTTATATTTTCTATTTCCATTTAAAGCATGTAGTTAAGCAGGATAATCTTTTTTTTACTGTGCCCTTACCACCTGAACAAACTGCTGATTGGCGAAAGATGGATCAATGTATCTCAGCATCCATCCCAAGAGCACTGGAGTTTTCCCTTGAGAAATCGATGGAGGAAATAAATAAATATATAGATATTGTTCAATCCAATCAAGGGAGGGAAAATTCGCATGCAAACAATTGATGTCATTACGTTCGGTGAAGCAATGGCCATGTTTATAGCCGATTCTTGTGGTCCATTACATGAGATACAGCATTTTACAATGGAATTGGCGGGGGCAGAAACAAATGTAGCAATTGGTTTAGCTAAATTAGGGTTCGATGCAAGCTTTGTAAGTAAGGTAGGTGCTGATGCCTTTGGGAAATTTATTATCGAAAGACTTCAAAAAAATCATGTTCATGTCGACCAGATCATAACAGATAATCATTTCCCAACAGGATTTCAATTAAAATCTCGTGTAACGCAAGGAGACCCAGAAGTTCAATATTTTCGAAAAGGTTCTGCTGCTAGTCATTTGAGTATTGCAGATTTTAATGAACAATATTTTCAAAAAGCGAAGCATTTGCATATGACAGGTATCCCATTAGCTCTATCATCCGACACTAGAGATTTTGCACAACATGCTTTATCCTATTTTAAACGGCAAGCTAAAAAGGTCTCTTTTGACCCAAATCTAAGACCAAAGCTCTGGAATTCAAAAAAGGAAATGGTTGATACTATTAACTCCTTCGCTAAACAAGCTAACTACGTTTTACCTGGATTAGAGGAAGGCCTAACACTAACCGGTTATAAAACACCTAGTGATATTGCCTCCTACTATTTAGAGGCTGGAGTGGAACTAGTAATCATCAAACTTGGCAAACAAGGTGCCTATTTTAAATCACCTAACGAAGAGGGAACAATAAATGGCTACCATGTCGAAAAGGTGATCGATACAGTTGGAGCAGGCGACGGATTTGCAGTAGGTGTTCTTAGTGGTTTATTAGAAGGCCTTTCTATCGAGAAATCTGTACAACGAGGAAATGCTATTGGAGCGTTAGCTGTTCAATCTCTTGGTGACAATACCGGATATCCAGAAAAGCATGAACTGCTTCATTATATAAACAATCAATCCCAAAGGAGTGTAAACATATGAATACCCTTTCTAAAAAAAGATGGATTCGCCTTATCCCGATTGTTTTTATTACCTATAGCTTAGCTTATTTAGACAGAGCAAATTATAGCTTTGGTGCTGCAGGTGGCTTAGCTGAGGATCTTAATATTACTGCCGCCACCTCTTCTCTACTAGGAGCGCTATTTTTCCTAGGCTATTTCTTCTTTCAAATTCCAGGCGCCCATTATGCAGAAAATAAAAGTGCTAAAAAATTAATATTTTGGTCATTAATTCTTTGGGGCTTATTAGCAACAGCAACAGGACTTATTTCAAACGTAAAAATTTTATTCATTATACGTTTTAGCCTCGGTGTAGTAGAAAGCGCTGTTATGCCGGCCATGCTAGTATTTTTAAGTCATTGGTTTACAAAAGCAGAACGTTCGCGCGCGAATACATTCTTAATACTCGGAAATCCAGCAACTGTTTTATGGATGAGTATCGTTTCAGGCTATATTTTGGAATCGCTCGGTTGGAGATGGATGTTTATTTTAGAAGGTTTACCTGCCGTTATCTGGGCATTTTTATGGTGGAAACTAGTGAATGATCATCCAAAAGATGCAAAATGGCTGAACAAAGAGGAAAAAGCAGCACTTAACAATGCATTATTAGAAGAACAAAAGGAACTTAAGCCTGTTAAAGATTATAAAGAAGCTTTTAAATCTAAGACTGTTATCCTGCTTAGTCTTCAATATGCCCTTTGGAGCATAGGTGTTTATGGCTTTGTGATGTGGCTGCCAACGATTATTAACTCAGCACCAAATGCAAGCATTGTAACAACTGGCTGGCTGGCATCTATTCCTTATCTATTAGCCTGTATTCTTATGTTAACGGTTTCTTACTTCTCTGATAAATATCAAAATCGTAAACTATTTGTCTATCCGTTTCTTTTAATTGGAGCAATTTGCTTCTATGGTTCTTATTTAATTGGAACAAGTAACTTCTGGTTATCCTTTATTCTCCTTTCTATCGCAGGGGGAGCAATGTATGCACCGTATGGTCCGTTCTTTGCTATTATTCCTGAAATACTTCCTAGAAATGTCTCTGGTGGTGCAATGGCATTGATAAACAGTATGGGAGCATTAGGTTCTTTTGCTGGAGCTTACATTGTTGGTTATTTAAATGATTTAACAGGTGGTTTTGGAGCTTCCTATAATTTCATGGCAATCTCCTTATTATTGTCGGCTATTTTAACCATCATTGCGACGAAAAAAGAAAAGCCTATGATTAAAGATAAACCTGAATTAACACATCGACCACTACACGACTAATTTTAAGCGTTTTCCTCTTTCCCTTTCCATGTACGGATAGATTGTTTTATACTAGAAAAGAATCTATTAAAGTGTGAGAGAGGAAAACAAATGGCGAAAGTAACCATGGCAGATGTGGCAAAATATGCTGGTGTTTCCAAAAGCACCGTTTCCCAATATATCAATAAACGGTATGAGTACATGGGGGAAGACACAAGGAAAAAAATTAAGGGTGCAATAGAAGAATTAGGTTACCATCCAAATTATATTGCTCGCAGCCTTAAACAAAAGAAAACATCCATGATTGGAATTATTGTTGCGGATATTGTACACCGTTTTTCTACGGAAATCTGCCGTTCCATTGAAGATTATTGCTTTGAGCATGACTACCAGGCGATCATCTGTAATGCTGATAATAATCCTACGAAGGAAAAAACATATATAGAAACGTTACGTGCGAAGCAGGTAGATGGGCTTATTATTTTTCCAACAGGGCAAAACATTGATGTTTACGCAAAAATGATCGAGGAAGACTATCCAGTTGTATTTATGGATAGAGAGATTCCTGAAATAGACGCTCCTTTTATCCTTTCAACGAATGTCGAATCTAGCTTTCAAGCTATCAAATTGTTTTTGGAAAATGGACACACAAATATTGCTATTTTGACACAGCCACTAACCATTTCAACAAGAAAAGAAAGAATTGAAGGATATAAGAAAGCGTTGCAAACATTCTCGATAGATATATGTAATGACTATATCATTAGTTCTGAAATAGCAAATGTGAAGACAGAATTAGACAAACTTTTTCAGAAAGAGAATCCACCGACTGCTATTTTAGCAGGAAATGATTTAGTGTTTTTAGAGACATTAGCCTTTTTACAGGAAAATCAACTTCGTGTTCCTGAAGATGTTTCTCTGATTGTTTTCGATAATTTTCCTTTTGCTCACCTTTCCAATCCCCCAATGACTATGATTGCACAGCCTGCTTTTAAAATGGGAAGAAAGGCTACGGAGATACTGTTAAAGCAAATTAATAAGGATCACTATGAAGCAGAAAAAATTATTTATCCATGTGAATTGATTGTTAGACAATCCTCGATAAAGAAGCTTTAAAGACTCTTCGGGAATTGGTGAAGCGTTCCTTCTAGAATAGAACAACGCTTCTTAGACAATCCTCGCTTTATTGTTTTAAAAATTTTTTCGACTTTTAATAAACCGGTTTAGTAATAAAAGAAAGGGCTGTGAATACAAATGAACATTCAATTAGCTTTAGATCGATTAACTATTCCTGAAGCAATACGACTAACACGTTTAGTAGAGTCTGATATTGATTGGATTGAAGTTGGAACCTCTCTCATCAAAGAGTTTGGAATGGCTAGTGTTCGAGAAATGAAAAATGCATTTCCTCATAAAACAATCCTTGCTGACACGAAAACAATCGATAATGCGAAATATGAAGCAGAGCTTAGTTTCACTGCTGGTGCAGATATTATTACCGTCATGGGAACGGCTCCATTAGTAACCATTGAAACTTGTATGGAAATGGCTAGAAAATATAAAAAAAGAGTAATGATTGATTTCTTAAACACTTCTAGGGAGCAGCAGGAATCTCTTCTTGCGATAGAGGAGGCTATTTTTTGCCTGCATATAAGCAAGGATGAACAAGAATTGATGGGAGAAAGGGAATGGAAAAACAATCAAATTCCAGCGGGCCATTTAACAGCTCAGCACACAATTGCCGCGGCAGGAGGAATAACACTAGATTCTTTGCCACAGCTTCTAGCTAGCGGTATCGATATAGCCATTATTGGCTCGGCCATCACGAAAGCTGATAATCCATCGAATGTAGCAAAACAGTTTAGAAAACTAGCAAAAGGAGGCGCTTGTATCAATGAGTAAGCTTACTACTATTCAACGAGAAATCCAAGCTGTGTTAACTCAGGTTGATGAACACCTATTAGTCGATACAGCAGTACTAATTAGAGGAAAACAAAGAATTTTTGTCGTTGGAGAAGGAAGATCCGGCCTAATGGCCAAATCCTTTGCGATGAGATTGATGCATTTAGGAGCAACTGTTTATGTAGTTGGAGAGACCATTACACCTTCCATTTCTCATGAAGATATCTTAGTCGCTATCTCTGGATCTGGTAAGACAAAATCTGTTATATGGACGGCTGAAACAGCCAATAAACTAGGTTGCAGTGTTTTAGCTCTAACTACTGACCTTACCTCTCCGCTTGTGCAAGCAGCAACTCATACAATCTGTATTCCCGCAAGCACAAAATATCGTAAGGCAAATGAGATCAAATCTATACAACCCTTAGGCTCCTTATTTGATCAATGTGCTCATCTTGTATTTGATACCATTTGTCTTAACTTTGCAGAATTAAATGAGATTGGATTCGAGGAAGCCTTTAAACGGCATAGCAATATGGAATGATAACTTATTTTTTACGTTGGTAATTGGCATATTTATAGAAAAGACAGAACTTTATTCCTTATCCCCCATAGAGGCTGGGATAAAACTAAATAGCCACTCTGTAAAGACGAACAATCTCATTTAGCTCTTAAATAAAGTATTCTAAGTTTTTAAATATAGTCAATTCTAAAAACTAATTCGTTCCATTGCGCTACAAACACTCGCTTTCCGCGGGGAGGAAGCTGAGCCTCCTCGGCTTTGCCTGTGGGGTCTCAGCCTTTCCTCTATTTCCCGCAGGAGTCGAGTGTTTTCCGCTCCATTCCACTTCGTTTTTAAAGGCAATTTCTAAAAACTTATTTTTTGCCAAGAAAAAATAAATTAGCAAGAAAAATGGAGCAGCCTGAATACACGTAGACTCCTATGGGAGCTGCGAGAAAGTCCGAGACCCTGCAGGCCATAGGCCGAAGCGGCTCGGCGCTCGCCCCATGAAAAGCGAAGTGTATGCAGGCTGCGGATATGAACACCAACTTTACTGAAACAGTCTTTTATAAAAATGAACAATAGTATGTTATTATCTTATAATTGTTCGGGTTTATTCACACCTAAAAAAATTATGTCCCAACCTCATCTAAGTATCTAATATAGTCGATTCTCGAATAATCAACTTCGGCTCAAAAATATGTTTTCCTTGATTTTTATTTCGTTCATTAATTTTCTTTAGGAGCATGCGTGCACACGCCTCCCCCATTTCCATTAATGGCTGCTTGATTGTTGTAATTTTAGGTGAGGAAATTCTATCTAAAAAGACGCCGTCAAATCCAGTTACGACATAATCTTCTGGCACACTTTTTCCTGTTTTCTGTATCGCACGAATTACGCCTGTCGCAATGCGATCAGAAGCACAAACAAATCCAAATTTACCATCGTTCTTTGATAAGAATTCAGAAACCTTCGCCTCGGATGCTCTTGAACTATTTTTTACTCTTATAATCTTGCCTTCTAAATCATCTTCAGAAATCGCATCTAGGTAACCAGCCTCACGAAGCTGTCCAAAGGGCTCGTCCTCATCAATCCCCATAAAAATAAGCTGTTTATATCCTAAGTCTAGAATGTGTTTAGTCGTTACATAGGCTCCCTTTTTGTTGTCTACATCAACGAAATCATATCCATGCAAATTCTCTCCAAATAAGACAACTGGAATCGTCAATTTTTCAATAAATGAATAGTCTGACTCTCGCATCCCTGTAACAATAATCCCATCACATTTACCTATATTAAGAGATGTCCTTGTCACTAACTGCAAAGAATAATGGTTCTTGTCCAACTCTCGGCTCATTCCAGTTAGTAAATTCATATAATACGGTTCAACGGTATCCATTTCTTCTAAAATCAATAACTTAATCACTTGTGTTCGATTATTAACCAATGCCCTTGCCGCATAATTAGGAACATAACTCAATTCCTCCATTGCTTTATATACAAGCTGCTTTAACTCATCTGTCACTTGCTCTGGATGATTTAACACTCTTGACACTGTCATTTTTGAGACATTTGCTTTCTTTGCCACATCTGAAAGTGTTGCCAATGGAACTCCCCCAGTATAAATTTAAATTTCTCTGTCCATATGATTACTAAATTATTGAAAGCGATTTATCATGCTAATTAATATCCTCATTTATTCTACAACAAAAATTCACCATCATCCTAATTAGCCTAAACTTTTTTATAAATATGCTTGATAAATAACAGAAATGGGTTGATAATAGAAGGGTGCAAACGTTTTCCTTTTATCTTTTTATATTATAATAGTTTTTCGTTAGATACTCAACTTTTAATAATGCAAACGATTGCGTAGAAAGGGAGATTTTATGTTAAAAGAAGCGATTTATCATCGACCTGGCAATAATTTTTCTTATATTTATAAAGACGATACGGTACACATCCGCCTACAGACAAAAAAAGCGGATATTGACTCTGTTCACCTCCTTTTTGGTGACCCTTACATTTTTGTAAATCAAGCATGGCAATACGAAAAAGCTCCCATGAAAAAAAGTGGAAGCACGGAACTTTATGATTATTGGTTTATCGAAATAAAGCCTGAATACCGACGTTTACGTTATGGATTTGAGCTCTCATCTAAAGAGGAAACACTTATCTATACAGAAAAAGGATTTTATGAAGCAATTCCAACAGACGATACTGCCTATTATTTTTGTGTACCTTTTGTGCATAAAGAGGATTCTTTTCATGCTCCCGACTGGGTGAGAGATACGGTTTGGTATCAAATTTTCCCGGAACGTTTTGCTAACGGGGACCCAGCACTTAATCCTGCCGATACGCAAGAATGGGGTAGTACAGAGCCAACACCTACAAATTTCTTTGGCGGCGATTTTCAAGGTGTTATTGATCATGTAGACCATCTAGTGGATTTAGGAGTTAATGGTGTTTATTTTACACCAATATTTAAAGCTTACTCCAATCATAAATATGACACAATCGACTATATGGAAATCGATCCCCAGTTCGGAGATAAACAGACGTTTCAAAAAATGGTAGATGTTCTTCATGATAATGGCATTCGGATTATGCTAGATGCTGTGTTTAATCACAGTGGCTATTTCTTCCCTCAATGGCAAGATGTCATGGAGAAGGGAGAAGAATCTATTTATAAAGATTGGTTCCATATTCGTGAATTTCCAATACAAACAGCACCAATTCCAAACTATGATACTTTTGCTTTTACCCCTTTTATGCCAAAGCTAAACACAAGTCACCCAGAAGTAAAAGAATATTTACTTGAGGTAGGTCGCTATTGGGTTAGAGAATTTGGTATTGATGGCTGGAGATTAGATGTAGCAAATGAAGTCGATCATCATTTCTGGAGAGATTTTCGAACAGAAGTAAAAGCATTAAATCCTGATGTATATATTCTCGGCGAAATATGGCATGATTCCATGCCATGGCTGCAAGGGGACCAGTTTGATGCCGTAATGAATTATCCATTTACAACTGGTGCTGTAAATTTCTTTGCTAAAGATTCGATTACTTCTACCGCCTTTAAGCATACAATTACCAATGTGCTTCACATGTACCCAAATAGTGTTAATGAGGTATCTTTTAATCTATTGGACAGTCATGATACTCCGCGTATCTTGACGCTTGCAAATGATCGAAAAGATAAAGCAAAACTATTATATTTATTCCTTTTATCTTTCACTGGAACACCTTGTATCTATTATGGGGATGAGGTAGGAATGGATGGCACACAAGATCCGGGCTGTAGAAAATGTATGGTGTGGGATAAAGACAAACAGGATCTTGATTTATTTGCCCATATTCAAAAATTAATTACACTTCGTAAGAGCCATCCGGCATTTGGAAATAAAGGTTCATTTACCTTTGTAGAAGCAGATAGCAATATTGTTATGTACCAAAAAACATACAAAGAAGAGCATATTATCTTCTCGATTAACAATACGGATGAAGAGCAAATTTTTACCATTCCAGTACAGGATATCGACAATAAAAATGTTTACGATCTGTATCATGATAAAGAAATCATTTGGAGTCTAGAAAAAGAATTAACCTTAGCTCCTGGTGCGTTTTCCATATTGCAATTTAAGACTTCCCATTAATTTTGAAGTTTATATGTAAGTTATTCAGAAAGCGAGACTTTGAGTTATTTCTTAAGGTACTCGCTTTTTTTGGTGTATGAACGCCATTTTACACTCCAATTTCGGCTTCATCCAGCTTATGAACACCATCTTCCTCTCTCTTATATAAACGTACTTTCCCTCCTCACTCAAGCAATCCTGAAATAAAATAAGAATGAAGTAAATTTCCCACTTCATTCCCTTTCCTCTTCTATTCCCCTAACTTCTCTCTCAAACGTTCAAGGGTAATCTCTGTTGTACTTCCGACTTGCCAATCTGCTAACTTCATTCGGTCTGGGGTGCCAACACCTATCGCAAACATATTTGCTCCTTTTATTGCTTGTATGCCTGCCTCTGCGTCTTCCACTCCAATACATTCATTCACTTGGAGTTGCAACTGCTCTGCTGCTTTTACAAAGATTTCAGGATCAGGCTTCCCCTTTTTCAATTTCCCAGGATCTACGATTGTATCAAAAAAAGTCGTTACTTCTAATCGTTCTAATATTACAGGCCCATTTTTACTTGCAGATGCGAGACCAAGTTTTAACCCAGCTTCTTTGCATTCCAGCAAGAAATCTTTTATCCCAGGTAATAAGTCGTTAGGCGTTATTTCTTTAATTAGTTCTTGATAATAAATATTTTTATCGTGCGCCAGCTCTTCGACTTGCGCTTCGGAAAATTGCCCGCGAATTCCGCCATGGTCCAATATTTTATATAAAGAGTCCATTCGACTAACACCTTTTAATTCTTCATTAAACTCACGATCAAAAGGAACGTCAATTGCCTCAGCAGTTTTCTTCCACGCTAAATAATGATATTCTGCTGTGTCTGTAATAACTCCGTCTAAATCAAAAATAATTCCTTTTAACATATTAATCCCTCCCTAGATAAAGTGAAACTTCCATCAGTGGGCGTTTTCCTTCCTCCCCCACTGATGTTTAGTTGAACCAATCGGACCTTTACGGAAAGTTGATCTCCCACCTATCTTCCTCATATTCTCATAAGCTTGAGGGGGGAGTCTTACTTTCCGTTAAGAGTGGGATAAAAAAGAGCCCTGCTTCTATAATTCTGATGCTTTTTCCTCTAGCATTAGAATGATAATCAATCAGTGGCTCCTTTCTTCCTAACTATCTATTTCTTAGGCTATTCTAAAAGATTATTGTCTTTACGATAGATTAAAATCTTATTAGATAGAAATACGGAGCAGCCTGAATACACGTAGGCTCCTATGGGAATAATTCACCGCTCTCCCCATGGAAAGTGAAGAGTATTTAGGCTGCGGGTTTTTATCAACAAACTTTATGAAACATCATTTCTTACCAACATACTCTTTTTCAAGTAATACAGCTTTTCCATATAACTCAATTTCTATCGCCTTACCAGATAAAAGCTCTAGTTTTACATTCTCAGAAGTTGTTGTTACTCGAATTAATCGATTACGATAATTTATTGTAAACGAGTAACTATTCCAGCCTTTAGGCACAAATGGAGCAAAGGAAAGGGTCCCTGTTGCCGAGCGCATTCCAGCAAATCCATGCACAATAGCTAGCCAGCTTCCTGACATACTAGTTATATGCAGTCCATCTTCTGTATCGTTATTATAATTATCAAGATCTAGTCTTGCTGTTCGCTGATACATCTCATAAGCCTTTTCTTCTAAGCCAATTTCTGCTGCTAAAATAGAATGAACACAAGGTGAAAGACTTGATTCATGAACAGTCATTGGTTCATAAAAATCAAAGTTACGCTTTTTCTCTTCTAAGCTAAATTCATGATTTAAGAAGTACATTCCTTGTAAAACATCAGCTTGTTTAATGAAACAAGAACGCAAAATTTTGTCCCAAGACCAATTTTGATTAAGTGGTCTTTCTTCTTTTAAGAGTGTATCCGCAGAACGTAGTTCTTTATCTAAAAATGTATCATGCTGTACAAAAATTCCTAATTCGTCATCTACTGGGAAATACATTTTATCAATGATTTCCTGCCATTTTGCTAGTTCGCTTTTTCCAATATTTAAATCCATTTTTCTTTTTGGAGCTGCCTTTTCCAGTAATTCTAATGTATATTTTAATGTCCATGTAGCAATTTTATTGGTGTACCAATTGTTATTTACATTATTCTCATATTCATTTGGTCCTGTTACCCCATGCATCATGTATTGGTCATTCTTTTTCGAATAGTGTACACGATCTGCCCAGAAACGGCTGATTCCTACTAACACATCTAATCCTTCATTTAATGCATAGGTTTCATCGCCTGTATATGTTGAATAATTAAAAATGGCATGGGCAATGGCACCATTACGGTGAATTTCTTCAAATGTAATTTCCCATTCATTATGGCACTCTACACCAGTGAAAGTTACCATAGGATATAATGCCCCTTTAAGCCCTTGCTGTTTTGCATTATGCTCTGCACCAGGGAGCTGTTGACGGCGATAACGCAATAGCTGTTCTGTTACTTTAGGTTCTGCAACAGCTAAATACATCGGTACAATATATGCTTCTGTATCCCAGTAGGTTGCACCACCATATTTTTCCCCTGTAAAACCTTTTGGTCCTACATTTAGACGCGCATCCTCGCCATAATAGGTAGAGAATAATTGAAAAATATTGAATCGAATTCCTTGCTGTGCTTCTTCGTCTCCATCAATTTGAACGTCCGCCTTTTCCCAGCGTGCTGCCCATGCAGCAATATGTTCTTCTTTTAAAACAGAATATCCTTTTTCGCTCGCTTGTTTTGCTAGCATTTCAGAAACAGTTGCTAATCTTTCCTCTTCCCAATCACGAGAAGTGGAAATAGCGACATACTTCTGAAGGTGAATTGTTTCCCCTTGATTAAGCTTATTGTTATATGCATTGGCAACATACATTGGCCTTTCATTATAAGAGGTTATTTCTAGGTGATTAATTGTGTTAACCATAGAGGCAGATACCGCGAATCTCGGTGTTCCAAAAGGATTATCAACCGTTTTCATTATTAGGTTACCTGAATTAGCCTCTACTTTTCTTCCAATCTCTCCCCAGAATTTCTCCTCATAGTTTGAGTCTTCATTTGTCACATCACCATCTAAATACGGGATTAACTCAATTTTATGCGTTCCCGTTAATGCTGTTACCTTAATGTCTATGGCACATATTTCCTTAGATACAATGCTTAAGAAGCGCTCAAACTCAAAGCGAATTTGTTTTTCTCCTTTTTGAAGGATAAAGCTCCGTTTTAAGATTCCTTCCTTCATATCTAGTTCAAGGTGAAAATCAGTGATATTTTCTTTATATAAATCTACTTTCGTTCCATCTATATAAATATCGACACCGATGAAGTTAAGAGCATTAATCACTTTACCAAAGTATTGAGGATAGCCATTTTTCCACCAGCCAACTCTTGTTTTGTCCGGAAACCATACACCTGCAATATACGTACCTTGATGGAAATCTCCAGAGTAGCCTTCTTCAAAATTACCACGCATCCCCATATATCCGTTTCCAATGGAGGTTAGACTTTCCTGCAATCGCTTTTCTTTTTTTTCCAACTTATTTGATAGTAACTTCCAGCTGTTTATTTCGAAAAGACGCTTATTTGACATAATCTTCTCTCCCTATGCTTTATCTGAATCTGCCTTTAATCCTTTTTCTTTAAAACCTGTTCTAAAAAACGCAAATGCAATCATTAATACCGTTCCAAGCCCTTGGATCATTATTAAAGTCGCAACATCAAATTGAATAAATCCATAAATGACCGCTAGTATAGTTGGTAGTCCTGCTGCATTAAGGACAATCGTTGCTGCCTCTTTAAAGGTTCTTATATCCGTAATATTCGATTTCTTTGTTAACCACAATACAAGTGACATAAAGAGAAATTGCAATACATTCATTGCTATATATACACCAGCTAGTAATAGTAACAGGATTGGTAGAAGAAATGCCTTGTTCTGCACATACCATAAAGTACCGATATATTGCAGGACATCTTCCTTGCTTTCTATTTTGAAAGGATATTTCTCCTCATTTTTTGGGTAATACAATTGAAATCCAAATCCATTTTCTTCGGCAATTATTGCATAGTCTTCTTTAAAAACAATGGCATTGGCATATCCCTTAATACTAAATGTCTGATCTTCGCCAGTCATCTGATATTTATTGTCGTTATCAATTGCAATGACATTTCCATCTGTTTCTTCTGTATATTGACTATCTATTCCCACTAACTTTCCATCTTTCACTTGCTTGGAGGACAAAGCTTCTACAAAGTCATCTGTGATTAATTCGGCTGTCCGTGGAAACAGAAACTCAAATGGGAAAGTCGTTAATTTTGCCATTTGAATAGAGGTCGGCATCATCATACATGCAATTAAGAAAATAAAAAGGAAGATCATTTTTGGCCATGTTAATAGATTCTTACCCTTAAATACATTTGTCGGTGTAATGATAGACTTGAAATATTGCATCAAAAATGGTTCCGATTTCTTCATTGTAATCCCACTCTCTTACTTCATTAAATATGCTTAATTGGTCTTTTATATAGGCTGTTTTCGTAAAATTTGTTGCTATTCCCCGCAGCCGGAATACACTTCGCTTTCCGTGGGGCTCGCGCTGAGCCGCTTCGGCTTTGCACTGCACTTCGCCTGCAGGGTCTCAAGCTGTCTCGCTAATCCCACAGGAGTCTACGTGTATTCCAACTGCTCCATTTTTCCAACTAATTCTTTTTTCCTATAGAAAAAACAACAATCCTTTAGAAAACAGCCTTTATATAACTTTACTCTGTTTGCAAATATTGCTTCTGTTTTCCGAGGTGACAGTTCGACTCACTTTGGCGAGCTGTCGCCTCTTCAAACTAGCATAATTTCACTTTCAACTAACATTTATTTATCTAATTAGAACACTTTTTCCGGGGTCTTACTTTTCAACCATGTTTTTTCTACTTATCCTTTCGAACCACCGCTAGTTAAACCAGATACGAAGTTCTTTTGTAAGAAGAAGAATAAAACAACTATTGGTAAGGCTGCTAGTACTGCTCCTGCTGCGAACAAGGCTACTTTTTGTTCTCGTGGGTTAGAGATCAACGTTTGCAACCCAACTGCTAATGTTAATAATTCATTTGAGCGTAATAAGAACTTAGATAGTAAGAAATCATTAAATGGTGTCATAAATGCCCATAATGCCTGAACTGCAAGCATTGGACGTACCAATGGTAAATTGATTTGTACAAAGATTCTTAAATGGCCTGCTCCATCAATACGTGCACTTTCGTCAAATTCACGTGGAATCGTATCAAAGTATCCTTTCATTAACCATACGTTCATCGGTATTCCACCGCCGATGTAGATTAATGATAATAGCCAATAGGAATCAATTGCTCCAAGAACCGTTGCTAACACGTAATATGCTGTTAATGCTGCCATTGTTGGAACCATTTGAATAACAAGGAAGAAAATTAAGCTATATTTTCTACCAACAAAGCGATAACGACTGAATACATATCCAGACAGCGTTACTAAAGTTACTTGCACAATCATTACCGCAATAGCGATAATAATCGTATTTTTATACCAGCTTAAATAGTTGGTTTCGCTGAAAAGTCTTCGGAAATTATCTAGTCCCCAGTTTGCATCTAATTTCAACGTAAATGCCGCCATATTAGTTGCTTGAAACGCACTTGAAGCTGTTACCAATAATGGGTAAATGATTACTATTGATAGGATTCCAAGAAAACCATACGTTAATATTCTATTTATAAGTCGCGATGATCTCATGCTCATCCTACATCATCTCCTCATTGCCAAAAGCATTTGTTTTCTTAAACGTTATGAGTGATACCGCAATAACAATTGCAGAAATTATCAATGTTACCGCTGCTGCGACTGCATATTGTGGTGCCTGACCTGTTGTTAGCTTATAAATCCAAGAAATTAGAATGTCTGTTGATCCTGCATTCCAGCCGATACTTCCCGGACCACCTTCATTAAATAGATAGATGATAGAGAAGTTATTAAAGTTAAATGTATACTGTGTAATCATAACTGGCGCTGTCGCGAATAAAATCATCGGTAATGTAATATTACGGAATTGCTGTAAAGCAGTTGCTCCATCAAGGTTTGCCGCCTCATATAAATCATCTGAGATAGATTGCAATACACCTGTTACCATTACGAAGATATATGGGAACCCAAGCCAGCCTTGAATCATAATAAGTGCTGTCTTTGTCCAAGTAGCATCTGTTTTCCAAGAGATTGCCGGTATATCAATGAGTGGCAAATGATTAATCAGCGGAATTACTTGTGCGTTAATAGCACCGATACTGTCATTGAACATATTAGAAAAGCCCATGATAGAAATAAATGCTGGTACAGCCCATGGTAATAAGAATAAAATTCGGAAAAATGCTTTACCCTTCACATGCTTCTGATGTAGCACAACAGCAGCAACGACACCAAGAACAATTTGTAAAGTAGTTGCACCAAATGTCCAAATCAATGTCCAAATGAGAATTTTCATAAATGTGGCACGGTAAGAACTTAGGAAGAAAATATTTGTAAAGTTCTCAAAACCAACCCAATCAATTAGTTTAAACGGTGGTATATGTTGAAAATCATAATTTGTAAAGGCAATAAATAATGTAACTAATACCGGAAAAATAATGATAAAAGCCATTAAAATATAAGATGGGAATGTAAAGATATAAGGGAATCCTTGCTCCCAAAGATTTTTCAAAATCTCAAGCGTTTTCGTATTAATTTTTTCTCCTCTATCTCTTAAAGCCCCTATTTTACGTGCATCTAGGATATTGAGTATATAGAAGAAGAGAAAGATAACGGATAAGATTAACTGCAATGTTCCTTTAATCATTAGGAATAACGAGTGATCATCACGAGGTACACTTCCTAATGTTATTAAGCCTTCTAAAGCCTGAAATCCAGTTAGCGCCATCTCTATTGCAAAAACTAAGAAGAGAGCAAAAAAGACTATTCCTTTAAAAACTTGTTTATTATAAAACTGACCTAACCCAGGAATAATGGATAACAGGGATGCTTTCTTTTTATGATTTGTTTCATTTCGACTCATTACGGGCTATCCCCTTTCTATAAATTGCATAATTGTTGCATTCATGGTAATTTATTGATTTACCAAAAGAAATCATCACTCGACCAACTTCTTTTGATAAACCAATTCGGTTTTGAAAGCATTTTCAATGCAAACGATTGCGTTAAGTAAAGAAGAAATTTCTAATTATCAGCTGTGATAATTAGAAATTTCGACTGAAGGGAGTAGAATACCTCCCTTCATTTAGATTATTTATTAATATTTTTGTTCAATAGATTCTTTAATATTCTTCACTGTGTCTTCTGCAGATTGTTCAGGTGTTTTCGCACCAGAAACTGCATCAAACATTAGATATTGTCCGCCATCCCAAACTTCTGCCATTTGTTGAATATTAGGCATTGGAGAAGCGTTTTCAAAGTTTGCAATCACAGCTTGCGCTAATTCGTTATCTGCAGGAACTGCTTCACGTGCGATAGTGTTTGCAGGAATTTCGTTTGTAGCTTCAAAGAATTTTGTTGAATTATCAGCATTACCAACATACTCTAACCATTTAGCAGCTAATTCCGGATCTTTTGCATAAGAAGAAGCTACCCAAGCTTTTCCTCCACCGAATGCAGCGAATTTTTCACCATTTGGTAATGTTGGGATTGCACCAACTCCATAGTTAACACCAGCATCTTTAAATGTAGATGCCATCCAAGGGCCATCAATAATTACAGCAGTTTTACCAGTAGTAAACATTTCCGTAATGAAGTCACCAGAACCAGTTACGTCTTGCATACCTTTTGGCCATTGATCATACCAAGTTTTTGCATATTTAATTGAATCAATTGTACCTGCATTGTTTAAACCAATATCAGTTGGATCTGTTCCTTCGCTTCCAAATGCATATCCACCATATCCAGCAATTAAACCATAGCTAAAATAGAAGTCTGTCCATTTTGCTAAGAAAGCAGTGTTCTTGCCAGACTCAGATGCGAATGCATATTTGCTATCTTTTGTTAATGCTTCAACTTCTGAGAAATCTTTTGGCATTTCGTTAATTAAATCTTTATTATAGTAACCAACTAATGTTTCGATTACAAATGGTGTACCATATTGTTTTCCGTCAAAAGTTACTAGCTTTTCTTCTGTTTCAGTAATTCCTTCTGGTTGAGTTGTTACTTCAGCTAAATGACCTTGGCTACCCATTGAACCAACGCGGTCATAAGGAGCGATAAATACATCTGGACCAGTTCCAGCAGGACCATCTAATGCTAATGCATCTGCTTGATCTGTCATTGCCATCACTACTACTTTTACTTCTGCATTATTTTCAGATTCAAAATCTCCTTTAATGCTATCAATATATTTTTTATACCCATCGCCATCTACTGACACTGTTAATGTTTGTTTTCCGTCAGAAGATCCGCCTTTTGAACTTTCTTTCGTATCATTGCCGCCACAAGCGGTTAAAGAGAATGCAGTAAGTAATGCTACTCCTGACATTAATAGTTTTTTATAACTCTTCATGAAATTTTCCCTCCTTGTTTATCTCACATTCTTATTGTAGAATTGAAACCGTTTCAATGCAATCGCTTTCTCTGTGTTACCGATAACAGAATGTAACATCGAAACACAACAATGTATAGATTACCCTATTATTGGTTAAATATCCATATTTCCCTACGAATTAACCGTAATGGAACAAGGTAATCCTCTGAATTCCTTCTACTGTTATCTTTTCGGTTTTGTTATAGTGCTAATGAGTTTAGAGAAGCTCTCTCTGTTACCTTTTCGCTCTTTTTTTACTCCTAATGTGCTTAGAGATTTAGAGAGCGTCCACCTACCTCCACATGAAAAACAAATAAAAAGAGCCATAACCATCCCTCTTAAAGCGAACAGTTCTGACTCTTAATTAGTGAATTTTTACCCTCTTACTCTTTTTAACGCTGCTTTCCCCATATTAAGCTTCGAGAAAACAATGGTTAAAATAATTGGTATAATAATCGCGGCAACCATGGCAATAGCGAATGGAGCCATATATTTTACTTGAATAGACAGAATTCCTGGTAGACCGCCTACTCCAATCGAGTTTGCCATTACCCCTGAGCCAACTGAGATAATTGCTGCTACCAACGAACCGATCATGGCTGCTAGGAATGGGAAGCCATATTTTAAATTTATACCGAACATGGCTGGCTCTGTTACTCCTAAGTAACAAGAAATTGTTGCTGGAATTGAAACTTGTTTTTCTTGTTCGTCTTTGCGATTTAAATAAATCATTGCTAATACCGCTGACCCTTGTGCAATATTTGATAGGGCGATCATTGGCCATAGATTAGTGCCGCCAAATTCGCTCATTAATTGTAAATCAATTGCATTTGTCATATGGTGTAATCCTGTAATAACAAGCGGTGCATAAGCAAAACCAAATACTGCTGCAAATAACCATCCTAAAGTAGAAGTTAATCCAGAATAGACAACATCAGAAATGACAGAACCAATCTTCCATCCGATTGGGCCTAGTACTGTATGCGCAATTAATACGGTTGGTACTAATGCGAAGAATGGTACAACAATCATCGAAATGGCATTCGGAATAATTTTGCGCAAACGTAACTCTAGGAATGATAATAATAAACCTGCTAAAATAGCGGGAATTACTTGCGCTTGATAACCAATCATGTCAACTTGAGCAAATCCAAAATCCCAAAATGGAACTTCTTCTGCTCCTGCGACTGCATAGGCATTTAATAATTGCGGTGATACTAATGTAATTCCTAATACAATTCCAAGTATTGGTGTCGCACCCATTTTTCTTGCTACTGCCCATGTGATTCCGACAGGTAAGAAGTGAAAGATTGCTTCTCCTATTAACCATAAAAAACTATTTGTTCCGGCCCAAAACTGGGATACTTCTACTAATGTTTTTGTTCCGTCTTCCATTAATTTGATTTCGCCAATAACATTTCGGAAACCAAGAATTAATCCTCCAACTACGATTGCTGGGATCAACGGTGTAAAAATATCTGCTAAATGAGCAATCATTCTTTGCAGGAAATTCATGTTTTGTTTTGCGGCCTTTTTAGCTTCATCTTTAGAAGTATCACTTACTCCCGCAATTGAGATAAACTCATTGTAAAAAGATGAAACTTCATTGCCAATAATAACTTGGAACTGACCTGCTTGTGTAAACGTTCCTTTTACAAGCTTCATTTTTTCAATGCTGTTGATATCAGCCTTGGATGGATCATTTAATACAAAACGCATTCTTGTTGCACAGTGTGTTACTACAGAAATGTTTCCGCTTCCACCAACATGTTCAAGAAGTTCTTTTGCTTGTTCTGTGTATTTTCCCATCATTCTTTCCCCCTTTTGCCTAACTCTCATGTATTAATTAATCAATTATAATTTCTATTGCATACTCAAAACCTGTATATACAAGTTTTGAGTACGTTTTCATTATAGTTGTATATACAGGAGGTGTCAATACGATAAAAATAAATATTTTTTCATGGCTAAGAAGAATTGTTTAGGGAATAGAGAAAGTTCACTCCTTCATCAAGTAGCTCTATTGGCATCATAAGAAACAAAAAAACAGGTCCTTACAATCTATTCATTACAAGGCACTAAAATGCTATTGTAATGAATAGTGTATGGACCTGAGAATTTAGTACCTACACAAATAAAGCAATGCAAATTCCAATAAGTAACATCATACTAAAATAAAGATAATCAAATACAGTGATATATGTTTTTTGATAATACGTTCTATCTTTCTCTCCTGTAAATCCTCTTACTTCCATCGCTATGGCCATTTGCTCTGAACGACGGATCGCTTGTGTTAGCAAGGGAACTGCATAGCGAAAGAAGGCCTTCCAAGTGCCACTATGTTTATATCCTCTAATCCGATGGGCTTCCTTCAGTTGAGCTAGGTCTGATTGGAACATTGGAATACAGCGAAAGCCAGCCATCATTCCATATGCCCATTTCGGTGATAATTTCCCTTGGTGGATAAGGCTCATCATTAATTCATACAAGTTAGTGGTAGTTGTAAAAAGTAAGCCAATCGTAACGAAGGCGAGCATTCTCATCGAGATAAGCAAACCACTTCCGATACTTTCTTCCGTTACTTGAAACCAAGCCCATTTCCAAACAACCGTTTCTCCTTTCCCAAATGCGGCTAGCATCCAAAACGTAAGCACAAAGAAGATAGAATAAGGAAGCAGAACCTTTACAAGAAATTTCCCCTTCCATCCTCCGAGCGTTAAACCAAGGATGAAAACATATATCCAAATAGCTAACGTAGAAAACGCATTTTGGATCGTCATCAAAATAACCATTAGCAAAATATGGGTCATTAGTTTCATCGCTGGGTTAAGATGTGATAGATAAGACTCGTTGCTTTTGATTGTCTTCAACCTCCTTTAAATCAGCGATTAATTGATAGTGGATAGGAGGTATAATAGCTAGCTTCTTACAAAGCTCTTGATTGGAAAAAAGAAGATATGGATGGTCCGCATAAGCTTGATTCTTTTGATGTAAAACAATAACCTTATCTGCATATTGATCAACAATATCCATATCATGTGTAACCATAATAATAGAAGTTCCTTCCCTCTTTCTCTTTTCAAGAACTTGCAATAAATCATGGGACGATTTCGCATCTTGCCCAAAGGTAGGTTCATCTAATAAAAGAATATCTTGATCTAATAACAGCATCGTAGCTACACTCAATCTTCTTTTCTGTCCAAAGCTAAGGGTAAAAGGATGTTGATTTTGATAAGGCTCTAAACCAAATTCCTTCAAAAGCTCTGTAGTGCGTTTGTTAATGTCCGTTTCCTTCCATTGATATTGAATACCAGAAAACGCAATTTCATCAAAGACCGTTTGATTAATAAATTGGAGCTCTGGATTTTGGAATACGAAACCTAAGTGCTGATACAAGTCTCTATCTCGCCACTTTTTTAGTTCCTTTCCATGAAAGCGGATGTCTCCCTTTTTGCTCTTTTTAAGATGAGCGAGTATTTTCAAGAAGGTACTTTTCCCCGTACCATTATTACCAATAACAGCAATCCATTCTCCCTTATTTACGGTAAGATTTATGTTTTCTAAAATGGTTTCTTTAAAGTAAGCAGCTTCTAAATGATTTACTTCAAGAACTGGATCGTGTAGCTTTTTAGAAGCTGTCGTTTCTTTTCTGGTTTCATATTCATTTACTAACGCTATTCTTTTTGGATGATCTTCATTTTGAATGATATCCTCCCATTTATGAGGGTATATTTGAGGAATCCATATACCTGCCTCTTGCATCTCTGGTTTATGCTGATTAAGAATCTGTTCTGGTTTGCCATCAGCAATTATCTGTCCTTTTTTATCCAAAAGAATGACACGATCCATCCATTCTATACAGCCATCTAACACATGCTCGACCATAACCATTGTTTGCCCAGTTCTAGTTGCAGTATTTTTTATCACCTCAAAAACTTCTTTTCGACCAGAAGGATCTAGCTGTGCTGTTGGCTCATCCAAAAAAAGTACTTCTGGCTCTAACGCTAATAAACAAGCTAAAGCGAGTCGTTGCTTCATGCCACCTGAAAGATTAGCTATAGGAGTATGCGGCTCAATCGTTAATCCAACGGTTTGGAGAAGTTCCAAAATGATAGCATCCATTTCTTCCCTAGGCACTTTTCGATTTTCCAAGCTAAAAGCAATTTCTTCATCTACATGTTCCATGCAAAACTGTGTGTCAGGATTTTGGAAAAGAACACCGACTCTTTTTTTCCTAATGACTTCTCCTGAAACACTTGCTTCTATATGCTCAGGAATGATGCCAGCTAAAACAGATATTAGCGTAGATTTCCCGCTGCCACTTGGACCTAGGATCAATACTTTTTCCCCTTGATTAATATGTAGTGACACTTCTTTGAGGATAGGTTCCTTATCCTCAAAGAAGCGCACAGATAGATGGTTACATCCTAACAATGAACTCATCATTAGTCTCCTTCTTTCGATTCGCTCTAGAAATAGCATAACCATTTAAAACGCCTGTTTTACCAAGCCCCTCAACAATTGCTTTCGCTAATAATCCCCCTAAAATCAATCCACTGATTACTTGGATAATAAAGGTAAGAACGAGTGTCGTCGTCGTATAATAGGAAAAACCATTTGCTAGAATGCTATATAACATGCTTCCACAAGCAGCTAAAGCGCCGGAAAGCATTAAAACGGAAACATGATATTTTTTATAGCGGAATATTGCGAATGCAATTTCAGCACCAATTCCTTGGAATACGCCAATTAACAAGGCTGATAAGCCAAAATGACTGCCAATTAAAAGTTCAACAGAAGCTGCAACTACCTCTGCAATTAAGGCTGCGCCTGGTTTTTGCAAAATATAGGCCACAATCGGGCTCGCAATAACCCATATTCCAAACATAAAGTTAGCACCGACTGGACCAACTAATGCTGAAATCGGAAGCCATAAAGTGGACCACCCCATATAAAGAACGCCACATGCTACCGCAATTACTACTAATAAGACAACCTCTTTGATTTTCCAGTTCATACTGACACCTCAAGCGTTTTTACTGGCCATTCCTCTAGGTTATAAGCCATATCCCAAAACTTGTATTCTAGTTGACAGCTTAATAGAAAATATTCCATTAGCTTTTCTTTCTGCGCTTCATTAAGCGTTTCAGCAATTTCGTCTAGTCGCTGGCAAAATGGCGTAGTGACAGTCATTGGGCCATCTCCATAAAAGTGAATCCAGTCATAAAAAGGATGGGTACTATCAGGGTTAACCTCTTCTAAAAGCTTTTTCCCGATTTCCACATATGTCCATGGGCAAGGTAAAAGCACTGCTAAAATATCGGCAATATCACCTTGCTGTGCAACTGTAAGCATGTGACGAATATAGTGATGTGCAGACGGAGCTACTGGAAACCCTTGTAGATCTTCATATTTAACACCTGCTACTTCACAAAAATTATTATGTGGATGTATTTCGCTATGTAGCACAAAAGATATTTGATTATTAAAAAGTTCGATATCCCTTCTATTCGTACTTTTTGAAATTGCCAAACCATAAATTTTCATAAACGCATTTAAATACTCAAAGTCTTGTTTCACGTAATGGATAAGCTGTTCTTTCTTTAAATCACCCTTTCCAATTCCTTGAACAAATGGATGTTCCATAATTGCCTGAAAGATTGGTTCTGCCTGCTTACGTAATTCTTGTGAAAAACTCATTTGATTTCCTCCTTCTTTGGTCCTTATGACCAGCCATTAAGATTTTTCATGAAAAGGAAAACATGGAGCAACTTTGATATGCAAAAAAGCCACTCCAAAAATGGAGTGGCTTATATATGAATAAAATAACACTACTATTCTATGCCGACTCCACTTTCCTACGCTAGTATAAACTAGATCAGGTTCAAAGGGTCCAAGTATTCTTGTCTCAGCCAATAAGGCTCCCCTAGTGGATTTTCCTATTCAATTACTTAATACATTACCGAAAGTCTATAATTTTTGTCAATCATTTTTCACATATTCTTTTTGATAATTCTGTTTATCTCCTATTCTTAAGGGGAATAACTTTAATGAAATTCTGATTATGTATACTGTATTTCCCTTTACTTTAAGGAAACTTTCACAAAATCGACATATTCATGTGATGTTTTTCACATAATTTAAGTATATAATCACTATATAAACAGTAATAACATTTTACAAAAGAATGAATTTTAAGATACTATGGAGAAAAGTAGAAACAAAGTAAATTATTAACGAATCTTGTTCTCCATTTAGTAATGAAATAGCTTTAAATACTATTAATCTATTAAATTAGAAAAAGGAGTTGCAATAAGATGAAACAGCAAAATATTAATCGAGTAGTTTTAATTGGTACAGGTGCTGTAGGATGCAGCTATGCCTATTCATTAATTAACCAAGGTGTTACCGAAGAACTTGTTTTGATAGATGTAAATAAAGAAAGAGCAGAAGGGGAAGCAATGGATTTAAATCATGGTATCCCATTTGCCCCAGCACCGACAAAAGTATGGGCTGGTGACTACGCTGACTGTGGTGACGCTGATTTAATTGTCATCACTGCAGGTCTTCCACAGAAACCAGGTGAGACTCGTTTAGATTTAGTTGCGAAAAATACAGCTATTTTTAAAAGCATTGTAAAAGAAATAACTGCTAGTGGGTTCGATGGTATTTATTTAATCGCAACTAATCCAGTTGATATTCTTACTTATGTAGTTTGGAAAGAATCTGGACTTCCAAAAGAGCGAGTAATCGGTTCTGGGACTACATTAGATTCTGCACGTTTCCGCTATATGCTAGGTGAATATTTCGATGTAGATACACGCAACATACATGCTGCTATTATTGGGGAGCATGGAGATACAGAGCTTCCTGTATGGAGCAGTACAACGATTGGCTTAGAAAGCATTGAAACAAAGCTAGCTAAAAATGACAAATACTCTCAAAAAGACTTAGATGAACTTTTCATTAATGTTCGAGATGCCGCTTATCATATTATTGAGCGTAAAGGCGCCACTTATTATGGAATCGGAATGTCACTTGTCCGCATTACAAAAGCGATTCTTGGAAATGAAAACTCTATTTTACCAGTATCTGCATATCTTGATGGCGAATATGGTCATAAAGACATCTATATTGGTGTTCCTGCAATTATTAATCGCCAAGGAATCCGTGAAGTACTTGAGCTAGAACTAAATGAAAAGGAAACAGAACAATTCAATCACTCTGTTGAAGTTCTTAAACAAACTATGGAATCTACCTTAAATTAATAGATGATAGAAGCCTATTACCATCAACATATAATAGGCTTCTATCTATTTTCTTCCTCCAATAGATGGAGTGGCTCATAACCGTACTCTATTAAGTTAATAAATCCGTTTTCCGCAAAGATAATCCCCTCTTTTTCTAACATCCTTCTTTGAAGTTGTCCATGTTCACCCTGTAATCCAATACATCCTTTACTGTTAAGTACTCGTTGCCATGGTAGTTGATATTTTTCCGATAAGGTATGAAGAACCCTAACAACTTGTCTCGCACCCCTTGGACTTCCAGCTATAGCAGCTATTTGTCCATATGTCATTACTTTCCCTTCTGGAATATCTGCAATGATTTCAACTACCTTTTTTGTAAAAGGTCTCATCTTCTTACCTCCTCTTATATATAGACCATTTTAACAAAATTTTTGTTAGAAGTTACTTTTTCCTTCTTATTAGAGATAAAGATTATACCAATGAAATTTCATAAAAAAAACGAGGCTGGGACAAAACTAAATAGTTAATCTGTAAAGACGAACAATCTCTAATTTAGCTCTTAAATAAAGGTTACTTTCCTATACTGATTATTTATGTTTTTAAATATAGTCAAGTGTAAAAATTGATTCGTTCCATTGCGCTACAGACACACGATTCGCCGGGGAGCAACCTAAGCCTCCTCGGCTAAAGCCTGTGGGGTCTAAAGATTGCTCTATTTCCCGCAGGAGTCGAGTGTCCTCCGCTCCATTGCACTCTGTTTTTAAAGGCTAATTCCTAAAATAATATTGTATTTTCAAAAAAATGAATTAGTAGGAAATATGGAGCAGCCTGAATACACGTAGACGCCACGGGGATTAGCGAGACAGCCTGAGACCCTGCAGGCCAAAGGCCGAAGCGGCTCAGCGCGAGCCCCACGGAAAGCGAAGTGTATTCAGGCTGCGGGTAATAACAGCTGAAACAGCTTTTTTACAAGCCGATTAAAAAGCCAAACAATCATACAAATTTTCGTGTAATTGTTTGGCTTTAACTTTGGCTGGAATACTTATGTCCCAGTCTCTTGTCTTTTTATTATTATTGTAAATTTTGTTGTATCAACTGATTGGTTTGTGTTTGCGTTTGGGTGTAGGTTGTAATCTGCTTATTAATCTCTGCGCTTAATACAGGAGAAGATGTATTATACCAGCCCTGCTGCGCCATTAATTGATAGGTTTGTTCTTGCATGCTCAAGGTATTCTGAAGCAACTGTTCAAATACTTTACGAACTTCAGGACAATTAGATTCTGTTACAGCAGTCGTATATTCTCTAGAAGCTCTTTTTAAATCAGCTAAGTAGGAATAAACAATATCTTGGTCACCTATGATTGGTTGTTGTGTATTCATTTCTCTCCTCCTTATTATTGCATTTTCGGTGCAAGGGACGCATGTTGTTCTAACGTATTTAACAATTGTTGATAATGCTGTTGATTTTGTTTAACTAATTGCTGAAAAAGCTGTTGTACAGCTGGATTGTGAACATGCGTTAACGCTACTACACCTTGTTTTACTAATAAATCTTCATTAGACATGCTGTCTGCTATATATTCCAGTTCTTTCCCTGTTAATGGTTGCACTTAAAATCCCCCCTTCTGAAGTTAGTTTGTTCGAAACAATAAAGTCCATTCATTAAATTTGATGGCTATTTTCGTAAAGTTTGCTGCTATATCCACAGCCGGAATACACTATTTTTCCAACTCATTCCTTTTTTTCGATTAAAAAAACAATCATTCTTTAGAAAACAGTCAAAATCAATAATAGGAACAAAAGAAAAGGATATCCTAAAAATTAGAGAAAATAATATTGGAGGAAGCATATGAAGCTACAGACAGGAAAATTTTATTGGCCAACTACCTTTCCTAGCCCCCCTTCTTATCCAACTTTAGAAGAGGACATTACTTGTGATGTACTTATTATTGGAGGAGGGAGCTCCGGAGCTCAATGCGCTCACTATTTAAGCGAAACTGGATTAGATGTGGTTGTTGTTGATAAAAGGAATATAGGTGAAGGCAGTACTTCGACAAACACTGCCTTAATACAGTATTTAGGAGATAAAATGTTATTCGAGCTAGTAAATACTTTTGGAGAGGAAACAGCAATCAAGCATACTAAGCTTTGTGAGGAAGCAATTCGAGATATAGAAGCTATTACTACCAAGCTTGAAATCCCGTCTGATTTTGTCCGCCGTGATAGTCTTTATTACACTAGCTATGAAGAGGATATCAAAAAAATAGAGAAGGAATACTATTATCTAAACAAGCATCAATTTCAAGCATCTCTATTATCTTCTGATGAAATTTTTAAAAAATATGGTTTTCATAAACAGAAAGCATTGTACATAAATAACGATGGTGAGATTAATCCATACAAATTTAATCACGGACTAATTCAATACGCTCACCAAAAAGGGGTTCGGGTATATGAAAATACACGTATTAATGGAAAAAAACTAACGAACGACCAAGCAATTTTTTATACCGAAAACCAGCATTCTATAACTACTAAAAAGGTAATTATAGCAGCCGGATATGAAAATCTAAAATTTAAGAAAGAAAAGAACAGCTTATTATTAAGCTCTTATGCTGTTGTTACCAACCCAATCGATGATTTTTCTTCATGGCATAAAAGAACACTAATATGGGAAACAGCTCGTCCTTATATTTATATGAGAACAACTTTAGATAATCGCATTATCATTGGCGGCCTGGATGATAATACTACTAATCCTGAGGACAGAGACTCTAAGATCATGTATAGAAAAGAAAAACTTATTGCAGAATGTAACAAGCTTTTTCCAAAATTAGATATAAAGGCAGAATATTACCTCGGTGCCTTTTATGGGGGAACACATGATGGATTGCCGCTTATCGGCGAATACGAGGATTTCCCTAATTGCTACTTTCTAATGGCTTATGGAGATAATGGGTTAGTGTATAGCATGGCTCTTGCAAAGATATTAAAGGATATTCTTACAAAGGGCACTCATCCTGATTATTCTATTTATAATAGAGTAATGAAGAAATAAGTGAACTTTAGTTCAATTAGAGCTTACTTAAGGAATAGAAGAAAAAAAGGTTGGGACATATCTAAATAGATACTCTGTAAAGACGAACAATCTCTAGTTTAGCTAGTATATAGCTGCTGCTTTTGCATACTTTTTACAAGAATTAGTTGGTTAAACAGAGCAGCCGGAATACAAGTAGACTCCTGTGGGATTAGCGAGTCAGTCTGAGAAGAAAGCAGGAGCGTAGCGACGAAGCGGCTCAGCGCGAACGGAAAGCGAAGTGTATTCCGGTTGCGGGGAATCGCACCGAACTTCATGGAAATAACCTTTTAAAAACAAATAAAAACCCAAACAATTATACGGAACTTTCATTAGCATGTTCGTATAATTGTTCGGATTTATCATTTGCTGGAATACTTTTGTCCCAGCCTTTTCCAATCCCTCTTATTAATGCCCACCCAAATAAGCCTGCTTTAATTCATCACTTTCTTGTAGTTCTTGTGCAGATCCTGATAAAACCACTTTTCCTGTTTCGATGACATATCCTCTATGCGCAATCGATAATGCCATATGAGCATTTTGCTCCACCAATAAAACAGTCGTTCCTTCTTCATTAATTTCTTGAATGACTTGAAAGATCGTACGAACGATAATCGGTGCTAATCCCATCGATGGTTCATCTAAAAGAAGCAACTTCGGTTTTGCCATTATGGCTCTTCCCATTGCCAACATTTGTTGTTCCCCACCAGATAGGGTGCCAGCTAGCTGTTTTTTTCTTTCAAATAACCGCGGAAAAATCTCATATACTTTTTGTAAATTCTTCTGGATTTCCTGTTTATCTTTTCTTAAAAAAGCGCCTAGTTCTAAATTTTCTTCCACTGTCATATTAGCAAAAACTCGGCGTCCTTCAGGTACATGTGACATTCCAGCTTTCACAATTGATTGCGCTGGTTTTCCTGCAATAGACTTCCCTAAGTATTCAATAGAGCCCTTTTTAGGCTTAATTAAACCGGATAATGTCTTTAATAATGTACTTTTACCCGCTCCATTTGCACCGATAAGGGTAACTATTTCACCTTTCTCAATATCAAGCGTTACTCCCTTTAGCGCCTGAATATTTCCATAATATACATTAAGATCCTTTATATGAAGCATTATTCAGCAACCTCCTCTCCTAAATAAGCTTCGATTACCTTTGGATGATTTCTAATCACTTCAGGTGTTCCCTCTGCAATCAATTGTCCATGATCCAAAACATAAATTCGCTCACAAATCCCCATAACAAGGGGCATATCATGCTCAATAAGCAAAATGGTTAACTGAAATTTTTTTCGAATAAAGGCAATCAATTCCATCAGTTCATGTGTTTCCTGAGGATTCATTCCTGCAGCAGGTTCATCTAGTAGTAACAGTTTAGGACCTGCCGCTAAAGCTCTCGCTATCTCTAGACGACGTTGCTGGCCATACGGGAGATTCTTCGCTTTTTCATTCATATAACGATCAAGTTGAAAAATCTTTAGAAACTCTATTGATTTTTCTTCCATTTCTTTCTCCCCTTTGTAATGGGAAGGAAGCCGCAAAATACTGCTTAGCATCGAGTGCTTTGCCAAAGAATGATAGGCTACCTTTACATTATCTAAAACGGATAGCTCTTCAAATAAACGGATATTTTGAAAGGTTCTGCTAATCCCTCTTCGTGTTACCTGAAAAGGCTGCAATCCCTTTAGACTTTTTCCATCAAAGAGAATTTCCCCTTCCGTTGGCGCATATACACCAGTTAACATGTTGAAAGTAGTCGTTTTCCCCGCACCATTCGGACCTATTAGACCAATTAACTCTCCTTGGTTCAGTTCTACATCAATCGCGGAGACTGCCTTTAAACCACCAAAAGAAATACCTACATTTTTCATTTGCAATAAAGGTTCATTCTTAGTCATTAGAATTACCTCCTTTGCGTTTAAACAAATCTGTAATTTCCTTCGTTCCCATTAATCCTTTTGGGCGATATAGCATGACGATTACTAAAACAAGGCTATATATAATCATTCGCGTTTCTGGATAATCTTGAAGATAAGTAGAAATGATTGTCAAAAAGCTAGCCGCAATAACAGATCCTGATAAACTCCCTAATCCTCCAAGGACGACGTAAATCAAAATATCAAAGGACTTTAAAAATCCAAAGTTAGTTGGATTAATAATATAGAAGTTATGGGCTTGAAGCGCACCTGCAACTCCAGCGAATAAAGACCCTAGTGCAAAAGCCGCCACCTTATAATAAGTTGTGTTAATTCCCATCGCATCTGCCGCAATTTCATTTTCCCTAATCGCAATGGCAGCACGACCATGTCTTGAATTAGTAAAATTCACTATGACCAAAATTGTAATAAATAAACAAATAAACGTACTTGTCCATGTAGTCAAATGGGTAACTTGCATTCCTGCTGCCCCACCGACATAATCAATATTCAAGAAGAAAATCCGAATAATTTCCGCAAATCCTAATGTAGCGATTGCTAAATAATCTCCTCTTAATCGCAATGTTGGAATTCCAACTAATAGCCCCGCTAGTGCGGCAACAATTCCACCAGCTAAAATAGCAATCGGAAAAGGCAATTGAAACTTCATAGTGGCAATAGCTGAAACGTATGCCCCCACTGCCAAAAAGCCTGCATGTCCAATCGAAAATTGACCGGTAATACCTATTACAAGATGCAAGCTAACTGCCAGCATAATATTGATTGCCATTAAGATAATCATATTGCTATATAAAGAGTCAATCCAGCCTCCAGTCATTAGGAACTGGATTACGCCGTAAATAAGTGCGGACAGTATAAGGAATACCCAAAAAGTTTTTGTTTTTTTCATCCTTCCAGTCACCTACACTTTCTCTTTTGTATTCTTACCAAGAATACCTGATGGTTTAAAGATAAGAATCAAAATTAAAATAATAAAAGCAGCGGCATCTCTCCATAAAGAAAAGCCTAAAGCACTAACAATTGTTTCTACTACTCCTAAAATAAGTCCGCCAATCATTGCACCTGGAATAATCCCTATTCCGCCTAAAACGGCTGCAACGAATGCCTTTAATCCTGGAATGACGCCCATCAGTGGTTCAATTTTTGTGTAATAAGCACCAAAAATTACGCCTGCTGCTCCAGCTAAAGCAGATCCAATCGCAAAAGTTGCTGAAATGGTCCGGTCTACATTGATCCCCATTAATCTTGCTGCATCTATATCATGAGAAACCGCCCGCATCGCCTTGCCGGTCTTCGTTTTATGGACAATAAATTGCAAAATTAACATTAATCCTACTGACGTTCCTAAAATAATAAGAGACTTGCTTGTAATTTGTGCACCAAACACATCAAATGTCTTTGTTGGTAAAACACTTGGATAGGTTTCTAAGCCTGCACCTCTAAAATAAATAAATACATATTCAATCAATAATGAAACCCCGATTGCTGTAATTAGTGCCGCAATTCTCGTCGCATTTCTCAACCGTTTATATGCAATTCTTTCAATGATAATTCCAAAAATAGCACAAGCAACCATGGAAACAATCAATGCTGGGAAAAAACTAAGCCCCCAACCAGTAATAGCATAAAAGCCAATAAAGGCCCCGACCATAAATACATCTCCATGGGCAAAGTTAATAAGTTTAATGATTCCATATACCATCGTATATCCTAAGGCAATAAGGGCATAAATACTTCCCAAGGAAATGCCGTTAACTAGCTGTTGTATCCATTCCATCTATTTATTCACTCCCTTTTGCTAAGCAATAATCCATGCATCACTGAAAAATATTTTCACAACGCTTACTGCTACTTAACTCGGATAAAGCACATTTTGTGTTCTTACTCTCTATCTCTATTACTCTTTCATATCTCCAAATTTCTATTCTTCCAATGGAAAATAGGGAGGCTCTCCCTCCCCATCCATCATGTCTTATTCTGGATCAACCTTTGTTTTAAACACTTGTTTTCCATCTTGATATTCTAAAACTGTTGCTGATTTAATCGGGTTATGATTTTCATCGATTGTAACTACCCCAGTAATTAGTGATAATTCTTTTGTTTTTGCCAATTCTTCTTTAATCTTTTCTGAATCTGTACTTCCTGCTCTTTCAACAGCATCTTTTAATAGATAGACAGAGTCATAACCTAAAGCATTAAATGCATCTGGACTTTTTCCGTATTCGTCATTAAATGCGGAAACAAACTTTTGAATTTTTTCATCCGGATCTTCCGAAGAATAATGGTTTGTAATAAACGTGTTATTTAAGCTCTCTGCTCCAGCTAAATCAATTAATTTTGGAGAGTCCCAGCCGTCAGCACCCATGAAAGGAGCAGTAATACCCATTTCACGAGCTTGCTTAATGATTAATCCAACTTCTTCATAATAGCCAGGAATAAATACAAACTCTGGATTCTTCCCTTTAATTCTCGTTAATGTAGCGCTGAAATCTGTATCCTTTGCAACATAAGATTCTTCTGAAACTATTTTTCCGCCAGCAGCTGTAAAGGTTTCTTTAAATGCTGCTGCTAATCCCTTTGCATAATCACTTGCACTATCAGCATAAATGGCAGCATTTTTAATTTTCAAATCATTAATAGCAAAATTAGCAGCCACATTTCCTTGGAATGGATCAATAAAGGATGTACGGAATGCATACTCATTTAACTTTCCATCATCATTAACAGTAACGTTTGGAGCTGTACCTGATGGAGTTAATAAGACCGTTTTTTTGTCATTAGCGATTTGTACCTGTGCTACTGTATCGCCACTTGTAGCTGCTCCGATAATTGCTGAAACTTTATCTTGGTCGATTAGTTTCAATGCTCCATTAGTTGCCTCCGTTAAATCAGATTTATTATCTACTTTAACTGGTACTATTTTCTTGCCATCTATTCCGCCATCCGCGTTAATCTCTTTAATAGCTAAATCAATGCCGCTTTCTAATGATTGTCCGTAAGATGCGACAGCTCCCGACAGCTCCAAGTTAACTCCTATCTTAAATTCATCCTCTTTGGATGCATTATTTCCACCGGCACTACAGCCAGCCAATATACCAGCAGCTAATGTAGAAGCTGTTATTAAAAGACTTAATTTTTTCTTCATACTAAATCCCCTCTTATTTTTATTTGATTATTCTGACAATAAAAAGAAAATAACTCTAAATGTTGAAAGAGTTTAACAAAATAAATTTTATTAATTCGACTAGTCAGACTATTCAAATCATTTTTATATTGCGAAATTAATCATAACGAACTAGACAGAAATAATCAATACCCGACAAACCTCAATAAAATGTTACATTTTCTGACACTAAAAGGAATGAATTTTGAATGTTTTTTAACAATTCTGTTAAATGCGAAATAATTATTTTTTACTTGTCAGAATTTTTACCAAAATAAAAAAATAATTATTTTATAAAGTAGCAATTTCCAATGATCAATCGTTAATCTAGAAATATTTGTCATAGGTACAAGTTACATTTTCTCACATAACAGAAGCTCATTTTCCAAAAAATTCATCTACAAATTTTTAAAAATTTTTTTATATAACTCATTTTTTTCTTATTATAGGGAATAAACAGTACTAATAAGACATAGAAAGGAGTACTACGAATGAAAAAAATTTTATTCTTTTCACTCTTCACCTTTTCTCTTATAGCAAGTGGCTGTTCCAATGGTTCAACAGGGAGTCAACCTGATTCACCAACAGAGGAAAAAGCAAATGCTGCTGGACAAGCTAATACGGAAACTGATCAGACTACTGAGGAATCCCCTTCAACCGATGAACAGATGAAAGAAATTCGATCTATGCTTAAGATGAAAGATAATAAATTACCGACGAAATTCCCTATAACAGATTCTGAATATATTGCAGCTAAAATTAATGAAAATGATACAGATAGATATTCTATTTCGTTCTATCAGACGCAAGAACCTATCTCTATCAATGATGAGTCTTTAGCTACAAATGACAATCTGATTGCGACTTTTAAAGCAGAAACATTTGATGATGAAAACAAACAAAAGGAACTTTTCCCTGAAGTTTCATTAGACTCTGTACCGGATGACATGAAGGTAGATTTAGGGCATCAAATTACCGGAATGAGGGAAGGAGCAGCTGGAAGTTCGTATTTAGTTTGGAAAGAAGGACGCTGGGTGTTACAAATCAAATCGATTTCTGAAGATCAATTAGATTCTGTTGATATTGCAAGAAAGATGGTGGACTATTTAGAGGAAAATGCCCTCCCAGTACCTAAAGAAAATGGACGAGTGGAAGTAAACTATCCGAAAAATGCGGAGGAAGTAGAGATAACGGTGAGATGGGAAGAAGGAAATGTTGTTTATACATTAGAAACTACAGAAGTGCCGATAAATGCTTTAATGATGACTGTCTCAACAGAATGAGTCATCGTTAGAAAATCATGATACTTGGAAAATATTGGTTAAATTCACTTGGATTGTAGCCAAACTTCTATATAAAAAAGAGTTGTTGGAAAAGTAGTAACTCTCTCTTCTCCAATAACTCTTTTTTCTATACTATTCTTTCATAATAATACTAACTTGAGAATACATTTTCTCTTCATATGGAGCGAGCGATGTTCCAACTAGAATCTACGTATTCAAACACTATAAACACACCTAACGAAATTTAGACCCGTACTTTCATCACTGAACAATCATCACATTGGATCATGCTTTTAATTAGTTCTTTGTTCTTCTCTTCGAATAGTTCATTATGGGATGATACCATCGCGCTATTGCTTGCGTCTGGTTGGATAAATAATTTCGCCTTATTAACTGCATTTGCGGCATCTTGGAAAGCTCCTGCAATTAAATGAACTTTTCCTTCATGCTTTAGAATATCTCCTGCGGCAAATATTCCAGGTACAGATGTCTCACTGTTAACATTGCCTGCTATGTAAAAATCCTCAAGCATCTCAATTTTCAATTTACTATTCTTTAATAAGGAAGAATCCATTTCATAGCCATGGTTGATGACTACTTCATCTACTTTCAAAGTAGTCATTTCCTCCGTTTTTGTATTCGTTAATTCAACCGAATCAATACAATTATGGCTTTCGTTGGCAATCAATTTCGTTATGGAGGTATGGAATAAGCAATCTACATTACTTTCTAACAGTTCTCTTGCTTTTGCCTCGTGACCTGCAAGTGTATCTTTTCTACATGTTAAATACACTTTCTTTGCAATTGGCTCCAGTTCGAGTGCCCAGTCAACTGCTGAATTTCCGCCACCAGAAAGAACGACAACCTTATCTCTAAAGTGCATTAAAGATTTTACTGTATAGTTTAAGTTTGATACCTCAAATCTTTCTGCACCTTCTATTTTTAATTTTTGTGGAGTAACGATTCCACTTCCTACTGCAACAATGACTGTTTTAGAATAATGGATTTCTCCTGAATCTGTTTCTAATAAGAAAATCCCTTCCTCATTTTTAGAGATTGAATGGATCTTCGTATTTGTTACTACTTCTGGTTTAAAAGTCAAACCTTGTTGAACAAGCTGCTCTCTTAACCTCTCACCTGGCATTGGAGTGATGCCGCCAACATCCCAGATCATTTTCTCTGGATATAAATGCAGCTTTCCGCCTAGCTGTGGCAAAAATTCAATAATTTTTGTTTTCATTTCTCTAAGTCCACTATAAAAAGCAGAATATAAGCCTGCTGGTCCGCCGCCAATTATCGTCACATCGAATAATTCTGTATGATCCATTAATCCGCTCACTCCTATTATTAAAGTTTTGTACTATCTATATATGATTACATCATTCTATTTATTAGTTAAATTGATTATCATTCTCAGTTACATACTACCTCTTTTTTTGAATTTTATCAATCCTATAAAGAAAACTTTTAAGGATGGTGGGAGAAAAATAGAAAAAGCCCATTTTTGTCTACGTAAAGGATAGAATTAAGAGTTATTTAGTGGATTAGGTAGTATTTTTAAGCATACTGCCTATTTAGTTTAATCAGAAAAAACTTTATGAACGATATGAACTGTATATGCTTTATTATCATGTTTGCCCTTTATAAGAAATGTTTTATATAATTATTGTAGCTCTACAGGAGAAGGATATGGATAATCCCATTACCATACTGGGAGTAATACAAAGCAAGTAATACTTTACAAAACCAGTCTAACTAAAGGTCCACCTTAAGTATTGCCATTATACTCGCTTAATTCCTACTATTCCTCTAAAAATAATCAACTTTATTTTCTATTTCCATTTTATTTATCCATATCCTAAAAAATCTCCCAGATAAAACTTTAAGGAGAAGTGATGAATGTATAAAATCGAAGTCAAAAATCTTACAAAAATATTTGGAGGAAACCCAAAAGAAGGGCTAAAAAGACTCCAAGCTGGCGAAGAAAAAACGAAAATACTTAAAGAAACAGGTATGACAATTGGGGTAGATAATGCCTCCTTTCATGTAAAACAAGGAGAATTCTTTGTTATTATGGGTTTATCCGGCAGTGGTAAATCTACACTTATTCGCCTAGTTAACCGACTAATCGAACCAACTTCTGGTGAAGTATTAATTGATGGAAAAAATATAACCAGCATGAATAAAAAAGAGCTTATCGATATCCGTCGGAAAAAACTTAGCATGGTTTTTCAGAATTTTGCATTATTTCCGAATCGAACAGTTCAAGAAAACGTGGAATACGGATTAGAAATTCAAGGTCATCCTAAGAACGATCGGGCAAAAAAAGCTACAAAGGCTATCCATGATGTTGGTTTAAAAGGGTATGAAGCAAGTTATCCTAATCAACTTAGTGGCGGTATGCAGCAACGTGTAGGTCTTGCTAGAGCATTAGCCAATGATAGCGATATCCTGTTAATGGATGAAGCATTTAGTGCATTAGATCCGCTTATTCGGAAGGAAATGCAAGATGAGCTCATCCGTTTACAAAACAAGCTAGGTAAAACGATTATTTTTATCACCCATGACTTAGATGAAGCACTTAAGTTAGGTGATCGAATTGCAATTATGAAAAATGGTTCCATTGTACAATTAGGTACAGCAGAAGAAATTTTAGAAAAGCCTGCGAATGATTATGTCTCTAGCTTTGTTGAGGATGTGGATCGTTCCAAGGTATTAGTGGCAGGTCATATTATGAAACAACCAGATTTAATTACTACTTGGAAGGATGGCCCAAGGGTAGCAGTAAGAAAAATGGAGGAAGCTGGTCTATCAAGTATCTTTGTCGTAGATAAGGATAAGCAACTTAAAGGTATCCTAACCATTGATGCTGCCATTAATGCGTTTAAAGAAAATAAATGGGTCGAAGATGTTTTAGAGCATGACTTCCATGCGACCACATACGATACACCATTAAATGATTTAATTGGCGTTGCAGCAGAATCAAAATTCCCCATTGCAGTCACAGAAAATAATAGATTGCTAGGAATCATCGTTCGAGTCTCTATATTGTCTGGACTTATTCTCGGAAAAGAACAAAAGGAGGCTATCGTATGAATTATTTCTTCTTTCCACTAGAAGATTGGACAAATCAATTTGTAGAGACAATTGGCTATTGCCAGTCAGGTGACTTTTTCAACTCCTTTAGCGGCGTGTTAAGCATATTTATTAATGCTGTCACTAATTTATTTACCTTTATTCCTGCTGAAATAATCGCCATCCTCTTAGCACTATTAGCATGGCGCCTTGCCGGAAGAGGAATCGCAATTTTTACTATTATTGGTGCACTTTACTTAGGTTCAGTAGGTTTATGGACAGGTGCTATGCAAACATTAGCTATTGTTATCGTAGCAACCTTTTTCTCAATCGTTGTTGGTATCCCATTAGGAATATTTACAGCTAAAAATCGAACATTGGATCATATTGTCAGACCAATTCTCGATTTCATGCAAACATTACCAAGCTTTGTCTATTTAATCCCTGCTATTCTACTCTTTGGTCTAGGAGAAGTACCAGCAGTTATCTCTACTTTCGTTTTTGCTACTCCACCTGCAGTACGCATGACGAGTTTAGCTATTAAACAAGTTCCTGCTGATATTGTGGAAGCTGCTAAGGCTTTCGGCTCTACTTCTTGGCAGTTACTTGTTAAGGTTCAGCTTCCAAATGCCATTCCAACTATTATGGCAGGAATTAACCAAACGATTATGTTGGCATTATCAATGGCAGTTATCGCCTCGATGATTGGCTCACCTGGGTTAGGAAGTACTGTTTTATCCGGTATTTCTAGTGTAAATGTTGGATTAGGTCTTACTGGTGGATTAGGTATTGTTGTCCTTGCGATTATACTGGATCGAATTACACAAGGATTAGGAAAAAAAGCATAAAAAAACGATACTATTTTACAAAAGAAAGGAAGTATAAATTTTATGAAAAAATGGAAATTTAGCTTTTTACTGTTATTACTATTTACCCTTTTAGTTGGATGTTCCTCTCAAACACAAAATACTGGTGGAAATGGGACGAACAATAGCGAAACGATCACATTTGGAGTGACTCCTTGGACTAGTACAGTTCCTCCAACAAAAGTAGCTAAACTTTTATTAGAAGATATGGGCTACACAGTGGAGGAGAAAAATGCAGACGCTGGTGGCGTTTATACTGGCCTTTCTCGCGGTGATTTAGATGTATTTATGGATTCTTGGTTACCTGATATGCATGCAAATTATATGAATCGATACAAAAACCAAATTGAAGATTTAGCAGTCAGCTATACAGAAGGGGAGCTTGGATGGGTTATTCCATCTAATGTGGAAGGCATTGATAGCATTGAAGATCTAAAAGGAAAAGAGGATCTTTTTGGTGGAAAAGTATATGGTATTGAAGAAGGGGCAGGGATGACTATTACTTCAAAAGAAATGATTGAAGAATATGGGTTAGACTTAGAATATGTTGCTTCTAGTGAAGGTGGTATGTTAGCGCAAGCCTCTAAGCTTATAAAAAGCGGTGATCCCGTTCTTTTCCTCGGATGGCGTCCACATCCAATGTTTGTTGATTATGATTTAAAAGTATTAGAAGATCCAAAGGGGTTCTTTAAAACATCTGAAGTACATGTCGTTGCAAATAATGGTTTGAAAGAAGAAGCACCTGAAGTACACGAATTTTTAAGTAATTGGAGCATGCCTGTCGAAGATATTGAAGAAATGATAGTAAAGATTGACAATGGGGCAGATGAGGAAGAAGTTGCGCAGGAATGGATTGATAATAATCAAGATTTAGTTAATGCGATGTTAGGGAAATAAAGAAAAAACGAGTTCCTTAAAAATAACGAGTTTAGTTTTAAAGTACAAAATTCACTATTTAAAAGAGGTGCAAATTAGCACCTCTTTTGTATTTATATTAAACAATAAGGCTGGGACATAAGTATTCCAGCCAAGGATAATTCCGAACAATTATACGAAGATGCTAATCAAAGTTCCGTATAATTGTTTGTTTTTTAAAGGATGTTTCCATGAAGTTTAGTGCAATTCCCCGCTTTTTACTAGCTAAATTAGAGATTGTTCGTCTTTACATAGTATCTATTTATTAATGTCCCAACCTTGTATTTATATTAAGCTATTAAATTAGCACATTAATTCGTAAGCTATTGATAACTACAGTTTATGATTAATTTAAATTAAATTTGTTACTTGAAATTCTCCGCTATTTAAGGAATGATTTGCATTTGGGATAACATCAATCTTTAAATTCGAGTTACTTAATTGGTCAATTTGATTTGAATTGAAACCCACCTCTACTTTAAGAAGTTTGTCTAAAGTCCGAATCGGATGCCTTATACGAATTAGGCAAATTAATAACTATCTAGCCCTTCATAACGGAAGTATGCGAAATCGGCGTGGGCGGCTGCTTTTTTGTCCATATCGTGGACAGCTATTCCGATGAAGTTTCCAGTAAATCCGCCTGCTAAAAATAGAAGGTCTTGAGCGCTGACTATTTCTTGCCAAGGTTCTTCTTCATCTACTCGGAAGCAAAAGTTTCCTGTAGCTCCATTTCCAATGACTTTTAGTTGTATTTCTTTCCTAACAATAGGTATTATTGTTGGGTCTAGTTGAAACTGTCCATTTTCACAACACATGAACCGAAGAACACGCCCCTTCTCTTCATCATATGTTACGTAAACATATAGGTAATTGCTATCGTTTAAATAAAGCATAAGCCCAGCCATTTGATTAAAAGTTGTAGGATGGAATTCCACTTTTGTTTCTACCTGAAAGTGAAAGTCTTTTTGACGAATGGCTAGAATATGATGCTCAAACAAGGACTGAACGGAATCGCCTGAAACCATGCGTAAATAACCGTTTCTACTTGTTAAATCACACCAAGAATCATCCGCTAAAATGCGTAAAGTATTCCATTCTTTTTTTAAAGGTCCTGTAAAATCATCTTCGAAATCAGTAGCCTTTTTGAAGACTACCTGTTCACTCGTAACAATTTCAGTCAAAAGACTTGGACCTTTTTCCCCTGAGGCAAGACGAAGCCAGCCATCCTCTGTCCAATAAACCTCTTCTATCGCCGTTTCTCTTCCTAATATGGCAGCTTTTTTTTGCAATGGCCTTGTGCATAAATAAACCATATACCAATTCCCAAGCGGCGTCTGCACAATGCTTCCATGTCCTGAGCATTGGAGTAATGACTCGGGTTTATCCCTTGCAGTAAGCATAGGGTAGTCAGGATCTAATTCATAAGGACCTGTTATTGCCTTTGATCGACAAACAGTAACAGAGTGTCCCTTTCCAGTCCCTCCTTCTGCGGTTATTAAATAGTAGTAATCTTTATAATGATACAAATGAGGAGCTTCCGTTTTAGCTAATTCTGTGCCATCAAATATTTTATAAACTGGACCGATTAATGTTTGATTCTTTGTGTCAAATTCTTGCATGACAATACCTGCAGATTTATTTCCTGTTGTCATTCGATAATCCCATATTTCGTTTAACAGCCATTTGCGTCCATCTTTATCATGAAATAAGGAAGGGTCAAAACCACTGCTGTTCAAATAGACAGGACTGGACCAAGGTCCATTTATATTTGGTGCGATAATCAAATAGTTATGGCAATCCTTAAATGGCCTTTTCGTACTTTTTACATCGGTATAAATAAGGTAGAATAGCCCGTCTGAATAGCTAATCTGTGGAGCCCATATGCTACCGTTCTGTGGATTTCCTCTTAAATCTACTTGATTCGTAATTACATCTGTTTGATGCTCCCAATGGATTAAATCATTCGATTGATAGATACGCACACCCGGTAACCATTCAAAAGAGGAAACAGCAATATAATATGTGTCATCTACCCTTAGGATATTGGGATCTGGATTAAACCCACGTAAGATGGGATTTTTAATGGGAATTCGATACATATGCTTCTCCTTTCTTGTTCAAACTAGCTCCTTTTCGAAACAAACATAAAGCTCCTACTAGAAAAAAGAGAAATGCGATTGGAAAAGCAATAAACTGGGTACCAATTAAGGTTGAAAGCCCAGCAACTAGGTATAGTACCGCAGCCCATTTCGGATAACGATTTCTCCATATGAAGGCAGTCGCAGCCGCAACGAAAATTAGTACGAGTAATAAGGTGATGCCAAACCAGATAGCTAAGACCTTCATTGCCTCTAAGCTATCTTGTACAGCACCTAAAGAAACGCCATCCTGAAGAATAGGAAAAACTGTTTCTTTATATGTTTCTTCATCCATAGAGGTCATCGTTAGCGAAAATCCCCCTAAAAATATGACACAAAATACAATCCCTACCATTCCAATTATTGCTTCCCATTTTCGCTTCATTTCTCCCGTCCCTTTCTACTAGTCTCCATATGAACCCAATCTAACTTTTTGATTGGACTATTTTGAGCATAACAATTTTCTATTTCCCGGTAGGTTACTGTTTCTCGATTCTCATTCTTTCCCCAATCATTCCATCTATCTGAGTGAATATGAGCACCTATTCTACATTGAGAAAAGGTTACATTCGCATAAGGTCTCCATGGCCGACCTAAATAGACATTTACTATATCAGCCTCTGCGGTTAAATAGCAGTGAGAAAATAAAAAACCTTTTTTTCCGCTAGCGGTACTCGCTGCTGTTACATATCCTGGATGGTTTTTTGGACGCTTAAGAGATCTCAATTCACATTCTTCAAACTGCGCTTCTCCTCCGCCAAATATATAATCAACGGTTCCCTCGATATAACAATGAATAAAGGTTATTAGATTGTCTCGATATTCATTTTTTATCTCTGGTTTAGAAAAAGGAGTCCCATCTTTTTGAAGATCTGGCAATGGTCCGAGACAAATAGTATCCTGACACCCTTTAAACGAACAATTTTTGAATTTCACTTTATTGCCTTCATTATAGAGAGCCACTGCCTGCCCTACTGTTTCCCCAGGTCCAGCATTATTAACTATTTCCATATTCTCTACCCAAATATTTTCTGCATTGATAAAAAGGGTCGCTGTTTGAAAGGTACCTATCTCACAGCCACTCTCATCCAATTGACGTGCATACTTGTTTCCAATAATCCGAACAGTTCCTATTCCAATTAGTTTTCTATTAGATTGATAGAGACTGATATTTTCATCGTAATCTCCACTTAAAATGATGAACGTAACTGGACTTTCTATATTGGAACAATGAGCGATCGCATCTTGTATACTCTTAAAATCACAACTATTATTTTTTCCAATGACAAATTGAAATTGATTCTTCACAAATGCTTCTGTAAGAAGGTTTCCCATTGTTTTCTCATTTCCTTTGTCTCTTGATGACCACCTGTTACAATCTGGCTATTCCAATAATCCTCTGCATTATATTTTCTATACATTTTTACTAATCCCTCATCCAATAGCATGGCCCCTTCAATCGGACACATGCGATCGTCTTTGCCAACAAGACTCAACCGTGGCCTTGGGGCAATTAACGCTTGCACTGCTAAAGTAGAGAAGTTTTTTAAAAAACCCGGCACGTAGTAATAAAAACCATGATGATCCAAGCCCCGCTTTTGCTTTAGTGTTTCTATATGCACTTGTGCAGCAATATCAACTGTTACTTTTACCCGATTGTCTAGTGCAGCCAACCACCAGCTCATCAGTCCACCCATTGACATTCCAATTGCCGCTACTCGGTTCTTATCGACATCTGTTCGCTCCACAAGATAATCCAGAAAAGCAATATTATCAAAAATCCGCATGCCCCATAGCGTCCGACCCTCTAATAACATTTCTTTGACTAATTCACTTTCTGCTTTGCCTTTTCTTTCATTAAATCCCCACATATCAATGGAGCCAACAGCATATCCTAAATTCGTTATTGCCTCAACAAAAGGAGGGGATTGTAAGTAGCTGCTACTTACGATCAGCTCTTCTTTTCCCTGATCAAAATTCCCTCCATGTGAATGATTAAAAATAACAATAGGAAGAGGATCGTCCTGTTTTAAAGGTTTGGCAAAATAAGCTGGAACGAATTCCTCTTCATTTAATTGCAGCAAGAGACTCTCTAAAATATAGTTATTTTTTGTTTCTTTTCTTATTAGTTGGACCGTCCTATTCTTTGCCTTTGGATAATCTCCTAATAACTCAATGAGCTTTTCTCGTCGCTCCTTCACTTTACGCCTTCACTTCCTTCAAAAGCGCTTCTTCCTTCTTTGTATTTTTGGACTTACAATTGGTTAATTCAATATCATCACAATATTCGAGATAAAATGCTGGACCTTCATGATTTTCGATCGTTACCCGATTAAATAAAATATCCTTTGCAAAGCCAACATAAAAGCCTCGGTTATTCATATCCTCGATTCCTGCCATCATCGCCGGTTTCCCAGGAATCGCATTTTCTGCCAGCGAAATATCTATCTGATTAAAAGTAAGTTCCGATACATATTGCTCTGCTAAACCATAAATGAACCCAGCAGAGGCATGAACATTCCTTGCTGTAATGTTTGCAAAATGAACACGTCTAAACATTGGTGTATCGACTGTTACTGGGTATGGCTTTTTATCCCATACATATTTGTCCTTCCCTTTAGGACCACAGAAATAATATAGGTTTAAAATGAATGGACAGATAACCCCTTCCATTACAATATTGTCTACACGAATGTCTTCGACTACACCTCCACGCCCTCGTCTTGACTTCAATCGAATGCCACGATCTGTATCTTGAAAGATACAATTGCTTATCGTTACATTTCGTATATCCCCACTCATTTCACTGCCAAGTACTACTCCCCCATGGCCATGAACCATCGTGCAATTCGTTATCGTTATATTTTCACAAGCTACACGCTCTGTCGTGTCCTCTGTTCCTGCCTTAATCGCAATACAATCATCGCCTACATCAATATGACAATTGCTGATTCTTACATTGGAACAGGATTCTGGATCGATTCCATCTGTATTAGGTGAATCTTTCGGATTATGGATGGTTAAATTATCGATAGTAATGTTATTACTGCAAATGGGGTTAATCGTCCAACTCGGAGAATTTGTTAAGCTCACATCTTTAATCGAAATGTTTTCACATCCATCTAAACTTATTAATTTTGGTCTCGGATAAAGCAGCTTTTCCCGCTCATTGCGAAAAATATGCCACCATCGTTCACCATTTCCATTGATTGTTCCAAAGCCAGTTATAGCAATATTACAACTATTTTCCGCATATAAACACGATGCATAAACTTCTCTAGCAACACCTTCCCATCTAGATGTAACAACGAAATAGTCCTCTTGCCGATCAGAGAATTTCAATATCGCTCCTGCTGCTAAATGGATTTCAATATTATCCTTTAGAAAAAGCGCCCCGGTCAGAAACTCACCTGGCGGAATGACAATTCTGCCTCCACCATTTTTATATCCCTTATCTATCGCCTCTTGAATAAATTCTGTACATAAATTCCCATCATTTTTTGCACCGAATTCAGTGATGATATAGTCGCTCATTTTATAATCTCCTTATTCGTTAATTACTTCCTCCACTTCCCCTAACGCTTGCAAAAATGCACCTAAGCCTTTTTGATCATTACAAACAATCGGCTCGCTAATGTAATAGGCATAGGTCCCGTCTCGTTTGTCAGCTCCACCAAGTCCTGCTACCTGACAATTTTTATTCAAGTTTACCCAACCCTCTTTTGTCAGAAGAACAAATTCATCTAATAGACCCTCATAGCCCTTCTTTAATGGACCAATCCATTCTTGTTTATCAAGAACTCCTAAGCGAATCCCCTTTGCCATTGCACAAACGTACATACTGCTTGCAGATGCTTCTAAATAGTTGCCTTTTTCGCCCTGCTTATCTACTACTTGATACCAGACTCCCTTTTCCTTATCTTGATAGTTTAGTATTGTTTCTAATGTGTTCTTAAGAATCTTCTCTAGAAAGGAACGGTCTGGCGTATCCCCTGGAATAATTTCTAATGTATCTACTAATGCCAGCACATACCAGCCCATTGCTCTTCCCCAAAAATTCTCCGATAATCCTGTTTCTTTATTAGCCCAAGGCTGTACTTTCTTCTCGTCCCATGCATGATAAAGAAGTCCTGTCCTTTCATCTAACAAGTGTTGATAACTAATTTTGAATTGATGCAGAATATCGTCAAGCCCCTCTCCATCTTCATATTCCATTTGATATTGTGCGTAAAATGGTGCTCCCATATATAAGCCATCTAGCCAAATTTGATACGGATAGATTTGCTTATGCCAAAAGACACCTTCTGAAGTTCTTGGATGTTGCTCTAATTGTGTTTTCAATAAATCAGCTGCTTTTCGATACTTTTCCTCGCCTGTTTCCTTATATAATTGAAACAGTAGTTTTCCATTGTTAATATGGTCAATATTAAATTCCGATACTTCATACTCTTTTATCGATCCATCTGGTTGAACGAAATAATCCATATTTTCTTTTATAAACTGCAAATATTTCTCATTACCGGTTCGTATCCAGAGGTTTTCAAACCCTTTTAGAACGACTCCATAATCATAAGACCATTTTCCGTTATAGCCTCTATCCTCATATAAATGTGGAAGTCTTTCCATAATGGAAAGAGCTGTTCTCTCTGACCAACTTATTTCTGTCATTCTTATATTCTCCCATCTTATTTAGATTTTTTCCCACTCTTAACGGGTAGTAAGAGTCCCAGTTCAAGCGAGGGCACTGAAAAACTGGCTAGTTGATGATGATGGGCAATAGCCACTTTTTAAACATAAGATGATGGATTTGTTTTCCGAGGCGTCCGCTCGCTTTCCATGGGGTGAGCGTCTAGCCGAAATCTGCTTTTCTCTCACCTTTTTTGTCAAAGTATGTTCTAATTATTTTTAGCTTATTTCGTTTGTTCGTATGCTGCTTTATACTCCTCTTTAATTGTATTTCCGCCAGAATCGCTCCAAGTTTTTACTGCCTTTTTAAATCCATCTAAATCAATTTCGCCTAATATATACTGGTAAGTAGCATCTGTAATGATCTTTTGTAATTCAGAACCTTGTGACGTATTTGTTGGAGATTCCAAAGAATAAGCAGGATTTAACACTGCATAATTAGCATTGTCTGCAATCATCTCATCTGCTAATGCTTTAATAGGATTGGGATCCTTTAATCCATAGCCTGATTCTTTTGGTCTAGATGCCGCGAACGGCTGCACTTCTTGTGTCCATAAGTCCTGATTGATAATTTCATATGCACCATCATCTGTTAACTTATAATGAACATCTTCCATTCCATATGTCATTAACGTGTATACTTCTGGATCTAATAGATCATTTACAAATTTGAGAATTCTCTTTAATTCCGCTTCATCCTTTACTTCTGAACGAGGGAATGCCAATAATCCACCAATTCCGTTATTTGCTGCCCAAATCGCACGCTCAGGTTGGGAATCAGAAACTATATCATTCACTAATGCTAATTCCATATTATCTTGGATACCCGTAGCCATTGTTTGCAGGTTTTTAGCGTCGAAAAGTGCTCCAATATAAATCCCTGCTTTTCCTTGTGCAAAGCTTTGTTGTTGGTCAGTTTTTGCTGTAACAGCGAAGTCCTTATTTATCCAACCATTTTTATAAAGCTCCTTCATATAATCCATGGTTTTGACATATCCATCCGATTCAAACTCTGGAATAAAGTCTCCATTTTCATCCATTCCCCATATATTAGGAGTGCCATAATAAGAACTTAATGTTTTAAATGCTCCATATATTAAATCGTTACGATCAACAAACCCAGTCGTATCATTCTTGCCATTACCGTCTGGGTCATTTTCTGTAAACGCTTTCGAAATTTCCATTAATTCATCAACTGTCTTAGGAACATCAAGTCCTAAATTATCAAGCCAATCTTTACGCAAAACAACACCATTACGAGCTAAATCTTTCTGAAATGGAATACCATAAAGCTTCCCTTCAATAGAAGCAGAAATACGCACATCCTCCGAGATTTCTTTTAGATTAGGAAATTCATCTAAATAGTCTTCCACATTCCAAAACATCCCTGACTTTAGCGCATTGCGGACAGATGAGTTTTCAAGAATTGTTAATGTAACAATATCTGCTAATGAATCCGAAGCTAATGCCGTATTAATCCGCTCTTCTTTTGAAGCATCTGGTATCCAAGAAAATTTAATTTCTGTATTTGTTTTCTCTTCCATTTTATCTAAGACCGTATCAGTTGGCGGGGAAGCCGTATGTAAAATATTCAGCCAAGTAATTTCAGCCTTGCTATTTTCATCATACGTGCCAGATGATTGCTCCTTTCCTCCACTACATCCTGCCAATAACAGCACACTCGCAAAACTAACGCTGGCTAACTTTAATAGTTTTTTCATTTGTACTCTCCTTTGTAATTTGATAAAGTGAAATTCTATCAGTTGGGGGTTTTCCTTCATCCCTCATGATGGTTAATTGAACCATTTGGATCTTTGCTGACAGTTGATCTTCCTTCTATCTTCCTCACATTCTCATAAGCTTAAGATCGGAGTCTTACTGTCCGGTAAAAGTGGAATAAATAGTTTTATCTGCTACTTCTTCTGTATTTTGTAATTCTATTCTCGTAAACACTTGATTTGCGGTCCAAGTAATCACATAGAATAGGAAACTAATACCGAAGAAAGTGAGAATCCCAGGAAAAAAAGTAATTGTTGTCCAATAAGTGGCACCAATTACCACAAACAATAATAGTGAGTATTGTAAACAGGAAAATCCAAATATAAAGGACATTTTTATTCGAAAGAATATTCCTTTCCAGTTATAATGAGCCATTAGTGGATAGATAAAAATAGCTGAAAGGAAATAAAGAAAGAATATGATAATCAGGCAGACTTTTAGATACCAGTTAGTAACATAGAGTAAATCGATCACCAACACATAACCAATCAGTACATAAATCCAGCTTGTAATCATTGATTCCTTGAAAGACTCTTTATAATACTTCCAATAGGAAGAAAAAATAGGGATATTCGTATTTCCTCTCATCCATTGTCTCATGATGCTAACTAGTGCATAGGTTGCTGGTCCGGCACCAAAGAACCCCACCCCTAATAAAGTAAAGAGCCACCAGAGGAAATTCACATACACCAGATTTAATATCGTTGTAAAAATGTAATTTATTTTTTCCACTGATTTTAACATCGAACTCCTCGCTTTCAACTAACCTTAATAAACACCATCCTCACCAAACTTTTTGGCAAGCTTATTCGCAAGCATCACTAAAACCAAGCCTACTAAGCCCTTAAATAAACCAACAGCGGTACTAAAGCTCAATTGTCCATTCTTCAAACCGGCCGTATAAATATACGTATCAAAAATCTCCGCAACACTTCTATTTAATGAATTCAGTAATAGGTACATGTGTTCAAATCCTAAATCTAACGTGCTGCCAATTTTTAAGATTAATAATGTAATAATTACTGGTCGTATTGCCGGTAATGTTACATGCCATGTTTTTCGCAGTCTTCCTGCTCCATCCATCTCTGCTGCTTCATATAGTTGCGTATCTACAGCGGTAATTGCAGCAATATAAATGATCGTAGACCACCCTAGTTCTTTCCATATCACTTGTGCAATATAAACGGTTCTCGTCCAATCAGGTGATGTTAGGAAGCTAACTTTATTAAAGCCTACTGCCGCCAACATTTCATTAATTAATCCACCATCGACATTTAAAAAGACATATGTAATGGAAACAATAATTACCCAGGACATAAAATGGGGGATATAAATTAACGTTTGGATACCAGATTTAAAATATTTGTTTTTGACTTCATTTAGCATTAGCGCTAAGATGATCGGCATTGGGAAAAAAATGAAAATATTTAAAGCAAATAAGATAAGTGTATTACTTAGAAGCATGAAAAAGGTCGGCTCTGTAAATAAGCGAATAAAATGCTTCATCCCTACCCACGGGCTGCCCATAATTCCTAAGAACGGTTGATAATCTTGAAAGGCAATAATCAACCCGCCCATTGGTAAATACTTAAAAATAAGAAAATAGAGAAAGCCAGGGAAAATCATTAAATAAAGAAGTTTGTTCTTTTTCACATTAGCCCAAGTTTTTTGTCTTCTGACTTTTTTTTGCTGCTTCATATTTAACTTGGATAATGTTTGATCATTAGGCTTAATGACACTTTCCATTATGTACCCCCTCACTTTATAATGTGATACTTGATTCTTACCTTTAGCATATTGAAAAAGTAGAATTACGTATATAATCATTATTTGATAACGCTTACAAAACCCTGTTATATCACTGCTCTCCTGCACTCAATCCAATGTAATGATTACTACTTTGCCCAAATGATTATCTGGTTCTCTAATAGGTTAATCCATTTATTTAGTATGCGTTTTCTTTTTCTTAAATACTGATTATATACGGAATTAGCTTCTCCTGATAAAGTAGCTTTATAGAAAGTGGATAGGTTATTTCTTTAAAAGCTTGTGGTTAGCTTTACTTCTAAACACGCAGCAATTAAAACATTATGTTGTTGTGGAAACTAGCTAGACAAAATATAAAGGAGGATCTATATGGAAAAAACGGATAAGAATAAGAAAATAACAAAAGGAGGACGGACCTTTTCCATTATTAATGGAACAATTCTACTTATTATCGCCTTAATTTGTTTTTTACCTTTTGTAAATGTTATAGCTAGTTCCTTCGCTTCTACACAAGAAGTAGTGGCTAAACGATTTATCTTGATTCCTGAGACTTTTTCATTAGATGCATACCGTTATATCCTATCTACTCCGACACTTTTTAAATCTTTAGCAGTTTCGATTGGCGTCACTGGAATTGGTACACTAGTGAGTATGATTCTGACATCTCTCATGGCTTATGGCTTATCTCGTAAATATCTTCATGGCAGGGGCTTTCTTAACTTTCTTGTTGTTTTCTCTATGTTATTTAGCGGAGGGATGATTCCTACATTCTTAGTAGTGAAGGCCTTTGGATTAATTGATTCTTATTGGTCATTAATTTTGCCTGTAGCTATCAACGCATTTAACTTAATTATTATGAGAAACTTTTTCCAAGCACTACCTGATAGTTTAGAAGAATCGGCTAAAATGGATGGTTGTACGGATTTAGGTGTTTTTTGGAAAATAATGTTACCCTTAGCATTACCATCTATTGCAACAATTTCTTTATTTTACGCTGTTACTTACTGGAATACTTATATGACTGCTATCCTTTATATTAATGATTCTACAAAATGGCCAATTCAAGTTTTATTGCGTCAAATTGTTATTGTTTCGAGCGGCATGCAAGCAGAAGGCTCGTCTGTTGATGTAATTCCTCCTGCACAAACGATTAAGATGGCTGTAATTGTTATTGCTACAGTGCCTATGCTTATTGCTTACCCATTTGTTCAAAAGTATTTCGTAAAAGGAGCATTGGTTGGTTCTGTGAAGGGGTAGAAGCTAGTTATTCCATAACTATTAACATAAAGTTTATCCGCATTAACCCACAATATGAAAAGCGTGCAAGTATAGGATGCCTTCTATACTTGCACGCTTTTTTTGTTAATGATTATATTGTTTTCGATAGTCGCCTGGTGTCATTCCTACTTTTTTCTTGAAAAAACGAATAAAGTTTTGGGAATTTCGATACTGTAATTTTTCGGCAATCTCTTTGATTGGCATATTTGTTTCTTGTAGTAATGATTTTGCCTTTTGTAGTCGAAAACCCATTAGATAGTCAACAAAGTTTTCTCCATATTCTTTCTTGAAAACGCTGCTTAAGTAATTAGGATTATAATGAAGGCGGTCGGCAATAATATCTAGAGAAATTTCCTGGTCATACTCTGTCTGAATGATTTGAACAATTTTATCGGATAAAGAGCGAAATTCCTTATCTGTTTTATCCTGTGTGCTTATAATGATTGGCGTAATAAGGTGTTCAATTAGCATTTTCTTTATTCGATCAGGATAATAGGCATTTATCGCTTCATAATAAAGCGGCTTTATACTATCAAAAATTTTCGCTTCCGCACCTAACAGCTGACCCAATTGAATAATCTCATTAATTAAGCGAATAAGCGTTACTTCTAAGCTGACTGGATTTTTATTCATCCGGAAGATTTCGTCAATTAACGTGTCTACTGTCTCCTTCACTTCCTCCTCATTACCTGAACGAATCGTATTTACTAGCTCATTTTGCAATTCCACAGGATATTTAGAAATGGAAGCATCATTCAAGAGAGGAGCAATATCATCATAAAAAATAATCGACTCTGGTCCTACATTTACACGATAGTGTAGCGCTTCTTTTGCTAAATCGACTGCTTTTTTGCTGCTGATTAGTGTTTGATAAACAGGACTTATCCCTACGCTGATAGTGATATTCAGATATTCCTTTGCGGCAGTTTGAATCTCCTCATAATACTTCATAATTCTCCGACTAGACTCATAATCATTTTCATCGGTTATAAATATGGTCGCTTGCATCTCATCGTTTAATACAATGGGGATTAATCTTTCCTTGTCAGGGACTATTTCCTCCACAATATTATTTAAAGCCAATAAATATAAATCTTTCTCCACGATTTTTTGACTATCCATATTGTCGATTTGAATTAACCCTGTGTAAAAATGATTCGTTTCGTTAAAAAAATACCCAAATTGCTTTAATCGATGCTTTGCTTCATTTGCTGTAATTCTATTTCTAAATAAGCTTAAGACAAACAAAGTCTCGAGCTGCGGTTTTTGCATAGTTAAGCTAGCCATTAATGTTTCATTCTGTCCGATAATTTTATCAACAGAATCAGCGACAAGAGAAAGTTCATTTTTCTGGCCACTCACATCATGTATAGCTAGTTTCTCCTGAATTTTACGGATTGGCCGAGAAAATGAGTTAGCAAGCATATAAGAAATGATACCGACCAATATGATCAACAAGGTCGAGACGATTAATAGACCAATCCTTGTATTATTAATCATATTAGAAATTTCCGTCGGATTAATTTGAACTACATAAATCCAGCGATTATAGTCTGATTGGGCATACACATACTTTTCGCCGTCTGCGTCTACTATTTTGATGTCTTCTCCCTCGTTCATGATTGCTTCATAATTTTCGAGAGACAACAGCCTTGCTTTTTTCCTACTTGAATATAATAATTCATTTTTACTATTATAAATTTCTACTAAATTATCTTTTTCATTATCAACAATCTCATCAATGCTGCTTCTTGGAATATTGGATATTCCTAAAGCAAATTTATCCCTTTGATAAATGGGCAAGGTCATAATCATCTCAATACCGGTACTTGTTGGTCGCCAAAATAAGCTTTGGGTTGCTTCATTAATATATTTTTGCTTATATCCTGCAATTTCCTCTTCAGTTAATTCTTTCAGAGAACCCTCCATAATTCCCCAATTTTGATCAAGGCTAATGAGATTATGCTTACTTCCTTCTATGCCCATCATTTCTATATAATTGATTTCTTTTTTTATATCCCGGTATGTATCAAAGTCTTTTCCCGACAAAGGCTGCTTAAAAATTGTCTCAAAAGTTGCAGTAGAACTATATGCTGTATATCCATACTCAATTGTTCGGACCTTTTGCTCTACATTGTTAAGGATTTGTTTTGTGTAATTTTGCTTATCTTTCAGAAATTCCTCTTCGACGGAGTGATAGGTAGAGTTATAGATAAACACACTAAAGCCTACTACAATACTAATCCCTAATAAGAAAAAGGGAAAAAACAATTTGTAAAACAACCTTAATTTCTTCAAGCTCTCACACTCCTTGACTGAACTAATTTTATTACACCATTATTGAAAGCGTTATCAAATTATTCGATAGTTTAACTTTATTTACTAAAAAATAATCATTTTCTTATACCTGGAAAAAGATCATTTCCTAGTTTTTGGATTACAATATACATATAATAGCATATACTTCTTATCTTTTGCGAGAGGATTTTTTCACGTGTGCATCATATGTCTGATTGACAAATAGCTAGATGAATTGTAAAATGTGAACGTTAACATAATTACCAGGAGGAACTATGGTTACCATAAAGGATATTGCAAAGCTTGCAGGCGTTTCTCACACTACCGTGTCACGGGCGCTAAATGATAGTCCCCTTATTAAACCAGCTACAAAAGACAAAATTAAGAAAATCGCAGCAGAATTGCATTATGTACCAAACTTTAATGCTAAAAGTCTTGTAAACCAGAAATCTTACACAATTGGCGTCTTTTTCTCTAGCATTAGCCATGGAACAAGTTCAAGTTTTCTAGTTGATGTCATTAAAGGAATTAATTCTGTTTTAAACGAAAACTATAGCATAGCAGTCAATGGAATAGATACACTCGTCCATTTTGATAAAGTTATTTCCAAGCGATTTGACGGAATCATCGTACTAAGTCAAAGTGATACCGACAACGCATTTATTTACTATATACAGCAAATCGGAATCCCAATGGTCGTACTAAATCGCAGGTTGGATGACCCATCAATTCCAAATGTTTCTGCGAATGATCAGCTGGGCGTCGAAAATGCAATCGATGAAGCGATTAAGCTTGGGCATGAAAAATTGGGGTACATCAACGGAAAAAGCTCTTTTCGCTCCTCTGTGGAAAGAAAACAAGGATTTATTAATAGTTTATCTAAACATCATCTGCCGATACAATCAGCATATTTGGTAGACGGAGACTATAGCATGGAAAGTGGATATGATAGAATGACTCAACTATTAGACCTTCCCACCCCACCAACCACTGTATTTTGTGCTAATGATGATATGGCAATTGGTGCATTAAAGGCTTGTTTTTCGAAAAATAAGAAAGTACCCAGTGATATCTCGATTATTGGATTTGATGATATTGCCTTTGCCCAATATTCTACTCCAGCCTTGACTACTATTCATAAGCCCATTGATAAAATTAGCGAAATTGGCACGCAAAAGCTTATAGCACTAATGAACCGTGAAACGTTAGAGGAAACTCAGATTTTAGTTGATACATTCTTAGTTAGAAGAGAATCCCTTAGTTACCCAACAAAACAGTCATAACTGTTTTGTTTTATCATAAAATGTTAACGTGTGCAAAAAGGAGGAAATATAGTGGAGAAGCTTTCAAAACAACTAAAGCCAAATGTATCTTTTTTTCCTGAGAAAGTCATTCAATTTGGATCAGGTAATTTTATGAGAGGGTTTCTTAATTGGCAACTACAGCAAATGAATAACCAACATTTATTTAATGGCAGCGCTGTGCTTGTGAAACCTACAAGACATCCTTCCAAGGTATCATTAGAGGAGCAAGATTATCTCTATACCGTCATCCTTGAAGGTTTCTTCCAAGGGGAAATTATTCATACGAGTGAAATTATAACGACTGCTAATCGATTAATTAATCCTTATGACGAATGGGAAACATATTTACAATTAGCAGAAGATGAAGAGTTAGCTTTTATCCTTTCTAATACGACAGAAGCAGGAATACAATTTGATGAAAAGGACTGTCTCATTGATCAACCTTCTACTAGCTTTCCTGGAAAACTTACTGCCCTTTTATACAAGCGCTTTCAATTAAAAAAACGAGGATTTACGATTATTCCTTGTGAATTGATTGATCGTAACGGTGAAAAACTGAAAGAAGTTGTCCTACAGTATGCAAGCCTATGGAATTTAGAGCAAGATTTCATTAATTGGCTCCATGCTGAAAATACATTTTGTTGCAGCTTAGTAGATCGTATTGTACCAGGCTATCCACGTGATCAAGCTGAACTACTTAATCAGGAACATGGCTATATCGATAACCTTATGGTAAAAGCAGAGCCTTATTTACTATGGGTTATCGAAGGTCCACAAGAATTAAAAGAAACATTTCCTCTTAAAAAAGCAGGGTTAAATGTAATTTTTACAAATGATATGACACCATATCGGGAAAGAAAGGTCCATTTGTTGAACGGTCCTCACACAGCAATGGTTCCACTTGGATTGCTTGCTGGTCTCGAAACAGTAGAAGATGTCATGAATGATAAAGATTTTGCTTTCTTTGTAAGTCATTTAATGTACCAAGAAATTATCCCTTTACTACCCCTACCATTAGAAGAATTAAAAACATATGCAACATCGATTATAGAACGATTTAAAAATCCTTTTATTCGCCATGAATTAACATCTATTGCTTTAAATAGTGTTTCAAAATATAAAGCACGCTTATTGCCGCTTTTAATAAAATCCCAAGAAAAAAATCAAGAGTTGCCACCGTTGTTGACAGCTTCCCTTGCCGCTTTATTCTTGATCTATCGTGGAAGCCAGTATAAACCAAATGATAGTCAAGAGGTGCTAGAGGCATTTTCAAAAGCTTGGGAAGATCCAGAAACGGTTGCCTTTACTATCTTAAGCAATAAAAATCTATGGGAAAAAGACTTATCAACGATTCCTGATCTAGTTGACGAGGTTACTACCTATATCCATAAACTTCGAAAAGACGGAGCACGAGCTGTTTTAAAAAAATTGCTAAACAAAAAACAGCCCCCTTCTCTTTTAAAGTTGAACGAACGGGACAATGTGGCGGTTGCACTGCGACCAATTACAGCCTCAGAAACATTATACCTAGATGGCATTCCTATTACAGCTAACCATGATATTCCACAAGGACATAAAATAGCCTTAATGAATATTCGTAAATCTACCAATGTCATCAAATATGGGTATCCTATAGGACATACACTAAAGGAAATTACTAGTGGTGATTGGCTCCATATTCATAATGTGAAAACAAATTTAGATGGAGAACTAGAATATTCGTACCAGCAAGATATCCATCAAGTCAAATATCCTAAAAAGGACCTCACCTTCCAAGGATACAGACGAGTGAATGGAAAAGTGGGAATTCGTAATGACTTATATATTGTTCCGACTGTTGGCTGTGTAAACGGAACGGCTGAGTATATGTTGAAGGAATTCGAAGCTCTACACCCTGACCTAGGTACATTTGATAATATTACGATTTTAAAGCATCCATATGGCTGTTCCCAATTAGGCGAAGACCATGAAAATACAAGAAGTATATTAATAGATGCAGTGAAGCACCCAAATGCTGGAGGAGTCCTAGTTTTTGGATTAGGCTGTGAGAATAATGTGGTTGCTGAATTTAAAGAATTACTAGGAACTTATGACGCCTCAAGAGTTAAATTCTTAGTTGCCCAAGAGGTAGGCAACGAAATAGACGCAGGATTAGAACGATTAGAAGAAATCTATGAAGCTGCTAAATATGATCATAGAGAACCAATTCCAATAGCTGAGCTAAATGTCGGCCTAAAATGTGGCGGTTCCGATGGTTTCTCTGGTATAACAGCTAACCCGCTATTAGGGGCGTTCTCCGATTTCTTAATTTCCCAGGGCGGCAGTACCATTTTAACAGAAGTACCTGAAATGTTTGGAGCGGAACAAATGCTTATGGCACGAGCTGAAAACGAACAGGTCTTTGAGGATATTGTGCACTTAATCAATGACTTTAAACAATATTTCCATTCTTATGGGGAGCCTGTGTATGAAAATCCTTCCCCAGGAAATAAGACTGGCGGGATTACTACTCTAGAAGATAAATCATTAGGTTGTACCCAAAAAGCTGGCACAGCACCCGTTGTAGATGTTCTGCAGTACGGAGAGAAAATCTCCAAAAAAGGGCTAAGCTTACTGCAGGCACCAGGCAATGATTTAGTTGCCTCGTCTGCTCTTGCTGCTGCTGATTGTCACTTAGTTTTATTTACAACAGGCAGAGGAACCCCCTTTGGCAGTTTTGTGCCAACAGTGAAAGTGGCAACCAACTCGACCATTTATGAACACAAAAAGCATTGGATGGACTTTAATGCTGGTCCTTTACTAGAGCGACCAATGAATGAAGTACTAGAAGAATTTATTGAAAAAGTGATTGCTGTCGCAAGCGGAGAAAAAACGCGCAATGAAGCAAATGGCGTCCGCGAAATAGCTATATTTAAAACAGGAGTTACTTTATAACAAATTTTGTGAATTAGAAGTATATCAAGGAATTTGGCCAAAAGTGTAGAAGATTGATGGAGCGTAGTGCTAGCTTGTGCTTGAAAAGAAGTTCATTTGGTACTTTCTTGGAAGCTGGAGGCTGTAAGGTGTCCTCTCTGTTACCCTTTCTGCCTCCTTTTGAGCATAACGGGCTCTGAGGCGCTCTCTCTGTTACCTTTTCCGCCTGCTTTTTGGCATAACGGACTTTGAGGCGTCCTCTCTGTTACCTTTTCCGCCTGCTTTTTGGCATAACGGACTTTGAGGCGTCCTCTCTGTTACCTTTTCCACCTGCTTTTTGACATAACGGGCTCTGAGGCGTCCTCTCTGTTACCTTTTCCGCCTGCTTTTTGGCATAACGGGCTCTGAGACGTCCTCTCTGTTACCTTTTCCGCCTGCTTTTTGGCATAACGGGCTTTATGACAATAAATAGAACAAACAAATGTAAAACATAAATAACGAAAGAGGGATTCTAATGTTTCTAAATGATCAATTTCTATTAAAAAATGATATCGCGCAAAAACTATTTCACGACCATGCAAAACAGATGCCTATTATTGATTACCACTGTCACTTAGAACCTAAGGAAATTTACGAAAATAAACATTTTAAAAACCTAACGGAAGCTTGGTTAGCTGGTGATCATTATAAGTGGCGATTAATGCGTGCAAATGGAGTTCCAGAGTCCTATATTACTGGAGATGCTTCTGATTATGATAAATTTCTAGCATGGGCACGAACTGTGCCAAAAACGATTGGCAATCCATTATATACATGGACTCACTTAGAATTAAAGCGTTTCTTCGGTATAGATTTATTGCTAAATGAGGAAAATGCTCCTCTTATTTGGGACTTAGCAAACGAAAAATTAGCTACTGACGACTTCAAGCGTCGTAATATTATCATTAACTCAAATGTAAAAGTTGTTTGTACGACCGATGATCCAACCGATGACTTACACTACCATCAACTATTAAAAGATGAAGAACAGCATTTTCAGGTGCTTCCTTCCTTCCGTCCCGATAAAGCATTAAATATTGACCAAAATGGATTTATAGAGTGGATAGAAAAGCTAAGTACACAATCACAAGTTTCCGTCACTTCCTATCAAGGATTAGTAGACGCTCTTAAAACTCGTGTAGCATATTTCCACCAAATGGGCGGCAGACTATCCGATCATGCACTGGATATATTAACGTATGAGGAAGCAGATGAACAAACGCTTGAAGCTATTTTTCAAAAAAGACTTAAAAATGAAGCATTATCGTCCTATGAAATCAGTGCTTATCGTACGGAAACATTATCTCGCTTAATCGGTTTTTATCATGCACATAATTGGACAATGCAGCTTCATATCCATGCATATCGCAATACCAATTCAGCGATGTTTGATCAAATCGGCCCTGATACTGGATATGATGGAGTAAACGACCTCCCTCTTGCAATTCCTTTACAGCGCCTTTTAAATCGAGCAGAAAAAGATGGGAAATTACCTAAAACGATTCTTTATTCCCTAAATCCAAATGATTTCTTTATTTTAGCTACTTTAATGGGATCCTTTCAAAAAAATACACCTGGTAAGCTCCAGCTAGGATCAGGATGGTGGTATAACGATACGAGAGCTGGGATGCGTCATCAGTTAACAGTTCTTAGTGATGTTGGTCTTCTTTCTACCTTTGTAGGGATGCTGACAGACTCCCGAAGCTTTCTTTCTTATACAAGACATGAATATTTCCGCAGAGTGCTCTGTGAGTTTATTGGAGAAATCGTGGAACGTGGCGAAGCACCAGCAGACGAAGACCTGCTTGGTAGCCTAGTAGAAGCCATTAGCTATGATAATGCTAAACAATACTTCGGATTTGAGCATTCTTATGTTGAAAATCATCCACGGTAATCATAATCGAAGTCTAGAGGCAAATCAGCATATGATATTAAGTCTCTCCTTTTTGGATGATAAAAAAAGACCCTTCATACTGGTTTTTCCAGGTGGAGGGTACCATCATTTAGCCGAAAAAGAGGCAAAACCTATCGTAAATTGGCTTCATTCGATTGGGTATCATGCTGGAATCCTCTATTATCCTGTTGGAATAATCAATCCTATAAGCATCATAAATCAACTGGAAGAAGTATTTATGCAACTACACAGTAATGCAGATAACTGGCATTTATTAGAGAATAAAATAGGTGTGCTAGGCTTTTCTGCTGGTGGACATCTAGCAAGTCTAGCCTGCACAAAAATTAGTAATCGAGCGAACGCTTTAGTTTTATGCTATCCAGTTGTTACCTTTACAGAACCGTACGGGCATTCTGGAAGTCGAAAGCATTTTTTAGGGAAAAATCCGCCTAACCATCTAGTGAAGGCCTATTCGATTGAGCATTTAGTCGATAAAAATATGCCACCAACTTTTATATGGCACACAGCGGACGATCAATCTGTCCCTATTCAAAATACCATCATGTTAGCAGAAAGCTTGGCAAAATTCAGCATCCCGTTTGAATATCATATTTTTCCTTCTGGAAAACACGGATTAGCATTGGCAGAGGATTCCCCCTATGTCCACCGATGGCTAAGCTTGGCGGAAACTTGGTTAAAAACTGTTTTTGTATGATAAATCCCTTTCATTGACTAGAATACTGGAGGAAAAATAATGCCAGACAAGATTACAATATTTATAGCAGGAGATTCTACAGCATCAGAAAAAACAGCTGATAAGCGACCAGAAACTGGCTGGGGAGAGAAGCTTTCTGCTTTTTTCACAGACCAAATTGTTATTGATAATAGATCCGTCAATGGCAGAAGTACAAAATCCTTTATAAACGAGGGAAGACTATCTGCCATTGAGCACACTATTCGTCCTGGAGACTATCTATTTATTCAATTTGGACATAACGACCAAAAAGATGATCCAGCTCGCGGAACAGAACCTTACGGAGACTATCAAACAAACTTACATACATTTATAAATACCGCCTTTAAACATGGTGCACAACCAGTATTACTTACTTCTGTTTCTCGCCGACATTTCGCTGACCAACTCATTGATTCTATGTCTCTTGGAGAATATCCACAAGCAATGAAGCAATTTGCAAAGACACATAATATAGCACTCCTGGATATTCATAAAAAATCAATAGAGCTGTTCCAATCCTTAGGCCCTGACTTGTCTAAAAACTATTTTCTACACCTTGAAGCTTATGAATCTAGCAATTACCCAAATGGAATAAAAGATAATACCCATTTTAATGAATATGGGGCAGAAGCAATAGCCCAGCTTATTAGTAATGCCTTAAAAGAAAGTGATCTACCTATAAAAAGATTCTTAAAATAATCGTTCAGGAGGGATACTAGTGCTAACACTTAATCTTGGTATTCGTGCCCATGATTTAGGTCAACTAAGCCTAGCGGAATTATGTAAGCAATTAAAAGACTATCAATTTACCAATATTCAATTTGCGATTAAAAAGTCTTTTCCAGAATATGTACCTACCTTTCAGAGTCTTTCACCAGGAATAGCAAGCTTTTTTGGCGACTACTTTGCTAACAACGGGATAAAAATTAGCACATTAGGCTGCTATGTTAATATTTCAAGCAGAGATCTTGCTGTTCGCAAAGAGGCATTAGATAGCTTTAAAACCCATATACAACTTGCCCGAGACTTTCGTGCTAGCCTCGTTGGTACAGAAACTGGCAGTGTTGGAGAGGGATTTACGCCTGAAAACTTCACAGAAGAAGCTTATCAAATCGCAAGGAGCTCTGTGCTGGAATTAGTAGAGTATGCTGAACATTTTGGAGTAACTATCGGAATTGAGGCTGGACTTAACCACCCTCTCTATTCTGCAGCTTTAGCGAAGCGTTTAGTAGACGAGGTACAGTCCCCTCATTTAAAAATTATTCTAGATGTAGCGAATCTAATAAACCTTGATAATGCATCAGAAAGCGATTTTATTCTTAATAAAGCATTAGACTTATTACATGAGCATATTGCAATGATTCATCTAAAGGATTTAACCGTTAATAAAGGAAAAATAGAGATTGTCCCTGTTGGTAAGGGAATGCTAAATTTTGAGCCCCTTCTTGCATACTTAAAGGACAACAGACCTTTTCTTCATGCCACTTTAGAAGAAACGCAAGGGAAAGCAATTAGACCTGCCATCGATTATATAAAGGAAATATATCACCGTTTATAAGGCGTTTTTTAAGGAGTGAAATACCTTGGATGCCTTTGACAGCCATTCTGAGGCAAAATTAGAACAACCTACATTGTAGCTCATCGATTATCCACCATAAAAAACGCAAATAAAATTGCTGTGATTGAGAACATAAGCTGTATTGAATTTGGTACATATAATGAACTAATGACCAAAAGGGGAAAATTTTTTCAATTAAAGCCACTACAAAGCTAGTAAAAAAGGAGTTCCGTTTTAACGGGTCTCCTTTTTTCAGAAACTCTTCCTAAACAAAATAGAATAGCCACATAAAGGGAAGAAAAAAAATTTCCCCAAATTTAAAAATGTTTTTAAAATTTTTTATCAGGGTAATGTATTGGTACGCCTATCCCTTACATAATAAATCGTTATGAACAATTTGAAATATTCTGATAATAATGTATAATGAAGGAGATTTATTCCTTTTATTATTCTAGTAAAACAATTACCTTTGTCTTACACTGAAAGGTTTCCATTTTTTAAAAGGGATAGAACATATAAACTAGCAAAGGAGATGAACATCAATTTACATTTCAATCACAAATATAATAATGAACACAAGAAAAAAAACATTATTATAAGAGGAGGAGAAAGTAAATAACTATGAGTGATCAATTAAATCCTGACAGTAGGAGCCCAAAAACAAATCAAAAAAATAATTTAAAAATCATTGCAATTATCTCCACATTTGGTGGTCTTCTTTTTGGCTTTGATACTGGAGTAATTAATGGCGCCTTACCTTATATGGCCCGTCCAGATCAGCTTAACCTCAATGCAGTTACTGAGGGTCTCGTTGCTAGCTCCCTATTATTCGGAGCAGCTTTCGGAGCAATGTTCAGTGGTAAACTGGCAGACAGCTATGGACGAAGAAAGGTTATTCTTTATCTTGCTGTTATCTTTCTTATTACAACACTCGGTTGTACTTTTGCACCGAATGTCCCCATAATGGTTACTTTCCGCTTCTTACTCGGTATCGCAGTTGGAGGAGCCTCTGTAGCTGTTCCTACTTTTCTGGCGGAAATGTCCCCAGCCGAACGCCGTGGCCAAATGGTAACACAAAATGAATTAATGATTGTTACAGGTCAATTACTTGCCTATATTACAAATGCCATTATCGGAAATACAATGGACGGAGCAGGACATGCATGGAGATATATGCTCGTCATTGCATCAATCCCTGCTATTGTTTTATGGATTGGAATGCTTGTAGTACCTGAAAGTCCGAGGTGGTATGCATCGAAGGGTAGATTTAAAGAAGCTTTTCGCGTACTATTACATATTAGAAAAGAAAAAAGGGCAAAAGCAGAATTACAGCAAATCAAGAAAGCAGTCGAATCAGAAGCAAAAGTCGAACAGGTTGGTTTCAAAGACTTAGCAGAGCCGTGGATTAGAAGAATTGTTTTTCTCGGAATTGGTATCGCAATTGTTCAGCAAATCACCGGTGTAAATTCGATTATGTATTATGGTACGCAAATATTGCAAAATACAGGATTCACTACGGAAGTTGCGTTAATAGCAAATATAGCGAATGGCGTCATTTCTGTTTTAGCTACATTCGTAGGAATTTGGCTACTTGGACGTGTAGGTAGAAGGCCGATGCTTATTACAGGATTAATTGGTACAACAACTACGCTGCTATTGATTGGAATTTTCTCCTTCACTTTAAGTGGAACAACAATGCTACCTTATGCTGTACTTAGCATGACCGTTACCTTTTTAGCTTTCCAACAAGGTGCGATTTCCCCCGTTACATGGCTTATGCTAGCTGAAATATTTCCTTTAAAGCTTAGAGGAGTTGGAATGGGTGTTTCCGTATTTTGCTTATGGACCACAAACTTTCTCATTGGTTTGGTTTTCCCGATACTTCTCGATAATATCGGCTTATCCAATTCATTCTTTCTATTTGCGGTACTGGGTATATTTGCGATAACGTTTGTTAGCAAATTCTTGCCTGAGACAAAAGGAAAAACGTTAGAGCAATTAGAACAGTATTTCCGCGGCTTTGATAAAAAACCTCGAGATGTCCGGAAAACTAAAATAGGAGAAAACCAACTACATTCTTAATTTTTTCTATTTCATATAACAAAAGTGAAAGTATTTCATTAGCTTTTCAGAGAGAGTTCCCCTCAAAAAGGTAGGAACTCTCTTTCGTTTTGACAATTTGCATTTTTTTCAGCAGATAATTTTACATTTTATTAAAAATTATCTGCTAATTTGTTGCAATTTATATAGAAGACGGATAAACGAGTATCACTTTTACTTTCCTGCGTTGAAGCGTTAAAAATAATCATTGACGAGTATTCAGATATTACACTATAATAAACTCCAAATTCAAGGAGAATGGGGAGTTCTAAGGTGAAAGAGTTTTTCAGTAAATTATTAAATGGTATGAGTATCGGAATCGTCGTTTCTTTAATCCCAAATGCATTACTTGGTGAAATATTAAAGCTCTTTATTCCTTTCTTTCCTCCGCTTCAGCACGTTTTAGATATTACTGCATTTATTATGAGCTTATTGCCTGTGTTGATTGGTGTAATGGTCGGAATATCCTTCAAGCTGTCCTCTATTCAAACAGCTAGTATCGGCATTGCCGCAATGGTTGGAAGTGGTGTTGTTCAAAAAACAGCAGATGGATTGTTTACCTTAAATGGCATTGGGGTCGTTATAAATACTGGTATTACTGCTGCACTTGCGGTATTATTTGTTCGCTTTGTCGGCGACCGCTTGAAAGCATATTCTATTCTTCTATTACCAACCTTATGTATTTTAATACCAGGAATGACAGGCTATCTATTATTGCCGTATATGAAATCTACGACTGGATTAATCGGTATTGCAATCGAAAATATTACAAACCTACAACCTATCCTAATGGGTATTATTATTGCTGTCGTATTCTGTTTAATTATTCTTTCTCCTATCTCTACAGTAGGGGTGGCAACCGTTATTTCTCTGTCTGGAGTTGGTTCAGGGGCTGCGAACCTAGGAATTGTCGCAGCAGGCATTGGATTAGCAATAGCAAGCTATAAGGCAAACTCTCTAGGGACTGCATTAGCACATGTACTTGGATCACCTAAAATACAAATGGGAAATTTCTTTATGAAACCAAAGATTGTTATCCCAATGATTATTACTGCTGCTGTATTAGGTGGATTAGCTGGCTATTTAAATATCCAAGGGACACCTTATAGCGCTGGATTTGGATTATCAGGATTAGTCGGTCCTATGAATTTTATGCGCTTAGCAGAAGGCGGCTGGACTAGTAAAAATATTACTGTAATGGTTTCTACCTTCTTAATTATTCCGTTTCTCTTAAATGTGTTCTTCCTGTACATTTTTTCAAAAAAATTAAAAATGATTAAATCGGACGACTATAAATTAAATTTTGATTGATTTTAATCCAAAAATAGAGGATACCAGTTAACGAACCTTGGTATCCTCTACTTTTTCCTCTATTTTGCTATCGCAATAATTCCCTCTTCTTCATCGAGCACTAATTTTAACCCTATATATGGATCCATATTTAAATACTCATCTAGCCATAATCGCAGTGCTTCAATCATATTTTGAGTGATTAACACTTGTTTACGATCTTGGACGTATGCTTCGGCAGAAAATCCATAGTCATCATCATACATTAGCTCTACTTCTACTTCCTCTGGTCGCACTTGCTTTTTTCGCGAGACATAAACACATATCGCATTAATAATATCTTGTTCCGGAATGATTAGTTTCTCCAATTATTTGCTTCCTCTCTTTTCTTGTTTCGGTAGAAAGTGAATAATCTCTTGATTAAATTGAATACCAATACAATTGCAATAATATTAATTAACAGCCCTAAAATAGATCCAAATGCTCCCATATTGGCAAAAAGACTACCAAATAATAAACCAGCAAGGCCACCTACCATTAAACCTCTCATTAAACCGCCACCAGAGAAGAAGCCACCTGATTTATTTGTTGTACTAGATTGATTTGATTTTGTCGTATCGTTTGTATTATTTTTCTTTTGGAAAAAGGAATTATTATTTGTATTGCTATTATTATTGTTAAAGCTTCTTTTTCCGGATTTATAAGACTTTGCCTCAACTGTTGTAACCGAGTCTTGAAATACGATACTTACTGGTGATAAAACCAAACCTAATGTGAGAATTGCTGATAAAATTTTCTTCATTTTTATTCCTCCTGATAATTATCATCGATTTTGTATACTAGCATACCTTAGACTTTATATTTTCCTTACCTTGTTAGTATTGTAGGAAAAATAAAAAGCCCTACCATTTGATTGGTAAAGGCTTTAAAATGTATCTATTTATCCCTTTACCAAGAACGGCAAAGGTCTCGCAAACAACATCCAGTTGCCAGTTAAGCCGGCGATTTAATCGCGTATTGACGACGTAACTGTTAGCTACTCCCCTTTGGAGTATGCAATTTTTAAGTATAAATACATTTTAATATAAACATCATGTCTAGTCAACTTATATGATGAAAGCCTATTCACATGATAAACATACAAAGAAAACTTCCATCAGCAGGAGTTCTTCCTCCTACTTATCGGACCTTAACTGGCAATAAGCGTGGAATAAATACTTCCTTATTATTCCGCCTTCTACTAAAAATTACATCTCCTATTTTTTGTAAATACATGAATAGGATTTTGTTAATATCATAACCTAATGTATATTCCAAAATAAGTAAGTAGGTATGTGAATGAGTACAAGCTTAACCTTTCCACAAGCAAAGTATAGTACAGCTGGTATTACCTATTTAATGTATCAAAAACCTTGTTTAGTCGCTTGGTGGTCAGCTGTTTTCCCAGGGTTTGGGCATTACCTTCTTAATCAGTATGCTCGTGCGACGCTGCTAACCATTTTAGAAGTGATTATTAATACTGGTGCCCATATTAACGAAGCTATGATTTACTCCTTTTGCGGTGAAATAGAGCTAGCCAAATCGGTTATCAATTTAGATTGGATGATTGGCTATATTGTTATTTATTTAATAACAATAGGGGATAGCTATCGTGCAGCCATTCAATTAAATAAATTCGTTGAACTCTCTACACCAGATTTAGCTAGTTTGGAAATATTTCCATTTGAAATTCAATATTTACAAAATAAGAGTCCTCTTTTAGGGATTCTCTATTCTTTATCATTTCCGGGATTAGGACATTTGTACAACCATCGAATATTCTTAGGATTTTATGCGATATTTTGGTGGTGGACATATGTTATACTATCACACGCTCATAAAGCTATCGTATTGATTATCACAGGTAATTTCGATTCTTCCATTGCCATTTTAAACCCACATTGGTTACTATTCATGCCTTCAGTAGTTGGGGGAGCTGTTTACCATTCATATATTACCTGTATTCAACATAATAAGCTTGCAAATGATTCTCAACAAAAACGCTTAACAGATCGATATGCAGGTTCCAAGTTTAGTTTAAGAGGTGCAAAGGGATGATTATAGTCGGAACCTTTCAACCATCTATCGAAATCGAGCGTGCACTTTCCGAAATAGAAGAATTAGGAATCCTTCCGGAAGAAATGATGGTACTATACATGAATGAATTTCCTCCTAAAAGCAATAAAAAAAAGGACTCTGCAGATCTACATGTTTCTTCTTTTGAAATCGGTATTGCATTTGCTACTGGTTTAGCAGTCATTGGAGCAAGCGTGGGCTTTAAATTGGTAGTAGGACCAATTTTTAGTGGAATCCTTGCAGCGATTATCGGATTTTTCAGCGGTTATTGTTTGTATTATCTTTTCCATCGAAAGAAAAAAAATAGGATGCATCCAAGCATGCCAGAAATTATTGTACTTATCCAAAGCTCAAAAGAAGATGCCCCAATCATTAAAGAAATATTATGGAGGCATAAGGCACAGAGTGTTGGCATGAGAAAAAGAATGTGATATTTACGAATAATAACAAAAGCCAAAAGCCAATGGTGAGAGCTTTAGACTTCTGTAATTATTCGTTTTTTTAATGTAAAGCTTTTAAACGAATTAACTAAAAAATTTTAGAAAATTTAGACATTATATACATACAATAAACAAAGGAACATGTTAATATATTGGCATGGCATATTGATGTGAGGAATGTTTACATACACTTTATTTTAGGCTGGTTTCTAAAGAATTGTTGTTTTTTCAATAGGAAAAGAATTAGTAGAAAAATTGGAACAGCCGGAATACACGAAGACCCACGGGGATTAGCGAGCTAGTCTGAGACCCCGGAGGCGAAGCGCGAGCCACACAGACAGCGAAGTGTATTCCGGCTGCGGGTAATTTCAACAAACTTTACGAAAACAGCCTTATTTTAAAAGGAGAGGAAGTTAGTATTATGAGCTTAGAAACCTTAAATAAACGCGTACAATCAGATCTAGCTTACCTTAATTATCGAGGACCAAATTGGGTTCGTCCAAAAACGCATGCAGAGGGACATGTTTTTGATGCCGTCATTGTTGGTGGCGGACAATCTGGTTTAGGAATCGCATTTGGTCTTTTACGTGAAAGAGTATCAAACATTCTTGTAATCGACGAAAATAAAGAAGGCCTAGAGGGACCATGGGAGACCTATGCCCGTATGGTCACGTTACGCACTCCTAAACATTTAACCTCTATTGATCTCGGAATTCCTTCTCTTACTTTTCGTTCTTGGTGGGAAGCACAGTTTGGGGCAGAAGGATGGGAAAAGATCGATAAAATCCCTCGTGGATATTGGATGGATTACCTAAGATGGTATCGGCAAATCCTGCAATTACCTGTTCAAAATGAAGTAAAGCTAACGTTAATTGAACCTTTAGAAAAAGGGCTCCATCGACTGCATATTAAAAAAAAGGGAGCTTCCTCAGCCTTGCTTGCTCGAAAGGTAATTCTGGCTACTGGTATCCAAGGGGGCGGTGAATGGCATGTTCCTCCAATGATTTCTGATAATCTTCCTTCTCATTTATACGCTCATACCTCCTCACGAATTGATTTTAATTCATTAGAAGGGAAAAAAGTCGCTATATTGGGTGGTGGTGCCTCTGCATTTGATAATGCCCATTACGCCTTATCTCAAGGGATTGCCGAAGCTCATGTTTTCGTTCGTCGTCAGAAGATGCAACGTATTAATCCTATCAGGCAAATGGAAGTGTCTGGAATGATCGAGCATTTTCCTGCCTTATCAGACAAAGATAAATATGCAGGCATTGCTCACTTTTTTCAGCATAATCAACCACCAACAAATGATACCTTTAATCGTGCATCTTCCTGGTCAGGATTCCATCTTCACCTTAGCTCTCCATGGGTGAAAGTAACAGAAAAAGGAAAGCAAGCAGAAATAACTACCCCAAAGGGAAACTATTTATTTGATTTCTTATTCATTAGTACTGGTTTATTAACAGACCCAAAATTACGTCCAGAGTTACGCTTACTAGAAAAGCATATCGCCCGTTGGAAGGACCGCTATGCAGCTCCGGCAGAAATTGCAGCTCCTACGCTTGATGCGCATCCTTATTTGAGCCCAGGCTTCGCTTTTATTAGCCGTGACAAAGAAGGAGAACCATTGCTTCATGGCATATACTCCTTTAATTATGCTGCATTGATTAGCTGTGGCTTATCTGCTTCTGCCCTTTCTGGCATGAAATATGGGATCCCCCGTATTGTTACAGCCATTACGGATGAATTATTTTTGGATGATAAGGACGCTAACTTAAAAGATTTTTTCGAATACGATGTCGAAGAATTTACAGGGGAATGGCCTGTAAATCAAGAAGACACCTCAGAAGTTATTTAAAAGGGAAACTTCGATTAGCGGGGGTTCCTTCCTCCCTCTCTAATGGTTATTTAACGATTCAGACCTTTTACGGATAATTGATCTCCCACCTGTTTTCCTCGAATTCTTACAAGCTTTCGGTTGAGTCTAACTATTCGTTAAGTGTGTGATAAACAGAGCTAGGCCCCTTTATAGGCAGTCTTAGCTTTTTTATTTGGCATGTTTTAAATACATAATATTGGGTATAAATAAAAATAATGATTATTAATTAATACATATTATCATTTAGGAGGTATTTTAATGGAAAACAAAAAAATCGAGCAGTTAAAAAAATACACCATTGATAATGAACAACAGGCTGGATTAACAACCAATCAGGGATTAAAAATGGCAGAGGATGAATTCTCCTTAAAAGCTGGACTAAGAGGTCCTACCTTAATGGAGGACTTTCACTTTCGGGAAAAAATGACTCACTTTGACCATGAAAGAATTCCTGAACGTATTGTTCACGCACGTGGAGTCGGTGCACATGGCGTTTTTCAATTATACGAATCTCTTGAAGAATACACGAAAGCCGATTTCCTAAATGATACAAATAAAACAACACCTGTTTTTGTTCGATTTTCTACTGTCCAAGGCTCTAGAGGTTCTAGTGATACTGTTCGCGATGTGCGCGGATTTGCTGTTAAATTTTATACAGACGAAGGCAATTATGATTTAGTTGGAAATAACATTCCAGTATTCTTCATCCAAGATGCAATTAAATTTCCTGATTTCGTGCACGCAGTAAAGCCAGAGCCCCATAATGAAATTCCCCAAGGAGCCAGTGCACATGATACTTTTTGGGACTTTGTTGGTCAAAACCATGAAACAGCCCATATGGTAATGTGGGCAATGAGCGATCGAGCTATCCCCCGGAGTCTCCGAATGATGGAGGGCTTTGGTGTGCATACCTTCCGACTTGTTAATAAAGAAGGAATAGCTCATTTTGTTAAGTTTCATTGGAAACCGAAACTAGGTATTCATTCTCAAGTTTGGGATGAAGCACAAAAAGCAGCTGGGAAAAATCCTGATTTCCACCGCCAGGATTTATACGAAGCTATTGAGAAAGGCGACTATCCTGAATGGGAACTTGGTCTGCAAATTATTTCTGAAGAAGATGAATTTGCATTTGATTTCGATATATTAGACCCTACAAAAATATGGCCGGAAGAAGAGGTTCCTGTTAAGATTGTTGGGAAATTAACCTTGAATCGAAATGTAGATAATTTCTTTGCGGAAACAGAACAAGTTGCTTTCCACCCTGGACATGTTGTACCTGGAATCGATTTTTCCAATGATCCATTATTACAAGGGCGTCTATTCTCTTATACAGATACCCAATTATCTAGACTGGGCGGACCTAACTTCCACCAAATTCCGATTAATAAACCAGTATGTCCTTTTCACAATAATCAAAGAGATGGCATGCATCAAATGACCATTCATCAGGGACAAACAAGCTATCATAAGAATGGATTGAATAATAATCAGCCAGAACCAGTACCTGTTGATCAAGGCGGTTATGAGCATTATCAGGAAAAAGTGGATGGTGGAAAAATTAGGGGTCGCAGCGAAAGCTTCCTTGATTTCTATTCACAAGCTAAACTTTTTTATAATAGCTTAGCACCATTTGAACAACAGCATGTGAGAGATGCTTTTAGTTTTGAACTTGGAAAGTGCAAATCAGAAGCAGTTAAAAACAATGCGATAGAACTTCTCAACCGAATTGATCGCAATATTGCAGAAGAAGTTGCAAATAATATTGGGGCAGTATTGCCTAAAGATAACCTAGAAGTAAAATCAGCCAAAAAATCTCCAGCCTTAAGCATGGCCACTACAGTAAAGAAACCCGACACTCGTTGTGTTGCAATTCTTTTAAACGGAGAGCCGGATAATGCCCAATTACTTCCATTGGTTCAGGCTTTAGCAGCTAATAAAGTCAATTTTAGCATCGTTGATAAAAACCTGCATACACTAGATGGAGAATTAAAAGTAACAGACACATATGATACCGCTGATGCTAGCCTTTTTGATGCTGCATTACTTATTAGCACAAATAGCAAACTCGAGAATAAAGCCATCGAATTTATAGAAATGACTTTTAATCATTATAAACCTTTGGGTATTTCCATAAGTGACTATGCTGCACTAGAAAAAAGCCGTGTCACCATAAATGAACCTGGTATATTTGATCTTGCTAAAGTTACCATTAATGACTTTGTTTCAGGTGTAGCAGAAGCTAGATTCTGGAATAGAACCGTATAATCATAAAAAGATTTGCTTATATTCATCAGATATAGGCAAATCTTTTTTTGTCCCTCCCAAACCTTACATTTATAAGCCTTCCACAGTGAAAACTATACTTTTATCCCGTAGACAGTAGCTTATGTATCTGTTATATTAATAGTTATCAATGATAACAGTTACCTTAGATAACTAATTTCTAAAAGGGGGAAAAGTTTATTAAAACAACGCAGCGTTTTTTTCATCAGCTTTTATTACTGTATCGACCTTTTGAAAATAAACTTGTTCATGTGCTAGGAACCCATCATCTTCAGAGGGCACAATGGACCATCCTGTTTTATTTATATGAATATGGCTCAGCAACCTTAGTGGAACTTTCTAGTTACCAAGGGGTGGAGAAGCCAACGATTACAAGAACAATTCAACAACTGGAAGCGCTAGGCTATGTAGAACAGATGACAAGCCAAGATAAACGCGAGAAGCGAATGCAGTTAACTGAACTAGGAACAGAAACCTATCTAAAAGTACGTATTGCGGTCGACAAATTTGAGGCAGAAATCGTTCATGATTTATCAGAAAAAGAATTAGAAGAAGCGATTCAACTTATGAACAGCATACGGAACAATTTATTGAATTAGGGGGATTTTTTTGTGGATACATCAAAAGAAGGATTATGGACAAAGGAATTTATTGTTATTTCCTCTGTTAATTTCTTTTTAACGCTTATTTTTTATTTATTAATGGTAACCATTGCTGTCTTTGCAGTCGATGAATTTCATGCTACAACAAGTCAAGCTGGTTTAGTAACAGGGATCTTTATTATCGGGACATTAATTGGCCGCCTATTTATTGGGCAGGCCATTGATCGTATTGGCCGAAAAAAAACATTAATAATTGGTCTTTTATGCTTTACGATCACCACTGGTCTCTATTTTGTGGATTTAGGTATCAATTTTCTTTTATTTAATCGATTTTTACACGGAATTACACTAGGAATTGCTAGTACTGCTGCTGGAACTATTGTGGCAGATATTATCCCATCTTCCCGAAAAGGTGAGGGAATTGGCTATTTCAGCATGAGCACCACTTTAGCAACTGCCATTGGCCCTTTCATCGGATTATTTATGAGCCAACATACCACTTTCCACGTTATTTTTAGCTTTTGTTTGCTTTTAGGAATCATTTCTCTTCTTATTGGAATTTTAGTAAAAGTACCTGAGTTAACAAAAGCTACAGTTGAAAATACAGCCAAGTCAAAGGG
>Ga0209463_1000055_pt1 | contig 97123 bp, 79 predicted proteins | sample AgamicMgSfrz_FD_187169 | JGI IMG/M metagenome (GOLD analysis project Ga0209463, IMG submission 187169) | Agave microbial communities from Guanajuato, Mexico - Mg.Sf.rz (SPAdes) (version 2) | ecosystem: Host-associated > Plants > Phyllosphere > Phylloplane/Leaf | place: Guanajuato, Mexico... | reverse complement strand
ATTCAAAGGGGATCGAGACCTAACACTATTTACTTTATTAAATGTAATAAATGAGGAGCTTAGCAGGCATAATAGTGGAATTGCCTTTCATTATGTAACTGCTAAAGGAGAAATTGTTCTTCTTATCAAAAGAAGAAAAGAAGAAGCAGTTATTCTAATACGAGGGGTACATAATACGATTAAAGAACTACTAGGACTATCTTGTACGATGACCATTGGTCTAGAAGTAACGTCCATTACACAATTGAATCTTTCTTATCAATATGCTAAATCTATTATGATAAATAGAGATGTATCGGGAAATCAACAAGATAAAATAATAACGGATAAAAAGGAAAAAGAGATAAAAAGCTTAATGGGGTATGCTAGTTCCATTAAAATGGCTGTTCAGGCAGGCGAGTTAAATGCTTTTCATTCGCTCATTGGTCAAATTCAAAAAGATCTCACTAGTAATAACCAACTGTCATGGAGGCAACTTATTCATTTGGAAAATGAATATCAAATGATAAGTACAAGATGGCATAAGGAATTTAATCTCCCAATGAACATTTCGACCAACATAGAGGAACAAATCAATCGGTTTATAGACAAAAATGATCATTTTCAGTTAGAAGCTTATAAAACGAGGAAGAAAAAAGAAATTGCTTTGTTTCTTCGTCGCGTAAAAAGACAAAATATAAGAAAGTCTCAAAACGTTATTCATGAGATTGAAAAGTATGTAAAGGCAAACTTTCATCGAGAGATTAAACTCCAAGAAATATCGAATCATTTTTATATCAGCAGAGAATATATTTCAAGAAAATTTAAACAGGAATACAACATAAATATTTCCGAGTATGTAGTGTCCATCCGAATAAAAAAAGCACAGGAACTATTGAAAAGCAGTAATCTAAAAGTATATGATATTGCCAATATGATTGGATACCAAGACGATAAATATTTTCGCAAAGTATTTAAAAAAATAGTAGGTGTTTCACCAAATGAATATCGTGAAAAGAAGCTGGAGGATATAAAGTGAAATTCTAGCATTAGCTTGTCTTCCACTTGCTTTAAGGAAATAGAGAAAATGGGTGTATAAATTGAACTATGATAAATTACTACATATCGAAACGGAAGAAATACAATTTGGATTCAATAAATCTTACCATTATCATCGGTATGAACCAACTCCATATGAGCATTTAGAAAAGTTGTTCCATGAGTTTCCCCTTCATGAGACAGACTATGTAGTCGATTTTGGCTGTGGGAAAGGCCGCTTAAACTTTTTCATTCATTACTTATTTCAATCTACCGTAACGGGAATTGAAATGAATGAGGAATTTTACCAGGACGCGTTATACAATCTAGAAAAATACAAAAAAAGTAGGAAGGTAAGGGAAGGGAAGTTAGATTTTCATTTAGGAAAAGCAGAAGATTATGTCATACAACCAGAAGATAATTATTTCTATTTCTTTAACCCTTTTTCCTTGCCAATCTTTCAAAAGATTATCAGTAATTTGTTTTATTCGCTGGAGGAGAGAAGCCGTATGGTGAAAATTATCCTCTATTTTCCCTCAAATGAATATCTATTCTTTATGGATAATCATGCGTTTTTTGAAAAAGAGGCAGATGTACATGTTGGGAATAAGACGGATAAAGACCATTTTGTTATTTATAAATCAATCTATTAATTTACTGGCTTTCTGCCCGTTTCCGGTCTAGAGAAAACGGGTTTTTCTTTTTTCTTCCATTCTAACATTTGGAAAATAATGCTAGGAATGAAAGGATTGTCTAAAGTTGATTTATCCTTTATATTCAGTTATATAAGTAAAAAGACATAGGTGAAAAGTCTTTTAAAATTGTAAAATACGTAAATGAGAAGAACAACTGATTCAATGAATTGTCCCTCATGACCGTATTTTTTAGAGGGGAAATTACTATTTTTACATTGCCAAGCGTTGATACCGTAACTTATTTACCAGTGGAATATTCCATTCCTATTATCATATTATCAGTTGTTATTGCATGTTTAGCATCTTATACATCGCTTTCTATGAATGAAAGGATTGTTTATAGTAGCTTTTTCCACCGATACGTATGGTTAGGGTTAGCATCCATTACGATGGGATTTGGAATTTGGTCTATGCATTTTATTGGAATGAGTGCATCGAGACTCCCAGTAGAAATGAGTTTTAATGTCCCATTAACGATTCTTTCGATAGTGCCAGCAATTCTAGCAACCTTTTTAGCTTTCATCCTATCAAGTAAGGCAAGGAATTCTACTAGATTAATTGTATTCGCTGGAATGTTTATGGGGATTGGCATCAGCGCTATGCACTACATTGGGATGAAAGCAATGATTTTAGAGGCTGATTATGCTTATCATTTAGGGTATTTTATTTTATCTGTTTTCATTGCAATTCTTGTTTCATTTTTTTCGTTATTTATTTTTTTGAAGCTGCAGCCATATATGAATAACTTTATCGTGAAAGGTATTACCTCTCTTTTGATGGGGATCGCGATATCGAGTATGCATTATACAGGAATGCATGCTGTCAAGTATTATGTGGATTCGGATTTGGAACTTATTCACTCCCATATGCATCACATGAGTATAAAATCAATTATTCTTGGTGTAACAATCGGTATTGCTATTATTCTATTATTGTCCATTTTATCAAGTCTACTGGATCGCTATGTGGATTATCGCCTAAACTATTTTGACGCCTTAACCAAGCTTCCAAATCGTAGACAATTTGAAAGGTTAATTGAATCTTCTACTTATTTAACTGGAATGGCCATTCTTCATATTCACGATTTAAATAAATGGAATAGTAAGTATGGCTATTACTTTGGTGATAAAATTATCATTTATATTGAAGAATTATGTACGAAATTAATGCCGCCTAATGTAGAATTGTTCCGAATAGAAGGCAACCGTTTCGCATTCTTAAGTATGACTAATGAAGACCTAGAAAAATTGCTTGCAGGACTTAATCATTTAACAACTATTTTATCTAGCCCAGTCACAATTGACGACCAAATCATCAAGATAGAAACAGCTATTGCTCTATCTGTTAATGAGAAAAAAGTTTCTTCCAAACAAATATATAAAAATGCTGTTGCCGTTTTAACCCATTATTCGATTCGCTATGATAATGAAATTATAAAGTATGATTCAGATAAACATAAACGGACCTTCGCTAATCATCTTGTGAATGAGATAGAGGATGCTCTCATAAAAAAACAGCTATACTTAGTCTATCAGCCTAAAGTATTTCTAATTTCAAAGGAAGTAGCTGGAGTGGAAGCCTTATTAAGGTGGAAGCATCCTATATATGGAGAGCTTTCTCCAGCTGTGTTTATTCCGATCTTAGAGGCGTCTGATAAAATGTGGGAGGTTACCGATTGGATCATTGAAGAGGTATGTAAGCAACTTGCCATATGGGAACAGCAAGGTAGAAGCATTCCTATAGCTATTAACATTCCAGGTCCATATGTGACCTCTCCAAGACTAATAAGAAGCTTAACAACCAATGTAGAAAAATATGAGCTAAGTCCGTCATTAATAGAGCTAGAAATAACAGAAACTAGTGCCGTTGGTAATATTGAAGGGGCAATTCAATCCGTACAAGCTTTTAGAAGTGCAGGCTTTTCAGTTGCTCTTGATGATTTTGGTACAGGGGTATCGTCCTTATCTTATTTGAAAAGAATTCCAGTCAATACATTAAAAATAGATAAGTCATTTATTGATGGAGTTCCTGAATCGCAAAAGGATGGAGAAATTATTAAGGCTATTATGGCCCTAGGGAGTTCTCTGCATTTGAGCATTGTGATAGAAGGGGTAGAAAGAGAAGAACAGATTGAATATTTATCTGCTATTAATGAGTTGCCAATTATCCAAGGCTATTATTATGCTAAACCAATGAATATCGTTGCTTTAGAAAAGTGGGTTTTTCGTTTAAAAGAACAATATCGATAAATAGAGAATAAGGATCATCCGTTTCGATTTAAAAAAGAAAGGATGATCCTTTTCTTATAGTGAAAAAATACTAAAATTATATAGTATGATTGGGAATTAAATACAGTCTGTGGTGAGCTATGACTGTTATTCTGTAGATAGGTTAATATCTTTAGAGAATACTCCTGTACTTTTTGTATCACAGGAAGTGTTTTCTAATTGGATAGATGATGAACTTGGAGCACTTACTTTTCTAGTTTTAGCGAAGAAAGACTGATAAAATATGAAAGAGAAACAACAAAAGATCATTACTAAAAATAAGCTGTTCAGAACGAAACTCATTTATTCATCCTCCTTTGATTGTGCCGATAATGTAACTATACCGTTTATAAATGAAGGTAGTATAAAGAAAGAGTTAAGTTTAAGTGGAGTCAGTGTAAAGAAGATCAGTAAATCGATAATTAAGAGGTGTTTTAATGTATTTGTCAGTGAAAGAAACCGCAGAACTGCTTTCTATTTCGGAAATAAAAGTGAAAAACTTAATTTTACAAAATCAAATCCGAGCCATTTATGATGGAACAGATTATCTTATTAACAAGGAGCAATTTAATACCCACTTTAAACAAGTAGAAACATATAAAAAGTTCGTAGAAGAAGTATTAAATGAACCGATTCCTGAAGATTTGGATATTAAAGATGAGGATTAGTTTCTTATAAGTAAATAGGATATATCTTTATTAAACCTTTAGCTTAATGGAGATATATCCTTATATTATGTTTATACTTCTAGCCAAGAATGAGACCAATTTTCGATTTCTTTCATAATTGGTTCTAATGAACGCCCTTTTTCCGTTAGCGAGTATTCAATTCTAACAGGAGTTTCAGGGTATACTTCTCTTACTACAATACCTGCTTGCTCTAAATCCTTTAATCTCTCCGATAAAAGTCTTCCGCTTATGCCAATGGAGGATTCTATAGAACAGAAACGTTGAGGACCGTTTAACAGCTGATAAATAATTAAACCAGTCCAGCGTTGGCTTAAAATACTCATTGCTTTTTCAAACCGTGGACAAATTGACGAATGGTTCATTTTACATCCCCCCCTCCTAATAATTATACAATAATTATTATTTTAAGTAAAAATATTATGAATCGTAACCAGATTACTTTACAATTGTTATTTATTAAAATAAAATAACTTACATAAAGTAAGTAACGTAGGAGGAAGAATAAATGGCATTTCATGACGATTCAACTATTTATGCGAAAACAGTAACATTAAAAGTATCTAATCTTGAAAACTCCCTTTTATTTTATACAGATATAATGGGGTTTTCTGTTGCAAGTCAAGAGAAGAAGAAAGCAGCTCTGTGTGCTGGAGCAGGGGAGCCCTTTCTGTTCTTAGAAGAGTTAGAAGAGGTCGAGCCAAAAACGATACGCACAACGGGACTATATCATTTTGCTATATTAGTTCCATCAAGAGAGGGTCTCGGTTTAGTATTAAACCATTTACTAGATACAGGATATCCATTGCAAGGGGCCTCAGATCATTTTGTCAGTGAAGCAATCTATTTAGCAGATCCAGACGGGAATGGGATTGAAGTCTATCGTGACAGAAAGGCAACAGAATGGGAATGGGATGGCGGCCTCGTTAAGATGGATACAGCCTATATGGATACAAAAGCGGTTCTTAAATCTGCTAGAAATGGTCAATGGGGAGGGCTTCCTGAAGGAACCATTCTAGGCCATATTCACTTACATGTAGCGGAGTTAACAGAGACAGTTGATTTTTATGTGAAGGGATTAGGTTATGATATCGTTCAAAAATATGGTTCACAAGCGTTTTTTCTTTCAACAGGAGGATATCATCATCACATCGGTTTAAATGTTTGGAATGGAATTGGTGCTCCAGCTCCAAAAACGAATCAGGTCGGTTTAGCTTACTATGATTTGAAAATACCTAGCCAAGAAAAACTAGAAGAAATAAAACAAAGACTTACACAGTTAGGTGCATTAATTATGCAAAAAGAGGGTAAATGGTACATATCGGATCCTTCCGGAAATACTATTCACTTAACTGTCATTTGAACGTATAAAAGAATTGCTTAATTTCTCTTTTCTTATTAAACTTTTAATTAGATTATACAAAAATTTCAGTTAAAGTATTAATCAACATTTAATAGGGGTGAGGAATTAGTTGCACAATAATGAAGGCGTCTATCAATATTTTATCGACAATACAGAAAGACTAACAGAAGAATGGTATAAAAATCTAACAAAAAATGACTCTAAAGGTGTATATGCATCAACTGATTTATATGCAATTGAAACAATAAAGAAGCAGAATCATGATTTTCATCAGCGGCTTGCTGGTGTTTTTATTAAGGACAAGGAAGAATTCCTTGAAGATATAAAGGATTGGATTTTTAAAATTGCAACCGATCAAGCTCACTTAGATACACCTATTCATTTTATTATTCGTGAATTTATTCGAACGAGAGAGCAATATTTTCAGTTGATTGAAGAATATGCAACAAAACATCATGTTGGGCAGGAGCGCGTCATTGAATGGAGTCATGGCGTTGTAAAAGTTCTAGATAAAATTATTTTGAAATACACAGAGGAACATCACAATTATTCAAATAGGCAACTTGTAGCACAACAGGAAATGATCAACGAATTAAGTTCTCCAGTCATTTCTTTAAGTAACTCAAGAGCGCTGTTGCCGCTTGTTGGAGATATTGATACAGCCCGTGCTGCTTCTATATTAGAAAATACGATTAAACAATGTGCAGAGAAGAAAGTATCCCGATTATTTATTGATTTATCAGGTGTAGTGATTATTGATACAATGGTTGCTCATCAAATATTTCAACTGATTAATGGTTTAAGCCTAATTGGTGTGAAAACGACGTTATCAGGTATTCGACCTGAAATAGCAACAACAGCTATACAATTAGGATTATCTTTTACAGATATTTCTATTGCCTCCACTCTTTCTAAAGCAATTGAGCAAGATGGGAACTTAAAAAAATAAGTTTATTTTCATTATTAGGAATCAGTGAAAGGAACGAGTGCCATTTTTGAAGTGCGCCCAATTTCTGTGTGCAAAAATTTACCGACTATTATGCATATAGGTGGATAAGGGACAATGAAATTGTTACTTATTTGTATTTTAGTACGGAAAATTTTACGACAGAAGTACCTTGCTGGCTCACACAATCTTACAGTTCACTGTAAAAGGGTTTGCCTGCCGTACTTGTTCTCTTTCATCGATTTAACAGTAGTTCATCTACTTTTCAGCTGTTATTCAAGTTGAAATCTAGCATTTTTGCTTCATCTATCAGCTTTTCTTGCTCGTTAAAAACATCACTTGTGCTAATAGTGACATTTTCCACAGAGAAGCCTATATTGCCTCATCTTGATTTAATACCTCATTAAGCTCTTCTATATAAATATTTTTCCAAAGTAATATTTCATTGTCTCGCTTCATTTTCACCGAAAGAAGTTAAGTTGTATTATATAATTTTAGATAAATGTAAATAACTAGGGTGAATGTACCCTAGTTAACCAATAGTAAATTAAAATTGTCTCCTTCGAAATAGGAAAAGGAAGGATTTTAAGGTTCTTTATTTTAAAGCTAATTCTTTCGTGAGAGCAAAGGAAACAGCAGCTTTAGCATGTAAAAACGTTGTATCAAATAACGGAATAGAACTATCTTCTTGTTTAATAAGTAAAGGAATCTCTGTACATCCTAATATAACGCCTTCCGCCCCTTGATCGATAAGCTTTTCAATGATGCGCATATATATTTTCTTCGATTCAGGAAGAATGATTCCTTTGCATAATTCATCAAATATGATGTGATGAACAGATTCTCTATCTTCTTTTTCAGGGACAATCGTTTCTATCCCTTGATCTAAAAGAGTCTCTTTATAAAAGGCATGCTCCATTGTAAACATGGTCCCTAATAAGCCAACTTTTTTCAAACCAGCTTCTTTCGCTTTGTTTCCTGTAACCTCTGCAATGTGAAGTAAAGGAATAGATAAGGATGCTTGTACTTCTTTTGCCATCTTATGCATAGTATTTGTACAGATTAAGACAACATCTGCTCCTGCTGCTTCCAATGTTTTTGCAGCGTTTATCATTAAATCAGTAGCCTTTTCCCAATGACCAGCTTTTTGAAGGGCGACGATTTCTTCGAAGTCAAATGAATAAAGAAGACATTTTGCGGAGTGTAATCCTCCCATTTTTTCTTTTACCAATGTATTTATATATCGATAATAATCAGTAGTTGACTCCCAGCTCAAACCGCCAATAAGTCCAATTGTTTTCATGGTAAAACTCCTTTCGAGCATTTTCCCCATGATATCATGGTATACTGGTATAGAGTAGAGCCAGAAATTAAATACTTTTATAGTACCAGTTAGTCTTTATCCCACTCTTAACGGACAGTAAGACTCCCCCTCAAGCTTATGAGAATACAAGGAAGATAGGTGGGAGATTAAAGGTTCGATTAGTTCAACTAACGATCAGAGGGAGAGGAAGGAAAACCCCCTCTGATGGAAGTTTCACTTTATTGGAGGATTTCTCATGATCTTTATCACGATTGACCGATCCAAATCAATTTCATTAACTCAGCAAATTTATGATCAAGTTCGTAATGGCATATTGGAAAAACAATTAAAAGAAGGAGAGAAGTTGCCCTCGTCTAGAGAACTAGCAGGTTCTATTAGCGTATCTCGAAATATTGTTCTTGAGGCTTATGAGCGCTTAATTGCAGAAGGGTATTTGGAAGTCAGACCAAAGTCAGGGACCTTTGTAGCGCAAGGTACCTCTCTTTCTTTTATAGAAAGAACAAAGAGGAAAGATGCTCCTAGAAAAATGACCGAAAACCAGACGTATATAGATTTTAAAGCTGGCAATCCAGCAATAGATTATTTTCCAAGAAAAAAATGGGCACAATTAACAAAGGAAATTTGTTTACATTCTACTGAAGCCGTCTTTGGGTATGGAGAGGCATCAGGAATGAAAGAATTAAAGGATGCGCTTGTTGTTTATTTAAAAAGAGTCAGAGGAGTACAATGCAGGGCAGAGCAGATTTTTATCACATCTGGTGCTACTCAAGGTCTTAAACTTATTACGGAAATGCTTGGTAAAGACAACAAAGCCATTGCTGTGGAAGATCCAGTAACAGATGAAATGAGGAATATATTTACCTTTGCTAATGCGGATATTATTCCTGTTCCCGTGGATGAGAATGGCATCGACCCAAACGGCTTGCCAAAACAGGCACCTAGCTTTGTTTTTGTTATCCCTTCCCATCAATTTCCGTTAGGCGGTATACTTTCTATTCAAAGAAGGCTTCAATTAATAGAATACGCTCAAAAGATGAATTGCTATATTGTGGAAGATGATTATGATAGTGAATTTACCTATGAAGGGGCACCTGTCCCGTCTATTCAAGGGATAGCACCGAACCATGTTATTTACGTGGGGACTTTTAGCAAAATACTATCACCTGGTTTGCGGATTGGGTATGTTATATTACCAGAGGAACTAGTTGATTCCTTTGAGAAAATTAAATGGTTTTCCGATCGCCATACTTCTTCGCTGGAACAATTAGTATTAGCGCATTTTATCAGAGAAGGATATTTAGATCGCCATGTACGCAAAATGAAAAAAATCTATAAAGAGAAAAGAGAACGATTAGTTGCAGCTATTCAGCAAAACTTTCATAACGCTACAATCATTGGTAAATCAGCAGGCATGCATCTAGTTGTGGAGATTCCAGGTATAGACTTTCATTCAGCATTAATACATAAAATGGAACAATTTGGCGTGAAGGTATATCCAATTGAACAATATAGTTTAGAAAAAGGAAAGCATAAGGAAAGAATCGTAATGGGATATGGAGGATTATCGTTAGAGGAAATTGAAAAGGGTGTCCACTTATTACGAAGAATGCTAGAGGAGAATGGAAAAGCCTTTTTTAATGGAAAAACTATCTAAAATTCATTCTTTTTTAATGCGATGTATGTAAATATAATTATATATGTAAATTATTATCCTAAGGAGTATGTAAATATGAATAAATCAAGAAAAAGCATCTTTTCAAAAAAGTGGTTAACCATACTTTTTGGGGTACTCATTGTTCTCTTATTTATCCCAACCCCTTATTATTTAAATCAGCCAGGCTCTATTGAAGCACTTGCACCTAAAGTGACAGTAGAAGATGGAACAAAATCAGAAAAGGGAAGTCTTAATTTAACAACTGTTTATTCGATTAAAGCTAATAATCCCTATATATATTTGTACGGATTAGTCGCACCACATACAGAAATCCGCAAAGAAGAAGAAGTAAAAGGAAATCTTAGTGATGCAGAGTACAATAAGCTATTGCTCCACATGATGGATACTTCAAAGCAAAATGCTATTATTGCTAGCCTTCATGAAGCAGGAAAGAAAGTCGATTTTGACTATAACGGGATTTTCGTTGCCCAAGTATTAGAAAACTCTAAAGCAAAGTCTATTATCGAAGTTGGAGATATTATCCAAAAGGTAGATGGCAAAGAATTTACGAAAAGTACAGAGTTAATTGCTTATTTAAGAGAGAAGCAAGCAGGAGACAAAGTTCAGCTAGAATTTATGCATGGGAAGGAAAAGAAGGAAGCAACTGTTGAAGTAATTGAATTAGATAAAAAGACAGGTCAAGTTGGAATTGGTATCGCTCCTGAAGATAATATGACAATCAAGCCTTCTATTGACGTTGCGATTAATAGTGAGAATATCGGTGGTCCCTCAGCTGGATTGATGTTTTCATTAGAAGTGTATAATCAGATTGTAGAAGAAGATTTAACAAAAGGGTACAAAATTGCAGGTACCGGAACAATGGATGCAGAAGGAAATGTTGGCCAAATCGGCGGAATTCAGCATAAAATTGTCGCAGCACATAAAGAAGATGTAGATATATTCTTTTATCCACGAGATATAACGGAATATGACACAAATGAAAAGGAAATTAAAGAACAAGTGAAAGAAGAAGGGTATAAAGATATTAAGATTGTCCCAGTTAGCACATTAAAAGAGGCAGTTCAGTATTTGGAAAAGCTTCCTGAAAAGAAATAATCTTTAGTGTGAGCACCGCTGCTTTTAAAGACCATTTAAATGATAAAATTGCTTAGTTAGAATCTCCTTCATTTATTTAAGGAGATTCAGTTTGTCGACAAAAAGATTTTTAGAAACTTACATTGAATTTTCATGTGTTGTTTGGAGATGAGGGGGTGAGACTCCTCAGCTTCGCCCCCGGGGTCTCAGACTGTCTCGCTAATCCCACAGGAGTCTACGTGTATTCCGGCTGCTTTGTATTTCCTACTAATTATATTTCCTTTAAAAAATGATGGAACGAATTGGTTTCACTACTAAATTAGAGATTGTTCGTCTTTATTCATTATACATTTTGTTTTGTCCTGGCCTCTTTACGTCTTAAGAGGCATGTTGCTGTAATCATAGATGATTTCTCCTAAATTCTAGCGTTTAGAAAAGAAGGAAATGGGAAAGGTATATATAGAAGTGGAAAAGTACGAATGGATTGCCGCAACGGCACTTACAAGGAGGTTCACCATGTCAGAATTTTTCAATGGTCTTTTTAATATTCTTTATGGAGCTTTTGGAGTGCCTCTCCTTTTAATCGTTCTTATTATTCTTGTCATTGTTGTATCACAAAGAAGAAGAAAAAAGAAAATGAAACAAGAAGATTGGATGGGACATTCCCCTGTAGAGAAAATTGAAAAAGAGGATGAAAAGAAAAAATAAGGAAGAGCCTAAAAAGGCGACAAACGTAAGAGTGTTTGTCGCCTTTTTGTCAAAATCGTTTTAAATCACGCTATTTTTTTCATTAATAAAAGAAAGAATGTATCCTTTTCCTCTTATGTTTTCGATGCTAATGATAAGCTTCGTTTTTTTGCGTATTCGATAAATGATGGAATTGATTTCTTCATTACTTACATCAAACGTGCCTCCATAATTTTGGCTTCGCTCTGACCATACACATTGAATCAGGTCTTCCTTTGAGACAAATTGATCCTTATTTTTGATAAGAAAATCGATGCATTTAAACTCTTTCTCCGAAAATTTCCACGTTTGATTATACCAGGACAATTCTTGTTTGAGTGGATTGAGATAAAATTCCTTTGATAACCGTTTCTCTATTCCGTCAATAATCGGTATAATATCGGAAGTATCATCCACAATAGAAGCAACAGAAAGTTTAATTAAATCATTTGCTAGTGAAATTTTATCAGAAGCTTTAATAATGGTCTCTTCGTGGGCATTTAAGCGTCTGTGATTTAAAAATGTTCCATGTTTACTATTCAAATCCTTGATGTAACATTGATGATCTTTATAATAAATCGCAAAGTGCTTTCTTGATACAAAAATATTGCGAAACGAAAGATCAGGATCCCAGTTTGTCCCTTTTCTACCTGCAATCAAAATCGAGTTATTCAGTGGGATAAAGTCTCCCGCCTCAAATGGCGCCCCCTGTTCGACAATTAAGAATAATGACTCCTTCATATTTTTACTCCTATAAACGAATTATCATAAATGTATCATTCATTATCTATTGATTAATCATTATATTATTATGTAAACTTCAAAAAGAATTCTTCTCTTTTATCATATCAAAAAAACTGGTTGGTGGGTATGATTTACAAATCGGAAAAATCTCATTTTAAACGAATTTTTAAAGCAATAATCTATAACACTAAGACAGAGAAACAAAAGACAAATAAATTAGAACGGGGCCTATTCTCTCTACTAAAACATAAAAAAATTGGAAAATGAGGTGAAAAACCTGCTATTAAGAAAGTGAATATAGACAAAATAGATTTGTTTATATTTCGTTAGCAGCTACTCGAATGACTGAAAATAATCATTCTCGCGTTGAGCGAAGAAAAAAAATACAAGAAGAACAACATTCATCAAAGAATCAGAAACCAAAGAAAAGATTTTGGAAAAAGTTCTTATATTTTAGCCTTATCTTTGCGATTGTGCTCTTTTTGGTTGGAGTGGGAGCAATTATCTTGATTATTAAAGATGCTCCGAAGTTTGATGAAACATTATTAAAAGACCCTTTATCCTCTAGCTTATTTGCTAGTGATGGAAAAACAGTCATCGCCGAGGTAGGGGCAGAAAAACGTGATGATATCGGAATTGAACAAATTCCAGAGGTATTAAAGGATGCTGTTTTAGCAACCGAGGATGCTCGTTTCTACAAGCATCATGGAATCGATGTAAAACGAACATTGGTTGCAATCTTTAAAGTCATTACGACAAGATCGCTAGAAAGTGGTGGTGGAAGTACTATTACCCAGCAGCTAGTGAAAAATTCCTTTCTATCGATTGAGCAAACACCAACAAGAAAAATCCAGGAATGGTACTTGGCAATTCAATTAGAACGCCGCTTCACTAAAGAACAAATTCTAGAAATGTATTTCAACAAAAACCTATACGGTGGCGATGTATATGGAGTAGCAAAAGCATCTGAGCGTTTCTTTGGGCTGAATTTGGACGAATTAGATCAATTAACACTTGAACAAGCTGCGCTATTAGCGGGAATTCCACAAAGTCCGAATCGATACATGCCAACGGTAGAAGACAATCTTGAACGGGCAGAAACACGAAGAAATATGGTTCTTAACTATATGAATAGACATGGCTATATTTCCAAATCAGAAATGACAGAAGCACAAAGTACTCCCATCGAAGAGACGTTAAACATTCAGAAGCCAAAAGCAAATAAATATGAGGCATTTGTGAATAGCGTTTTAAAGGAGGTACAAGAAAAGACAAATGCGAATATTTTTGAAGATGGATTAGAAATTTATACAACCATCGATCCGGACATACAACAATTAACAGAAGATGTACTGTCAACCGATGATTATGTAAGCTTTCCAGATAATGAGAAGCTTCAAACAGCTGTAGTAATTACCGATACACAAACAGGAGAAATTAAAGCCATTGGTGGTGGGAGAAATTTTCAAATTAATTCCTATAATTATGCCACTATGATGAAACGTCAGCCTGGTTCGACGATTAAACCGATACTTGACTATGGACCTGCCATTGAAAAATTCAAATGGTCAACAGGGCATATGATAAAAGATGAAGAATATCATTACAGCGATGGGACTCTGATACGAAATGCAAGTCGTACCTATGCAGGAAGTAAGACGATTAGAGATCACCTTGTTTGGTCACGTAATATTCCAGCATTAAAAACGTTTCAAGAGGTTGGCACAGATGCTGCAACTGAATTTGCTAGAAGCCTAGGCTTCCCGATTTCAGATGAGCAAAAAGGAAATGAGGCAAACTCCATTGGTGGAATAGATGCGGCTTCTCCACTTGTGATGGCCGGTGCCTACGCTGCCTTCGGTAATGGTGGTTACTATAGGGAACCCCATACCGTAACAAAAATTGTCTATTCAGATGGGCGTGTTGAGAAATTAACACCGACTGAGAAAAAAGTAATGGCAGATTATACAGCTTTCTTAGTAACCGATATGTTACGGTCAGTAGTCCATTCAGGTACAGGAGCGAAAGCGAATATTTCTAGTATAGACCTTGCTGGAAAAACCGGAACGACAAACTTTGATGAACAAACCGTTACAAAATATAGCTTACCAAAAAATGCTGTAAGGGATGCGTGGTTTGTAGGGTATACTCCACAATATACTGGAGCCGTATGGACTGGGTTTGATAAAACGACATCTTCGAGTGACTATTTAAATAGCACAACGGACGACCTGTCCTTACTCGTTTTCAAAGCGATAATGTCGAAGGCGGCGACAAGTCAAGATCGATTTAAGCAACCGGACAGTGTTGGGAAATTGGGAATGGAGTATTACGTAAAGGGGGGAGAGAAACCACAGCCACCAAAACCTGCGACACCAACCGATTTTGGCGCCATTTATGATGAAGAAGCAAATCAAATTCAATTATCATGGAACCACTCTCCTTTTAGTGGTTTTGAAACAAGCTTTGAAGTTTCTTATACAGTAGATGGAAAAACAACAAACTTAACATCTACAAAGGATAAAAGCGTCGTCCTTCCAAATCCTGAAAAGGGAAAAGAATATGCCTTTACAGTTGTGGCAATTGTAGAAGGTGTAAAAAGTGATATAGCTTCAACTTCCATCACAGTTGAGGAACAAGCCAAAGCACCAAACAGTCCAAGTAATCTACAAGCAACTTATGATCAAGCATCAAATAGCATTTTGATTCATTGGCAACCTAGTAATGAAGGGGAAAATATCCAATACATTGTTTCTTTTACGGTTAATGGAATCCCGCAAACCTTAGCACCGACGTCAGAACTACAAGCCACATTGATGGGACCACAGCCTGGACAAACGTATATTATTACGGTAACTGCCACAAATGAAGTAGGTTCTAGTGAAGCGATATCTACATCTGTTATAGTTAATCCGACTCCTGATCCTGGTGGGGGATGGGACGGAAGCGGAGGTGATAATGGGCTTGGTGACATTATCCATCCTGATTCAAATGCTGTGAATGGTACAACTCCATAAGTTTAATAAGAAAATGGTCATCAGCTCTCCAATGGTTGATCATTTTCTTTTTTCATATTCCGTTTATATCCAAAAAAAGAACCAGAGAAAGATTTTGAGATAGGTCTTAAGATGCAAGAAACTTTTTTTTTCGGATAAATAAAGAAGCGGAAAAAACAGGGAAGAAAGGTACGATTGGCACTAGAGGAAGGGAATGATAATCAGTAATCTAAAGATAATAGTGTCATTATACAAGAGTGAACATTCTGTATTCCTATGGTGAAAACTTAACTTAAACAAGAAAAACAGGTAGGAATACCTAACATTTTAGAAGGATCACTTGACTGTTATTATATTGTAAAGAGATTGAATCAGTTTCGAAATCCATGAAATAATCTAGTTTGCTACAATGAAGGATAGCCCTACATAAGACATAATGATGATAGTTGAGCATAAATATATTATTTAGAAATGGTAAAAAAACACTCTAAATGAATAGCAGGGGGAAGTTATGACATTAGAAAAAAAATTAATTGAAAAGACATATTATGAAGGGTATTTAAAAGATAGAGATGAGTCACCAATTGAAGTTTTAGGACAATTATATATAGCAGAACAAAGAAAGAATGTTCCTGATTTAACTTCCATCCGCTTTGCACAAGGCGAATTATATTTTCAATACCATGACTATGAAGCAGCTATTTTTAAATGGGAAAACATTAGTAATGAATTAGAACCATGGGCAAAAAAAAATCTTGCGGATGCTTATTTGGAATTAGAGGAATATTCTACTGCTGAAAGCTTTTATAAATCAATCGTAACAGATTCTGAGCTTTTACAAACAGAAATATCTCTTCAGCTGTTTTCTTTATACTTCCAAAAAGGGAATCATGAAATGGCTTTAGGAATTATCAATAATCTAGTTGCTACTAATCCAGATTATGCCAATATACCAACTATTGCAAAATCCTATTATGAGGAGCAGCAAAATTGGGAAAAGGCAGTCGAACTTGCTGTTAACGAAGGAAAAAGAACAGATGGATTGAAGTGGTATGATGCCTTGATTCATTATAGCAATTTAGGTGTTATCCAGCAGTTTGAGCCTGCGTACTTTATGGAAAGTTTGAAAAATCTGCAAGAGATAGATTTTGCTACTTTTGAAAGATTAGCCATATCATTATGGAAAAACTATCAAGATACTCCCCACTATCTAACATGGGTAACTGTATTCAATAGCATCTATAAACCAGCGCCTAGTGAAGCAGAAGAAGGATTAGCACATATTTTGCAAAGAGCGTATGCTCATTTAATTAGTGGCAGTTATTCTATTAAAGAAGTGCAAGAAATTGTTCCAGCGCTTTTAGCCAATTATTTCTTATCTTCAACTGGACAACAGGTTGTAGAAGCAGGATCTGCAGTTTTAGCTTGGAATGAAATGTTTAAACAGTCGATTGAACATTCTGTTGTGGCGAAAGCAGAGATGGTAATTAATGAAACAACTGAAACGAATGTATCATTCCAGCAATTTATGAATTTATTTGAATCTATAATAAAATGGGCGGAGAAACATGATATTCCACTTGATAAGAAGTTTACTCAAAAGGTACAAGATTTTCTTCCATCGGATCATTATCAATTATTAATGGTGGGCTCAGCTGGCAGTGGAGTGAATGCATATATTAATGAGCTTGTAGGCGAAACCATTCTAGCAGAAGATGCAAATGCAATTCTAACGGTAAAAGATAATGATTATCTTGAAATTAATGAAGTAACTAATTCTGGTTTAAAATCAATTGATACACTCACAAATTTCTATAAGGAACTGTTAGTTCAGCAAGAAAGTCCGAGAGTATTTCAATTAGACACTCCTTCACATTATTTAAACCAAAATAGATGGACAGTGACGACTGCTCCTTTTGTTGAAAATGCAGATTATGCAGATTATGCAATGCTTGCTGATAGTCTCTTATTTGTTATTAATGAACGATCCGTTTTTTCTTATAATGAATATGAACAGTTAAAGCAATGGAAGGAAAAATCACCATTTTTAACGCTTCAATTTTTAATTTATATCGATGATCTCAATAATGAAAAAGTAGCAGCAAAACGATTGCAAAAGGCAATGTCAGCTATTCAGCATTATTTTCCAGATAGCAAAATCTTTATTTATTCCAAGCAAGAGGATAGAAAAGTTCAATTAGATGAAGTTAGTCGTTACTATCAAAATCATTTTGCAAGCAGAAATATGAATGAAGAACGACTGCAAAGCTGTATTTCCATTATTCAAGATTTAATTACCAATCTATTGGATAAACGCTTGGATATGGAAGATAGTTTAAAAGCGTCTCTTCGACTATACGAGGAAATGGTTAGTAAGCTGACTGGGGCTAAAAATCAACTGCTCGATATGGAAGCTGCTAAAAATGAATTAATTACAAAGCAGTTTGATGAAATTAAAACGGAAACACAAGAGGCTATTAAGAACGAGATTCCAGCTATTTTAAAAGGCTGCAAAGACTTTGTAAAAGAAGATAGTGATTATAGTAAGATGCATGTTTCTCTTAATGAAGAGATGAATAAACGTGTAAATCAGTATATCAATGATACATTATCACCACGCATTCATCGTAGCATTGAGGAGTGGATTCAAGCCTCTCATAAACAATTAGAAGATGGGCAACTGTTTCTTCATGAGCTAAGTGAAGGATTTAATGGAATTTACAAAGAGCATCCTTTAGAGCTATCCTGTGACTTTGTGATTATAGAAGATTGGAAAAGAGATGCCCGCCGATTATCAAGCGGACTTCGAATCGAGCCATTAAATATTTTCAATCGTTTTAATGCATCACAAGTATTTTTAAAGAGTGCTGGAAAGCTGCTTGGTGCGATTCAACAAAATAATAAAATGCTTCAGTCTAGATATCAAAAATACCTTGAAACAGAGGATTTTTCTGAAGTAGCATCATCTGTTTCGACAGCTGTTTTACAGCATTTTGATTTCTATGAAAAAGGATTGGAAAATGATATTAGAATGTTCTTTATCCGTCCAAAAGTAACACTAGAACAATTTGCAGAAGAAAAAACAAAGGATATTGAAGAATACAAGGATCTATTAGAACGATTAAAGAATAACCCAGAAATGTTCCATGATCCATTGAAATTATTTGAATTACGCTTACTACAGTATGATTGGCTTGCGAATACATCAAAGCCAGTGACTACATGGATGTAAGGCAATAAAAAAAGGGAGCAGAATAGTCGATATATCGATTACTCTGCTCCCTTTATTATTGTTCTACTGGTGTAAATTATTACAGTTTAAATGAACTTTTCAAGGAAACGATGCGGTTAAATACTGGCTTTTCAGTAGTTGTATATTTTGGATCCACATTAAAATATCCATGACGGAAGAATTGGAATTTATCTTGTGGTTTAACATCCTTCATATTTGGCTCAATGAAGCCCTGAATCACTTCGAGAGAATTTGGATTTACATAATCCAAGAAAGTTTTACCTTCTTCCATTTCTTCATTTTCATCTGTAATAAGTGGTTCGAATAAGCGGAACTCTGCAGGTATTGCTTGAGATGCTTCTACCCAGTGCAATGTCCCTTTTACTTTTCTGCCTGTAAATCCAGATCCACTTTTCGTTTCTCTATCATACGTACAGTGTAACTCGATTACATTTCCTTCTTCATCTTTTATAACTTCTTCACACTTAATAAAGTAAGCATGCTTTAAACGTACTTCATTACCAGGGAATAGGCGGAAGTACTTTTTCGGAGGATTCTCCATAAAGTCTTCTTGTTCAATATAAATCTCACGAGAGAATGGAATTTGTCTAATACCCATCTCTGGATTTTCTGGATTAATTTCAGCATCTAACATTTCCACTTGACCTTCTGGATAGTTAGTAATGACTACTTTTAAAGGATTTAAGACACCCATTGTACGAGGAGCCTTTAACTTTAAATCTTCACGAACAAAGTGATCGAGCATTGCAGAGTCAACTGCTCCAGAGCCTTTTGAGATTCCTAATTCCATGCAGAAATTACGGATAGCTTCTGGTGTTACCCCTTTTCTTCTTAGACCAGAAATAGTAGGCATACGTGGATCATCCCAACCATCCACATATTTTTCGTCTACAAGGAGCTTCAATTTGCGCTTACTCATTACCGTGTTTGTAATGTTTAAACGGCCAAATTCAATTTGTTGTGGCGTGCTTTCCATTTCACATTCGCGGACAACCCAATCGTAAAGTGGACGTTGGTCTTCAAACTCCGTTGTACAAAGAGAATGTGTTACTCCTTCAATTGCATCCTCTAATGGATGAGCAAATGCGTACATTGGATAAATACACCATTGATCTCCTGTATTATGATGAGTTGCATGAGCAATACGGTAGATAACGGGATCTCTTAAATTAATATTAGGAGAAGCCATATCAATTTTAGCACGAAGAACCTTTTCGCCATTTCCGAATTCGCCATTGCGCATTGCTTCAAATAATTGAAGATTTTCTTCAATCGAACGAGTTCGATAAGGGCTTTCTTTTCCAGGCTCTGTTAATGTGCCACGGTATTCGCGAATTTCATCAGCAGATAAATCATCTACATAAGCTAGTCCTTTTTTTATTAACAGAACTGCACGGTTGTACATTTCTTCAAAATAGTCAGAAGCAAAAAGAAGATTTTCCCATTCATATCCGAGCCATTCAACATCTTCTTTAATAGAGTTTACATATTCAATGTCCTCTTTTAAAGGATTTGTATCGTCAAAGCGTAAGTTAGTTTTACCTCCAAATTCATCTGCTAGTCCAAAATTAATAAAAATCGACTTAGCGTGACCAATGTGCAAATATCCATTTGGTTCTGGCGGAAAGCGGGTAATGACGGTATCATGCTTTCCTGTTTCTAGATCTTCTTTCATGATGTTTTTTATAAAATTAGAGCCAATCTCCAAGATTATAGCCACCTTTCTAATATGTATGAATACTTTTAGAATTTAGTATTATGCCTAGCCATTCGTCTATAAGGAAAATATCCAAACGATCTTAGTATGATTATATCAATAATATAACCAATATTTTATTATAAACTTCATAGAAAGGAAACGAAAGTACAATAAATTTGTTAATTTTTATGGATTTGGATGGTTTCTTGTCAGGTTATGGAGGTTTTTGTTAAATTTATCCATTTTTATTAGGTGGTAAAGATTGTTCATAAGGTGGGTGAAAGCAGAAAAAGGAGAAGCCAGAAGAAAAAAAGCGTTCATCAAAATAAAAAGCCTCTTTGAATAGAGATGTTGCTTTTCGCTCCAGGGGTTCGCTTTCCGTGGGGCTCGCGCTGAGCCGCTTCGGCCTTTGGCCTGCAGGGTCTAAGCTGTCTCGCTAATCCCACAGGAGTCTCACCCCTTCCACTCCAAGCAACGCATGAAAATTCAATATAAGTTTCTAAAAATCTTTTTGTCGACAAACTGAGCCTCTTTTATAAACAAAAAGAGGCTTTTTACAAAATAGCTACAATACCAATCTCATAACAGCCATACACACAACTCCGAATAATACGGTAGTTAATAAACTTTTACTAAGAAAAGCAACAATAATCGTAGGAATCGTCGCAAGAAGCGCTTCCCAGTTAATGCTAATAGTATTGCTTCCGCCAGTTTCTAAAAGACTTTCTACGATTAAACCGGTAAAAATGCATACAGGAAGATAGGAAAGCCACTTTTCCACAGATGCGGAAATAGTAAAATTGCGTGCAACTAAAAATGGGATTACTCTCGGAATAAACGTTACAAGTGTACAACCAATCAATAAAAGAAAAAAACTAGTATTGCTAATCATTTATCTGTCACCACCCCAATTGTAGCAACAATGATTGTTGAAAGAATGACACTTAAGCTGCTTGATAAAAAAGTAGAGAAAGTAAGCATGCAGATAATCATCAACGTGATTAACAATAAATAGTGTTTCAGTTTAGTAGGTTCAATTGTTTGTAATTGCAAAATCAATAAAGCAATAAACATAGCTGGCAAAGCATAATCCAATCCGAATTGTTCAGGATTGGGGAACCAGCCTCCAATATACCCTCCGACTGTACAAGCTGCAATCCAAACAAGGTAGGCAGTAAGATTTAGGCCGTTCATCCATCGATCATTAATTGGCTCTTTTCTGGCTATTTTGGTAATAGCTACTCCAAATGATTCATCTGTTACAAGACTTCCAATGCCAATGTTTTTCTGTATAGAATATTGTGTGAATTTAGGTGCTAGTGCTGAGCTTAACAACAAGTGGCGCAAATTTACAATAAATGTTGTAAGAATAATAGCGCTAATTGGACTTGATGTTGCAATCATCGCACAAATAATAAACTGGGAAGCCCCTGCATAAACAAATGTGGCAAGCAGGAAAACATGCAGGATAGATAAACCGGATGATACGCCGACTACTCCCATTGCGAGACCAATGCTAATATAGCCAAGCAATGTTGGAATACAGTCTTTCACTCCATCTAAATAGGAGAGGGTGTGCAGCTCTTCTTGTTCTTCTACTTTAATACTTTCCACGGTCAATCCCCTTTATCGCAAATTAGTAATTGCCTATATTATATAAGGACGTAAAAGTTTAGGCAATGTCTTACTATGAGGATAGTAGGGAGGGATATTCCTGATTATCCCACTCTTAACGGACAGTAAGACTCCCTCCTACAATCATATGAGAATACGAGGAAATACGAGGGAGATCAACTGTCCGTAAAGGTTCGATTGGTTCAACTAACCATCAGTGGGGGAGGGAGGAAAACCCCACTGATGGAAGTTTCCCTTTATTTTACAAAGCTAAGGATGAAACCATCATAGCCTTTTAACCCAACCGTTTGGATGCCAACTGACTCTACTCGAGAATCTTTCGAAAGGATATCGATAAAGCGGCGGATTCCTAGTACTTTTTCATCTTCAATGTTTTCAGCTACTATATCTCCGTTACGAACAATATTGTCAGCAACAATCACGGCTCCCTTTCTTGCTAATTTAATGGCGTAATCAATGTATAGGGGATTATTAGGTTTGTCAGCATCGATAAATATAAAATCGAATTCACCAATATTATTTTTTAGGAGCTCTGATAAAGAAGTAAGAGCGTTGTCTTCCATAATGGTGATTTTTTTCTCGACACCAGATAGTTGAAAGTTTTCTTTAGCTACCTTAATATGATGCTTATTATTTTCTAATGTTATTACTTTTCCATCTTCAGGAAGAGCCATTGCTAGCCAAGTGGTACTATATCCTCCTAGTGTGCCTATTTCAAGTATTCTGTGCGCCCCCATCATTTTAGCAAGCATCCAAAGCATTTTACCTTGAGTAGGACTTACGTCAATCTCTGGAAGATTATTATCTCTATTATTCCGAAGCAATTTTTTCATTTTGTCGTTGTTTGGTTGTAAACTATTAATTAAATAGTGATCAACTGCATTCCAAACCTGATTTTCTGCCATCTTAATCATCTCCTTGTTCTTTATAATTTTAGTATATGCTTCCATAACATATTAATAAAATATATATATTTTATAGTTATATAAGAAATAATTATGTAAGGTTGGGGTAGGATGAATATTCATGGATTAAGATTGTTTTATCATGTTGCAAGAGATAGGAGTTTTACAAAGGCGGCAGAATTATTAAGAATTAGTCAACCAGCTGTTTCTAGTCAAATAAAGCAGTTTGAGAAAGAACTAGGTATTCCATTGTTTATAAAAGATGGAAGAAAATTCAAACTTACAGAGTTTGGATCATTATTGGCAGAACAAGCAGAAATATTATTTTCCTATGAACAGAAATTAGATGATTTTGTAGAAGATTATCATTTGTCCAGAAAAGGCAAGCTTTCTGTAGCGGCAACTTATTTGCCAGCAAATTTTGTCATTCCTACTTGTGCAGCAGTTTTTAAAGCTGAGAATGAAGAGATTGAATTTAATTTGACTACTAGTAATTCGCATGCAGCATGTGATCAACTAATTCATTATAAAGCAGATATTGCAATGTATGCGGGAGGATGGATGGAGCATTTTCATGACAATATATTGGCTGAGGAAATAGTTGAAGATGAAATATGGTTTGTTGTATCAGCAAATCATCGCTTGGCAAATAAGCAGGTCACTTTATCCGAGATTGTGAAAGAACCTTTTATAATGCGGGAAAAGGGTAGTTCCACGAGGGAAAGATTATTCTCTTTATGTCAAACATATCAAGTTCCTCCTCCCAAAATTGCTCTACAATTTAATGGCATAAATGAAGCTATTCATTCTGTATTAACGGGGTATGGTGTTAATTTTGAATCGTCACTAGTGATAAGAGATTATGTAAAGAATAAGAAGTTAGCAAGAGTGTTTGTAGAGGATATTAGGGTAACAAATAAAATAGCAATATGTACGAGAAAAAACGAAAAGCGCTCCGCGATGGTGGAGAATTTTATTGGAATTTGCAGGAAGTATGTCAAAGAAGAATATTAAATCCAGTAATTATTGGCAAAAAAAATAAGGCTGATTTCGTAAAGTTTGTTGCGATTTCCCGCAGCCGGAATACACTTCTCTTTCCGTGGACAACGCTTGAGCCTTCTCAGCTTCGCCTCCGGGGTCCCGTGGCGTCTACATGTATTCCGGCTGCTCCATTTTTCCAACTTATTCTTTTCTCCTATTGAAAAAACAACAATCTTTTAGAAAACAGCAAAAAATAAAAACCATTCTCATTATATCCAGAAGAATGGTTTTGTTTATATTTCTTTTCTTTTCGTGTTAATTTTTCCTGCTTTGTTTTTGTTTTTTTCGTAATTGGGACGATGGTTCCCCACGTTCCTCTTCGCATCGTGGTATCAACCCCATTTTCTCGCAATATTTTTTCTCGTTTCTTTCTTGCCTTTGATTTAGCCATAGTTAGCCTCCTTTTGATGACAATCATTTTTACTCTTTAATTATACATCATAAAGGAGGGAAATGTTACGATTTACACTATAATTTCTCGTTAAGAAATCGATTGTTTAGATAATTTAGGATGACGGTGCATCATCGAAAAGAGGAAGATACCACTTGCTAATAAGAGAATACTGGTTGAAAAGAATACCATGGAGAAACCGAAGTTACCTGCGATTACTCCACCAAGGGCAGGACCGATAATATTACCGAGAAAACGAAGGCTTGTTTCATATCCCATTACTTCTCCTTGCATGGCAATGGGAACTTCTTGACGTATATAAGCAATCCGTACAGGAACCATTCCACCAATTGCTACTCCGAGAATAAAGCGGATAATCAATAGCTGCCAGTATTGGTTAACAAAACCACCAGGGAAATAAACAATCCCTGCAATAAATAAGAGAATAACAAGTACTTTCAGATGACCAGACCGATCCCCCATTTCTCCCCATTTTCTTGCCATAAGTAAGTTACCTAACCCTGCAGCAGAGAAAGCTAAGCCGGCGAAAAACGCGATATTCTCGGGACCATGCAGTTCACTGACATATAAAGATAGAATAGGCTGGATGCTGAAATGGGCAATTTGAATAAAGGCTGAGATAAGAAGCACAGTAATGAATACGGGATTTTTAAGAATATAGGCCAATACTTCTTTACTTGTATAGCTGCTTTTTGTGCCCTTTTGAACAGGTAGAACAAACTCTTTTGTAGTAAATACTAGAATTGCAGATATAAAGATTGCAAGAGAAGTAAATCGGAAAGTCGCTGCATAGCCAAAGCTATCTGCTAAAACTCCTCCAAGTAATGGACCAATTAATGCTCCCGTAATACTTCCTGTCTGTAATGTTCCTAATACTTTACCAGCAACTTTTTTTGGAGTTTGAGTGGAAATAAACGCTTGTGACATGGGAATAAATCCTGTGAAAAATCCAGTGAAAAAGCGAAGAATAAAGACTTCCCATACGGAATTGGCAAAACTCATAAGAAATATCGAAATACCTAGACCGATTGCTAAAATAATCAGAATCGTTTTTCTGCCAAATTTATCGCCAATTTTCCCCCATATTGGTGAAAATAAGAAAGCTGCTACAAAGGTGACAGAGAAACAAAGCCCTGACCAATGTTGCACAAATTCTGATGAATATTGACCAAATGATTCAATATAAAGCGATAAAAAGGGGAGAACCATGGTCATGCAGGCACTTATAAAAAAGTTGGCAAACCACATGATTCCTAAATTTCGTTTTGAATATTTTTGGTTTTCCATTTTGTAAAACACTTCTTTCTAATATAGTAGAAATTGTTTAAGGTCTTCTCCATCTAGGATGGATAGAGAAGGCAAAAGGAGGGATAAGGAGATTGTTAGAGTTTACACAATAAATTTCGATTAACTAAATATTAGTTTAACGTAAAATTTACATAAAAGAAAGCATTTTGGAGTGTTCTTTTCTAAAACTCAATCTAAATGGGCGGTGATTCTTCTATAAAAGTCTTTATTCTAAACGATCGTAGCTATTTATAGAAAGTAAAATTAGCATTAATTACCACGTGAGGATAAAGTTACTTTTATCAAAATAAACCACATGTTGTTCTTTCTGCAAAAACAAATGTATTTTTAGAGAGGAAAGCACTTGATTATTTATTATGTAATAGTGATAATAACAATAGTGAACAATTTTGAAAATTATTACTATTTAATGATTAGTGGGAGTTGTCGAAATGAAGGTTGTCAAATTTGGGGGTAGTTCTTTAGCTACAGGAAATCAATTGGAAAAAGTGTTGCAAATAGTAAAGGCAGATAAGGAAAGAAAGGTAGTCGTCGTATCTGCTCCTGGAAAAAGGTATGATTCCGATACGAAGGTCACTGATTTATTAATACAATGTGGGAAAGCGGTATTAAAAGGAAGCGGACCTTCTCCTTATTTAGAGGAAGTATTAGAACGGTATGCTAGTATTGCCAAGGAATTGGATTTATCGAGTGATATTATAACAAATATTAAAAACGACTTATTAGATTTAATAACGACTTCTTCTAATAAAGATGCATTTATGGAAGCAATGAAGGCAAGTGGAGAAGATAATAATGCTAAACTAGTCGCGCATTTTTTTAAAGCTAGAGGAGTAGATGCAATTTACGTTAGTCCCAAAGAAGCAGGTTTAATCGTAAGTGATGATCCTGGAAATGCTCAAGTTCTTCCAGAATCATATGATCGTTTATTTTCCTTAAGAGAGAAGGAGCAAATAATCGTATTTCCAGGATTTTTTGGGTACAGCGAAGCGGGAGATGTAGTTACTTTTTCCAGAAGTGGATCAGATATTACTGGAGCAATTCTCGCTAATGGTGTAAAAGCTGATTTATATGAAAACTTTACCGATGTAGATGCTGTTTACTCCGTTAATCCTTCCATTGTTACGCAGCCAAAGGAAATTAAGGAGTTAACTTATCGCGAAATGCGTGAATTGTCTTATGCTGGATTCTCTGTATTCCATGCCGAAGCTTTAATTCCAGCATACCGTGCAGGAATTCCTGTTCAAGTAAGGAACACGAATAATCCCTCCGCGCCAGGAACAAGAATTGTTGCTTCTAGAAATAATACCAATGGACCTGTAATTGGTATTGCCAACGATAAAGGATTTTGTTCTATTTATATTAGTAAATACTTAATGAATCGAGAAGTAGGCTTTGCTAGGAAAGTTCTATCGATCTTAGAGGAATATGATATTTCTTATGAACATATGCCGTCTGGAATTGATGATTTAACAATCGTTCTCCGTCAACATCAATTGACAGGAAAAAGTGAACAAGAGATTTTGGCAAGAATTTCAGAAGAACTGCAGGTAGAAGAAATAAAAGTTGAACATGATTTGGCACTTATAATGCTCGTAGGAGAAGGAATGCGACGTAATATTGGCACAAATGCCCGAGCATCCAAAGCACTTGCCGAAGCAGGTGTAAATATCGAAATGATTAATCAAGGATCATCTGAAGTAAGCATGATGTTTGGTGTAAAAGAAACGGTTGTTAAAAAAGCAGTTAAAGCACTTTATGAAGAGTTTTTTCAGTAAGAATTATTTCAACAATTTATAAATAAAAGAGAAGTTCATTTTCTAATAAGATTTAGGAAAATAAACTTCTTTTTTTGCAATTTATATCAATGATTAGAATGTTGAGAAATTTTAAAAAGTTTTCTTGTATATAAATAAACAAAAAGTTATAATAAATGCATTACAAAAGAAAGAAGTTTTAATAGAAGATAGCAAGCAGAAATATTTTTTTATCTTATATTATCAGAAGATTCTATATTATATAAATGTAGAATTTTACATCAAAAGAGGGGGATTTAAATTTGGGAAAAAAAGGAATGTTATTTGCTTTATTTATGTTCATTTTTCTTGTTTTAGCAGCTTGTGGGACAAGTTCTGAAAAAGCAAATAGTGATGGAGATGGCAAAAAGAAACTGAGAGTAGTTACCGACGCGGCTTATGCACCATTTGAATACATGGATAAAGACAAGATTATCGGCTTTGATGTAGATGTTTTTACTGCAGCAGCGGAAGAAGCTGGCTATGACTTTGAAATTGTTAATGTTGGCTGGGATCCAGTATTTGCGGAATTAGAAAATGGTACAGCAGATGTTGGTTTATCAGCGATTACGATAAATGATGACCGTCTTAAGTCCTATGATTTCTCTGTTCCGTATTTCGAAAGCACCAATAAAATTTTAGCGCCAGAAGGTACAGATATTGAAAAAGCTGCTGATTTAGCTGATAAGACAGTTGCAGTTCAATCCGGGACAACAGGTGCAGACGCAGTCGATGCGCTCTTGGAAAATGGCAATGAAAATGTAAAAAAGTTTGAAAATAATAATTTGGCTATTTTAGAAATGAAAAACAAAGGTGCAGATGCTGTAGTGGCAGATAATGCAGTACTAGAGGCTTATGCTAAAAATAATCCGCAAGATCACTTTACGGTAATTGAGGATAAAGAAGGATTTGAATCAGAATACTATGGCTTCATGTTTCCAAAAGATAGTGAAATTGTAGACGATTTAAGCAAAGGTCTTAACGCTATTTTAGATAATGGAAAATATACAGAGATTTATAAAAAATGGTTTGGCCAAGAGCCTGACATTGAAAATTTAAAAGCACAGCAATAGAGAATATCACATATGAGGAAGGGTACTCAAATGGGCATTACCCGCTTTGACAATGAGGGAGCACAATTTTTCTTCCAGATTGTATCTTAGTGAGGGAATGTCCCTTCTGGGTGCTCTTTTTTCGAGAAAAGAGGCAGTTTTCTAACAAGTGTCAGTCATATTGTTGTTTGGAGGAGAGGTTATGGATTTTAATTTTACGATTATTTTGGAATATGTAGACTTATTTAAAAAAGGTATATTAGTAACCATTCAATTATCCTTATATGCGATTGTGTTTGGGACGATTTTAGGATTATTAATTGGTCTTGGAAAAATCGCAAAAAATCAATGGATTGCTTTTCCTTTTCGCTGCTACATTGCTGTTTTTCGCGGTACTCCTCTTTTTGTACAAATCTTAATTATTCACTTTGGCTTTATCCCGTTATTTTTAAATACAACAAATGCGATGATAGCAGCTATTGTTGCATTATCGCTGAATGCTGCTGCGTATATTGCAGAAATTTTCCGAGCGGGGATTGAGTCTATTGACCGTGGTCAGATGGAAGCTGGAAGATCTTTAGGAATGACACATGTACAGTCCATGCGGTATATTATTCTACCACAGTCCTTTAAACGAATGATTCCGCCCCTTGGCAATGAATTTGTCGTGTTAATTAAAGATTCTTCTTTAGCAGCTGTTATTGCTGCTCCAGAGTTGATGTATTATGCAAGGCTAATGATGGGGCAATATAACCGAGTTTGGGAGCCTTATTTAACGGTAGCTGTAATCTATCTCGTTTTAACATTAACATTAAGCTTCTTCTTAACTCGTTTGGAAAGAAGGTTGAAAACAGAATGATTGTTGTTGATAAATTAAAAAAGTCTTTTGGTTCTAATGAAGTCTTAAAAGATATTAGTGTAACTATTCATCCACAGGAAGTAGTCGTGATTATTGGTCCTTCTGGGTCAGGTAAGTCTACCTTTTTGCGATGCATCAATTTATTAGAAAGTATTACAGACGGGACGATTTATATTAAAGGAAAGAATATCACTGATAAGTCCACAAATATTAATGAAGTACGAAAAGATGTGGGGATGGTTTTTCAGCAGTTTAATTTATTTCCACATAAAACAGTTCTTCAAAATATTATGCTTTCCCCAATGAAGGTGAAGAAAATTTCGAAAGAAAACGCTCAGAAAAAAGCATTAGAATTATTGAAGAAAGTAGGATTAGAGGATAAAGCAAATGTATATCCAGATTCGCTTTCTGGTGGGCAAAAACAACGTGTTGCTATAGCGAGAGCTCTCGCTATGGAACCAAGTATTATGTTATTTGATGAGCCTACATCTGCGCTTGATCCAGAAATGGTAGGAGAGGTATTAGAGGTTATGAAGAATCTTGCAAAGGAAGGAATGACAATGATTGTTGTAACCCATGAAATGGGGTTTGCAAGAGAAGTTGGCGACCGTGTTATTTTCATGGATGGAGGATATATTGTCGAAGAAAATTCGCCAATAGAGTTATTTACAAGTCCTAAGGAGGAGCGAACAATCTCCTTTTTAGGTAAGGTCTTATAGAATATACCAACAAAAACGTGAAACTCCACTTGTAGAGGAGTTTCACGTTTTTTCAGACTGTAGACAAACTCCTGAATTTTAGATATAGAGGTTTGTCTATAGTATATTTATTAGTCCCTTTGAATAGGGATGTTGCTTTCCGCTCCAGGGGTTCGCTTTCCGTGGGGCTCGCGCTGAGCCGCTTCGGCTTTTAGCCTGCAGGGTCTCAGACTGTCTCGCTAATCCCACAGGAGTCTCACCCCTTCCACTCCAAGCAACGCATGAAAATTCCATTTAAGTTTCTAAAAATCTTTTTGTCGACAAACTGCAAAAACGTGAAACTCCACTTGTTAGAGGAGTTTCACGTTTTTTTAGTAGGAAGAAGGAAGCATTTTTGAAGACAGGAAAAATGAATTTGTAAACGATAACAATCTATATATATCTTGATTTATCGAAAAAGTATCAGTAACGTAATTTATTCTGAATATTTTGATGATTAAAAATACTTATTATACATTGCTGAAAATTACCGTTACTATAAAAGAAATTACAACTAAGGGATATAGTGAAAGCAGCATTTTTTCTTAACTTCCCAAGAAGTATTCCTTATTTATAAGCAAATTTATTAGGAGGGGTAGTATGTTAAAAAAATGGCATAGTGAATTAGCCGAGATGTTTGATCAAATGGTTGAATGGAGAAGACATTTTCATCAGTATCCGGAACTATCTTTCCAAGAGGTGGAAACACCAAGGATGATTGCTGAAATTTTGGAAGGATTCGGTATTGAGGTAAGGAGAAATGTTGGTGGTAGAGGAGTTGTTGGAAAGATTTATGGTGCAAAACCTGGTAAAACAATTGCGTTAAGAGCTGATTTTGATGCATTGCCAATCCAGGATGGAAAGGATGTACCGTATAAATCGAAGGTACCAGGTGTAATGCATGCATGTGGGCATGATGGGCATACAGCTACTTTATTAGCAGTGGCTAAGGTCCTTCAAGATAATAGGGACAGTATTGCAGGGGATATTGTCTTACTCCATCAGCATGCGGAAGAATTGTCTCCAGGTGGAGCAAAAGCGATGATTGAAGATGACTGTTTAAAAGATGTAGATGTCGTTTATGGTGCTCATCTTTCTTCTCTAAATGAATTAGGGAAATATTATTATAAACCAGGATATTCTCAAGCAGCAGCAGATGCTTTTGAAATTACGATTAAAGGAAAGGGAGGACATGGCTCCGCTCCTCATGAAACAGTAGATGCGATAGCTATTGGTACGGCGTTAGTTAGCCAGTTGCAATATATCGCTAGTAGGCGTGTGGACCCATTAAACCCAGTTGTATTGTCTGTTGGATCCTTCCATGGTGGAAATGCTAAAAACGTTATAGCCGATACAGCGGTGATGACTGGAACTGTAAGAACGCTGGATAAAGGTTTACGTTTATTTATGGAAGAAGAAATAAAGTTAATGGCCAACGAAATTTGTGAAAGTATGCAAGCTACATGTGAGATTAATTATATTAAGGGCTACCCTGCTGTTTATAACCATGAGGAAGAAGTAGAGGTTTTTGAAAAGGTAATTGAAGATTCACTAGACAAGGATATGTTAGTGCGTTCCATGCCAATTATGGGAGCGGAGGATTTCTCCTATTATTTACTCGAAAAGCCTGGAATGTTTTTTCATACAGGAGCAAAGGTAGCACAGGGAAAAGCTTATCCTCACCATCATCCAATGTTCGATTTTGATGAGAGAGCAATGATTTATGCGGGGAAAGCATTCTTGAGCATTGTCGATAATTATGTATCGCTACAAGTAAAAGAAAATCTTGCTGAACCAGTTCTATAAAAAAGATGGCATTTTCGAAATTAATGGGATGGGAGAGAACGATATGTTAGAAAAATGGTACGAAGAAATCGAGTCAATGTATGACCAAATGGTAGAGTGGAGACGATATTTACACGAAAATCCTGAGCTATCTTTTCAAGAAGTAAACACAAGTAAAATGATCGGTGATTTATTAGAAAGCTTTGGAATCGAAGTAAGAAGAAATGTCGGTGGAAATGGAGTAGTCGGCAAAATCTACGGTGCCAAGCCAGGTAAAACAATTGCTTTACGAGCTGACTTTGATGCACTGCCTATTCAGGATGAAAAAAATGTCGTATTTAAATCGAAAGTGCCAGGCGTTATGCATGCATGTGGACATGATGGACATACAGCTACTTTATTAGCGGTCGCAAAGGTTCTCCAAGAGAATGCGGAGAAATTAGCTGGGAATGTGGTGCTGCTGCATCAACATGCTGAAGAACTGCCGCCGGGTGGAGCCATTGCAATGATTGAAGACGGTTGTTTAGACGGAGTCGATGTCGTATATGGAGCACATTTGGCTTCAGGCAGTGAGTTGGGTAGCGTTCTGTACGGGATAGGGCCTGTTTCAGCTGCGAGTGACTCCTTTGACTTGAAAATCCAAGGAAAAGGCGGGCATGGTGCTTCTCCTCATCAAACGATTGATGCTGTTGCAGTGGGTGCACAAATTGCTAATCAATTAAAACATATTGTAAGTAGAAGAATTAATCCACAGAAGCCTGCAGTTATTTCGATTGGTTCCTTCCATGCAGGAAATGCAGGGAATGTTATTGCAGATACGGCTGAACTAACTGGAACAGTCCGCACATTCGACGAAGATGTTCGCTTATTGATAGAAGAGGAAATGGAGCAGCTAATCAGTGGGGTATGTAAAGCGTTCCAAGCAACTTATGAATTTAGTTATTTAAAAGGGTATCCCTCTACTGTAAACACTACAGATGAAACGAATATATTAGAAAAGTGTTTAATAGATGTTCTACCGGAAAGTAAGCTTGAAAAAATAGACAAACCAGGATTGGGTGGCGAAGACTTTGCTTATTATCTCCAAAATCGCCCTGGCTGTTTCTTTTCCGTAGGAGCTAGAAACGAAGAGATTGATGCGATTTACCCTCATCATCATCCGAAATTTACCTTTGATGAAAGAGCAATGCTGCACACAGCTAAAATATTTTTAAGTTTGGTAGATTACTATACGAATGCAGAAAAGAAAACAGTTTTGGTGAATAGTTCTACTATATAACTCGAAAAATCTAGTGTGTTCATACTGGTGATAAGCGCCTATCAGCTAGCAAACTTTCAATCACCTCTTTTGCGTAGTTAGTTGACCAGTTTGTACGCTGATAAGCAAGGCGCTTACACTTTACTTAAAGGAGGGGAAGTATGGGTCAGAATATTTTAGAAGTGGATAAACTGCAAACGGCTTTTCGGACGGATAAGGGGGAGGTTGTTTCGGTAGAGGAGGTTACGTTTCAGCTTCAGCCAGGTGAAACGATTGGTATTGTTGGGGAATCTGGCTGTGGGAAGAGTGTTACGTCCCTATCGATTATGAGATTACTAGGAAAACATGGTTATATAAAAAAAGGATCGATTAATTTAAGTGGAAAAGAATTAACAAAACTAACGGAAGCTGAAATGCGCAAAGTTAGAGGAAATGAAATATCAATGATTTTTCAAGAACCGATGACTTCTTTAAACCCTGTTTTTACTATTGGTAATCAAATGGTGGAATTAATTCGTTTACATATGGGTTTAAATGCAAAGAAAGCCAAAAGCTATGCAGTAGAAATGCTGGAAAAAGTAGGGATTCCAAGAGCTGAAGTGATTATTGATGAATATCCACATGCGCTTTCTGGGGGAATGCGTCAAAGAGTAATGATAGCGATGGCTCTTTCTTGTAAACCTAAGCTGTTAATTGCAGATGAGCCAACAACTGCATTAGATGTAACAATTCAAGCACAAATTCTGGAATTAATGAAAAGTTTAAAAAGTGAGTCCGAGACAGCTATTATGATGATTACTCATGACTTAGGAGTAATTGCTGAAATGGCGGATAAAGTTATTGTCATGTATGCGGGACAAGTAGTAGAAGAGGCAGATGTCTTTACTCTTTTTGATGAGCCCAAGCATCCCTACACCAAAGGTCTAATCGACTCTATCCCGCATTTAGAGTATGATTCCCAGGAAAAATTATATTCCATTCCAGGCTCTGTTCCAACCTTGCAGCAAATGCCAAAAGGCTGTAGATTTCACACTCGCTGTCCCCATGTCACCGAAAAATGCATTTCTGACAAGCCTCCCCATATTTGCATAGACAATAAACCAGATCATAAGGTTCGTTGTTGGTTATATGAGGCAAATCAGCAAGAGGGCATGTACAAAGAAGAAAGGGAGGTTCATGTATGAGTGTAGAAATGTCGCTTGAAAAAGACGGAATATTCAAAGAACTAAGTCCGTTAGTCGAAATTCAAAATTTAAAGAAATATTATCCGATTAAGAAAGGGATATTATCGAAAACAGTTGGCCATGTAAAAGCGGTAGATGGTTTGAATTTTTCGATTTATCCTGGCGAAACGATTTCTCTTGTTGGAGAGTCAGGTTGTGGAAAGTCCACGACAGGAAGAGCAATTGTGAAGCTAGATCCACCGACAGATGGGAAAGTGCTATTTGAAGGAAAAGATATGGCGACGATACAGAATAAGGAGTTAAGAAAGATTCGGACAGATATGCAAATCATCTTTCAGGATCCTTATTCTTCACTTAATCCACGAAAGCGAATCGGCGATTTATTGGCAGAACCATTAATTGCCCACCAACTTGCTACGAAAGAAGAAGCAAATAAAAAGGTAGATCGAATGCTAGAAATAGTAGGATTGACTAAATTTCATAAAAGTAGATACCCACATGAATTCTCTGGTGGTCAGAGACAAAGGGTTGGTATTGCAAGAGCCCTTATGCTAAATCCAAAATTAATTGTCTGTGATGAACCAGTATCAGCGTTAGATGTGTCTATTCAAGCGCAAGTATTAAATCTATTAAAGGATTTACAAAAAGAATTTAATTTAACCTATTTATTTATCGCCCATGGGTTAGGCGCGGTAAAGTATATTAGTGATCGCATTGCTGTCATGTATTTAGGAAAGATTGTGGAAATTGGAAAGACAGAAGAAATTTTTAAAAATCCTAAGCATCCCTACACGAAAGTGTTATTAAGTGCCTATCCAATTCCTAATCCTCATCTTCGCAATCGAGAGAGGATTGTGGTGGAAGGAGATGTTCCAAGTCCTGCAAATCCACCACAGGGCTGTAGATTCCATACTAGATGTCCAATGGTTCAAGCTATTTGTAAGGAGAAAGAGCCGCTATTAAATGCAACAGATCATTCAGTTGCCTGTCATTTTCCACTAAATTAAAGGAGGGAGATTCACTTGTTCCAATATATTATCAGGAGACTATTAATTGCTATTCCAGTGTTGTTAGGGGTAACTATATTTAACTTTTTAATTATTAACCTAGCTCCTGGTAACCCTGTGGATATGTACATTAATCCAGATACTACTCAAGCGGATATTGATGCAAAGAAGGAAGCGCTAGGGCTTAATGATCCTATTTATATTCAGTATTTTAGATGGCTTGGAAATCTTCTGCAAGGAGATTTTGGATTTTCCTATACAACGTATGAACCAGTGTTGGATTTAGTGTTAAATCGAGTTGGACCAACGTTGCTCCTCATGAGCACTGCCTTAATTATTGCTTACATTATTGCCATTCCAATTGGAATTTTAAGTGCAACTAAACAGTATTCTTGGATTGATTATTTAACAACCACTTTTTCATTTTTAGGCGTATCCATTCCTAATTTTTTCTTGGGATTAGGAAGTATTTACGTATTTGCACTCGTTTTAAATATTTTACCAACAGGTGGGATGTTTACATTAGGCAGCAATGGTGGATTTATGGATACATTATTTCATCTCATCATGCCAGCAGCAATATTAGGAACTGGGATTGCGGGGAGCACTGTGCGCTATGTCAGAAGCAGTATGCTAGAAGTACTTGGACAGGACTATTTACGAACTGCTAGAGCAAAAGGGTTAAGGGAATTTATCGTTACGAATAAACACGGATTAAAAAATGCACTTATTCCTATTATTACAATTATCGGAATGGAGATCCCGGTATTAATAGGAGGAGCAGTCGTAACGGAACAAATTTTTCAATGGCCTGGCTTAGGGCAATTAACGATTCAGTCCATTTCATCACGCGACTATCCTACTTTAATGGCTATAAACTTTATCGCAGCACTTGCGGTATTATTCTCTAACTTGCTTACTGATATTTTATATGCCGTTGTAGATCCACGAATAAAGTATAACTAAGGAGGAGTGAATATGAGTATTCCTAATGTGAAAATGGATACGGAATTGCCAGTTAATAATGTGGTGATTCCTGTTCAGGAGCAGCTAGGGAATGAAGAGAGCTACCTAAAATTAATAACAAAACGTTTTTTTAAACATAAGCTAGCCGTCGTTGGACTGATTATTTTTTCATTAATGGTTCTGATCGCAATCTTCGCTCCAGTTATTGCGCCACATAATCCATATTCTGTTGATGGCGAATTTGCTGCTGCTCCTTCTGCAGAGAATATTCTTGGTACAGATGAAGTGGGACGAGACTTGTTTAGCCGATTATTATATGCTGCTAGAGTTTCTTTGTCGGTAGGAGTTGGTGCAGTAGCAATTTATGTTGCCATCGGTACAATTCTCGGGGCAATTGCTGGATACTTTGGAAAATGGGTAGACATGGTAATCATGCGTATTACGGATGTATTTATGTCATTCCCTTATTTAATGGTTATTTTAGTCCTTGTAAGTATAATGGGACCTAGTCTATTTAACGTTATTTTAGTATTAGGTTTACTCGGGTGGCCGTCGATTGCCAGACTAGTAAGAGGGTGTGTGTTAACAATTAAAGAAATGGATTACGTGAAAGCTGGTGTCGCTTTAGGGTATTCAACGCCTAAAATTGTCTTCCAGCATATTTTGCCTAATTGTATCGCACCAATTCTTGTTAATGCTACATTTGGTATCGCTTCTGCCATTATTATGGAAGCATCTCTAAGCTTTCTAGGGATGGGGGTTCAGCCTCCAACAGCGAGCTGGGGCAATATGCTTAACGAAGCTCAATCAATTACTGTACTAGCAACACAGCCTTGGTTATGGATTCCGCCTGGAGTCATGATATTACTTGCTGTCTTATCTATTAATTTTATGGGAGACGGTTTAAGAGATGCAATGGATCCAAAGAGCTTCAAATAAGAAGGCAGTTGTCTAAAAGATTATTGTTTTTCTATAAAAAATAGATGGGGGAAAATTAGATGAAGAAATTTAAAACAATTTTTAGCATATTTTCCGTTGGGATTTTATTATTGCTTTCAGCATGCTCTGGCGTCAATAATCCAGCATCAACTGGTAGTGGGGCAAAAGAAAATACGATGTATCTCGGACTTGTAAATGCACCAGTTAGTTTTAATCCTATTAACTCGTCTGATATTGCAGCATCTTGGTTAGAAAAGTTTATGTTTGATACCTTTTTAGAGATGACTGGACCGTTAGAATTTACACCAAAGCTGGCGGAATCCTTTGAAACAGAAGATAATCAACTATTTACAATCAAGATTAATAAGGATGCAAATTGGACAGATGGAACACCGGTTACTTCTGCGGATGTCGCTTTTACCTTAAATTTAGTTGCTAATCCAAAGACAGAAACAGCAGTGGGAGCGTATTTGACCGTTTTAGACGGCTTGACAGATAATGGGAAGTTTCCGGATGGTGTAACGGAAATACCATCTCTAACTATTGTTGACGAGAAGACGATTCAATTTAAAACAAAGGCACCAGTTGACCCGAATATGGTGAAAGAACAACTTGGTTCGAAATTTATGATTCTACCAGAACATAAATTAAAGGACATTGCTCCAGAAAATTTGCAAAAAGATCCTTTCATGATGAATCCAACAGTAACAAATGGACCATTCAAGTTTGTTAAATATGCAAAAGACCAATATGTAGAATATGCCAAAAATGATGACTACTATTTAGGGGATGTCGAACTAGATAAATTATTTGTGAAGATCATGCCAGCTGCAAACCTTGTTGCACAGTTGCAGACAGGAGAAATTAATATGAACGCTGCTGGTGGTATTGGGAAAATTGCTGTTCAAGATTTTGAGACTGTAAAGGGATTTGATAATGTAACAACAACAACAGATAAAACATATGGGTATCAAAATATGAGTTTTAATATGGAAACAATAACAGATAAGAAAGTAAGACAGGCAATTGCCTATGCAATCGATCGTCAAAAAATTGTCGATCAGTTACTTAAAGGAGAAGGAGAAATTGTAGACGGACCGTATACGTCTATAAGTCCTTATCTTGATACGGAGTTAGAGACATACACGTATGATCCAGAGAAATCAAAACAATTGTTAGAAGAAGCAGGCTGGGATTTTAACAAGACAATTGAATTTGTTGTTCCAATCGGTAACAAAGTACGTGAGCAATCAGCCAATATTATTGCGGAAAATCTCAAAGCAGTTGGATTAAAACTAAATACGACTACGTATGACTTCCCTACCATCATGTCAAAAGCGAAAGCAGGCGATTATGACTTGATGCTAATTGGCTTTACTAATACAATTGATCCAGATTTAACAACGATTTATGGATCTAGTGGGTCAAGTAACTATACAAAGTATAATAATCCAAAGGTAGACGAGTTGCTGGAGAAAGGGAAACAAGAACCAGATACGGAAAAACGGAAACAGATTTACAACGAACTTCAAGCAATTTGGAGTGAAGAGATGCCAATCTTTACATTATATTCCGACTATGACTTTGCGGCAGTATCCAAAGATGTAGCATTCGGAGCACCAAAGGTATTTGGTTTCCATAATGAATTATATAAATGGTCGTTGGCCGGTGCCAACTAATAAATAAGAAGAACGACTAAGCCTACTAATCCGGGTTTGGTCGTTCTTTTTTTGTTAGAGGTTAATATATAGAAGGTGGGGACTGAAAAAATTTAAGCAGTTAAGTGTGCAAAGGTAATAGAGAGGTGGTCCGTGCCCTTTTGAAAGAAGAAGCGAGTGAAAAGGTAACAGAGAAGTGTTCTCTGTGCCCGAGAACAAGAGGAAAAGCAGAAAAAGGTAACAGAGAAGCGTTCTCTGTGCCCGAGAACAAGAGGAAAAGCAGAAAAAGGTAACAGAGAAGCGTTCTCTGTGCCCGAGAGTAAGAGGAAAAGCAGAAAAAGGTAACAGAGAAGTGTTCTCTGTGCCCGAGAGCAAGAGGAAAAGCAGAAAAAGGTAACAGAGAAGTGTTTTCTGTGCCCGAGAGCAAGAGGAAAAGATTAAGTCCGTATAATTGTGTAAAAAGAAAAGAGTCAAATTAATTCCTTTTGGCAACAATGTTATCAGCGACGAAAACAGTGTGGAGGAATTAATTATGACTCATTTACAGTTTAACCTAAATATTAACGATTTAAAAGAATCCGTTATGAATTCTGATATTGATGCAGTAATAAAAGCGTCCATTGTGTTGGTGTTAAATGAATTCATGGAACAAGAACGGGATAATCATCTACAAGCTGATCCATACGAACGTACCATAAATCGAAAAGACTACCGTAACGGTTATTATGAACGAGATTTATTACTAAGCATCGGAAAGATTACTCTAAGAGTTCCACGAACACGGAATGGTGATTTTTCAACCAGTGTTTTTGAACGCTATGCTAGATGTGACCAAGCTTTTGTATTGGCTATGCTTGAAATGGTAGTGAATGGTGTTTCTACAAGAAAAGTTAAAAATATTGTGGAACAACTGTGTGGAGAAACAGTCTCCAAATCATTCGTATCTAGTTTAACGGAGAAGCTTGATCCAATCGTCAATCAGTGGGCGAATAGGCCGCTTAACACCATGTATTATCCTTATATATTTGTAGATGCCATGTACATCAAGGTGAGGGAAAATCAACGGGTTGTATCAAAGGCTGTCTATATCGCAACGGCGATAAATAGTGACAATCAAAGAGAAATACTCGGCTTAAAAGTGGATCATACAGAAAGTTATGAAGCTTGGGGAAGGTTCTTTCAGTATTTACTATCTCGTGGGCTGCAATCACCAAAAATGATTATATCGGATGCCCACAAAGGGCTTAAAAAGGTAATAGCGGAAGAGTTTTTAGGAACTACCTGGCAACGCTGCACAGTACATTTTAAAAGAAACCTCTTTGATCAGCTACCTAAAAAGAATATGGAAGAAGTAAAGTTATCTATAAAGAGAATATTTGAAGTAGCTAGTGTGCATGAAGCTAGAAAATATAAACAAATATTTATAGAGCAGTATGGAGGAAATGGAAAGCTAGAAAAAGTAATAGGGATTCTCGATGAAGGATTTGAGGATGCCATACAATATTTAAATGAGGAAACCCATTACCACAAGCACATTCGCAGTACAAACTCACTAGAAAGAATAAACGAAGAAGTGAGAAGACGAGAAAAAGTAATAAGAATATTTCCTAACACCCAATCAGCATTTCGATTAATCGGAGCTGTGTTAATGGACTATGAAGAAATACTAAGCAAAAGAAAATTACCTGTGAGGAATAAATAGGAGCGAAGCGCGCGAATTTTTGGTATCAAGAAGGGGTACCCCTTCTTGATACCAAAAACAAAAGAACTGATGAACATCGTATGCCGAAGGAATGAATTTACACAATCTTATGGACTTGACTCCCCTTTTACCCGAAGCCACTGAAAAAGTCTTTTTTTCGTGCGAAATGAAGAGCAAGCATATTTGAAAGTGAAAATAAGGTTGGTTTGGAGAGGCGTCTGCTCGACTCCTATGGAGCTGCGAGAAAGTCCGAGACACCGCAGGAATGTAGCGCCAAGCCTCGGAAAACAAATCCATCATCTTATGTTTAATAAGTGGCTATTGCCCATCATCATTAACTAGCCAGTTTTTCAGTGCCCTACTTTTACACAAAAAGGAAGCCGAGAAGGTAATCGACGAACCATCTACATTTTATAAGATGTCCTTTATCCACTCACTCCCCCATTTTCACCACCTCAAGCAATGCTTCTGTATTTCGTTAAATCTTCCAATCCAACTAATAACACATCAATATATACCAAAATAGACGGGAAATTTACAATCATTTACCATTCCTTAAAATAGATTCAACGATTTATTAACATTGGAACCATATACTAATTTTGTACATAGCTCAGATAGATAAAACTTTGAGGTGAAAAAAATGCAGGCTAACAGGAGTATCCATATTTTAAAAGAGATATCAATTGTACAAGCAAATAACCTTAAGTCTTCTAAAAAAGGTTCCTTTTATCCATTTATTAAAAGAACGATGGATCTCTTTATAGCAAGTATTGGTATTGTCATTACTTTCCCGTTGATTTTATTATTTGCTGTTCTTATACGCATAGACTCGCCAGGTTCCCCTTTCTATGTTCAAAGTAGAGTTGGAAAGAATGGCAAATGCTTTAATTTGATTAAATTGCGTTCGATGAGAATGGATGCAGAAAAAGATGGTGAAAAATGGGCAGAGGTAAATGATCCACGTATTACGAAAATAGGTGCATTTATTAGAAAAACAAGAATTGACGAGTTACCACAATTATTTTCTGTTTTGAAAGGTGATATGTCCATTATAGGACCTAGACCAGAGAGACCATCTTTTACGGCGCAATTCAGCAAAGAAATAAAAGGGTTCTCTAACAGGCTACTTGTGAAACCTGGATTAACAGGACTAGCACAGGTAAATGGGGGCTATGATATTACACCAAAGGAAAAGTTAAAATACGATCTTCAATATATTAATAACGTAACATTTTTTTTAGAAATGAAAATTTTACTAAAGACAATAAAGGTAGTGTTAACAGGAGAAGGTGCAAGGTAATTGGACTCCATTAAGAGCCAAATTAACAGTGGAGCAAAGTGGACCAGTATATCAACGTTAGTCATTACTTTATTGCAGATTGGACAGTTCATCATACTGGGAAATTTAATGAGCGCAAAGGAATTTGGCATGATAGGAATGTTAACGACGATTACTATCTTTGCCCAAATTTTTGTAGAGTTAGGATTAGGTGCAGCTGTTATACAGAAACATCATGCAACAGCTAGGCAATTGTCTACGTTGTTTTGGATAAATATTCTTCTAGGAATTCTTATCTGTCTCTTTATGCAGGCAGCTAGTCCTATTATTGCAGATTATTTTCAAACGAAAGAGCTAGAGGGAAAAATTCGCCTCTTATCGACCTTTTTCTTGATTGCCCCAATCGGTCAGCAATCACAATATTTAATGCAGCGCGACTTATCTTTTCAACTATTAGGAAAAGTAGAAACAATATCAACTATTTTTAGCTTTAGTCTATTAATCGGCTTGTTATTTTTGACGGAACAAAATCCAGTAAATGTGTATGTATGGTCACAGATTTCTCTCTATTCTCTGAAAGGAATTCTTTATTATATTTGTTATCTTCCAAAGTGGAAACCAAGCTTTGTGTTAGATATAAAAGACTGTAAAGAATTTTTTTCATTTGGTATATATCAGCTTTTATCGAGACTGGTAAATCGTTTAGGCAGTAATATCGATATGTTGTTAATTGGGAGATTTATTGGGATGGAGGCATTAGGCCTCTATAATTTAGTCTATCAAATAGTGACCATTCCAGTTCTTAAGTTAAATCCTATTATAACCAGAGTGGCGTTTCCCGTGTTTGCGAAAGATAAAAATAATAATCAGGCATTAGAAACAGGTTATTTACACATGACCAAATTATTAGCTATCGTTTCTTTTCCGTTATTATTAGGTCTGTATTCCGTATCAGATTTGGTTATCCCCTTATTTTTTGGAGAGCAATGGATCGAGGCCATTCCAATTTTACAAATTATGATTATCGTTGGGATATTAAGAGTCCTTATGAATCCAAATGGCAGCATTATCTTAGCAAAGGGAAAGGCAAATATTGCATTTTATTGGGATTTAGGAGTACTGGTTTGCTACGGAGCAGCATTGTTAGCTGCAGTGCGGAGTAATCAGTTAGAAATAGTGGCATGGGCATATGTAGGGGTAAGCATTCTTAATTTTATTGGAGGAAGAATGCTATTAACTAGAATGATAGGGCTCCAACTGAAAAGTTATGTAAAAGTATTGTTGCTACCATTTATTCTTGCAGGAGTTAGCAGTGGGATTGCCTTACTATTAAAAAATCAAATGATTTCTATTCATAATAATTTGGTTTGGGCGTTTATATGGTCTGTGTTAGTAAGCGGGATAAGCTATTTATTGTTATTACATGTATTGAAAAAGCTTGAAGTTCGAGAAGAATATCAATAATTGGGGATAAGCCTAAAGAAAGAAGGAAGTGTATCATGAAAGTATTGTGGATAACCAGTGTATACCCTAGTGCAGATAATCCTGGAAATGGGGTGTTTCATGAAACACAGGTAAGAGCACTATCTTCTTTAGGAGTAGAGGTAACAGTCATTAATCCCATCCCATTAAACGCTTCTATTTTTAGATTATGGAAGAGAAAGTATCGAAAAAAAAGGATTCCTTTTATGGAGGAAAGGGATGGAGTAAAAGTCTATAGACCAGTGTACAGAGCGACTCCTGGTCAATTACGCTGGTTTCAACCAGATAAACGAATCGCAGGGAGCATCCTTGAAACCTTGAAGAAAGAAAATATAGACGTCGATTTAATCCATGCGCATTTTGCGATGCCATCAGGAGGAGCTGCAAGAATTGTTGCTTCCGAATATAAGAAGCCGTGGCTACTCACATTACATGGGAGTGATGTTCATATTTATCCGTCCTTTAGCTGGAGTGCAGAGCGAATTTTTCAAAAAACAGTCAAATCCGCAGATAATGTCATGGCTGTAGGAGAACACCTTGCTGAGGCAGCGGAGTTGAAAACGGGGAGAATTTGTACTCCATTACCAATAGGAATTGACCTATCAAAATTTAATCTAGCGCAAGCAAAGATTTTGAAAGCAAAGCATAAAGAGGAGCTAGCGTTACCTAACAATAAAAAAATCATTCTCTATGTTGGACGTCTTGTCAAAGAAAAAGGAATTTTTGAATTAGCAGAAGCGTTGCCCTATCTTCCAGAAGAATATGTAGTCGTTTATGTAGGAGATGGATCAGAAAAGGAAAAATTAAAAAAATACAAGATGTACAAGGAACGATTATTCTTAGTCGGGCAAATTCCTAATGAAAAGGTGCGAGACTATTTATTGGCAAGCGATATTTTTATTTTACCATCCTATTCGGAAGGACTGCCTACTGTAGTTATCGAGGCAATGGCTTTAAAAATACCAATTATTAGTACAAATGTAGGTGGGATACCTGATTTATTTGGTGAATATAACCATCTATTAATGGAGCCTCGATCTGTACAGCAAATTGTGACAAAGGTAAAAGAACTAGCAGCTGACCTACCTTTCTATGAAGAAATAACGGAACAATTATATCAGCGTGTTCAGGAGAATTACTCTGCAGTTGATAATGCAAAAAAACTGGTAGAGAAGTATCAGGAAGTAGCCAGTATATTTATCGATTCTACTTATGAAATAAATCACTCTTGGGAGGAAGCGAAATGAGCAAGGTTCTAGTTACAGGTGGAGCAGGTTTTATCGGATCACATATTGTAGAGGGGCTGTTGGCAGAGGGATATGAAGTAGTCGTAATAGATAATTTTTCATCAGGGAAATTTGAAAATATTAAAGATTTACCTATCAAAATTTGCCCGTTTGATATAACTGATCCAAAAGTAATCGATGTTATTTCTGACTTAAAACCTTCGTTTATTATTCACCAAGCAGCACAAGTGAGTGTGGCAGATTCGGTTCAGAATATATTGCATGATGAAAATGTAAATGTAAAAGGATCTTTGCATGTGATCAAAGCAGCTATTTGTGCCTCTGTGGAGAAAATACTATTTGCTTCCTCTGCCGCTGTATATGGCAATCCAGAGCAGCTTCCTGTTAAAATCGATCATCCAACTTTACCGGAATCACCTTATGGATTAACCAAATTGACAGTTGAAAAATATCTAAAACTAGCCTATAAGTTTTATGGGTTGTCCTATGGGATTTTAAGATATAGTAATGTCTATGGACCAAGACAGGATGGGAAAGGCGAAGGAGGAGTTATCTCTATTTTTGCGGATCGGATTTTGGAAAATAAGACGCCTACCATCTATGGATCTGGTGAACAAACAAGGGATTTCATTTATGTAAAGGATGTAGCGAGTGCAAATGTTCAAGCATTAAAGCAACAAGAAAATCTTTGTGTCAATATTTCATCTAACGACAAAATTTCGATCAATCAACTTTGGGAAAAAATGGGCACTATTGGAAATGTGTCACTCGAGCCAATATATAAGGCTGAAAGAGAAGGAGATATTTTGCATAGTATTCTTTGTAATGAACAGACAATGTCGCAATTGAATTGGAAGCCCAAAATAGATTTAGAAAATGGATTAAGACAAACCCTTTTCTCATCTAAAAAAGTTTTACAAAAGTAATCATAAGATCGGGAGGAAGGATTGTAGAAGTTGGGAAATAATCGTACAGTAAGCAAAACAATAGGATTCGCTGTTATATTTATCACTTGTCTTACCATTTTATATTTGACAGCGATATTTAAATTAACTTGGATACTTCCTATCGTGTGTATATGGGTTGTCATTCAAATAGGTATTTATTTGAAGTCAATCATTACACTTGATCAATTATTTAAAAATGTCATGTATGCCTTGCTGCTTTCTACTTTTCTTAACCAGTCAATCATTAGTATTAATATAGGTCCCTTTTCGATTTTTTTGTACAGAATATTGTTAATATTGGCAATTGTGTTGTATATGAGTACTGCTTTGTACAGAAAAAGAGTAATAGAGGACTTTCATAACAGTAGGATACCATTTATTTGGCTGTTTTTTGGTGGATGGATTCTTTATGGAGTCATTTCTGTTCTTTGGTCTGTTTCCATTATGGCTTCACTTAAATATATGTCCTTATTGGTTATGGGAATAGCGTTCGTCTATTTAGCAAATATGACATTTAAAACAAGGCGACAGTTACAATATTTTTTAGCTGGCTGGCTTGGAATGACTGTTTTATTAGTAGGGATAGGGTTTGTGAATTATTGCTTTTCTATTCAGCTGCCTAGTTCTGGACTGTATGGGGCTTCAAGCTATAAATTGTCTTATCCTACAGCTGTTTTTTTTAATCAAAATGATTTTGCCGTATATCTCGGAATCTCTTTTTTCTTTTTTGTGGCCGTTGGTAAAAATGCGAAAAGAACTATGCTTAAAGGGTGCATGCTTATTTTAAGTATGTTGGTTGTTCTTCTTATTTATTTAACAGAGTCACGCGCTGCACTACTTGCGTTAGTAGGAGGAGGACTGGTTTATCTGTTTCTGTTGATTCCAAAGAGATGGAAGAGGTTAACCTTACAAGTTATTTGCGGACTAGTATTACTAGGAGGTCTCTTCGTTGCTAATAAAGGAATTGTTAAGGTGCAAAACCTTATTGAGTCAGCCGGACAATATGAACTGAATGAAGTACTACCATCGAATTTAGCGAGAATCAATCTGTTAAGAAACACATTCTCTTATTTACTAGACTCTTATGGATTTGGAATAGGAGCGGGAAATATTCCTTATTACTTAGAGCATAAGAGCTATTTTCCAACAGGAAATGTCTATCAAGTGCATAATTGGTTTGCAGAAATTGCCGGCAACTTTGGTTTAGCTACTTTACTTAGCTATGTCATTATGCTGATTTATGCATGGTTCGCCTTCTATCGAATGTACGAAAAAGTAAGCAGTAGGACAGATAAAATGCTGTTAGAAGCATGTATGGTCGGAATGGTGTCTTTCCTTATTTCTAGTATTAGTCCAAGTTCAGTGATGAATTTATATTTCCATTGGGTTTTTCTGGGGTTTATTTTATCTACACTGTCTGTTTATAAAAATAGAAAGCTAGAATTTTAACTTTCATAGGAGAAAGGGAGAGTTTGTTTGTGAAGTCTGTTTTATCAGTTATAGCAGCAAGATCGAAAAAATATTTTATACCTTTATTGTTACTGAGTATCCTGTTAGGTGTAATAGGATGGTTTGCTCCTGCTGGTAAAGAAAGTCCAACTATAAAAGCAGAAGCAACTATTTTACTTGGAAATTATGAAAATGAATACATAAACAATAGTGAGGTAATCGCATCTTTATTAAGGAATGAAACGACTTTTTATAGCTATTTGCCAGATGTGGACATAGACTTGGATCAACTTCTTATTTCTGCTGAGCCACCAAAAAAGTTAAACCTTGTTTTGACTGCATCAAGTGAACAGGAAGCAGTCGATTCCTTATCTGAATTAGTAACGGCCTTTTTAGAAATGGATCAATATCACTACCAAGAAAAAGATGAAATTATTTCAGACAGCATTAATCAGCTTCAAGGAAACCCTGTTCCAGCAGAATTAGTTGTGGAGCAGCAACGATTTTTATATGAATTAAAAACGAAACAATTGAATCAGCAGCCTGCCGTGTTAGTAAAGGATGTCACCGCAGAAAAAGGAGAAGGTCGAGTAGTGTCTCAACAAGATCGGGCACTAATGGGGATTATGATTGGAATCATGCTCAGTTGTTTATGGATACTTTATCCACTGTTTTTGAAATCCGAATCTGATTAAAGAGGTGAGTGTAGAATGGCTCCATCTATATCTATTATTATGCCTTCATACAATTGCAAAGAGTATATATCTTTTAGCATCGAATCTGTCAGAGCGCAAACATACACAGATTGGGAGCTATTAATTGTTGATGACCATTCAACTGACGGCACCGTTGAATTATTAAAAGAGTGGGAGAAGGTTGATAAGCGAATTCGTGTTTTTTATCGAACGGTTAATGGAGGAGCTGCTGTTGCTCGGAATACAGCACTTGAACATGCCGGTGGAAAATACATCGCCTTTTTAGACAGTGACGACAGATGGAAGAAGGAAAAACTTGAAGTTCAACTAGCATATATGAAGGCAAATAACTATGCCTTCACCTTTACTGCTTATGAGTGCATTGACCAAGCGGGATCACGATTAAAAAAGTACATTCGTGTTCCAAAGGAAGTTGATTATCAAACGATGTTAAAAAATACGATTGTTGGCTGTTTAACGGTTTTAATTGATCGAGATCAAGTTGGGGATTTTCAAATGCCTAATATCCGTACTCGTCAAGACTTGGCAACATGGCTAATGATTTTAAAGCGTGGATTCCGTGCGTTTGGCTTAGATGAAATATTAGCAGAATATAGGGTAGGGAATGAATCTATTTCCAAAAATAAGTGGAAGGCTGCGAAAAACAATTGGCATGTGTATCGTCATATAGAACAGTTGAATTTCTTGCAGTCATCCTGGTATTTTTCTCATTATGCCTATAATGCTATTCGGAAAAGACTGTAGAAAAGGTAGAGGAGCTTACAAGATGAGAACAATCCATGTTATTGTTGCGACTGGTGTTTGGGATTTAGACAATTTAACTTATCGTAGACATCGTTTTGCTGAGTTTCTGCAAAAGCAGCAGGAAACAGAGGAAGTAATCTGGCTTTGCCCAGGGAAAAAACAGACTCCAGAAGTAACAAAGTTAGAAAATGGTATTTATCAATGGGTAATCAGTGACTTGGGCAATCATAAAGCACAGCGATTCGCTCGATTTATTCCCCTTTTCTACCAAAAAAAGCTCCGAGGTTTAAGTAATTATTTAGCAGAAAAGAAGGGGAGCTGTTCTGTGAAACTATGGTATACCTACCCTGCTTTTCCGTCTTTACATAAGATACTTCCTTGGGATCAAATCGTCTATGATTGCAGTGATTTATGGGCGGAACAGCTAAGTGGAAAATTTTCTATCCTTTCCTATTTTAAGCAAAAAGTAATTGATCAAAGTGAACAAAAAATTGTCGGGAAAGCAAGTTATATTATTTGTACTTCTAGCTTTTTAAAAGAGGAATTAATAAGCAGAACGCCGGCATATCGAAATAAGATTTATACGTATGAAAATGGCGTGGAATATAGGCTTTTTCAAAAGCAAGAGAATAGTGAACCTCTTATAGAGAAGGATGGCTTAACGATTGGATATATTGGTGGAATTAAGCCTAAGCTTGATTTTGCTCTTATACAGGAGATCGCACAAAAAAAGAAGGAATGGAGCATTTTATTAGTGGGACCAGATGGGACGAATAGCAGCCAAGAGTTTATGGAACTGTTGAAAGCACCAAATATTCGTTGGACTGGCAGTGTACCAAGGAATCAAGTTGCTGATTATATGCAAATGCTTGATATTGGAATCATGCCATATAAGGATACGTCATACAATAAGGCTATATTTCCATTAAAACTTTTTGAATTTCTTGCTGCTGGCAAACCAGTGATAGGAATGAACTTGCCTTCTACAAGAGAATATGCAGAAGAGGGAGTTTACGAACTTTTGCAGGGGAAGGTGGAAGCTGATCCATTTATTCAAGCCTGCGAAAAGATGGCAAACAGTGCTGATAATCAAGAGTGGAAGGAAAGAAGAAAGCAACTTGCAAAGGGAAAAGATTGGGAGAATATTTTCCAAGAAATCATCCATATAAACAAAGAAACTAGCATGTGAGGAAAAAATAGCTGCTAGTTTCTTTGTTGTTCGTCTGTAATTAACGGCCAGCTCAAGTTAAGAATGTTCCTAGGAATCTCCCACTTCAATCAGACCACAAGGTCGATAAGTGGGGGTAGTTCAAATTTTACTATAGATGTCCATTTCATCCATTATATCTTGTAAGGTAATTTGTGCTAATTCCCTTTCCATTGATTGTTGGATAGTAGAAAATGCATTATTTAATGTAGGGTGGATTTTACTGCCTATAGGACAATGGTGATTTGGATGATCATGTATAGCAAACCATTCGCTTTTTGATTGAACGGCTAAGTAAATATTTAAAAGAGTAATATCTGCAGGAGATTTTAATAAGGTTGCCCCAGAAATGCCTGCCCTGCTCGTTAGGATTCCGCCTTTTTTCAAAAGTCCACACATTCTTCTTATCACTACAGGGTTTGTATTAACGCTTTCTGCAATAGAATCAGAGGTTATTTGTTCATATGGTTTCGAGGCAATTAAAGATAGGATATGAATAGCAACAGATAGTCGGCTGTTAGCCATAATAAATAGACACCACCAATCAAATTTTTTGTCATTCATTCGGAATACGATATAATTGTTGCGTTGATAAAAATGAGGCGCTATTCAAAAGCGCTTTCATTTCGTGTCTAATCCTATTATACAATGGATTTTGCTATCAAAAGCCGCTAATTTATCATTAAATTGTGAACAAATAGACACAAAAAAAACGTTGGTCACTTGAAAGAAAATGGTTATTCATGCTTTATAATAAAAACAGCAATTGATCGAGGAAAAAAGGTTATATATAGATGGGATCTTTAGTAGATGAGGTGGAAGAATGTGAAAACAGTTTTAGTTGTAGGTGGGGGAATAACTGGTTTATCTACCATGTATTATTTGCAGAAGGAAAATAGGGAAAGAAATTTAGGGCTTCGTTTAGTATTAGTAGAGGCAAATGACTATCTAGGTGGAAAAATTCATACGGTTATGAAAGATGATTTGATTATGGAAACAGGAGCAGATTCTATTGTTGCTCGGAATAAAAATGTTCTTCCCTTTGTAAAAGAATTAAATTTAGAAAAGGAACTTGTTTATAATGCAACAGGAATATCTTATATTCATACACAAAATAAATTATTAGAAATACCGAAGGATTCTATATTTGGGATCCCAATGACGTTAGAAGCTCTTTTTACTAGTGAGCTGATTTCAACTCGGGGAAAATTAGAAGCTTTAAAGGACTTATTTCGAACAAATACACACTTTACGAAAGAATCATCAATCGGCGAGTTTTTAGAGTACTATCTTGGTAGAGAAATTGTAGAAAAACAAATTGCACCTGTTTTTGCAGGTGTATATTCCGGGAATATTTATTCGTTAACAATGGGATCGACATTGCCTTATTTACTGGATTATAAAGAGCAGTATGGGAGTGTTATTCGCGGTCTAGGAAAGAATAAAGAAGCATTTCAATCTGCTGCTAATAAGAAATTTATCTCTTTTAAAAAAGGTTTATCTACCATTATCGATCGCCTAGAAGAAGTATTAACTGATGTAACGATTCTAAAGGGGATTGCTGTTACGAATATGGAAAAAGAAGAAAATCACTATAAAATTCAGTTATCAAATGGAGTGCAACAAATAGTAGACACTGTTGTATTATCCACACCTCATAATGTTTCCAATAGCATTCTAAACAAGGAAGAATTAACTCCTTCGTTTAGTAAATTAAAGAATTCATCAAATATTACTTTGTATTTATCCTATGATATTCCCGATGAAGAATTACCTAAAGATGGAACAGGCTTTATTGTAGCAGGAGATAGTGATATTGTTTGTAATGCATGTACGTGGACAAGTAGAAAGTGGCAGCATACATCTAAACATAATCAACTATTATTACGTTTATTTTATAAAAAAACGAATCCAGCCTATGAGCAATTAAATAGTCTTTCGGAAGAAGAACTGATAAAAGAGGCAAAGAAGGATATTGAGAAAAGTTTAGGAATTACTTCGAATCCAAAAAGCTATGAAGTGACAAAATGGGAGAACGCGATGCCAGTTTACTCTCTAGAACATAAGCAAGCTGTAGAAGCACTTACCCGAAACTTAGCTGACTTATATCCTAATGTGTATTTAGCTGGTTGTTCTTACTATGGAGTAGGAATTGCGGCATGTATAGCAAATGGAGAAGAAACAGCTGAGAAAGTTTTACATTCAATGGAATAGTCAAAAAAGCAGGGCCGAAGAACGCGAAAGCAGGTAAATCTAAGAAGGTGGATTAGTCGAAAAGTATTTTGAAATAGAGGGAGAAGAAGAATCGATTAAATTAATTGCTTCTTCTAAAAATTTGCAGTAAAGAATAAGGAGAAAATGTTAGGTATGGATATGGATCAACCAAAATTCTTCGGGTAGAAACAGGTAAATAATTTTTAAAATAAAATATTTTTATCAAAACAGATAAATTATAATGAGTATTATATGATTAAAAATACCATACATGTTTACGATTTCCATTTTTAATGGTAGTTTAATATACGAAATAAGAAAAAATTAAGAGGAGGGAATTAAAAGGATTAGCGAAAGGGATAAAGATGATTACTGTACTTTTAGTTTTGTTAACTATGTAAACACCTATTCAAAATGTTTCTACTGCTTCAACTGAAAAATAGATTTACTGAATACAATGGAAAAGAATATAGAGAAATGATGGTATAATAAAAAAATGTAATTAAGGGAGAATCAGAAGAAACAATTACTAAATTACCAGGAGATTTAAAATTTAAAGATAAATATGTACAAGAACAAATTAATATATAATTGTAAAGATTGAAGAATACGTATCAGGTTTATACAAAGATCTCATGATAAAATAAAGTGAAAATATTAAAGGGGAGCAAATTAATGAATAAATTAATATCTGTTTTATTGTTTGCCATATTATGTGCTTTAATTTTTATTGGTTTAGAAATACATAACCAAACTAATGATTTAAAAACTTATTTAGACGCTATTGATCGTAGTATAAGAACATTGCCTGAAAATTTTTAAATTAAAGAACCTAACTTTTTAAGTTAGGTTCTTTAATTTAAAAATTTTATTGTTTTACCTTTGGAATTAATGAAATAGTTCCGTCGTATTTTTTATTTCCATCTACACCTAATGATATAACAGGAGCACCATATGTAATATCTATAGAGCTCAACGATAATCCCCCGTTACTCGTTCTATGTCTATATGCACTTTTTACTTCTACATAAGAAGAATTATAAGATTTTCTAAGTGAGAAATCATACCACATTTTAATTTTAATATAATCTACATCAAACCAAGTAGAACTACCATTGACATTTCCTTGGTAATCATCTTTGAGATTTGTAACTAGCCCTGTACCATGAAAATCGTCAACCCATTTAGAACTACTTGCTGCATAATTAATTGTATTTGAAACTGTTTTTGTTTTATATACTCCATTACCCGCGTAATATTTTCCAGAAGCTTCGTAATATTGTTTTCCGTATCTACTAGTACGACTTAGTGTAAAGTAATCCGGATCTCTTGGAGAAGCAGCTATAACATCTTCTAATCTTTTGGCAGGCATTTTTTTCCACCTTAAACTTGTTGTAATTCTATACTTACCTGTTGATAATTTTGTTAAGGTAGAATCCATTATTTTATAGGTTGTTTGTTTTTGTAGGTCACTATCACTAAAAGTTGAAAAAGTTGGTTCATCGTCCTTCTCTAATTCCTTATAAAATTCTTCTTCAGTTAACTCTTCATCTGTTTGATCTATTACTTGAATATCGTTTTCATTGTTTTCGATAGAGTTCACACTAAATCCTTTAGTTTCAGGAACATCTTCAATGTAAGTATAGGTAGTTTTAATATAAACAGTACGAATCCCTAAATCTTCTCCTGTTAATCCATTGTTTAAGTCATATTCTTCTTGTGTCATGTATTCTAAATCTTGAAAATCATACCCTAAACCCATTAAACGTATAGCGTCTTCTTTTTCAATAGTTAATCCATATTCATTTGTAAAGGTTTTAGCTTTTTGTAATTCATCTTCATGTTTTTGAACTTGCTCTTTAGTAAGTGATTGAAAGTCGTCTTCAATTTGTTCATTTTCTTCTGCATTTGCTTTAATGAGAAAATTTGTATTTCCTCCAATCAATAAAATAATGACTAAAAATAATACTGTTAATTTTTCCAAAATTTATTGCCCCCTTATTTTTTTATTATACAACTACCATAATAAACCAATTTGGTAGTTTAATATAGTATAAAATCCAGAATTTCTTCAATGTAGTTAACATAATACGTCCTATCCACAATCAAAAAAGCAAGAGGCGGAATTCCCTCATATTTGGGCAGATTCCGCCTTTTTGCGTTTGGGAAATAACGAGAAAAATAGCTTCATAATAAAAAAGTCAAACTCTCTATTGCTGCAATTATATCTAGAATTCTATTATATGGAATGCTTTTAAATAGAATTAGAAATAATGCTTCAAAATGAAACATGCTCTGCTTTTTTCGATCAACCATGTAAAATATCTAGATGATGGTTTTGTATAGTTATTAATAAAATGGAGAATTTTTTACAACTTAACTAGTAACAATTTTTCACAAGATTTATAATAAATGAAAGAACATTAAGAAATGAGGAACCAACTAAAATGAAAATGAGACAGATGATCACGGTACAGGAGTAAATTTAATGGATCATACAGTAATGGTATATATTGTTTTAATAACGATGTCCGGTGCATTGCATATAATATTAGCGATTATTGCCTATATGAATAGGCAGGCTTTTGAAGGAATGAGAACGTTATTATGGCTTTCGTGTTTTGTAGCGATTTATGCATTTGGGTATGCATTAAGTCTTGCTAGTACAACGATAGAGGAAATGAAGTTTTGGACAGCAGTTCAATATTTAGGTATGCCATTTTCAGCACCTGCTACATTGATCCTTGTTTTACAATATATTGGATATGACAAGCATATAAATAAAAAAACATACTTTCTCTATTATTTAATCCCAATGATCTCTTTTTTACTTATTGCAACGAATGAATTTCATCATTTATTTTATCAATCAACCTATTTAGAATATCGTAACACGACTCCTATTATGCAAATAACAGTGGGACAATGGTATTTAATACATGGTGCCTATACATTTGGGACACTTGCTATAGCTTTTGTGTTACTTTCCATCTATTGGTTTAAAGAAAAAACAAGACAGACAAAGCAAGTGATTATTTTGTTAACGGGGATTCTTCTCCCGATTAGTACCTCATTAGCTTATCTAGTTGGACTTACTCCAAGCGGTTTGGATCCGGTACCGATAACAATGCTATTTACGAGTTTTTTATATTTATATGCCATCATATCGACAAAGTTTTTATTGGTTCCGCCAATAGAAAAGGATTATATATTTGAAAGTATGGGAGATGCTGTTCTTGTATTAGATCAAACTTATCATCTAAAAGATTTTAATAAAGCAGCCTTTACCTTATTTTCAGATGTGAGAATAGGGGAGCATATAGCAGCTGTATTAGGATTGGATAATCAGATTCTTCCATTATTGAAAAATATCGATGCGAATTCTATCATAACAGAAGTAGAAATGAGTAATAAATCAGCACTAGATTATTATCAAGTAAAGGTCTCGCCGATAAAAAAAGGAGAGTCGACCATTGTTGGTACTACGATAATTTTCACTAATATTACGGAACAAAAAAAAGAACAAATGAACTTAACAAAAATCGCCTACACGGATGTGCTAACGCAAATTTATAATCGGGCTTATGTGCTATCTGTTGCTGAAAAGATGCTTGCCTCTCATAATAAAATGGCTGTTATTTTGTTTGATATTGATCATTTTAAGAAAATAAATGATACATATGGACATTTTGGTGGAGACGAAGCGCTAAAGCATGTGGCCGCTCTCTGTAAAAGTGTGGTTCCAGAGAATGGAGTCTTTGGTAGATATGGTGGTGAGGAATTTATCATCTTTTTATTCGAAAACGAAGCAGATGAAGCCGTTTCTATTTCTGAAAGTTTAAGAAGAGTAATAGAAGAATCACCTTTACCTTTTAATGAAATAGTGATTAACATTACTGCCAGCTTTGGCGTTGTAGTAAAGGAAAACGGTTTAGCTCTTACCCCATTGATTAATGAGGCGGATGAAGCACTATATGCTTCCAAAAGAGAGGGGCGAAATACGGTTTGTGTGGCAGTAGATGGAGAATATACCAACTTATCTTCTAAAATAACCGCGGGAAAATACTGATAATAGAAGGCCATAGCGCTTGTCTCCTTCTTACAGTATGAGATTGTTAGAGGTAAATAGATACGTATGTCATCTTTCCTTACGTTATTTGTTAAAATATTTAGAAAATACTCAAAAATGTATTGCGCAAAAAAGAGCGGTGTATTACAATTTTTTATATAATCTAAACTTATCTTATATAGTTAGAAAAATATTCTAACTTCAGCGCAAAGTGATATGGAGAAAAGTCAGTTAATCGTTTTTTCTCGTATTTAAGCAACCGCGCTTTTCTTAAGACATATGCATTGCTTTGAATGTTTATGATTATCTCATAAATATCTCATGCAATATCCAGATGTTTGTAGGAGGAGTATCACATGTATCATGCTAATACTATATATATTATTGGGGAAAGCAAAACTTCCTCTAACAATGCAATTATGCAGCAATACAATGGTTTCTTTATCGCATTAGTTGTAGATAGAGTTTCTCATACGATTGTTGATGCGGAATGTTCTTCAACTATTAATATCACCTCTTCCTTTATTCGATCTATTGTTGTTGGGAAGTCGATGTTAGATACAGACACAGTTTTAAAGGAAGTAGAAAATCGTTATTTTGGATCTTCTCAAAAGGCAGTGATGGTTGCTTTTAAGAATGCTCATATTAAATATAAACAAATAGTAAAAGAATTAGTATAAACTGCTTTTTCTGTTATACGCAGAGGAAATCCAGTTGATAGAGACTTTGTTCTCTATTGGCTGGATTTTTTATTTTGCACGAATAAAGATAGCTAAGAAGAAAAATATGGGAGGTTTTTTAATGGGGAAAATTTATATGTCGGTTGATATGGAAGGGATAACAGGGTTAATTGATCACACACAGGTTGATTCCAATAAGTTAAATTATGAAAGAAGTCGCATCCTTATGACAGATGAAGCAAACTATGTTGTAACAAGTTTATTTGATTATGGTGTAGAAGAAGTAGTCGTGAATGATAGTCATAGTAAAATGAATAATTTGTTAGTAGAGAGATTTCATCCGAAAACAAAGCTAATAACAGGGGATGTAAAACCGTATTCGATGGTACAGGGTCTTGATGCTACATATGATGGGGCAATTTTTGTTGGTTATCATGCACGAGCTTCTGTTCCTGGTGTTATGACACATAGCATGATTTTTGGGGTTCGTAATATGTACATAGATGATGTAGTAGTTGGAGAATTAGGGTTTAATGCATATGTTGCGGGATATTATGGCGTTCCCATTCTACTTGTAGCAGGAGATGATCAAGCTGCAAAAGAAGCAGAGAAACTTATTCCGAATGTAACAACAGCAGTTGTGAAAAATAGTATTTCAAGATCGGCAGCTTTGAGTTTGACACCTGTTCAGGCCGGAGAAATATTGAAAGAAAAGACAAAAGAAGCATTAGAAAGGAAAAATCTAGTAAAGCCCTTGGTACCACCAGCAAGCCCTTTGCTCCGAATAGAGTTTGCAAACTATGGACAAGCAGAATGGGCTCATTTGATGCCGGGAACGGAGATAGAGCAAGGTACCACGATTGTTCGGTTCCAAGCAAAAAGCATTTTAGAGGCCTATCAAGCCATGCTAGTTATGACTGAACTTGCGATGAGAACAACATTTTGTTAGGCGGTGAAGAGCGATGAAATCTTATTATGTAAAGCGCTTTTTCTCGATGCTTGTGACGTTATGGGTCATTATTACGATTACATTCTTTTTAATGCATTTTACACCAGGCTCTCCATTTAATGATGAAAGAACGACAAATGAGGCAATTCAGAAGAACTTAGAGGAGCAATACCATTTAGATAAGCCGCTAATTGTGCAATATGGAATGTATTTAAAACAAATAGCTACCTTTGATTTTGGTATTTCGATAAAAAAGTCTTCTCAAACAGTTAATGAAATGATTGGCAGAGGGTTTCCTGTTTCCTTTGAGCTTGGCATGGTTGCATTAATTGTCGCCGTAATTTCAGGAATTACCCTTGGAGTTGTCGCTTCCCTTAAACATAATGGAGTCATCGACTATTTAGCGATGACAATAGCAGTAATCGGTATTTCCATTCCTAACTTTGTTTTAGCAACAATGCTTATTCAGCAGTTTGCTGTTCATTGGAAAATACTACCTACAGCAACATGGTCAAGCTGGAGGCATATGATTTTACCGACTATAGCACTTGCAACTAGTCCTACTGCTATCATTGCCCGTTTAACAAGAACGAGTATGTTAGAGGTATTAACACAGGATTATATAAAAACGGCAAAGGCGAAGGGGCTTTCTTCATTCAAAATAATCGTAAAACATGCATTACGCAATGCTCTTTTGCCAGTTGTAACATTATTAGGTGCTTTGGCAGCTAGTATTTTAACAGGAACTTTCGTCATCGAAAAAATATTTGCTATTCCAGGTATGGGAAAATACTTTGTAGATAGTATTAATAACCGTGATTATCCAGTTATTATGGGGACAACGATTTTTTACAGTACTATTTTAATTTTCATGCTATTCCTCGTTGATTTAGCATATGGCATATTGGATCCTAGAATAAAACTTCAGAAGAAGGAGGGATAGCGATGGGCTTGCGTCAGGAAACTTTTTATGAAAAGAAGGAAAAGATTGCTCTGGATGAATGGTTTGTGCCAATAGAGAAAAAGCAAGGGGAAGCTGAAGCTGTTGTTCGTCCAAGCCTATCCTATTGGCAGGAAGCGTGGAGGAATTTATGGAAGAATAAATTAGCGATGATAGCATTATTCTTCTTAACTTTATTAATCATTATGTCTATTATTGGACCGATTATTTCTCCCCATTCGATTTCAGAGCAGAAACTAATTAATCAAAATCAGCCACCTTCTTCAGAATATTGGTTTGGGACAGATAGTTTAGGCAGAGACGTGTTTGCGAGAACTTGGTATGGAGCAAGAATATCATTATTTGTTGGGGTTACTGCAGCTGTTATTGATTTTTTGATAGGGGTAGCCTATGGCGGGCTATCGGGATACAAGGGTGGAAAAGTGGATCATATTATGATGAGAATCGTAGAAGTACTATATGGGCTCCCTTATTTATTAATTGTTATTTTAATGTCTGTTGTGATGGGACCAGGATTAGCGTCTATTATTATCGCCCTATCCATTACAGGATGGGTTGGAATGGCACGTATAGTAAGAGGACAAGTTCTTCAAATAAAAAACTATGAATTTATCTTAGCATCAAAAACCTTTGGAGCTAAAAGTTACAGAATAATTAGAAAAAATCTTCTCCCCAATACAATGGGTCCAATTATCGTTCAGATGACTTTAACAGTTCCATCAGCGATATTTGCTGAAGCATTCTTAAGTTTTTTAGGATTAGGCATCCAAGCACCTTTAACGAGCTGGGGGGTAATGGCGGATGAAGGATTATCTGCTATTTTAACTGGGCATTGGTGGAGATTGTTTTTCCCGACCTTATTTATCTCGCTTACGATGTTTGCTTTCAATGTATTGGGTGATGGACTACAGGATGCGCTGGATCCCAAGCTAAGGGGTGGAAAATAATGACGAACATACTAGAAGTTAATGATCTACAGGTATCTTTCTCTTCTTATGGAGGAGAGGTACAAGCAGTCAGAGGAGTAAATTTTTCATTAAAAAAGGGGGAAACATTAGCCATTGTCGGAGAATCTGGCTGTGGCAAAAGTGTTACATCTCAAACGATTATGCAATTGATTCCAAGTCCACCAGGAAGAATCAAAGACGGATCAATTTTATATAAAGGGATGGATCTGACAAGGCTAAAAGATGAAGACATGAGAAAAATTCGCGGAGCAGAAATCTCGATGATTTTCCAAGATCCAATGACAGCTTTAAATCCTACGTTAACTATTGGGGATCAGATTATGGAAGGGATTAAGCAGCATAAGCAAATTTCAAAAGCCGAAGCAAGGAGTAAGGCTATTGAAATGCTTCAATTAGTTGGAATCCCTAATCCAGAAATGAGATTGAAACAATATCCTCACCAATTTAGTGGGGGGATGAGACAGAGAATTGTGATAGCAATGGCATTGATTTGTGAGCCAGAGATTTTGATTGCAGATGAACCTACAACTGCTCTAGATGTAACAATTCAAGCACAGATTCTGGACTTATTCCGAGAAATTCAACAACAGAGAGATGTCTCCATTATATTAATTACACATGATTTAGGAGTAGTTGCACAAGTAGCAGATCGTGTCGCTGTTATGTATGCGGGAAAAATAGTTGAGATGGGCAATAGAAGAGATATTTTCTACTCTCCCCAACATCCATATACAAAGGGACTATTAAATTCTGTACCCAGATTGGACCAAGAAGGAGAGCTAGTCCCAATAGATGGAACACCACCAGATTTATTTTCACCACCAGAAGGATGTTCCTTTTCTGCTAGATGCCCCTATGCAATGGAAGTCTGCAAGAGAGTGTATCCGTTAGAAAGTAATTTAAATGCACATCATCTAGTTAATTGTTGGCTTCAGGATGAGCGAGCAAAGCGAGTACTGCACACAATCTAATGATGTAAAAAGAAACTGTAGGAAGTTTTATTTTGCTATTTTTTGGCTTTAAAAGAAAAGCCATTTTATAGATTGCTAGATGAAAACGATGTGGGGGGAATATGATGAAAAAGATAGGGATAAGTTTTTTGACAATGATAGCAATCTTTACTCTTGCTGCATGTACAGCCAATAGTGATGCAGGGAAGGAAGAGACAAACGGGGAGAAGGAAGAAAAGATATTATATTTAAACAATGGACAAGAGCCTAGTTCTTTTGATCCGCCGATTGGTTTTGATAGTGTTTCTTGGACTGCCTTAAACAATTTAATGGAAGGTTTAACACGATTGGATAATAATCATGAGCCGCAAGCAGCCATTGCAGAAAACTGGGATGTATCAGAGGACGGAAAAGTATATACATTCCATTTAAGAGAGAATGCAAATTGGTCTAATGGAGATCCAGTTACTGCCGGAGATTTTGCCTTTGCATGGAAGCGATTATTAAATCCAGAAACGAAATCGCCAGCTGCTTTCCTCGGTTATTTCATTGAAGGGGGAGAAGCATACGCAAACGGGAAAGGTTCACAAGATGATGTAAAAGTTAAAGTGATTGATGAAAAGACATTTGAAGTTACGTTAACAAGCCCACAGGCTTATTTCCTAGATGTTATTACTAATCCTGCATTTTTCCCAATTAATGAAAAGGTAGCAACGGAAAATCCGGAATGGTTTTCGGAGGCAGATTCATTTGTAGGAAATGGTCCATTTCAATTAACAAAATGGGAGCATGACAGCTATTTTGAGATGGAGAAAAGTGAAACGTATTGGGATGCTGATACGGTTAAATTAAATAAAATACATTGGGCGATGGTAGACGATTCCAATACAGAATATCAAATGTTCCAAAATGGAGAATTAGATACTTCGGATGTTCCAGCAGAATTAAGTGAGCAGTTATTTAGTGAAGGAAAAGTAAAAGTAGAAGACCAGGCAGGAACCTACTTTTATCGATTTAATGTGACAAAAGAGCCCTTCACAAATAAAAATATCCGTAAAGCTTTTGCTTTAGCTGTTGATCAACAGCAAATTGTCGATTATGTAACAAAAAATCAGGAGAAGCCTGCGTATGGTTTTGTTTCTTATGGATACTTAGACAATAATGGGAATGATTTTCGTGAAACGAGTGGAGATTTAGTAAAAACAAATGTGGAAGAAGCAAAGAAACTATTGGAACAAGGATTGAAGGAAGAAGGGTATACAACATTGCCAGAAGTGACACTCACTTATAGTACTAATGATACACATAAGGCTATAGCGGAAGCTCTACAAGCAATGTTTAAGGATAATCTTGGAGTAGATGTAAAGCTTGCCAATATGGAATCAAGCGTTTTTACACAGGAACAAACAGCATTGAAGCTGCAATTATCCAGAAGCTCGTTCCTTGCAGATTACGGCGATCCAATTAACTTCCTTGAAAACTTTCAGACAGGTTTAGCAATGAATAGAACGGGTTGGTCAAATGCTGAATATGATCAATTAATTAAAGATGCTAAGAATGAATCTGATGAAGCAAAACGGTTTGAATTAATGTATAAAGCAGAAACGCTATTACTGGATGAGGCACCAATTTTCCCCATCCATTTCTATAATTATGTGTATTTACAAAATGATAGTGTAACGGGGATTGTTCGTCACCCAGTTGGCTACCTTGAGTTAAAATGGGCAGATAAAAAATAAGTAGAGCGAAGAAGAAGGGATGAACGAATAGCATCCCTTCTTTCCTTAAATCATTAGATTATCGCTTTCAGAAAACTAAAAGGGAAAGGGATTAAAAGAGTGATAAAGCCAGAACGTTTAAAAAAAGGAGATACCGTTGCCGTTATTGCCCCAGCTAGTCCGCCATCGCTAGAATCTTTACAAAAAGGTATAAGTTATTTGGAAGAAGAATTAGAGCTAAAGGTAAAAGTGGGAGACCATGTTTATGATCAATATGGTTATTTAGCTGGGGAAGATGAAGCTAGATTAACAGATTTAGAGAATGCTTTTCTAGATAAAGAAGTAAAAGGTATTATTTGTGCATGTGGAGGATATGGAACAGCAAGACTGGCAAGTCAGATTAACTATTTAATCATTGCTCAAAATCCAAAAATATTTTGGGGTTATAGTGATATAACTTTTCTGCATACAGCTATCTTTAATAATACTGGATTAGTTACTTTCCATGGCCCAATGCTTTCATCTGATATTGGCAAAGACGACTGTCATCCTTTGTCGAGAAATCTGTTCCAACAATTATTTGAACCGCAAGAAATGATTTATACAGAAGAATACTCGACACTTGAGGTTTTAGTAGAAGGAAAAGCTTCTGGAAAGATTACAGGAGGAAATCTTTCCCTTATCACAAGTTCAATCGGTACACCTTTTGAAATAGATACAAAGTCGAAAATCTTGTTGATGGAAGATATAAATGAAGAACCTCGATCTGTGGATCGTATGCTTAATCAATTAATGCAGGCAGGGAAGCTAACCGATGCAAAAGGAATCGTTATCGGCGACTTTCATCAATGTCATTCTAGAAGAGACAAATCGCTTGCGTTAGAAGAGGTGATAAACCACTACATTCAACAAGCCGGGAAACCGACTATGAAGGGATTTCAAATAGGCCATTGTTCTCCTCATATATCAATCCCGCTTGGTGTTAATGCGGAAATAAATACGAAGGAGAAAGTATTAATGATTGATAGTGGGGTGGAATAAATTAGAAGAGGTTATCCCGCTCTCAACGGAGACCACTGAAAAAGTCTTTTTTTCGTGTGAAATGAAGAGCAAGCATATTGGAAAGTGAAAATAAGGTTGGTTTGGAGAGGCGTCCGCTCGCCCCATGGAAAGCGAGCGGACGCCTCGGAAAACAAATCGATCATCTTATATTTAAAAAGTGGCTATCGTCCATCATCATTAACTGGCCAGTTTTTCAGTGCCCTCCTCTCAACGGACAGTGAGACTCCCCCCAAGCTTATGAGTATAGGAGGAAGATAGGTGGGAGATCTACTGTCCGTAAAGGTTCGATTGGTTCAACTAACCATCAGTGGGGATCGCGCTGAGCCTCTGGTGTCTCAGACTCTACGTGAATTTCGGCTGCTCTGTTTTTCGAACTAATCCATTTCTTCTATTGAAAAAACAGCCATTACTTTTGAATAGGAGCAAGTTAATCGAAATATTGAACAGCACAATAAAAATAGACTTTATAAAATAAGGATGATACATAGTGAAAATAACAAGAATAGAGACATTCCGTGTCGCAGTGCCATTAATCAAGCCTTTTAAAACAGCATTACGAACCGTAACCATTGCAGACTCTGTATATGTAAAAATTACATGCGAAAACGGAATTGTTGGTTGGGGAGAAGCCCCGCCAACTTTAGTAATAACAGGAGATAGCCTAAAAAGTATTGAAGCATCTATACATGAAGTGTTTAAACCCTTTTTATTGAGTAAAAGCATTTTACAGCTCGAATTACTGCTTCAAGGAATCCAGCAAATTTTAGTAGGAAATGTGAGTGCAAAAGCAGCGATTGATATGGCACTTTATGATTGCTTTTCCCAATACTGTAAACTTCCGCTTTATCAATTATTGGGCGGATATAATAATACATTGGAAACGGATTATACGGTTAGTGTCAATGATCCGATAGAAATGGGAGAAGACGCGGTCTCCTATGTTAACCAAGGGTTTAATGTTTTAAAGATTAAAGTTGGAAAAGATGAACTGCAAACAGATATTAATAGAATAATAGAAATCAGAAGAAGAGTAGGCAATGAAATTAAATTAAGACTAGACGCTAACCAAGGCTGGAACCCAAAAGAAGCTATTACAGCTATACGAAAAATGGAAGATTTAGGACTTAATATCGAATTAGTTGAGCAGCCGGTTAAAGCAGAGGATATACAAGGGCTTAAGAAGGTAACAGATTCAGTAGATACATTAATCATGGCTGATGAAGCTGTATTTACTCCGAAGCAAGCCTTTGAGGTATTAAAAACACGAAGCGCTGATTTAATTAATATTAAATTAATGAAATCAGGGGGAATCTATCGAGCACAGATTATTAACCATTTAGCTGAAGTTTCTGGAATGGAATGTATGGTCGGAAGTATGATTGAAACTAAATTGGGTATTACTGCGGCAGCGCATTTTGCAGCAAGTAAAAAGAATATAACTCGTTATGATTTTGACGCACCATTGATGCTGGCTGAAGACATAGTGGATGGCGGTGTTCAATATAACGGAAGAAACATAACTTTATCTGATCAATTTGGATTAGGAATAAATCATATTCTTTTACACAAAAAGGAGAATGTGGGATGACAAAATATGATGTGAAAATAGTGGATGTTCCCGTTGCAACCTTATGGACAAATGAATATTCAGCAAGAGAAATAGATAGTCTGGCAATTGATAACCCTTGTGATATAAAAACATGGTTAGATAGTCTTGATTATGAAAAGAGACTGGGGCTTTATACAGGTAACTTAGTGCAATCACAAGTATTATACGGGCAAGAGGTATATATCTTGGAAGAAAAAGAGGAATGGGCATTTGTTGCATTGCCCAATCAAGCGTCACAAAAAAATGAACTTGGTTATCCAGGATGGATACCAAAAAAACAATTGATAAAAAAGGAAACGTATTCCTTAGAAAATGGGCCAATTGCAGTTGTTGAAGCATCGATAACAGCTCTCTGTGACGACCATAAAGATGTGATACTGCCATTATGTTTTCAAACACGGTTGCCAGTAAGACGGCAAGAGGGTGAATGGATAGTAGTGATGACACCTACCGGGGAAGGGTGGATAAAAGCAACGGATGTATCCATTTATTCCTCCTCACAAGACGTCCGTAAAGGCACAGGGAAGGATATAGTAAAGCAGGGAGAACGATTTTTGCATCTTGACTATTTATGGGGTGGCATGAGTTCCTACGGTTATGACTGTTCGGGTTTTAGTTACACCATGTGTTTAGCAAATGGTTACTTGATACCAAGAGATGCGAGTGAGCAGGCAGAGACGGGGAGAAATGTTCCTTTAGATGAAATAGAGCCAGGAGATTTATTATTTTTTGCTTATGAGGAAGGGAAAGGAAAGATTCACCATGTAGGTATCTATTATGGAGAAAATAAGTTGCTTCATTCCCCCAACACCGGAAAATCAATCGAAATTATTCCTTTAGAAAATACCATTTATGAAAAAGAATTATGTATAGCAAGAAGATATTGGGAATAAGGAGAGAGAAGGAATGACACAGCAGGTTCTATTAAAAGTGGATAATGTATCGAAGCATTTTGAATTAGAAAAGAATATGACATTACAAGCTGTATCAAATGTATCCTTTCATATCAAGAGAGGGGAAACGTTTGGCATTGTGGGTGAATCAGGCTGTGGTAAATCTACATTGGGTAGAACAATTATTGGATTATATAAAACATCAAATGGACAAATTTTATACAATGATACCAACCTAGAAAGTGTTTCTACAAAGGATACATTTGCATTTCGCAGAAAGATGCAAATGATCTTTCAAGACCCTTATGCCTCTTTAAACCCTCGTTCTACTGTACGTGAGATTTTGGCAGAGCCTTTGGAAGTCCATGGAGTGTATCAAACAAAGGAAGAAAAAAATGCCCGTATAGATGAACTGTTGGAAAGTGTAGGACTAAATAGAGAACATGCTAATCGATTTCCACATGAGTTTAGTGGGGGACAAAGGCAAAGAATTGGGATAGCAAGAGCGTTGGCGTTAGAGCCAGAATTTATTATTGCTGACGAACCAATTTCCGCATTAGATGTTTCTGTTCAAGCCCAAGTAGTAAATCTGCTAAAAAGATTACAACGAGAAAAACAATTAACCTATCTATTTATAGCCCATGACTTATCAATGGTAAAGCAAATTAGTGATCGAATTGGTGTAATGTATTTAGGGAATTTAGTGGAACTGACATATAGTAAAGAGTTATATTCCAATCCACTACACCCTTATACACAGGCACTCCTTTCTGCTATTCCGATTCCAGATCCAGATATAGAGGACAAAAGAGAACGGATTATATTAAAAGGGGAATTACCAAGTCCAGTGGATCCGCCAAGCGGCTGTGTTTTTCGAACGCGTTGCCCGCATGCAATGGATATTTGTACTAATGATAAGCCAGTTTGGCAAGAACGAGAAGATGGCCATTTTGTTGCATGTCATCTTTATTAGGGAATAACGATTAGGATGAATATGGAGATATTAAGCAAACGAATAAACGAAATTGTACAGGAGTATAAGGCTCATGGTCACTTTGGGATAGCTATTGAGTGGAAGGAAAAATGTTTTTACTTTAACGCGAAGGATGTCTTTCCAAGTGCTAGTCTAATTAAATTGCCAATTCTGTTAGAAGGCTTTATGCAGAGCTCAAGTGGAACCTTAGTGTTGGATGATTTAGAAAGGGTTAAAGATATCCAGAAAGTAGGAGGGGCGGGTATCGTCCAATATATGTCCCCACAAAGTCGTTTATCTGTTCATGATCTACTCACTTTAATGATTATTGTTTCAGATAATATGGCAGCCAATTATTTGATTGAACGACTTGGCATAGACAGCGTTAATAGAAGATGTCAGCAGCTTCGGATGTCCTCAACGATTCTCCAGCGCAAAATGATGGACCAAGAAGCAAGAGAAAGAAAACTGGAAAACTATACTTCGCCTTTAGATATTATTCGTTGTTTAAAGGCAATTCAGAACAATAAGAATCAGAGCTGTAAAAAAATCTTATCCCATCAGCAACTTCTTGATAAACTACCGTATTACTTTGAGGAGAATAGTTGTATAAGGATTGCGAATAAAACTGGAGAGTTAGATAAGGTAGAGCATGATTGTGCTATTATAGAGCACGAGGATGAAATGATCTATGTTGCTGTTTTAACAGACCAATTAACAACAAATTTTAAAGGGAAACAAGTTATCCAGTTAATTGGAGCAAGTATCCTTGAATGTTTATCATAAAAAAAGTCTGAACCTATTAGGCAGACTTTTTTTATAAATGAAATGTTTATGCGAAAAAATAAAATCTTGTTAAATATTTTAAACAGTCTTGAATGAAAGCCTAGTTCAAATTATAATAAATAATGAAAATCATTATCAATTATTAAAAAGCGTTCTTATTTAATTAATAAAGGGATAGGTACAATTGCTCTCTTGGAATAAAGAATGAAATAAATGAAAAAATAGGATTAGCAGAATAAAACAAAAAATGTTCCTCGGTTGTAAAAGGGTATATAGAAAAGTAAGGGAAGGAGAGGAGAAAGCGTGGACATACTATCTACAGATCAATTGAAAATTGGCTATGAAGATAAAATTATCGTTAATGACTTAAATTTACATGTACAAGAAGGGAAAATTACTACTATCATTGGACCAAATGGTTGTGGGAAATCGACGATATTAAAAACTCTTGCACGGATTCATAAGGCAAAGGCCGGGTATGTATATTTAGATGGAGAAATGATACACAAAATCCCCACGAAAAAAATTGCCCAAAGAATGGCTGTGCTTCCTCAATCTCCAGAAGCACCGAATGGATTAACAATATTCGATTTAGTTTCCTATGGTCGGTCTCCTCATCAAAAAGGCTTTGGTCGTTTAGGGGAGAAAGACAGAGAAGTAATAAATTGGGCATTGGATGTCACTGGTCTTACGGAGTTGAGAGATCAGGAAGTGGATACCTTATCAGGTGGACAGAGACAAAGAGCGTGGATCGCAATGGCGATTGCACAAGAAACAAATCTTCTGCTTTTAGATGAGCCGACTACTTATTTAGACATGGCCCATCAGCTGGAAGTACTGAAATTATTAAAAAAACTAAATGAAGAAGAAAATCGAACCATTGTGATGGTTATCCATGATTTAAATCATGCAGCAAGATTTTCTGATCATATGGTAGCGATGAGAAACGGACATTTAATGAAAGAAGGAACAGCGGAGGAAGTAATGACCGAAACGGTTTTGAAAGAAGTTTTTCAAATAGATGCCGTTGTAGTCAAAGACCCTAGAACAAATAAGCCAGCTTGTCTTTCTTACGATTTAATACATCAAAAGGAAAGAGTATTAGTAGCATCTGCTAAGTAATCAATGGAAGAGGATTGCTTAGCTTTTTTTGTTTGGCTGTTTATGTAATATATGGTTATTTTACGGTGAATATTGCTTGTTTCCGCCTTTTCTTAGCATGAAAGGTAGGCGTTTTTCATATAATGGATTGAGTAACGTTTCACATAAATTTGCTTATTATCGTCGTACCTATTTATAATTTTGGTATACTATTAGAATAGTGTAGTCAGAAATATGTATAGAAGGTTGAGATTAATGGATAAGAATATATTGATTAAAAAGTTTCTTGAAATTTTGCCCGAAGAATGTGTAAAGATGGATGAGGCGTTAAATAAATATACGTATACGAAAATTGGTGGAAAGGCTGATTTTTTACTTTTTCCGCTTACGTACGAACAATTACAGTCAGCTTATAAAATAGCACTTAGCGAAAATATACCAATCACTATTTTAGGAAATGGTTCCAATGTGTTAATTAGAGATGGTGGTATTCGTGGAGTTGTCTTTAATTTAACAAGGCTAGACAAAATTTCCCTTGAAGGTAATAAAGTGATTGCCCAGAGTGGTGCTGCCATTATTGAGACCTCTAGATTTGCCTTAGAACATTCTTTAACAGGATTGGAGTTTGCTTGTGGAATTCCAGGATCTGTAGGTGGTGCGTTATATATGAACGCTGGTGCTTATGGAGGAGAGGTTTCTGACGTATTGCAATCCGCCAAGATATTAACGCGAGCTGGAGAAATTATAATAGTAACAAAAGAGGAATTAGAGCTTGGCTACCGCACAAGTAGTATTGGGAAAAATGGCTGGGTAGCGTTAGAAGGAACTTTTTCTCTTGAAACAGGAGATTATGCAGAAATTAAAGCGAAAATGGATGAACTGACTTTCTTGCGCGAATCAAAACAGCCGTTAGAATATCCTTCATGTGGAAGTGTTTTTAAAAGACCACCAAACTACTTTGCAGGAAAACTTATTCAAGATAGTGGACTCCAAGGAACGAAAATTGGTGGTGCTCAAGTATCTACAAAACATGCAGGTTTTATTGTAAACGTGGAGGATGCCACAGCGAATGATTATTTATCCTTAATAAAGCATGTCCAAAAAACTGTGAAAGCAAACTTTAATGTAGACCTCGAGACAGAAGTAAGAATCATTGGTGAGGAATAAAGAGCAGGCTGTTAATGAAATAAGAACGAAAAGGGCATCTGAAAGAGAGTAATCTTTTTCAGATGCCCTTTTTTTTAAAAGAAGGCTATTTCCGTAAAGTTATTGCTCTGCCGCCTTCCTGGCTTTGCCTGTGGAGTCTGGCTATCTATGTGTATTCATGCTGCTCAGTATTTCTTCCCTATTGAGTAAAATTTTTTGAAAGTGGCTTAAAAGAAAAAAGATTTATATACTATTCTTCGCACAAATAACCGCATCATTAGATACAGGAAGTAACCAAATATCGCTCCGAAGACATTTAAAATAAAATCATCTATATCTGCCGCTCTATCCATGGTAAAGAAATATTGGATAAGTTCAATAGAAAGAGAACATAGAACAGCAAGCCCTATTGTGACACATGCTCTAAATCGTTTTTTATATAACATAGGCAGGATAAAACCAAAGGGAATAAACAGAATGATATTTCCTAAAGTATATAACATCCAAAAAAAAGGTGGCTTATATTTATATTGATACAAAATTTGGACATAGGGAGTTAAGTTCATTTTCCCCTCGGTTATATTTGGCGGTGAGAAGTGAAAAGGCTTTAATGTTATGTATATGAGTGTCAATAAATAAAAGAAAAAAAGATTGAGCATAAATTCTCTAGAAAATAGGATTGCTTTTCTTTGATTATTTTGATGAATACGAAAATAAATCCATAACGGAACGACAAGGATAAGAATAAAGGGGAAATTTAATAGTAACTGAACTCCGCTTATGGACCATAGTATGATAAACAGAAAGAGGACAATGATAAAAAAAATCCCGTTTTTTAATACTTGCACAGATAATCGAAGTCCTTTCTTTTTTGTTCTCCCAAAAGTATATGTAGGCTTGTTCAAAAGTAGACTATCCAATTGGAACAGGAGCGAATTACTTTACTCTTTGTACGGAAATACGCATACTAGGAGTGAATGCGAGTGTTTGTCTATACATTAATGAAGGAGATGAATTTTTTGAGTAGTAAAGTTCAAATCGGTCAAACGGCTATGCGTGTTACGAAGCTGGGATATGGAGCAAATTCTGTCGGTGGTCATAATTTATTTCCGAATTTAAATGATGAAACAGGAAGAAATGTGGTAAGGAATGCATTAGATGCGGGAATCGACTTTCTGGACACTGCCTATGTTTACGGGTTAGGGAGATCAGAGGAGTTAATTGGTGAGGTGCTAAAGGAAAGAGGCAACCGCCAAGATATCGTCATTGCAAGCAAAGCAGCTCATAAATTAGTGGATGGCAAAATGGAGCTTGATAACAGCAGAGAATTTTTACGTAAATCTGTAGAAGATAGCTTAAAGCGTCTGCAAACAGATTATATTGATTTGTTCTATGTTCATTTTCCAGATGGGGTTACTCCAATGGCTGAAGTGGCAGGAACACTAAGAGAGTTAAAGGATGAAGGAAAGATTCTTGCAGTTGGAGCTTCGAATTTAGATGCTGAGCAAATAAAAGAATTTAATCAAGATGGTTATTTAGAGGTATTTCAAGCAGAGTATTCTTTATTTAAAAGACAAGCAGAGGACATATACTTACCATACTGTGTAGAAAACAATATTAGCTTTGTTCCGTATTTTCCTTTAGCCTCCGGACTATTGACTGGAAAATACTCAAAAGATTCAGCCATTAGTGATGGCAGAAAAAATAATCCGCTTTTCCAAGGAGAAGCATTTATTCGCAATGTAGAAAAGGTGGACCAATTAAAGCAAATGGCTGAAGACAAAGGCTTTGACGCGACACATTTTGCTTTGGCTTGGTTGTTGGAACAACCTGCCATTGATGTCATTATTCCAGGAGCAAAATCAACAGACCAGCTTGAGAACAATTTACGAACATTAGACGTGACATTAACAGAAGAAGATGTGAAGAAAATAAGCAATATATTTGTGTAAGGTATCATTATTTTGAAAGACTGTTTTTTAAAAGACTGTTGTTTTTCCAATAGGAGAAAAGAATTAGTTGGAAAAATGGAGCAGCCGGAATACACGTAGACGCCACGGGATTAGCCAGACAGGTGAGACCTCGTAGGCTCTGATCCCCACGAAAAGCCAAGTGTATTCCGGCTCGGGTAATAGCAACAAATAATTTTACGAAAACAGCCTTTTAAAAACAAACGAAACCGATAGCAAAGCGATGGAGGGGTAGAAAACACTTCATCGCTTTTGTTTATATTAAGGGTATTTATAAAAAAGTCTATAATGATAGTGGATGGACATATATTATTTTTGTATAACTTCAATTCAGTCTAGAATACAAAAAGAAGAGGAAGGGTGCATTTGGGAAGATTCAAGTTATGTTAGATATCCTTACATTTTTTGTTATTAAAATCCTAATTTAACAATGTTTCTGCTTTTTGGTAAGAGAAATAGAAGAGATGAATTTCTCTGAATAACTAATAAGAAGAAATTATACCAATTTTACTATCATAGTGTTACAATAGGTAAAAGTTTAAATATACAGATTTTTCGATTTAGTCGGATAATTGGAGGGGTAGAAGTGACACAATTGAGAAGTAATATGATTAAGAAGGGATTCGATCGAGCGCCACATAGAAGCTTACTACGTGCTGCTGGTGTGAAAGAGGAGGATTTTGACAAACCGTTTATCGCTGTAGTTAATTCATATATTGATATTGTTCCAGGTCATGTACACTTACAGGAATTTGGAAAAATCGTAAAAGATGCGATACGAGAAGCAGGTGGCGTGCCATTTGAAATGAATACAATTGGCGTGGACGATGGTATTGCGATGGGACATATTGGAATGCGCTATTCTTTGCCAAGCCGTGAAATCATTGCCGATTCCATTGAAACGGTAGTGGCAGCACACTGGTTTGATGGGATGGTTTGTATTCCTAACTGTGACAAAATAACACCAGGAATGATGATGGCGTCCTTACGCTTAAATATTCCTACTATATTTGTAAGTGGTGGCCCGATGAAGGCTGGAGTTACTAGTGATGGTAGAAAGATATCTTTATCATCTGTGTTTGAAGGGGTAGGAGCCTATCAATCTGGTAAAATTGATGAAAGCGGTCTAAGAGAATTAGAACAATTTGGCTGTCCGACATGTGGTTCCTGTTCGGGAATGTTTACGGCGAATTCCATGAACTGTTTAGCTGAAGCACTTGGTCTTGCGTTGCCTGGAAATGGGACAATTCTTGCTGTTGCTCCAGAAAGAAGAGAGTTTGTAAAAAAATCTGCTAAACAGCTGATGCAATTAATAAAAGACGATATTAAACCAAGAGATATTGTCACAGAAAAAGCAATTGATAATGCATTTGCGTTGGATATGGCGTTAGGGGGATCAACAAATACGGTACTTCATACATTGGCATTAGCCCATGAAGCAGGTGTAGAATATCCACTTGAAAGGATAAATGAAGTAGCATCACGCGTGCCTCATTTATCTAAGTTAGCCCCTTCATCTGATGTACATATTGAAGATCTGCATGAAGCAGGCGGTGTTTCAGCGGCTCTATATGAATTATCTAAAAAAGAAGGAGCCCTTCATTTAGATACAATAACGGTTTCTGGGAAAACACTTGGAGAGAATATTGCTGGATGTAAAGTGAAAGATTACGGTGTTATTCGCCCGATTGATGATCCGCATACGCAAACAGGGGGATTAGCCGTATTGTTTGGTAATCTAGCCCCTCAAGGTGCGATTATTAAAACGGGTGGTGTCCAAGATGGAATTCAACGACATGAAGGACCAGCTATCGTATTTAATTCACAAGATGAAGTATTAGAGGGATTAGTAAAAGGGAAGGTAAAGGAAGGTCATGTTGTCATCATTCGCTATGAGGGACCAAAAGGGGGACCTGGTATGCCGGAAATGTTAGCACCTACTTCCCAAATTGTTGGAATGGGTCTCGGTCCAAAAGTAGCACTTGTAACAGATGGGCGTTTTTCGGGAGCTTCACGTGGTATTTCTATCGGTCATGCTTCACCAGAAGCAGCAGAGGGAGGACCATTGGCATTCGTAAAAGATGGCGATCATGTTATAATCGACATCGAAAATCGAACAATGGATGTTATTGTTGCAGAGGAAGAGTGGGAGCAAAGAAAAGCAGAATGGAAAGGTTTTGAATCGAAAGTGAAAAGCGGCTATTTAGCACGCTATTCCAAACTTGTTACATCTGCAAATACTGGTGCAGTATTAAAATACTAGGACGAAATAAATTAGCGAAAAACGAAAAGCAGGTTGGATACACGAAAAGTGTATTCAACCTGCCTTTAATATTTATTAATGCCCAGTTTTTTTATAGCTGGTCTATTCTTTTATTATTTCTTTTTTGTTATTAGGATCCATACTCTGAACCTGGAGAATATCTAAAAGAAAAACGAATACAGGTATCCCGATGATTAATCCCCATACTCCAAAGAAGTGCTCAGAGAAGATAAGGACAATAAAAGTGAAAAACACTGGTAAATTTGTTTTAGAGGACATTAATTTTGGATTTAGTATATAAGCCTCGATAGCATGGATTATACAAATGAATATTATTAAAATAATAATATAGGTATAGCCTCCAATGGTGTATCCAATCGTCAACAATGGTATTAGGGAGATAATAACTCCTGCCACTGGAATAAGACCAAGAACAAATACCATAAGAGACAAGCCTAGTAATTGAGGGAAATCAAGAATCCATAATCCGATTGTCGTTAAAATACAGTTCACTAAAGCAATAATAACTTGAGCTTCTAGCACTTTTCCAAACGTTAAAACAAATTTTTTGCCGAAAAATTCAATTTCATTATAAAAAGGTGCTATTTTACTTGTTCGAAAGTTTTCTCTATATTTGATCAGTCGAGGCTTCTCCAAAAGGAAGAAGAAGCTTAAGATAATAGCTAATATGAATTGTATACTTATCGAGCTAATGCTGGAAAAATATTTGACTACAATGCCTAGTCCTTGTTCCAAATAGCTGTTAATTTGTCTTTCTTGAATTATGGAAACAATATAATTTAAGACAGCATTATCATGTGGACGGGAGTAAAAATCCATTAATTGTCTAACTAGTGCCGTTATTTCTTCCACTAGCATTGGTAAATATTTAATAAAACTATAGGAAAGTAATCCGATCGTTATTAGATAGAGGATGCTAACTATAACGTTTCGTTTTACATGAATACGCTTAGAGATAATTTTTTCCATCCGGTCCATTAAAAATGAAAGGATAAAGGTAAAAAGCATTAAATTAATCATGCTTCTAAGGGCGTAGATACCCAGAATAATGAAAGCAAAGATGAAAAACCTTTTTACACTTTTACTTGTAAGAAAATTGATAATTGTTTCCACTCCATTTCCCCTTTTTTGATATATTTTCTCTTTTCTATCTTTCTTCCTATATTTTAACCTAAATTGAATTTTAATAATATAAAAAAGCCGACATTTTCGAAAATTTAGCAAGAAGAAAAAAAGAGGCATTCTAGATAGGAAGTTTTTTGCTTGAATCTTTCCTCCATTGACTTATATAATTAGGAAGTAAAACTAAAACGTTATGGTTAGGAGGAGAAGCGATGGGGCTGTGAAATTAAGAATTGGTGATTTGGCAAAAGTTACAGGTGTAACGAAAAGAACCATTGATTATTATACAAACCTTGGTCTTCTTCAAGCAGAACGTTCTCAAACAAATTATCGTTACTATAGCGAAGAGCAGATTGAACAAATTAAAACGATAGAGGAATTTAAAAAGAGAAAACTATCGCTCGAGGAAATTAAGGAACAATTAAATAAGCATAAAATGAACTCCTTTGATATCGAAGAATTAAAAACAAATATGAAGGATCTTAATGAAAAAATCCATCAGATGCTTACAACAGTTGATATTCAGGACCATCATAAAAAAAAGGAAGTAAGAAATACTATATCTCATGAAAGTATTTCTTTAATACAAGCGCTGTTGCTTTTGCTAAATTAACTGTAATTTATCCCACTCTTAACGGACAGTAAGACTCAACCATAAGCTTATGAGAATACGGTGGGAGATCAACTGTCCGGAAAGGTCCGATTGGTTTAACTGACCATCAGTGGGGGAGGAAGGAAAACCCCTACTGATGGAAGTTTCACTTTTTAGGATGCATTTATTTATATGATTGAAGTAGTAATTTTACAAGCAACAGCGTCTCTTTCTTTGTATAGGAAAAATGCCGCGTGTGGCTTTTATTAATCAGGAGGTGTAAGCCCCTTTACGGGCTACTTATTGGAGATTTTTAATTTGATTTTATTTGTGATATTAATTGCATTAACTGCTTTTTTCGTTGCAACAGAGTTTGCAATCGTAAAAGTCAGGAGTTCAAGAATTGATCAGTTAGTTGCTGAAGGAAAAAAAGGTGCGTTAGCAGCAAAAAAAGTAACGACCCATTTAGATGAATATTTATCCGCCTGTCAATTAGGGATAACAGTTACAGCGTTAGGTCTAGGTTGGATTGGGGAATCTACTTTCGCAGAAATTTTAGAACCGTTGTTTGTTCGTTTATCTATTGGGAATGCGCTCTCGCACTTGATTGCCTTTATTATTTCTTTTTTACTTGTAACTTTTTTGCATGTCGTTGTCGGAGAGCTTGCTCCAAAAACGGTTGCTATTCAAAAAGCAGAATTAATAGCATTGACCTTTGCAACGCCAATTATTTGGTTCTACCGATTATTATATCCTTTTATTTGGTTGTTGAATGGATCGGCACGACTTTTGACAAGTATCTTTGGATTAAAGCCAGCGTCAGAACATGAACTTGCTCACTCGGAAGAAGAGTTAAGAATTTTAATGTCAGAAAGCTATAAAAGCGGTGAAATCAATAAAAATGAATTAGCATATGTAAATAATATTTTTGAATTCGATGAACGAATTGCAAAAGAAATCATGGTACCAAGAACAGAAATGGTTACTATCAGTGTGGACAATACGTTTGATGAAATAATGGCTATTCTAGAAGAAGAGAATTATACTCGCTATCCATTAGTGAATGGGGATAAGGACAATGTAATCGGGTTAATTAACATTCGCGAATTTCTAACAGCGACTATTCAAAACAAACAAGAGATTCAACTAGAGGAATACATGAAACCGATTATCCGTGTGATTGAAACAGTTCCTATCCGTGAATTACTAATAAAAATGCAAAAGGAACGCACGCATATGGCGATTTTGCTTGATGAATACGGTGGTACTTCAGGGATTGTTACAGCAGAAGATATATTAGAGGAAATTGTCGGCGACATCAGGGATGAATTTGATGAGGATGAAATTTCTGACATTCGTAAAATTAAAGATAATCATTATATCCTTAATGGGAAAGTATTGATTAGTGAAGTTAATGACCTTTTAGGGACACATTTATCTGAAGATGAAGTGGATACAATTGGCGGATGGTTCCTGACTAATAATTTCGAAGCAGTTGAAGGAGATATATTAGAAGAAGAAGGATATATCTTTAAAATTAAAAATATTGAAGAACATCATATACACTTTATTGAAGTTATGAAGGATGTAAGTGTAGTAGAAGTGCAATAAAAAGAAGGGGGAAACCCCTTCTTTTTTGTTTGGAATTGTGTATAGATAGGTGTTTTAGTGGCATTTTAAAAAAGGGTTCGAAGTCGAATACTGATTTTATTGAATTTTATCAATTAAATTAATTTAATTGTGTCAGCAGTGTGTCTGTCAAAAGTGTGTTTACTTTAAATTGTTATAATTCTGTAAACGCTTTATTATGAAAGTATGAAATATAAGGAGGTAAAAAAAGATGTCAAACGAAAATAAAAATGGTTTTCGTGTAAAAATACAGCGTTTTGGTAGTCATTTGAGCGGCATGATTATGCCGAATATTGGAGCATTTATAGCTTGGGGGTTAATTACAGCCTTATTTATTGAAACAGGTTGGACTCCTAATGCGAAGTTAGCGGAACTAGTTGGTCCGATGATCACTTATTTATTACCATTATTAATTGGTTATACAGGCGGTAAAATGGTATATGCTGAACGTGGTGGTGTAGTCGGTGCGATTGCTACAATGGGTGTAGTCGTTGGAGCAGATATCCCAATGTTCCTTGGAGCAATGGTAATGGGTCCACTTGGTGGTTTCTTAATCAAAAAAGTGGATGACTTATTTAGAGGGAAAATTAAAGCTGGATTTGAAATGCTAGTAAACAACTTCTCAGCAGGTATTCTTGGAGCAATTATTGCAATTATTGGTTTTCTATATGTAGGTCCAATTGTTGAAGGTTTAAGTAGCATTTTATCAAGTGGAGTACAATGGATTGTAGATGCAAAATTATTGCCTCTTGCAAGTATTTTCATTGAGCCGGCAAAAGTATTATTCTTAAACAATGCGATTAACCAAGGTGTTCTAGGTCCAATTGGAGTAGAGCAAGCGAAAGAAGTTGGTAAATCGATTTTATTCTTATTAGAAACAAACCCAGGACCTGGTCTAGGGGTATTATTAGCTTATTGCTTATTTGGTAAAGGTACGTCAAAACAAACAGCACCTGGTGCAGTAATTATTCATTTCTTAGGTGGGATTCATGAAATTTACTTCCCATACATCTTAATGAAGCCAATGTTATTATTAGCTGTTATCGGTGGTGGTATGGGTGGAGTATTCACCTTTACATTATTCAATTCAGGTTTAGTTGCTACACCGTCTCCTGGTAGTATCATTGCATTAATGGCAATGGCGCCAAAAGGACAACATTTAGGTGTAATTGCTGGTGTTATCGTTGCGACTATTATTTCTTTCGTAATTGCAGCTATCATCTTGAAAACAAGTAAAGAAAAAGAAGAAGATATCAATGCAGCAACAGAAAAAATGGAAGCTTTAAAAGGGAAAAAGAGTTCAGTAGCAAGTGCAATTACGGCAACTACTGCAACTCCTGAAGCAACAGAATTTGATTATAAAAATGTGAAGAAAATAATCTTCGCTTGTGATGCAGGTATGGGTTCAAGTGCGATGGGTGCATCTATTATGCGTAATAAAGTGAAAAAAGCAGGAATTGAAGGAGTAGATGTAACAAATACATCTATTGCAAATCTTCCAAGTGATGCAGATCTTGTTATTACACATAAAGATTTAACAGCAAGAGCAGTAGAAAAATTACCAGCTGCACAGCATGTTTCTGTTGAGAACTTTATGAACAGTCCTAAATATGATGAAATTGTTGAGAAATTGAAATAAGCTTATGCTTATTAACAAGCTGTCGGCCAACTCTGGCCGGCGGTTTTTTCTGTTGATACTTGCACATATAGCTGTAAAGAACAAAGTCATTTAAAAGATTTCTATTTTATCTATTCAAGTATAAATGAAAGTATTTATAGAGGAAGATAGGGAATCCTAAATTAAAATTGACAACAATAAAATTGAAAAAAATATGTTTAAAACTGTTTGAATAAGTGTATATAGTAGTTCTATAATTAAATTATGTCAGGGAATTAAGGAGATAAGCTATGATTATTTCCGCTCGTGAAAGAATTATTTTACAAATATTATTAGAAAATATAGAAGAAGAAATGACGATAAAGGGGATTGCTGAGCATGTAAATGTCAGCGAAAGAACCATTCATCGGGATCTGAAAAATATAGAAGATATTTTAGAAGGCTTCCATCTTAAATTAAATAAAAAAGCGGGAGTTGGGGTGAAAATCATTGGTAACCCTAATGATATTTACCAATTAAGGGTATCTATATTAAAGCAGGATTATGTAGAGTACACTCCAGATGAACGAATCCTTGTTGCTTTGTGTACCTTACTGGATCATCAAGAACCGATTAAGCTGTTTTCGTTAGCAAAGGAGCTTGGGGTAACTACTGCTACCGTAAGCAATGATTTAGATAAGCTAGAACCGACTATTGAAAAATTTAATCTGCGATTACTGCGAAAAAGGGGTTACGGGATTGAACTAGTTGGAACAGAAGAAGATAAAAGGAAAGCAATTCGCAGTCTTATTTCTGATCGATTCGATGTACCAGAGTTTCTTAAAATGGTAAAGGAAAATATTCAGAAGAAGTCTAGCAATAAAATTGACTCCATATCTGAACGGCTTTTAGGGCTTGTTCAAAAGGAGAAATTGCTTCGGATTGAAAATATTATTGAAGATATTAATGAGCAATTGCCTTATCCATTGGCAGACAGTTCCTATGTTGGGTTAGTTGTTCATATCGCCCTTGCAATGGAAAGAATACAGCGGGGAGAAAATATCTCCTTTAAGGAAGACTATTTAAATGAACTTTCCAAAACAAAAGAATTTGAGTTTGCAACACAAATTGTTGAGAGATTGGAACGAACGTTTGATATAGTGATTCCAGAAGAGGAAATTGGCTATATTACGATGCACTTAAGAGGTGCCAAAGTTCGTTATGATAATAAGGTTGGCATTAAAGATGAAAATGTAGAAGTGGCTATGCTAGTAAGAACTTTAATTACGAATGTAGAGAAATTGCTGCATACGACATTATTAGATGATTCTTTGTTCCAAGGGTTGTTAGCCCATCTTCAGCCAACATTATATCGGTTGGATCAAAAAATGAGGATTTCCAATCCTTTATTAGAAAACATAAAAGAGGATTATGCTGAATTGTTTGCAGTAGTACAAAAAGCAGTCGAGCTAACGCTTGTCAACAGATATGTTCCAGAAGAAGAAATTGGCTACTTGGTCTTGCACTTTGGGTCTGCACTGAATGATAAAAAAATAACAAATGATTTAAAGTTATTGATTATCTGTTCAAGCGGAATTGGAACATCGAAAATGCTTGCGGCAAAAATAATCAATCAAATTCCAAGCCTATCAGAAGTTAAAACAGCTTCTGTATTTGAGTTAAAGAATATTTCGATTGATGAATATGATGCAATTCTTTCGACAATCCCACTGGAGGATATCTCTAGAGATTATTTAGTAGTTAATCCTATACTGAGCGATAAAGATTTAGAAGAAGTGAAAAGCTATTTGCAGAAGAATAGTGGTCATCTTTTAAAAGAAGCGAAGGTTATAGAAACTCCTAAACAAAAATATATGGATTTTCAGTCATTTCTTCTGTTTACAGAGAAATCGCAGATTCTATCTTCTGTTTTAAAAGAAATGCATATATGGGATGAGGGAGTAAGTTTAGGTGAAAGCTTAAAAAGAGGATTAGAGGTATTGAAGCAGCAAGGCTCCATTTTAAGTAATAAAGAGGTATATGATGCTCTAGAAGCAAGGGCTGAAATAGGTGGTCTTGCTATTCCTGAAACCAATTTAGCACTCTATCATACAAGTAGTAATCAAATTGAAAGACCATCTTTCGATATCATTGACTTGCCCGAGATGGTGAGTTTGAGGGCAATGAATGGTGCTAATGAAATGGTGAAACGAGTCCTACTTTTGCTCGCACCATTAAATGCAAGTCCAAGTGTAATGGAAGTATTAAGTTTTTTAAGTGCATCTATTATTGAATCGGAGAGGAGTATCGATCTATTCAATAATGGCAATAAAGAAGAACTATTGAATTTTATTAGCAGCCAGTTTTTAAGACATCATTTGTAAAATTAATAGGAGGAATAAAAATGAGCATTTTAAAAAAGGAAAATATTATTTTAAACAGCAGTGTAGCAGGTAAAGAGGAAGCGATCAAAAAAGCAGGTCAAATTCTAGTAGACCAAGGCTATGTATCTGAGGACTATATCCCAGCAATGTTACAAAGAGAAGAAATTTCATCTACTTATATGGGTAATTTCTTAGCAATTCCACATGGTACAGATGAGGCAAAAACGGCTGTATTAAACTCTGGACTATCTGTTATTCAAGCGCCAAATGGAGTAGATTTTGGCGATGGCAATATTGTAAAACTTATTATTGGTATTGCTGGGAAAGATGGCGAACACTTGGAGTTATTATCACAAATCGCTATTGTATGTTCTGAAATTGAAAATGTAGAAAAATTAGTAGCGGCAAAATCAGAAGAGGAAATAATCCAAATTTTAAGCGAGGTAGAATAATACTATGAATGCTATTCATTTTGGAGCTGGAAATATTGGTCGAGGATTTATTGGTTTATTATTGCATCAGTCAGATTATGCTATAACGTTTGTAGATGTTAACGAGCAAGTAATCGATGAAATTAATCGTGTTGGTCAATACAATGTTTTGCTTGCTAATGAAACAAAAGAGCAGTTCACAGTAAAAAATGTAAAAGGGATTAATAGTAAAATAAATCCTGAACAAGTAGTAGAACAGTTTATCCAGGCAGATATTGTTACTACAGCTATCGGTCCAAACATTTTAAAATTTATTGCACCACTGATTGCAGACGGAATTAAAGCACGTATGAAAAATAATCAAACACCTGTAAATGTGATTGCTTGTGAAAACATGATAGGTGGAAGTAGTGCCCTTAAGCAGTTTGTATTAGAGCATTTAAATGAAGAAGAAGCAGCATGGTTAGAAGAATATGTAGGTTTCCCTGATTCTGCTGTTGACAGAATTGTGCCAAACCAGAAAAATGACAATTTATTAGATGTTCTAGTTGAACCTTTCCATGAGTGGGTTATAGATGAAACTGCAATCAAAGGAAAGAAACCAGAAATTGCCGAAGCTCATTTTGTAGGTAATTTACAGGCTTATATTGAAAGAAAGCTTTTTACTGTAAATACTGGCCATGCTGCAACAGCATACTTAGGCAATATCAAGAACTATGAGACCATTTCAGAAACAATCCATCATGAAGATGTGAAAGAAAAAGTACTTCATGTTTTACAAGAAACAGGAAAAGTACTTGTAGCTAGATATAATTTTAATGAAGCAGATCACCAAAAATATATTGATAAAATTTTAGGACGTTTTGCAAATGCTTATATTGTGGACGACGTAAAACGAGTAGGTAGATCACCGTTACGAAAATTAAGTGGTAACGATCGCTTAGTTGCGCCAGCTCTAGCCTATTTTAAGGAGTTTCATGAAATTCCCGCTCATTTAGTAGAAGTAATGGCATCCGCTCTTCATTTTTATACACCAGAAGACCAAGAGTCTGTTGAGTTGAAGAAACTAGTGGATGAAAAGGGAGTTCAATCAGCTTTAGTTCAAGTATCAGGCTTAAACGAAGATCATGAACTAGTAAAAGAAGTTATACGTGTTTATAACAATATTCATGCATAAAGAAAAATCCAATGTGGCCGTGTTTTCAAGGCTACATTGGATTTTTTGATAGTTAACAAAGGGCAGATATGTTTCTTAAGTCTATTCCTATCTAGACCGAGCGCCTTTTGCCTAGCAAACTTTAGATAACTGTTAGCGTGCAGTGGTTGTAGAATTTACCTTTGATTGTTTGCGTTTTTCCCATAGTTTTTTAGCGAAGGGATAAATGATAGGTCCCCACGTAATCATTCGTCTGAACATTTTTTTCATTATCTCTCACATCCTTTTATTCTTTACAAGGTCTTTTCCCGAAAGAACGATTGTATAAACAATAATCCCTATTCTAGTTAAATTTGGTAATATTAGAGCGAAGTACCTTCTTGTAATTTAGAAAAAAAGAGAATATAGTTTTCATAGATACTTGCAACATATAAGTGATAATAAACGTCTAATGTTTGGATAGAACGAAAGAAGAAATTATTCCATGAGTAAAAGTAAAGGATAGGTAATAGATGGATAGATTAAAACCATATTGGGAAGGATTTCGACGTTTCTGGAAAAAGAGACATCTTACCCAAATTATACTTTTGGCTTTATTATTAGTTGTTTTAATAGCGATATTATATTTTACGTACTTAGCCACACAAGCAAATGTCAGTACGCTAAAGGCTGGATTAAGCCAAGCGACGATTATTTATGACAAAGATGGGGATGAAGCAACCCAAATTAGAACGGAAAGAACAGAAGGCATCGAATTGAAGGATGTACCTAAATACGTTCCAGCTGCAGTTGTTTCAATTGAAGATGAACGTTTCTATCATCATAATGGATTTGATATAAAAGGGATTAGCCGCGCCTTCTTTAAAAATATCTTTGCAGGAAGAATTACCGGTGGAGGAAGTACGATTACCCAACAGTTAACAAAAAACGCTTTGTTAACGTCCGAACAGACTTATAAGCGAAAAGCAGAAGAATTATTTCTTGCAGTAGAAATAGAAAAGCATTATGAAAAAGAAGAAATTTTGCAAATGTATTTAAATCATGTTTATTTTGGTAGTGGAGCATGGGGGATTAGCCAGGCGTCACTGAAATATTTCAATAAAGATATTAAGGATGTATCTATAAGTGAAGCAGCATTACTTGCGGGAATATTGCAAGCGCCATCTGCATTAGATCCATATAACAATTATGATGGTGCTGTTAATCGTCGTAATCTTGTTTTAAAGAAAATGGTAGATTTAAAACAAATAACAGAAGACGAGTATCAACAGGCGGTAAATGAAAAAATTGTCTTGGAAAATGGCGGAGGCTCTTTTATTGAAAGAGAATATCCATACTATGTGGACGCAGTTATCGATGAAGCGATTAAAAAATACGGTCTTACCCAAGAGGAGCTTTTAAAAAGAGGGTATAAAATTTATACGGAGATGGACCAAAATCTCCAGTCTACATTAGAAAAAACCTTTGCTAAGGATTCCTTATTTCCGAGAAGTACTGATGGAACATCAGCGCAAGGCGGAGCAGTATTACTCGACCCAGAAACAGGAGGAGTAAGAGGGTTAGTTGGAGGTAGAGGGGAACAAGTTTTCAGAGGTTTTAACCGAGCTACTCAAATTAGAGTACAGCCAGGATCTACGATGAAGCCACTTGCTGTTTATACACCCGCTTTAGAAAAGGGCTATAAGATTGATTCGATGTTAGAAGATAAGCCATTTAAGAAGGGGGATTACGAACCACAGAACTTCACGAAGACATATAAAGGGGAGGTTCCGATGTATGAAGCCTTAGAAGACTCCTTAAATGTTCCAGCAGTCTGGCTATTAGACAAAATTGGATTGGAGAATGGTCTTAAATCACTTGATCGGTTCGGTATTCCTTATGAAAAAGAGGATGAATATTTAGGAATAGCTTTAGGTGGGATGACCAGAGGGGTTTCTCCATTGCAAATGGCGAGTGCCTATTCTGCCTTTCCTAATGAGGGAATACGAATGGAAAGTCATTTGATTACCAAAATAGTTGGACCGACAGGCAATGTTATTGCCGATTATGAACCAACGTCAACAAGAGTTACTTCCAAATCTGTTACCAATGACATGACATCGATGTTGCTAGATGTTATTAAATCAGGAACAGGTCAAGGGGCAAAAGTGACTGGATTCCAAATTGCTGGAAAAACTGGATCTACTCAATTGGATAATCGTAATATTTCTGGTACGAAGGATCAGTGGTTTGTCGGATATACTCCTAATTTAGTTGGAGCAATGTGGTTAGGCTATGATAAAACAGATGATACACATTATCTACCAAGCAAAAGTTCGGGAGATGTAGTACCTATTTTTAAAACCATTATGGACCAAGCTGTACAATATGTGGAGCCAGAGAATTTCAATGTTTTATCTGTAAGTGATAGACTTGCAAATAAAGATAGTGGAAATGTGAATAAAAAAGTGGAAGAAACGAAAAAAGTCATTAAAGAAAAAGCTGAAGAATTAGAAAGCACTATTAAAGAGAATTCGTCAAAATGGAGCCAGGTCGTAGATGAAATAAAAAAAGATGCGAAAAAGGTAAATGAAAAGGTAAAAGGGAAGTTACAAGAAATACTGGGAAATTAGTATTTTAAACGGGGTAGAAAAATATACTGGAACTAGTAGTTAATGCGACTATAGACAGTATATTTTTCTATCTATTTTTATTCTTCCATTACTGGAATAGTAGATTGTAAAGAAAGCCTATGTTTGAAGTATAATATATAGAATAATCAAGATAAATAAGTTTAATTAAATCAAGTATGTGATAAATATAACAGAATAAATTAAAAGGAGGAGACGAAATTTTAAGGAGTAAAAGTTAAGCAAAATAATGGAAAAGTCAACCAGTTTCAATTATAATTAATGTAAGCGTTTTATAGTATTTATAAAGCAAATAATAAGTTTGGAAAAAATGTTTGTGACAGAATTGTGGACATAGATTTTAACAATGGCATCTGCTATAATAAAAAGGTTGATAAAATCTTGAATTCGCGGAAAACATAAGAATAGAAAATGTGAAAATTGGTAAATTTATACTTACGTTTTTTGTCACAAATAATAGGTTCGAGATGTGATATCATCATACAGGTAGTAATAATCGTTATTTTACCTCATGTAATATGAATGTTCTATGTCTAAATATCGAACATTCTGTGAATATTTTAACATTTGAACTTAAACGGAAGGAGCTGTACAAATGAAAAAGGGAGTTTTAGTTTCGCTTTTAGCAATTGTACCATTATTCATTTTAAGTGGCTGTGAATCGATGGTTGTATTCGATCCGCAAGGTCCTGTCGCTAGAAGTATTACGGACTTAATTAACTGGTCTATTGTATTAATGGCTTTTGTTTGTCTAGTAGTTTTTGTACTATTTGGCTACATAGTTTGGAAATATCGTGCAACGAAAGAGAATGCTGATTATGAACCAGATGAACATGGAAGCACAAAGCTTGAGATTGTTTGGACTGTAATCCCATTCTTAATTATTATTGCATTAACAATTCCAACTGTAAAAACAATTTATGCATTAGAGGATATACCAGAAGATTATAAAGATCATGAACCTATTGTGATTAATGTAACTTCTGCAGACTGGAAGTGGATTTTTAGCTATCCAGAAGAAGGAATCGAAACAGTCAATTACGTAAATATTCCTGCGGGTGTACCAGTTGAGTTTAAATTGACTTCTGCTGGAACGATGCAATCATTTTGGATTCCTGCATTAGCTGGTCAAAAGTATACAATGTATGGAGCTGAAACTGATTTATATGTTGTGGCTGATAAACCAGGTAACTACGAGGGACAAAATACAAGCTTTAACGGTAAAGGATATGCGGAGATGAAGTTTGATGTCGAAGCAAAAACTTTAGAAGACTATGATGAGTGGGTAGATGAAGTAAAAGAAGATGCCCCTAAATTAACAGAAGAGAAATATAAAGAAATTATCAAGCCTACACATTTAGGCCGTATGACTTTCTCTAATACACATTTAGAATGGATCGATCACGGTAAAGGTGGAGACTCAAACTATTATTTAAATCCTGAGTTATATCGAGTTCATGGATATCCAGGTAGAACTTTTGATAAGAACCAAGAGTCAGACGGGGGTGAAAAGGATGCACATTAAGTGGGATGATATCGTTATTACTGGTGACCCCCTTATATTATCTGCTCAAATAGGTATTACGCTAACAATGCTTGCTATTGTAGTTGGTGTTACTTATTTTAAGAAGTGGCAATATTTGTGGGATGAATGGATAACAACGGTTGATCACAAAAAAATCGGTATTATGTATATTATCGTAGCCGTATTAATGTTCTTCCGTGGTGGAGTAGACGGTTTGATGATGAAATATCAAACAGCAGCTCCTGAAATGGATTTCTTAGATGCACAGCATTATAATGAAGTATTCACAACGCACGGTGTTATCATGATTCTTTTCATGGCGATGCCAGCGTTAATTGGATTAATGAACGTAGTAATTCCTTTGCAAATTGGTGCACGTGATGTTGCGTTCCCACAATTGAATGCATTAAGCTTCTGGCTAACATTCAGTGGGGCGATGTTATTCAATATTTCTTTCGTAATTGGTGGATCTCCTGATGCAGGATGGACATCCTATTTCCCTCTTGCTGGGAAAGAATTTACACCAGGGGTTGGGAACAACTTCTATGCAATTGCTCTGCAAATCGCCGGTATTGGTACACTTATGACAGGTATTAACTTTATTGTTACTATCCTGAAAATGCGTACTAAAGGGATGACATTAATGAAAATGCCAATGTTTACTTGGACTTCATTAATTACAAACATTATTATTGTGTTTGCATTCCCTATTTTAACTGTTGCATTAGCATTAATGACATTTGACCGTTTATTCGGAACACATTTCTTCACGATTTCAGGTGGAGGAAATGCGATGTTATGGAATAATCTATTCTGGTTATGGGGTCATCCAGAGGTATATATCGTAATCTTGCCTGCTTTTGGGATGTTCTCCGAAATTATTGCGACATTCTCAAGAAAGCGCCTATTTGGTTATAATTCAATGATTATATCTATTGTAGGGATTGCTATCTTAAGTATGGTTGTTTGGGTTCACCATTTCTATACAATGGGATCTGGACCAGTTGTAAACTCTGTATTCTCGATTACAACGATGTTAATCGCAATTCCGACTGGGGTTAAGATTTTTAACTGGTTATTTACAATGAGAAAAGGTCGAATTCAATTTACGACAGCTATGTTATGGTCACTTGCATTTATTCCAACCTTTACTATTGGTGGGGTAACTGGAGTTATGCTTGCAATGGCTGCAGCAGACTATCAATATCATAATACATTATTCTTAGTAGCTCACTTCCACTATGTATTAATACCAGGTGTTGTATACGCAGTATTTGCTGGTTTCTATTACTGGTGGCCAAAAATGTTCGGTTATGCTCTAAACGAACGTTTAGGAAAATGGCATTTCTGGTTGTTTAATATTGGTTTTAACGTAACATTTATGCCAATGTTCTTCTTAGGTTTAAAAGGGGCAGTAAGACGTTCTTATACGTTCTCTGCAGAATCTGGATTCGCACCATTGTTTATGCTATCTGCAATTGGTTCTCTAATTCTTGCTGCAGGTTTCGCTGTACTCGTTTATAACATTTACTATAGTACTCGTTATGCAGATAGAAAGATTTCTACAGATCCATGGGATGCAAGAACATTAGAATGGCATACAGCTTCTCCGGTTCAGCCATATAACTTTGCTATCACACCAGAAGTAAAAGCATTAGATGCATTCTGGTATATGAAGAAAAATAACGAAGGTCTAGTATTAAAAGAAGAAGAATTAGAAGAAATACACATGCCAAGCAATTCTTGGCTGCCAATCTACATGTGTGTGGTATTTGGTGTAGTTGGTTTCTTCCTAGTATTCGAATGGTTTATTCCAGCTGCGATCTGCAGTTTAGGTATTTTTGTAGGCTTAATAATTCGTTCTTTTGATTATGACGAAGGTTACCATATTAAACTGGATGTTATTAAGAAAACGGAACGCGCATGGAGAGGTGAGAAATAATGGCAAAAGTCGATAAGTCTTTACCACTAGAATATCAGACAGAGCAAAGCCGCTTAAACATTCTAGGCTTCTGGATCTTCCTTGGTGCGGAGGTTGTATTATTCGCTACCTTGTTTGCAGCCTATGGATCTTTAAAGGATAACTTTGCAGGCGGTCCTACTCCAGCAGAATTATTTAAATTAAAAGATGTAATGATTGAAACACTTCTACTATTAACAAGTAGTTTCACATGCGGTATCGCTATCTGGTATATGCGTCGCCAAAATTTAAAAGGATTATTAACTTGGTTAATTATCACTTTAGCATTAGGTGCAGGATTCGTCTTTGTGGAAATAAATGAATTTATTCATTATGTTCATGAAGGAGCAACAATGCAGACTAGTGCATTCCTATCCTCATTCTTTGTATTGCTAGGAACACACGGATTGCACGTATCTTTAGGTATTGGTTGGGCTATATTAATCATTATTCAATTGATTAAACACGGCCTAACGCCAACAACTGCTCGTAAGACATTTATTATAAGTTTATATTGGCACTTCTTAGACGTTGTGTGGATTTTCATCTTCACATTCGTTTATCTAGCAAGGATGGTGTTTTAGATGGCGAAAAATCATGAGAATGAAAAGTTTCCAATCAGTCATATTGCTGGTTTCATCGTATCTTTACTACTTACCTTTGCGGCAGTAGCGGCTAAGAAATATACGGATCTACCAATGATTACTGTTATGTGGATTATCGGTGCATTGGCAGTTATCCAAGCAATTCTTCAACTGTTTATGTTTATGCATCTTACAGAAGGAGAAGGAAAAGTACAAACAATTAACATTATTTATGCATTCTTCTGCGCGATTGTCGTAGCGGGAGGAACAATTTGGGTAATGACATCAGGACACGTTCATTACTAATGAAATATGTATAAAGTAGAGAAAACCTCCATTTGGGGGTTTTTCTTTTGTGTAAAGCATGACTAAATAACTAGGTAATAGGAATTGTTGTTTCTTGAAATTTTAAGATAACTCATCCCCGTCTCCGAAAAGGCATATCCCTCCATTTATAGGAACTCTAAATACTTCTAAAAGTGAGCAATCAAAATACTACGCTTATTCTATGAAAAGCGAACTTTCATATTGTAAATGAATGATTATTAGTAGTAATTAATAAATCATTTTCAAAAGATAAAAATAATAGCAGATAGTTGCTTTTTTAATGACTTCCATCCAAAATAAAGAGGACAGAGAATATTTCATTGAATGAGGAGGACCTATATGACGATAAGATTTGGAATCATCGGTACTAATTGGATTACAGAATCTTTTATTGAAGGCGCTAGCGAGATAGAAGATTTTCAATTAACTGCTGTATACTCAAGAACAGAGGAAAAAGCGAAAGCGTTTGCGGAAAAGCACAATGCAGAATATACATATACTAGTTTAGAGGAAATGGCAAAGAGTGACAAAATCGATGCAGTATATATTGCTAGTCCTAATGCTTATCACGCACAACAGGCAATCATTTTTTTGAAAAATAAAAAGCACGTCCTAACAGAGAAAGCAATTGCTTCCAATGCGGTTGAAGTGAAACAAATGATTGCTGCTGCGAAGGAAAATAATGTCCTATTAATGGAGGCACTTAAAACTACCTTTCTTCCTAACTTTAAGGTTGTACAAGAGAATTTACATAAAGTCGGAAAAATCCGTCGTGCTTTTGTAAGCTATTGTCAGTATTCTTCGCGGTATGATGCTTATAAGGAAGGTACTATATTAAATGCATTTAAGCCAGAATTGTCAAATGGAGCACTAATGGATATTGGTGTTTATTGTCTTTATCCAATGGTACTTCTTTTTGGAAAACCAGAGAAAGTAAAAGCGAATAGTTTCTTATTGGAATCTGGAGTTGACGGAGAAGGAAGCATTATCCTAAGTTATCCGGAGATGGATGTGATACTAATGTATTCCAAAATAACCAATTCCTATATTCCGTCTGAAATCCAAGGAGAAGAAGGAAATTTATTGATCAATCAAATGAACACTCCTACAAAAGTAGAATTTATTCCTCGGAAAGGGGAAGTGGAGAATCTAACCCTTCCTCAAAAGGAAACTTCTATGTTTTATGAGGCGCAAGAATTTATTGAATTGATTAAGGCAGGAAAAGTAGAATCTTCCGTAAACTCCTATAACGTTTCTTTAACTGTAATGGAAATTATGGATGAGGTAAGAAGACAAACGGGAGTTGTATTCCCTGCTGATACAAATAAGTAAGTGAGTTTATAAAACATTATAAGGGGAGAGAAACCATGTCACTATACGGTGCTATTGAAGCTGGCGGAACAAAATTTGTCTGTGCAGTGGGAGATGCAAAAGGAAACATTCAAGAAAGAATTTCTATTCCAACGACAACACCGGAGGAAACAATGCCAGAGGTTATTGCTTTTTTTAAGAAGTTTCCAATCGAAGCAATTGGAATCGGATCATTTGGTCCGATCGATGTGGATAAAAATAGTCCTACTTATGGAAATGTAACAACCACTCCAAAATTAGCTTGGAAGGACTATCCATTATTAAAAGCAATTGAAGATGAATTTTCTGTTCCAACTGGTTTTAACACAGATGTAAATGTAGCTGCTCTAGGAGAGGCAAAGCTTGGTGCTGCTAAAGGTGTAGATAATTGCTTATATATTACGGTTGGTACAGGCATTGGTGCGGGCGCTTATATTAATGGCGAACTGTTGCAAGGGTTAACCCATCCAGAAATGGGCCATATTTTAGTAAGAAGGCATGCAGAAGATACGTATAAAGGCAGATGCCCATACCACGGTGATTGTTTAGAAGGCTTAGCTGCTGGACCAGCAATTGAAGAACGATGGGGCGAAAAAGCTTTTCATCTAAGTGATAAAGAGGAAGTATGGGAAATGGAAGGCTATTATATTGCCCAAGCCCTTATGCAATATATTTTAATCCTATCTCCTAAAAAAATTATTCTTGGGGGAGGCGTAATGAATCAAGAGCATGTGCTGACACATGTTTATCGTCATTTAAGCGATCTATTAAATGGTTATGTTTCGTATCCAGAAGTCCAAGATAAGATGAATGAGTATATTGTTAGACCAGGATTAGGAGATAATGCTGGCATAACAGGAGGGCTTCTTCTTGCGGAAAAAGTTTTGGAGGAAAGTAAAGCGCCAATTAACTAAATAAACTTGATAATGAGACCATTTAAAGGAGGATATCTTTTAAATGGTTTTTTTATTTGTATGCGGCATTCCGAGCAGGGGAATCGCGAAAATCCCTATTTATTATCCAAACCGATAAAATTATGAACAAACTATTTCCTATCCTTTAACATTCCATTAAACATGCTGGTAACCTATTGATTCTATTAGTGAAAGTCGCTTTAATTAGTTAAAAGCAGAAAAATAGGAGAGTATAGATGAATATTTTAGTAATAGAGGATAATCAGAGTGTTTGTTCTATGTTGGAAATGTTTTTTATCAAGGAAGGTTTTCAGGGAACCTTTTTTCATAATGGTCTAGAAGGATATAAGCATTTTATGAATAATAAATATGATATGATTATTTTAGATTGGATGGTTCCAGATTTAGACGGAATAACTGTTTGTCGCAAAATAAGAGAAACAGATAAAGGGACACCAATTATAATGTTAACTGCAAAGGATACTGAATCGGATCAAGTGCTTGGGTTAGAAATGGGAGCGGATGATTATGTCACGAAGCCCTTTAGCCCATTAGCCTTAATTGCTCGTATAAAAGCAATTAGGAGAAGAAACTCTAATGTAGAAGAAGTAAGAACGAATGCAATCATTAAATTAGATAAAGAAACAAGAGAGGTATTTATATATAATCGACCTGTATTAGGATTAACACCTAAGGAATTTGATTTACTTGCATTCTTTGTTCAGCATCCAAAACAAGTATTTTCTAGAGAACAAATCTTACAGCAAGTATGGGGATTTCAATTCTATGGAGATGATCGGACGGTTGATGTCCACATTAAAAGACTCAGAAGAAAAATAGGAAGGGATAGTCAGCCCTTTTTACATACAGTATGGGGTGTAGGATATAAATTCGATGAAACGGTGGTAGTACATGAGAATTAAATACATCTATCAGCAGCTAATAAGTCACTTAAGCGTCATCCTAGTAGCCTTGTTAGTATTAAGCCTTGTTTTTTCTCATTATATAGAGAAATTAGTATTTTCCATGAAGGCAGATGAGCTTCAAGGATACGGATATAATATTGTTCAAGATGTGCAAGGGGATGATTTATGGTCTGCTGCGACGTATTCGACGTTATTACGGTATTCCGAAGAACTAAAAGGGACAGGAATAACAATCGGTATATTTAATACACAAAGAAATCGAATATGGTCTTTTGGGAAAGATTTGAATATTAACATTACCCATGCAGAGTGGGATGAAATAAAAGACGGCAGTAGTACGGTTATTAAGCCTAGCACGCGAAGAGGAGATCAAGAGGTTGCACTAGTTGCGATACCGTATTCCGTAAATAATGTCGTTGTTGGAGGAATTATCTTAACATCTCCTCTTGTCGAATCAAAAGAAATGATACAAGAAATCAATAAGTATTTAATTTATATCCTTTTTCTAGTGTTTGGAATTGCTTTATTAATGAGTTTTATTTTTTCAAGAGTACATGTCAATCGGATAAAGAAGTTACAGGAAGCTACAAGCCATGTTGCGGAAGGGGATTACAGTGTGAAAGTCTCTTCTTCTACGTTTGATGAAATAGGTGAACTCGGGCAAGATTTCAATCAGATGGTAGATCGAATAAGAGAATCAAAAGAAGCAATTGATGCTTTAGAAAATCGGAGAAGACAATTTATGTCGGATGTTTCTCATGAATTAAAGACCCCTTTAACAACAATCAGTGGCGTCATAGAAGGCTTAAATAATAATATGATACCAGAAAACGAGCGGGAAAAAGGGCTCAAATTAATTAGCCAAGAAGCGAAAAGGCTTATTCGTTTGGTAAATGAGAATCTTGATTATGATAAAATCCGTTCAAATCAAATTGTTTTAATGAAGGAATTTATTTCTCTCCAAGAAGTGCTGGAGATTATTGAGGAGCAACTGTCAATTCTAGCCGAAGAAAAGAATGTGGAAATTTATGTGGATGTGGATAATGCTGCGGTAATTTATGCAGATTATGATCGTCTCATTCAAATCATCATGAATATTACGAAAAATAGTATTCAGTTTACAGAGAATGGAAGCATTTGGTTATCCGGGCGTATGGAAGAGGACAGAACAATTATTGAGGTGAAAGATACAGGGATTGGAATTGATGCACATGAAATAGAAAACATCTGGAAGAGATTTTATAAAGCAGATATTTCAAGAACTAATAACCCATACGGAGAATTTGGGCTTGGTTTATCCATTGTTAAGCAGCTAGTTCAGTTTCATGAAGGAGATATTCATGTAACGAGTGAAAAAGGAAAAGGAACTACTTTCACGATTTACTTCCCTCTTCCAAAGGAAAAAGTAACAGAGTTCGCGTAATTGTATAAAATAGGCTGAATAGGTTCGGTAATGAATTCTATTTTGAACGGAAGGCAAGTGGCTGTAAAGGATTAAACAAATTGGTAAGAATAAATTGTTCCAAAATTCTTCTATGTCTTTTCAAACTTTGTTCATAATTTATTCATATATGGTGGTTACTATGTATGTATAAACAAGTTAATAGAAATGAAAAGAATATTAATGAATTGAAATAAATGTTCGAAATTAGAAATAGGAGGAACAAAAGATGAGCGACTTTGAAAAAAGAAATGAATGGGAGAAAGAATCATCACAAGAGAAACAACTGAACTTGAGTGAAGATGATTTCTCAGAAAAGAAACAAGAACCAGAAAATGAAGAAGAGGCAACAATTAAGGAAGAAATGGATACGCCACAAGAAGAAAAACCTATGCTCTCGACAGATGAGAGCGAACAAATCTCTCCTGATAAAGAGGAAATAGAGGAAATTAAAGCTACAGAACAAGCAGTGGCAAGCTCAAGTGAAGAAGGAAGAGCCTTTAATAATCAAAAAGGAAATTCGAAGGCCAAAGGCTTTTTCTCCTTGCTGGCAGCAGGTATCTTTGGTTCCGCATTAACATTTTTTACGATTCCCCATACGGATTTATACAATGATTCTTATGATAAGCTAGAGAAGCAAGTGGCAGAGCTTTCTAATAAAGTGGAAAGCAAGACAGGGGCAATTACTGCAAGTACTACATCAAATACAGCAACTAGTGATGGGACAGTAGCCATTGCTGATATGGTGGAAACATCCTCTAAAGCAATCGTTGGAATTGAAAATCTTCAACAACAACAATCAAATCCATTTTCACAGGAATCCAGTGATGTGGAATCTGGATCAGGTTCTGGCATTATTTTTAAAAAAGATGATCAATATGCATATATAGTGACAAATAACCATGTCATTGAAGGAGCAAATACATTAGAAATCTCTCTATATAATGGAGAGAAAACAGAGGCTAAATTAATTGGTGCAGATGCGTTAACAGATTTAGCCGTAGTAAGAATTGATGCCAAGTATGCAACAGATGTCATTAATTTTGGAGATTCATCTACACTAAGACCTGGAGATCAAGTATGGGCAATTGGCAATCCACTTGGCCTAGAGTTATCTAGAACTGTAACACAGGGAATTGTTAGTGCTGTAGAACGTAGTATTACGGTTAATACATCTGCAGGAGATTGGGAATTTAATGTTATCCAAACAGATGCAGCCATAAATCCAGGAAATAGCGGCGGTGCTCTTATTAATTCTTCGGGAGAGGTAATAGGTATCAACAGTTTGAAAATTGCTGATTCCGGTGTAGAAGGACTAGGCTTTGCCATTCCAAGTAATGATCTTATCCCAATTGTGAATGAGATTATCGAAAAAGGTAAAGTAGAGCGACCATATCTTGGAGTAGGTTTAGCAAGCTTAGAGGAAGTTCCTCGCATGTATCTTCAAGACCTTCCAAACGAAGTTTCAGAAGGTGTAATGGTTACTAATATTGATTCAAATTCTGCAGCTGCAGAGGCTGGATTAAAAGTTCAAGACGTGATTGTATCCATTGATGGTAAAAAAATCACTAATTCAACCGATTTACGAAAATATCTATATACAGAAGTGAAAATTGGAGACAAAGTAGAACTAGAAATTTATAGAGATGGTAAATCTCAAAAAGTGGAATTAACGTTAACAAGTAATAACACAATCAATTAATCGACACGTTTCATGTGAAACATACGAAAATTGTCGAAAAAATTCCAGCTTATTTAATTGTAAGGTGGAATTTTTTTTAAATCTGTTAATAATTTCGTCATAATTATATGATAATATAGTGTAAGAGTTATAATAGGGGTATGCCTGTTATATCCAAAATTTTGTGCAGAGAGGATTTTAGCTTAATATGAAAAATAAGAAGGTTCTTATTCCTATACTAGCGGTAGTACTAATAGCGTTAATTATAGGAGCGGTTTATCTAACACAACGTAGTGAAACGGTTGCAACAGTGGACAAGGAAAAAATTACACAAGAACAATTAAATGAAGAGCTAAATAAGCAATATGGCGCAAGCGTATTAAATATGATGATCTCTAATAAAGTAGTAGATCTTGAAGCTGATAAAGCAAAAGTAAAAGTAACAGATAAAGAAATCCAAGCAGAATTGGACAAGATGGTAGAACAATACGGTGGGCAAGAAACATTTAATATGCTATTAGCTCAAAATGGAGTAACCGAAGATTTATTTAAAGAGCAAATTGAGCAAAACCTAAAAGTGACAAAAATTCTTGAGCCATCTATCGAAATCACAGATGACGAAATTAAAACATATTTTGAAGATAATAAAGCAAGCTTTGATACTCCAGAGCAAGTGGAAGCAAGCCATATTTTAGTAGAAGATGAAGACACTGCTAAAGAAGTGAAGAAGAAGTTAGATGAAGGTGGAGACTTTGCAA
>Ga0209463_1000051_pt1 | contig 100109 bp, 101 predicted proteins | sample AgamicMgSfrz_FD_187169 | JGI IMG/M metagenome (GOLD analysis project Ga0209463, IMG submission 187169) | Agave microbial communities from Guanajuato, Mexico - Mg.Sf.rz (SPAdes) (version 2) | ecosystem: Host-associated > Plants > Phyllosphere > Phylloplane/Leaf | place: Guanajuato, Mexico... | reverse complement strand
ACAAAAAACTTACTACGACAAAATGGTCACAAAAACAAACTTACTACGACAAAATAGTCACAAAAAACTTACTACGACAAAATGGTCACAAAAAACTTACTACGACAAAATGGTCACAAAAACGAGTTTACTACGACAAAATGGTCACAAAAAAACAAACTTACTACGACAAAATGGTCACAAAAAAATAAACTTACTGCGGCAAAATGGTCACAAAAATGAACTTACTGCGGAAGAATGGTCACAAAAAAAGACTTAGAGATCTCTCTAAGTCTTTTCATCAATTTATTGTTGAGCGAGAAAGTTGTGCAGAAGTTTCAAATCCCAAAAGATGAGTCATCTGAGAAGGGGAGTGAAGCAAATCTTCCACTTCATATTGTGTAACAGGGATATATTCAATCTTAAATTTATCTCCTTCATAAGCAAATGACTTAATACCTGCTCCGTGCTCTACAATTTCCTCTAATGCCGCTTTTAACTGGTTATAATTATCTTTTCTATTTCCGTTTTTAAAGCGAAGTACACTTGCAAAGAAATTATAACTGTATACCTGCTCGTAGGATTTGTTTTGTGAATAACGTAAAAATCGTTCTTTTTGTAAAGCAAAGATAAGACTTCTAGACAGAGGTAATTCAAATCTTTTTATACTGTCTTTATACATTCTTATTGTTTGGTTATTTAAATATTCCTGATAGATATGGTCATTTACAGTAACCTCAGCGACCCATCCCTCAGTATTGTAATCAATTTTCAACGTCTCAAATAAACCAAAAACAAGAATACCTCCTTTATGAAAGACATTAAACTTCATATTTACCATCTTTAAAAGTCGTTCTTGAACCAGTTTATAATTTTCTACACTTTTAGACTTAAATAGATTTTTAACTATCTGTCCAATTTCAACAACTACTTTTCTTTGGGTGGCAAAAAGCTCATTTCTATATTTTAAGACTTCTGAAAATATCTTTTCATCTGTGTTATCTAGAAGCCCAACTTGTTTTTTCTCTGAATACTCCTGAGCAACTAAAATACGAAGGGTATATTCAGACGTTGGATTGAAATCGTTATAACGATAATTGGACATATCTTGTTTAATTGTGTCCTCTGACAAATCTAATTTACCTCTTCCTTCAGAAAAAATAGGGTGACTTACATAGGAATAAGGTTTCTCAATGATTACATCCTGAATATTACCATCGTATTTCTTCATCAGTAGATCACCAATTATAATTACTATATCTGCTACAACGGCCTTTTCGATTTGACTATCTGCTTTTTTCTTCATATAGAAATAATTTGAAAGGTAACTATTTGTATCATTACACCAATTTTGTAGTATTTCAATTCTTTCTTCAATGACTTCTTCTGGCGTTTGTTTTCTAAAGAATTCTTGAAAACCTGTTTCACCATAATTCTCAAGAGAACTTTTTAAGAACTTATATTCTTCTGTTAGTTCTTTAGGGCTTTTAGTATTAGGTTTTTTATAATCCTTAATAGCGCCTTGGACCCAACGCTTTTTTGTTTGATTTCTTCTTTTACGGTTATTTCTTAAGTTTTCTTTAATTTCATCATTTATAAATGAATTATCATATATTTTTTGTATTATTGAAAATTTATCTTCACCTGTAAAGTAGTTTAGAACACCTTCAATATTAATATGTTCATCAATAACTTCCCATACTTGCATAATGAAATATTTTGGTAGTTTTGACATTTACCACACCTCTTGCATTCGACTTTAACTTTGAACATATTATAACACATTGAAGAATTAACTAAATTAAATTTCCATTAATTAATTTTTTTGTCATTAAGGATAATTAGTTAACAAATTAGGTTTTTTTGGAAAATAATTGTTCCTTTTTAAAAAATGAGTATATTCCCTTATATCAAAAGAGGAGGGGATATGTATGCTAATTTCTTCATTCATCCAATATCCAAAAACAAATTACAAATTCGATAAAATGTTAGAAGAACTTCAGAAGCAATATGATTCAGGAAAACGGATTAATGGGGCAAACGATGATGCGGCAGGGTTAAGCTTAAGTGAACGGCTAAAATCTCAAGCGAATGGTTACACAAAAGGGATCGAGAATTTAAAAGATGCGAAATCAGCAGCAGAACTAGTTAGCAGTACTTATAAAACCGTATCTGACACTTTACAGAAAATGAAAGATCTAGTTACTACATATCAAGATGCCGCTACTACTACAACAGAGAAAGATAGTATTCAAAAGCAATTAATCCTTTTACAAGGAGATATTCAAAGACAGTTAACAAATATGAAATATGAAAATAACACAATCACAACAGCTCCAACTTCCGGAAAGCTTAGCTTATCATCATATGGAGATTCAATTAGAGTAGAAGATAATCCGAGTGTAAAGATGAGTAGCAGTTCTATCACAATGGAAGCGAAAGTAAATTTAACAAACTATGCTCCTAATACTAGCGTAGATGATCGCTCCCTTGTTTTAGGTAAATACGGCAACTATTATTTAACTATTAATTCTACAGGTAATGTAGGTATTTATAAATATGGCACTTCATCAAGCGGTTATAGAGAATCAGTAGGAAAAGTTAGCCTTGGACAAGACACAACAATTAGTGGAGTGTTTGATGGCAACATAGCTAAAATCTATATCAATGGCAAGTTAGATTCAACATTTACCTTACCAAGTTCCGGCTATGAGGATAGAGATGCAGATTTAACAATTGGTTATGAAAATAGCCCGAAATATAAAAGACAATTTGACGGAACTATTGATGATATTAGAATATATGACAGAGCACTATCAGACAGCGAAGTATCTGGCAACTATAAAGGTTCGGTGACACGCGATCGCCTTGTAGGAGAATGGCTCTTCGATGATGGGAACTTAAACTCAACGGTTTATGATACAAGCGGTAACAATAACTTTGGAGCTTTTACCGGAAAGGCTGAAGTAATAACTAGTAAGGATCCAAATATGAAATTTAGTACTGGTTCAGGAAGTTTAGAAATTGGATTTGCAACTCTTACACTAAGCAAATTAGGAATAGCTGACTTATCACAAATTCAAGCTAATACGCTAGATAAGTTAAATCAAGCTATCGATTTACTTTCATCTGAAAGAACAAAAACAGACGGATTTATCAATACTATAAATTCAAGGATTCAAAGCAATACAGATTTAGCCGCAAGTTATCAAACAGGTGTAAATAACATAAGACTTGCTGATACCAATGAGGTTTCTAGCCAAATTACCAAAATTCAAATGCAACAAAGTACAGCATCTGATCTGTTAGAAACTATACATAAATACAACAAAGCAAATATGAATTTAATGCTTGCTGGTGTTGATTTAATCAACCTTTAATCCAAGGACCACAAGAGTTTGTGTGGTCTTTTTGCTTTTTTAAAAATCTGCTTGCTGAAAAATAGTATACGTTTATATTCCCTCTTAGAAGAAGGAGGGATTGTAATGTCATTAGAGTTAATAAACACAAGGCTACTGTATACGAATTACAAAGTGAATAAAACTTTAGCTAATCTACAAAATCAATATGCTACTGGAAAACGTATTAATTCAGCAGTTGATGATCCCGCTGGCTTAAGAGTAAGCGAAAGGCTAAAATCCTTAATGAATGGGTACAATGCAGGTACTCGAAATTTAAATGATGCAAAATCGATTGCTGAGACTATTGATAGCACATATGAAAATGTGACTGATATGCTACAAGATATGAGAGCGTTAGCTATAAAATATCAAGATAGTACAATTAGTTCACTGGAGAAAGATATCATTCAGCAACAACTTGTATCCTTACAAGGTGAAATTAAAGAACAGATAAGTAATATAACATTCAGCAATAAAAAAATTACGACTGACTCAGTTAACGGAAAACTAAGTTTATCCTCATACGGGGACGTAGTAAAAGTAGCGGATAGCACATCTCTTAAAATGAATAGTACTTCCATTACACTTGAAGCAAAAGTGAATTTAAAAAGCTTTAATTCTGGAACACCCTATGATGATCGTGCACTTGTAATAGGGAAGGATGGCAACTACTATCTCACAGTAAACTCTACTGGGAATGTAGGAATTTATAAATATGGTTCTGCACCCGGGGGGTACCGCGAATCCCTTGGTAAAATTACCTTAGGCCAAGAGACAACAATTAGCGGAGTATTCGAGGGAACAACAGCAAAAATTTATATTAATGGAAAATTAGATTCGACTTTTACGTTAAAAAGTGCGGGTTATAACGATAGAGATGCTAATGCAAGCATAGGTTTGGAAGACAATAACGGATTCCAAAGACAATTAGATGGAACAATTGATGATATTAGAGTATACGATAGAGCTCTAACAGACACTGAGGTTACCAATAACTATCAGGGAAATGTAACTCGTAATCATCTTGTAGGGGAGTGGCTTTTCAATAACTCAGATAATACGGCATACGATACAAGTGGTAACAACAATTATGGTACTCTGATGGGGGATGCAGCTATAGAAACCTCTACAAATTCAAATATGTCCTTTAATTCAGGTTTAGGAATTTTCGAAATGAGCAAATTCTCCACTCTTACTTTAAATAAATTAGGTATTGAGGATTTATCGCAAATCACATCTGATATTACAGAGAAATTAGATCGGGCAATAGGATTAGTTTCAGTCCAAAGATCTAAAGCCGGGGCATATATAGACGCAATTAATTACAGTATCTCTAACAATGAGAAGATGGCTACTATTTACCAAACAAGCATTAATAATATAGTAGGAGCTAATTTGGAAGACGTTTCGAGCGAGCTAACAAAAGCTCAGTTACAACATAGCGTGGTGACCAAAATGTTACGCCAAGTACAAGATATACAAAAAGAACAGATGGATATATTGCTCTCTAATTCTAAGTAGCGAAATAAGATTTCTAACAGCGTGGTATCAGTAGTTGGAAGTCTTTTTTGCTATTTTGAAAATCTGCTTGCTATAACTCTAAACCTGAATATATTCCTCTTAGAAAAAGGAGGGATATATATGACAATTTTCAATTCCGACTACTTAAATATTCAAAGAAATTATTTGAAATTAACTCAACAATACCAAAAGCTCCAAAACCAATATACTACAGGAAATCGAGTTAATAGAGCAGCAGATGATGCGGCTGCATTAAGTGTAAGCGAAAGATTAAAAGCACAGTTAAACGGGTATAAAACAGGTATTCAAAATTTAATTGACGCTAAATCAGTAGCCGAAACTGTTAGTGGCACATATAGCAATGTTTCTGACATTTTAACAAAAATGAGAACTTTAGCGGTTCAATATCAAGATAGCACTACAAGCTCAGCGGATAAAACATCAATTCAAGAACAAATGGTTAAATTACAAGGTCAAATTCAAAGTCAATTAGACGGTCTTACATACAACGGTAAAAAAATCGCATCTGATTCAATCAATGGTAAATTACAATTATCAGGGTTAGGCGATCTAGTGAAAGTCAAAGACAATGAATCTTTACGAATGCAAGGAAACTCCGTTACGATGGAGGCGACAGTAAATCTAACTAGTTATTCATCAGGAGATACAGGCGAAGACAGATCATTACTCTTAGCAAAGGGTGGTAACTACTATTTAACAGTTACTCGGACAGGAAAAGTTGCTATATATAAAGAGGGTACAACCCCAAGTAAAACATATTATAACTCTGTAGGAAAAGTGAATTTAGGTGAAGATACAACTATCACAGGTGTTTTTGAGGATAATATAGCTAAAATTTATATAAATGGTAAATTGGATTCTACCTTCACCTTAACTCAAGGCGGATATGCAGATAAAAATATTGATTTAAGAATGGGACGCGAAAATGACGTTGGAGCCGGAGGTTATTCAAGACAAACTTACGGTACTATTGATAACGCTCGAATTTATAATCGTGCATTGACAGATTCCGAAGTTCTTGATAACTACAACGGGAACGTAACAAAGAATCAATTAGTTGGTGAATGGCTTTTCGATGACGGCGGAGACAGTAATACAGTGTATGATACAAGCGGCAACAATAACTTTGGTGCAGTGTATGGAAACGCCAAAATTGTTACCACAGGTGAAGGAGTTATGTCCTTTAATGGAGGATCCGGAGATTTAAATATGAGCTTCGGTGCGCTTAGCTTAAGTAAGTTGGGTATTGAAGATTTATCAGAAATCCCATCTAATATTATAGAAAAGCTAGATAGAGCAATTGATTTAGTATCTAGACAGAACGCTAGTGCAGGTGCTTATGTAAATAAAATAAACTACCGAATTCAAAATAACCAAAAACAAGCCGCTAACTACGAAGATAGTCTAAGCAAGATTCAAGAAGTAGATTTATCAAAGGTTTCAAGCGAGCTTACTAAGGTAGAAATGCAACAAGCTACAGCCTTGAAGATGCTTAAGTTACGCCAAGATATAGAATCAGAAACAATAAAAATGTTAATTCAATAAAAAAAATAATAAAAACCTTGTATAAAAGTTTCTTGGTTAGCAGATATTACAAGTAAACTTACAAGGAGGTCATATAAAATGGCTAAACAATCACGTTCAAACAACTCTAATCAATTAGTAAATCCAGGTGCAGAAATGGCAATCGAGCAAATGAAATACGAGATTGCTCAAGAATTTGGTGTTCAATTAGGCGCAGAAACTACTTCTCGCTCTAATGGTTCTGTAGGTGGAGAGATTACTAAACGTTTAGTTGCTATGGCTCAACAAACTCTTTCAGGTGGATCAATTCGCTAATGAACATTCTAAAAAACCACTAAGAAGTTTTACAATCTTAGTGGTTTTTTATTTACCTTGGGGATTTAATTTCTGTAATTATCTTATTCGAATCACATAATATATCAGTAATTCCTAGGACAGAAAATGTTTTTTTCCTCTTTTAAAGATATTTTATAAGGCCTGAAAAATACCGAAAAAAATTATTTGGTAAAAAACTTAAAGTGTAAGAGGGAATCTACTTTAAATATTAGTTATTTCTTTTTTATGGTTATATATTTTTAAAATCAACATTTACTAATTGTTTGCGATAATGCTTGAAAATTTGATATTGAACTATTCTAGATTTAAACAGATCCTTTGTACTCTTATAGAAAGTAATCGCCAAAATAGCAATTAATAGTAGAGGCAACAAGGATTCATTTATTACTATCAAAATAGAACATACAGCAATAGCGCATATAGCAATTAATGTAGTAAAGATAATAGAGGAGAAGTGTTGAAAATACTCTTTTACTTTAGGGATTTTATTAAAATCATTACTTTCAAAAGTAGTTTCAATATAAGACCGACCTGCAAATAATTCTTTTAGTTCAAGGCTAGGGTTATTTTTATATAAGTATTTTTTTATTTCTTGCTCTATATAGTAATGTACAAACTTTTTAATGCTGGTTTCCTTCCGTCCACCGCTGGTTAAACACTTGATAGAAAAACCGCTCTTAGCATCCCCTGATAAAATAAAGTGATACCTGTTAGAAGTTCCACGTAAACCCAACGTTAATAGATAACTTCCTTTTTTCTTACTCTGACTTAGAACTTTTATTTCCGAATGAGACCAATTTTCTAACTTCAAATTAAAGCCCCCAGTATATTTATGATTGAAATAATCTTATCACGCTGCTACAATCAATTGGGATTTAATTATCTAGCAAAGAATACTTAAATTTTTTTGCTTTTTTTCAAAGGTAATTTACTACCTTTAATAAACACTTTAAATGAAGTTTATATAAAGAGGAGCTTACTTAAAAATGAAATTGTTTTTGTTATTTATCAATTCATTTCTAATTTCTATATTATTAGCACCACATTTTATTCGCTTATTAAAGAATTTTCAATTTGGCCAAAGTATTAGAGAAGAAGGGCCGGAATCTCATAAAAAGAAATCAGGCACACCTACACTAGGCGGTTTATTATTCCTATTTACTTTAACGCTTACTACATTGTCATTCGTAGAAATTAAGCCGGAAATTTTACTGTTATTATTCATCACGCTAGGAAATGGAGCTATTGGTTTTCTAGATGATTTTATTAAAATTTACTTTAAACGTAATCTTGGACTTACTAGTAAACAAAAGCTTGCAGCTCAATTTTTAATTTCTATTGTCTTCTTATTCTTTTTACATAGACAAGGACTAGATACTAGTCTTCATATCCCAGGTACAGAATCTTCAATTGAACTATCTTGGTTCTATTATGTATTTGTATTGTTCCTTGTAATTGGTACTACAAATGCAACCAATCTAACTGACGGTTTAGATGGTTTATTAGCTGGAACAAGCATTATTTCAATTGGTACATTCGGAATTATCGCATTTAGCTTAGGTTTTTCAGAAGTAGGAATGTTTGCCGTAGCATTCGTAGGAAGTCTATTTGGTTTCTTAATGTTTAACCGAAACCCAGCCAAAGTATTTATGGGTGATACAGGATCTCTCGCTATTGGTGGAGCATTAGTAGGTATGGCGGTTATTCTGAAAATAGAAGTTCTACTAGCTGTTATTGGTGGAGTATTCGTAGTTGAAACTTTATCAGTTATTTTGCAAGTCCTTTCATTTAAACTTAGAAAGAAAAGAATTTTTAAGATGAGTCCATTACATCATCACTATGAACTAAGCGGTTTTAGTGAAGTTCAAGTAGTACGTGGATTTTGGGCAGTAGGTCTAGTACTAGCATTAGCTAGCTTATTATTTATATAATTTGTGAAGAGAGTCACACAATGTGACTCTCTTTTCTATATATTCTTTTTCAATAGACCCCTACACCCGTTACATTAAAGCTTTATGACAATTAAAGCATCATTATTATTTAATTAATCTTTTAGCTCCAATGTACTTATCTTTCCAATATTTATCGCTCATTTTGACAACCTTAACACCCTTAGAGGTAGTACCTGTAAAGGTTCCATCGCCATTATAAATAGCTACAAAGGAGACTACGCCTTTTTTGCCAGATGTAGCATAGAAAACAAGATCACCTTTCTTTAACTGATTAGCTTTGACCGCCACACCCGATTTATATTGCAAGGCACTTGTTCTAGGGATCACCATTTTAGTAGCTGCTGTTTTATAAACATATTGAGTAAATCCACTTGCATCAAAGCCCTTCGGAGTTGTTCCTCCATATTTATAGGGACTACCAACATACCTTTTAGCTACGGCAGATACTTCTTCTCCGTGATTAATAGTAGCGGACGCATTTAGCGTTGGCCCAAAAATAAAAGTTGCCGCTATAGCCAAGATTGATAATACGGATACTAACCATTTTGAAATGCTTTTCATCTCTATTCATTCCTCCTGCGAGTAAAATAAACCACGATTTTAAATATATGACCCCTGAACATTTTCATTCCTAATATTAGTTAGGAAATTACATATTTTTTTATTGGAGAATCAAATAGAAAAAAAGTAGAAGCAGCCAATATTTTTGGACTACTTCTTCTTTAATAATTTAAGAACTATTTAATATTAAGCATCTAAATTTGTTTTTTTATTTTTATTATAGGTTGCCCACGTAATCATTTTAATAGCTTTAAATAGCAAGGTAGGGACAATTGCTATATAAACAATGTAAATGACAGCATATTTAATTAGAACTACATTATTTGTACTATCTCTATAAATAAACGTTAGATAGTCTGTATGTTCCCAATATCCCACTAAATCTGCATAAAACCTTGTCATTAAAGCAAAGCAACCTAGATAGAAGAGGGAATTTAGTGTAGGTATAGTAGCCTTAGCTAAATACATAAGAACAAAAGTTAAAATAAAACCAATATAGATAATTACAGAATAGTTAATTGCATATCCAACGATAACGGGAGTGCCGAACAAACAAAAGATTACAAAAGCAGCACCAAGAATTAGCTTAAATAGAAATCCGTCACCAGATACTTCACTTTCCACGTCATTAACGTTGTTTATCTTTGATTTATGTTCGGGCTCAAATTCAAAATATCCGTTCTCATCCTGTTCATAACCTCTATTTTCTAATTCGATTTCTATTTCTAGTGAATCATTTACAGAGTTACCACCTTGTTCACGCATTATCTCAAGTTCATAATCGGATTTATGTGAGTACTTCCCCATAATATTCCCCCCATATAAGTATTTACCAAAATATTTTATCATTTAAAGGATTTATATGTCAGGTTATTCCTTATTTTTGTAAGAATATGCCGTTATTTTTTAAAGGATTAGCCTGTTTAAGCACATATAATCAAAAAAATTATTTTTTTACTGAATTACCAATTTATTGTGATAAAATAATTAGGTCATTAGTCATAAAGTGGCTTAAAATACATACGGAAAGACAGGAGAAGAGAAATGGAAACAAAGAATCACAAACTTATCGAGAACCTTAACTGGGTTAAAGAGAAATTGAACGAAAGAGATGAAATTAAAAACAATTCATCTCAAGAAAGCTTAAAACAAGAGAAAATAAAAAAGCGTTATCCTTTTTGGTTCTTGCTAGGGAAACCTACAATAGTCATAATAAGCATTCTTTATTTCGTAGGATTTTTTATTGTGGGTCAATTTTATGAGCCAATAAAGAAATTTAGCTTGTGGCTAATGCAATTTTATGATTATTTCCATCCAGTTGAGGGGGAAATCTCTGATGTACTAGTAACATTTGGAGTAGGTCTTGCTCCATATTTTATTGCTGTTATAGCAGTATTTGTACTTAGAATTGTATCAAAGATATTGTCAGCACCGACTCGCTCTATTAGAGTAAGAATGTGTCAGAAAGAAATTGATAATTACGAAATTCAAATTAAAAATATTGAAGACGAAATTGCAAAAAGTTCACCGGTTCAATACGAAGAATTTTTAGATGTTGAAGTAATTGATTTCTTTTTGGAGTCTTTAAATAGTATGGAGGCAATAACTTTCCAAGAATGCGTACAAATCTTCCGCAGAGAACAAAGAGAAGACGAACGATTCAAAGCAATACAAGCCGCTCTTGATGAAAAGATTGGTGACACTTACTATGATTCATATGATTATGGTTACGACTATGATTCTAAAATTAGTTCAATGAACAGAGAGATTAATGACTTAAAAGCGGATTATGACCATCTTTATTATAACGGCCGCTAATAATTAAAACTTTTATTAAAAACAAAGAATCTTACTTAGTAAGATTCTTTTTACATATTAGATAATATCGTTAAATTTAAAAGAAGCAACTTTAGGTTGCTTCTTAAATTTTAATATAAATATTAAAATTTAATTAAAATATAGCAATGATCAAAAAAATAACTCTTGCTTCTCCTTTTGTAAGTACATTATGTAATTTAATTATTTAAGCACTCTGCCACAATCTTTGCATTTATGGTATGGACTCTCATCGATATCTAAAAACTCACTATCTTTTACTTCATAAGTATTTTCGTGAGGGCACACATTTTGAAGTTTCTCTAATAACTTTTTTTCAGTTGCACGCATATGATTTCGTATTTCTTTGTATTCATTGTAAGCTTTTCTTGCAAATTCATATGAATCCAGTTGGCTCTCAGCTTTTGCTTGTAATCTAATGTTCTCCATTTGTTCCGGAGTTATTTTTACCATAAATACGTTATCACCCTCTATAGTCCCTATAACTGCTTGTCCTTTATTAAGCATATTGGGTTCAAAAGGGGTATCTAATAACAAAACTCGACTAATATCAAAGGTTGCCTTCATTATAGACCACTCACTTTCTCTAATTTCTAAGTGAATTATAATTTAAAAAAGAAATCTTATTGAAAAAAGATAATTAAATATATATTAACAACTAGAAAAGAGGGGTTAAATGATTACAAATTTCGCAAAAAGAAATCCGAGACGCTTTTGGAAATGGTTTTCTCTTCACGAAAAAGAATTTCGAGAAATAAACAAAGACAACTACCAAAAAGTCTTTTATAAAATTTTTAAGTGTCTCGAAAAGTTCAATCCTTATTTAGGTTTTGAAATTGTTAATAATTCGTCGGACGGAAAAAAAGAATTCATAGTCACTGCCAATGGAAATACAGATTTATTTGAAACAGTTTATTCTTTAATCAATGCAGCACCTCAACAATTAAAAGATAGATGGAACTTCACAGCTTTACGTCAGGCAACAGCTCAGGAAGTCATTATTCACTTTGATGATAAGACCATTAGTTCAAAGGATATCTTTTATGAATTAGAGGAATCAGAAAATGATCCAGGAAAGCTAGACATATTCATTCATATAAAAGGCGTTGTTTATAGCTCAGAAGATGTTGAAGATTTTATCGCTGAATCAATGATAGCAGTATTAGATGGGTTAATAGGTGAGTATACGAATGCAACAAAAATTTCTACATTAATTCTTGTTGAAAATGGTGAATTAGAAGAACCTAAAAATATATTAAAACTAAGAAAAGAAATAAATGAATTTGGTGCCAACTAATAATTGGCACCTTTTTTAATCAAATTTGTTTAGTGACGTGTAGATTAATTTCGTATTGGAAAAAATAATAGGAAAAAGCGAGGAGCGATTGAACTGAGTAACGAAAATGTAAGTAACAAAGAAGTCCAACGCTTTAAAAGAATAGAAACAATGTCGAGTTGGAAAGAAGAGTTAAAGCTTAAGCTAAAAAATTATAAAGATGACTTACCGAAAGTAAGCGGTGATGAGACAAAAAAGCTAATAAGGAGTGAGATAAAAGAATTAGAAATGTTTATAAAGGCCGCCGAACAGGAGATAGACAGAGTTAAGTTACCTGAACAAGATTAGAGAGTTTCCAAATCTTGTTCAGGTAACTTTTTTGCCTTTTTTCTCATTTATTATAAATATCTTTTAAGATGATAAAAATCATCTTTCAAGGAGTGTTTATAATTATGGGATTTATTAATTCTATTAAAAAATATATTAAAAAACGCAAAGCCAAAAACAGTAAGAGAGGATTATATATCCAAGATACAGAGCTTTTAGAAACTATGTTTCAAAAAGGCACTAACTTCAAATATGAAGTGGATTTAAGAACTAAGGAACTTTTTATTGTTCCATCTTCAGAAGAAGGAAATACTGTCTCTTACAGAATAGCAGAGCCAACAAAAAAAGAAAAAGAGCTTGCAAAAAGAACTATGACTGTCTCAAAGAATAAGGCGTTGAGAAAGAGACATACCGTTCTATCTAATACATTGTTAGCTTTACTTAATTCTGAAGGTAAAATTAGCAGACGGAGAGCAGGGAAGCTTAAATCTGTCTTAGACATTCGTGACCAAACAGTTTTATCTGTGTTCTCTGATGCTGATCATTTAGAAATTGAAATATTTGAAGATGAAATTCGTGTACGTGGTTATCAATATACTGAGGTAGAAGAAGGTAGCAATGTACAAGAAATTAATTCATTTATTTCTAAAACAAAGAATGCTGGAAGAAAAGTAATTAACAAAGTTTCTAAGGTTATTGATATCAACCCAAAATTAAAACTGAAGAAGAAATTTGAAGTATATGTGAAGAAGAGTCATTTAAACAAAGTAGCAGCTGGTCAACTTTCATTTAATTTATTTACGGAAGACAGCACACTTAGTGAAACGTCAAATAACGACTCATTCTCAGGTTTTAGAAATGCTCTAAGAAATCTTCCTATTCCATTTGAAATCACTTCTTTATTTAGCGGAGCAGGACTGATGGATAAGGGATTTGAACTAGCAGGTTTTAAAGTGAAATTTGCTTTAGATTACGATAAAGATGCAGTAAACACTTATAAACGCAACTTTGGTGATCATATTCGTTTAGCGGATATTATGAAAACAAGGCTAAGTAGTATTCTTAAGTCAGCTGTTATGATTATTGGAAGTTCGTGCAAAGCCCTTTCTAACTCAAATCGTTCTGAAACGCGCTTGAAAGATCATCCTGACTATCCGCTTATTAAGAAAGGGATAGAGGCCATTAAAGAAAACGAAGAATGTAAGGTCTTTTGCTGGGAAAATGTTCCACAGATTCTTACTGCTTTTAATGGAGAGATTCTTGAAGAAATTAAAAGAGAGTTAAGTGAGTTTGACATTACTGCTGAAGTAGTCCTTTGTGCAGATCACGGAGACCCTCATTTACGTAGAAGAGCATTTATTATTGGTTCAAAGATTGGGAAAATTGAGTTACCGAAACCTTCAGTAAAACCAGAGCATTACAAAACTGTCGGACAAGCATTTAAAGGTTTAAACGATTCAATTCCTAATCAATTAGATGTTACAAAAGCAAGAGACCCTCTAGTTCCAGAGCGAATGAGTTACATTCCTCAAGGAGGCAACTGGAAACTACTCCCGAGAAGACTTAAAACAAAGTCTATGAAAAAGGGAAGTACACACAGTATTGTATATCGCCGTTTAGCAAGCAATAAGCCAGTATTTAGCCTTCCAAATTTCAGGAAAACAAATATTATTACCCTTAAAGGCAATAGAGGCTTAAGCGTTAGAGAAGTGGCTCGATTATTTAGTGTTCCCGATGATTTTATTTTCGTTGGTCCATTAAGTAAAATGCAACAACAAGTTAGTAATGGCGTTCCTGTACTTACAGCAAAAGCTATTGCAACTCAAATTTTTAAGACTATTCAACAATTTAATATTCGTATGGGGTTTGCTAAACCCACTTTAGTTGCAGCACATTCATAAATGAGAAAAGCATTGTAATGTAATTTACAATGCTTTTTCTGTTTATTTTCTCCATTTAATAAAAACGTCTATTAATATATATAAAATATCTTTTAGGAGGATTATTATGGAAAACCAAGTTGTTTACAAACAAAAGAGAAAAAATACGGGCAAGACTGAAGATGTAATTTATATTTCTCCCTACGAAGGTTGGGCATCAAATACCACAGAAAAGGGACAAGACACTATACTAAAGAAACGAAAAAATAAGACATCACTTGTTAAAAAGGTAAATTCCAAAGCGCTTAAAAAGAGTAAGGAGGCTATAAAGAGAGCTAACGGAACATTTTCTCTTAAAAAAAGAGAAGATTACAAGGTGATTTTAAAGGGACCCAAAGACGCTTATTTTTGTACTAATTGTAAAAAGACTTGCTCTCTTACTATTGGTTCTAATTGCTTCAACTGTAATAAGTATAATGAAGTAAGAGACGAAGATGAGTTAAATAATTTATATGCCAATATAGACATTACTGATGACGATTTACCATTTTGAGTACCTTATTTGTTGCACTCTGTATTAGCCAAAAACACTAAACAATCTTATGTTGTTTAAATAATTCATAAATTAGAAAAGGTGTCGTAATATAAATTACGCACCTTTTTTTGTTTATGAATTAAAAGTAAAGTTATCAATACACTTTTTGTACTTTTTAAGTGCTTGAGTATAACCGGATCCATTAAAAGAAAAATATTGTTCTTTTTTAGCTAATCCACCTTTTTCAACAATAACTACGAAAGAAGCATTCTCTTTGTAAGTACCAATTGTAAGAGGTTTATCATTTGAAAAGCTTTTTGTAATGTCAGAATACAATTCAATGCTTACCGAACCGGATTCCATTAGATCTTCTGGATGTATAAACTCTTTACAGTTAAATGTATACTCCGCATACTCACTTTGGATCTCCCTGCTCTCAAACATCGCCTTAAGGAATTTATCTGCTTTTTTCTTAACATTTGACTTTAAAGCATTATTTTCCTTTCTTTTTGCCCCTAATAAAAACTCCAAGTTTACTGAATAACCTCTTTTTTTTGTTTCAATTGAAATCATAAATTTCGCTCCTTAAATTAAATATTATTTTAAGGATTATATACGAACAAACATCTGTTTTAGTAAAAAAACCTAAAATATTAATGGTTAAGCAGAGCTCAGATTATAAGGGATTTGTCTGTTTATTTGAAATGCATTTCTGAGTTTACCTTATATAGAAGGGGAGTGAAGGGAATGAATATAAGCAAAAAGCGTAATATCTTTGTTAGCTTAGGTTGGACAATAGCACTAGCATTAGTACTAGCGGGCATCACATATAGTGCAAATCAGGAAATAATTGAAACAGACAAGTGGTTAAATCAAGTAAATAAAGAAGTTACTGAAAAGCCAATCCACACATATAAAGTGAAACGTATCCTGTCAGTTAAAAATCCTTTAACAGATGAGCTAGATTCTATAAGCACAATCTTCTTTAATAAAAAAGTAGATAAAACAAAAATTAAAGTTATAGAAGCTTTTGTATGGATCAACGACAAGGAGAGCAAAACAGTAAAAATTATTACGGAAGTAAAAGATAGCAAGTCTATTTCCGATATTAAGAGTGTGTCCGGCGTCTTAATTAAAGATAAGAGCGGAGAGGAAGGGATAATTGTTAATAGTCATATTCATACACATTAAAAACCACCTTAACTCAAAAGGTGGTTTTTTTATGGTGAGGAACCCGCTTAACAAATTCTTTGTGTTTCTTAACCTCATTCCTTTTCTTTGATAGATCTTCTTTTATTAACATACGTACGAACTTTCTTGAACGATTAAATAAGGCTTTTTTATTTAGATATCTTAAAGTGCTAGATAGTTCATTAATATGAATAACACCGCTTGGAACATCTTCTAATTTACACCTCTCAGAAGTAAATACCACAAGGGAGAGTACTTTATATCCATACAAGTGATACTCATCCATCTTCTTGTAGAGCATTTTTATATGTCCCTCGTTTTGAAGAACTGGACTATAAAAATAGTAGCGATTCTTTCCGATAATTTGTAACCATTTTTCATCACTAGAATATCCTGTAATGATTCCATCTTTATTCTTAGTTTCTATTACTAAGATGGTTTTGTTCGGTAGCACAATTATTTGATCAAATTGACTTGTAACCGATCCCTTTTTTAGTAGTGTATCGTGAAAATACAATAATTTATGTTGCTTTAAAATATCATTAACTTTTCTCTCACCGTCCAGCCCTTTAAGTTCAGCTGCTGATGGCTTTCTTTTTTCCAACTTAATCACGCAAATAAGTATACTTATTAATATTAACAATACTAAAAACTCTAACATTGGCTTCACCGCCTTTATAAAACGGTTAAATTATACATTAGTTTAAACACCTTATATTAAAACAAAGTAAATTTTCGTTAACCCATACCAGCAAATTAAAATACTTTTAATAAAAAGAAAGAAAAGGAACGAGTAATATGAAGAAAACAAAAGAATTACAGGTAAATGATCTATCGTTAGAAATGAAGGTCTGTTATTTCTTACAACCTTGGAATAGCACAGAAACACCAAGAACGGTAGAGGAGTGGGCTAAGGAAGTAGGTTTTTCAAAATACAAAGAAGAATCCGTTCATTCTGACTTATCAGCAATAGAGACTGCTATTAAAGATGCAACTTATTATATTGAATTTGTAAAAAAACACATTTCCTTAGACAACTAAAGGAAACTTACATCACCTTGATAACTAAATAAGAAGCGAGGTGATCAATAATGTCAGAAACAAGTAATATTAGAGAAATTGTACGAGAAGAAATAGAGCTTTTCTATAAGGAAGAAGAGGAAAAGAAAAAATCTGAGAAAAAAGTTGAATTAGACATAGCTTATAAAAAAGGGTTTAAAATAAACTTTATCGCTTTTAACGTAGCTACCATCTTAGCATCTTTACTTTTTTCTCTTTTTCCGTTAACCGGTTATGGAGCAAAGTACTATTTATATTTTGGCCCAGCTTACCTATTATCTTTAATTGCTTTTCTGTTCATTCATAAATCAAAAGTGAGTTCAGAAAAGAAGATAGATCTTTCATTAATTCCGTTTCTAATTTCTCTAGTTGGACTAGCAACTCCTATTATAATTTTTGCATAAGAAAAGAGCCGTCTAGTTTATCTAGATGGCTCTTTTTTAAATTATTCTTTTACAGGCACAGCCTCTACAACCAAGCCGTCTTTAACTTTAATACGATATGTTGAATCTTTTAACTCTACGTTGGTTAATTCGCCGTCTCCATTTAAGCCAATGGAATAAACATTATCCTTACCAAAATAACTATATACGGCATCCAAATTATTATTCAAATTACGTTGAGATACATAGTTGTATGTAAAACAACTTAAGGCAAACACAATTACTACGGCCGAGATCATTGGAAAAGTTTCTATTGAACGATTTGTTTTCCACTGTGTCCATATGGTCCGGAATGTTGATATAATCCCTAACGCTATTAATAGAATGAATGCAAACTTTAAAATTAACTCCAAGGTTATTTCCTACCTCTCAACAATTTCTACTCTAAAATGAGTTCCGTTATTATTTATCTTAATTTGGCAGCTTTGCCTCAAAAACAATCTCGTTATGTAATTGCTCTTCGTGTTTGTTTTCTTCACCGTTACCAAGAATAATAGCATAATTACCGGCTTTTTTTGCAGTGAATTCTATTTTTCCATCCCGAGAACTTTTCAGGTCTTTTTTATATACAAAGGAGTGAGTATTGGAACTAACAGGATCGCCATTATCATAGTTTAGTGTTTCCGAATTTCGTAATCCTACTTTAAGTTTTACTGGAGCATCATCTTTATCAGTAAATGTATAAGGGATGACAATATGCTCACCGTTTTTAACTCTTATATAAAAGACTGCAATTTCTTGATCAGCCATAATAGCGTTACTTTTATAAGTCACAGTACTAGGATCTCTACTTACACTTTGAGTAACGGCTCCTTTACAACCACTTAAAACCGTACAAATAATTAAAATTAACACAAAATACTTCTTCATAAATATCCCCTTTAGTTTTCTCTCTCTGTTTGGCCACATATTTCATTAAATTCTATTCTTGCAAGAAAAGCCTAACTTTTTATTCATCTTTTTTAGTATTAAATCCAAGCTTTTTCTTGAATAAGCGTTTTGTCACCAAAGATTTTTATAATTTTTGACTTTGTTTCCTTTTTATTTAAAACCTGAGACATTATACCACATTTGTTTACTAAATCATACTTGAACTCGCGTAATTGTTTGTTGCTTTGAAATATTCCTTTTTCCAATTCAAAAGAAAATAGAATATGGATTTCCTGATATAAAGATGATGAATCTATAAGTACGTGATGGATTTCATAGTCACCAGGAACGAACCCAGCAACGTCTACTAGCGTCTTAGCTGCTATTGATACTACATCTTCACGAAAATCAACCATAGGACACCTCCTTTTTTTTCGAAATTATATTGATTTTCATAAGGATATGGAGAAAAAATTCAAAAACTAAACTTAGATAGAAGTAAGTCTAGAGAGGGGAATTTTTAAGTGCCCGTAAAAGTATCAGTACTAGCAGCTAAGATGGCTCAAAAAGCTAGTCGTATGTTAAATAAAAGTGGAAGCAACATCCCTGGAGTAGTTGCTCGTAAAATCGATAAAAATGTATTAAAAAAACTAGCAGATAAAACAGAGAAAATTATCTTTATAAGTGGTACTAACGGTAAAACCACTACGTCTCAAATTGTTGGTCATATCTTTAGAGAGAGTGGCTATCAAATTATTCATAATAGCGAAGGCTCAAATATGATTACTGGAATTACAACAGCCTTTATTGATAACGAAGGGTTAGTGACAGGTAAGAAGGCAGACGTTGCCATTATTGAAATTGATGAGGGTTCAATTGAACGAGTATCTAAAGAAGTAAAGCCGGACCTAATGGTATTCACTAATTTCTTTCGTGATCAACTAGATCGTTTTGGTGAGATTGATATTTTAGTAAATAAAATTGGAGAAGTACTAAAGACAACGGATGCTAAGTTAGTACTAAACGCTGACGATCCATTTGTAAGCCGTCTTGGCAGAATTGGAATGGAAGCTGATTATTTCGGCTTAGGGAAAGAAGCTTTCCAATTTGAACAACACAATATGATTGAATCTACTTTCTGCCCTGAGTGTGGCGAACCGTTAGATTACAGTTATACTCATTATGGACAACTAGGACACTATCACTGTTCTTGTGGTTTTGGTAGACAGACGCCTAAGTACGAAATTTTAAATTTAGAGGTTAACAAAGGTCTAACATTTAAAACTAATGTTGGAACATTTACATTACCAATCTTGGGCTCTTATAACGCTATTAATGCGTTAGCTGCTATTAGTGTTTGCTTAGAGTCAGGATTAACTTATGAGCAAATTCAAAAGGCACTAAATACATTTAGCGTAGAAAACGGCCGTATGGAATGGTTTGAAAACAAAGGAAAACAGGTTGTTTTAAACCTAGCTAAAAACCCAGCTGGAGTAAATGTTAGCTTATCTGAGTCAAATTACAACAATGATAAAAGACAGTATTTATTAGTCCTTAACGACTTAGCTTACGATGGACGCGACATTTCTTGGATATGGGATGCAGATTATGAAAAAATCAAAAACTCTCTTACAGACAAAGTGATTTGTAGCGGTATAAGAGCTGAAGATATGGCTGTTCGTATTAAATACGCAGGAATTCCAGAAGAAAAAATTGTTATCATTAACGACATTGAAAAAGCAGTCGAAGAATTAGTTAGTTCTCGAGTTAATAGCTATGTAGTTCCAAACTATACTGCCCTTGAACCAACAAGAAAAGCATTAGTTAAACGTTTGAAAAGCTTATAAGGGGAGAAAAGAATCTTGAAAAAACACAAACATAAAAATCAATCAAACAAAGAGATAAAAAAGACAGAACTTGAACCGAACCGTTTTTCTTTAGGAAACGATATCCTCGAATCATCCCTCAAAACAAAAACTACTTCTTTAAAGGTCTTAAATCTATATCATTTCTTTCCGGATAAATTAAACTTATATGGAGATCGCGGCAATATCATCAGCTTAGTTAAACGTTGTGAGTGGCGCGGAATTAAAGTGAATGTAATTGAAGTAAGTAAAACCGATGGTCTGACTCTAGACGATATGGATATGTTCTTTATCGGCGGAGGTAGCGATAGAGAGCAAAGTCTTGCTACAGATGAGTTACAAAAGATCAAAGGTAAGTTAAAACAAAAGATTGAGAATGGTGTACCAGGCTTAACAATTTGCGGCGGTTATCAATTCTTAGGTAAGGATTACATAGATGCAAACGGCAATCGATTAGAAACGCTAGGAATCCTTGATTTTAGCACAGTTGCCAAACAACCTCGTTTAATCGGTAACGTACTTATCAAATCTGAAAAATTTGGTGACATTGTAGGATTTGAGAACCACGGAGGACGCACTTATCATTCATTTGATACGTTAGGAAATGTAGAAAAAGGAAACGGAAACGACGATGAAAGCCATAAAGAAGGCCTAGTTTACAGAAATCTAATTGGAACGTACTTACACGGTCCAATCCTACCTAAAAACCCTTCAATTGCAGATTTCATTATTGAGAAAGCAATTGAAAATCGATACGGTGCTCAAGCAGCTCACGATTGGATGACTGCGTTAGATAACAAATTAGAGAATCAGGCTCGTAACAGTGTGTGGCAACGAGTGCGTAATGGATGACAAAAAAAGAGCAACAAAAGAAGTTGAGAAGAGAATATAAGAAGAAATTCTTTATAGATGTACGTGACATTTTTATATTTCTAGGCTTCCTATTTTTAATTAAAATTTTTATCTTAGACTTTGGATTTGTTTCTGGACACTCAATGGAACCCAATATGAAGGATGGACAAATTATCGTCATTAAAAAGTGGAATATTCTTTTTAATGAGCAAGAAAAAGGATTGCACTTCTATGACAAAGTGGCTTTAAGAAATGTAAGAATTGAAGGAGTGGAACAACCCTTAAGTTTAGCAAAGCGGGTGATGGGTCTCCCAGGAGATAAAATTGATATTAAAGATGGGGACATATACAGAAACAGCTACAAGGTAGATGAACATTCTATAAAAGAAAAAGCAGTTCAGCCAAATCAAACGTTTGTGATAAAAGACAATGAAATATTTGTTATGGGTGATAACCGAAATCACAGCACAGACAGTCGCCATTTTGGACCTCTTCCTCTCAATAACGTGTCAGGAGAAATTTCAGCTAACTTTGATGCTAAGTGGTTATCGACATTTCTTCTAAAAACTAGAACTTTGGTGCATTTAGAACCAAATCTTTAAAGAAGAAAGACTCTGCAAATATAAAGCAGAGTCTTTCTTTTATATTAAGCAACCAAAGGAATTAAAAGAGGGACAGGTAAAAAAGTGGGAGAGGTGAAGACTATGGCAAGAAATAATTCTATTAGAAATTTAAGCGAAGCAAAGAAGTGGCTCGATGAGTCTATTGAGTTGATCGAAGAGAATACAATTGATTCTCTTTTACGTTATTTTCAAACGGGAAAGACAAAAAAAGGTATCCATCTACCATCCCTATTAATAGCAGAAGATTATATAATTGAACATATGTTAGCTGAAAAACTTCGACCGCTTATTGAAGACTTAGGTTTTAAATTAAATGAAGAAGAATTAAATACAAACGGAAAGCTAGTTTTGGATTATACAAAAGGGCAATTTGTTTTATCTTTTGCCACAATTAATCCATATGAAAGAATGCTCAAATTCAACTTTGATTTTGTTGAAATGGAGAGGGAAAGAGAAGTAAAGTTAGCTAACTTAAAACGTAAGATTGCTGAGACACAGCAACGATACTTTGATAGCAAAAACTTCTTAAACAATAATAAAGGTCTTAAAAGATATAAATACGGAAAAATTTTTGAGCGCATAGAAGATACAATTGGCAACATTTCTAAAGAGATTACAATCGTTGAAAAAGAAATGATTGAGATCTATAACCAAAAAGAGCTTTTAGAAGATATTCAACAATCATTACCTGATGTAGAATACCATTTTCGTAAGTATGGTTTTCTAATTGAATTTGTTAAAGGCGAAGATTACGAAATATAAACTGAAGAAAGAAGTGGCAGCAGTGACTCGATTTTTATTATTGGGTTTAGGAAAATCCAATATGGCAGTAGCAAACGATTTAATTGAACAAAACCTTACATTTGATGTGTATTTAGAAAGGGGTAGCATTCCATACAGAATGTTAACTAGCAATGTAAAAGCATTCACCTCTATTGAGGAAATTCCACTAGATAGATATCAATATGTTGTTAAAAGTCCTGGGATACCATTTTCCCATCCTGTTGTAGAGATTTGTGAAGAAAAAGGCTTAACTATTACAAATGAAATCGGTTATGCACTTAGATATAAAGCACAACCTCTAATTGCTATTACAGGTACGAACGGAAAGACCACATCAACTAGTCTTGTAGAGCACATTCTTAATCAAAATACGCAAAGAGCAAGCGCAGTAGGTAACATTGGCAACTCTTTTTTAAAAGAAGCCAAGGAGCAAAAAAAAGTTCTTGTTACAGAGCTATCTAGCTTTCAACTTCGCGATTTAAAAAATCTCAATCCAGACGTATCAATTTGGTTAAATATTTTCTCAGCACACCTTGATTACCATAAAACATTTGAAGACTATCATAGGTCTAAACAGAATGTGTTTATTAATCAGAGCCCAGAACACTTATTTATTTTTAACGAAGATGACGCCAACATTAGACAAGCATCAGAGTTAAAAAAGGGTAAGAAAAAATCTTTTTCACTAAAAAATAAGAGTGCAAACGCATATTTTGACGGAGAATATCTATGGATTGAAGGTGAACGCTGGATTCATAAAAATGAGTTAGGTGTCAAAGGTGTCCACAATATACAAAATGCTATGGCTTCTGTATTAGCCTCTTTAGAGTACGCTACAAGAGAAGAAGTTATTAGCGGATTAAAATCCTTTAACGGAGTAGAACACAGGTTAGAAAAGGTAGTAGACGAAGCCTCTTTAAAAGTTTATAACGATTCAAAATCCACAAATACAACAGCAGTTAAAGCAGCTCTATCTGCTTTTGAAGAACCTGTTGTTTTAATGATGGGTGGTCTAGATAGAGGAAATGGATATGAAGATCTTCTGGATGAATGGGAAAAGGTAAAAGCGGTAATATGCTTTGGTCAGAGTGGCCCTAAAATATACAAGGATGCAAAAGACCATACTGAAGCCATTCTGGAAGACGACTTAGATAAAGCTATTGAGATTGCAAAAGGGAAGGTATCTAGCGGAGGGGTGTTATTATTTTCTCCAGGATGTGCAAGTTGGGATCGTTTCTCTAGCTTTGAAGAAAGAGGGAAATATTTTAAAGAAAAATTTATTTCAGTTAAATAAGAGGAGCATACTGCTCCTCTTATTTTATTTAGTGAAAAGCGATCACTTATAATCAATCGGGGGATGTTATAATTAACCAAAGGAGGGAGGCTAATATGTGTTCTTATATCGATCCAGCAATTGAACAAAATGCAACTCTAAGAGCGTTTAGAAGAAGCATTATAACACTGCTATCCACGAGGGATTTAGAAATTAATACATTAGAAAAAGCAAAACTAGACTTAGAGGAAATAGATGAAGAAAAAAAGCTAGTAGAACTCCTTACGCTTTCATCTTGTAAAGATACAAGCGATTTTTTTTCAAAGCTTTCAGAGATTATCACAGCTAAAGAAATAAAGGCAGATAATAGTTTATGGAATGAAGAAAGGGAAACAAAAGTACGGCTAGATTCATACCGAAATCTCATTGCCGTCTTTCTAAAAGGTAAAGGTAATGGAACAGAAATAGAATTGGTAAAAATAAAGGTAGACAATATCGTGGACGAAGAAAAACTAATAGATCTTATCCAAATTTCTGTACAAGCAATGGAAATTAAAGATTTCTTAAATCATATTTAGGTTAATGAAAAAAGAATCTCTTATATAAGAGATTCTTTTTTGGTTAAGACGCAACCTTTAAAACCTGACCGATGCGAAGGCTAGTAGTTTTTAGGTTATTCCAGCTTATTATTGAAGATGTCGATACATTTAGCTTACGGGAAATTCCCCATAGTGTGTCACCTGATTTAACGGTATAGGTTTTACTCACAACTTGTCCATAACTAAAGTTTGTAACAGTTGAGCTGTTAATGTTTTGTTTGTTTTTAGCAGTTATAACAATTGAGTAGCTACCTTTAGGGAAACTGGTGATATTTCCTGCATAAGCATAAGTCCCGGGTTTAATTGTCTGATAATAAGTCAACTTTTGTAAGCCGTTTGGACCTTTTAAATATACAGCGACTAAAGATTCTTGATCAATTTGATATGTTCCATAGTAAGTTCCGTTTGTGAAAGAGAACGTTTTTAAAGCAATTTGAGTAGGTATTCCTCTGTTGATATTGAATTCTTTAACTGTAGTAGTCGTACCATTTTCATTTTCCGCTACTATCTTAACTTGGTATAATCCATTTGCAAAGTTTGTTGGGATATACCCACCAAAAGTTTGATTACCTGTTAAGGCTTCGTTATAATAAATAAACTTTTGAACGTTAGGACCACTTAAATAAACGGATACCTTTGACTTTTGATTAACATTTAATTGGCCAGAAAATGTTGTGTCTGTAGCGGTTAAATTTGAGATAGTAACAGTTGGCGCTGCTTTCTTCGCGAAATTAGCTGTTCTCACAACAGATTTACCATTAGACGTTACCGTAATAGTCACTGTATAGTCTCCAGAAGGGGCTTGACTAATAGGCCCACCAAAAGAGTATTTACCTGCTTCTAAAGTAGCTAAAAACGTAAGCTTATTGTAACCATTAGGTCCAGTTAATCGTACAGAAACATCCGATTTCTGCGCGATAGTATATTCCCCGTGGAATGTACTTTGGTCATTAGTTACACTTAACACCGATGCTTCGGGATTGACAGTTGGCGCTGTTGGTTCCGAAGTATCTTCTTTTATAGTCACGTAACCTTTATTTACATAACCTTGTTTAGAGTTATAAGAAACTTTATACCAGTCACTACTTGTATCTAATACCTGTACAGTATCTCCTGTCTGTATGACAGTAATAACTGATCCCGACCAACTAGCACTACTACGCAAGTTAATTGGTTCATTGGCAGTTGCATATACAGATTCTGTATTACTAGTAGAAGGTTGTACAGCTGTTAATGTAGTGCCCGGATAATAAAAGGAAATAATATCAGTTGCTTTTTGTCCTTCTTTAGCTCTTTGATACGCACCCCATTGGCTTAAACCGATTCCGTGGCCCCAACCGCCTCCGGTAATTACGTATTGAGTGGATGTAGAACTCGACGTTTTAATGTTAGGACTTTTTAATACGCCGCTACCAAATGCATTCGATAAATAGAAATCATAAGTTCTTGTAGATTTAGTAAACGTCAGAACCTTAACAGTTCCATCAGCGTTTTTTACATAAGTATCATTAGTAGGATTGTAAGCCAGATAAGAAATTTTAATATTTCCATTTAGCTGTGTGTCGTTGCCTATTAAATCGTTATGGTCAGTAAAATCTAGTTGATCGATAGAAACAATTTTTAAGTCATAACTTTTATATTCCGTTTGATACTTTTTAATGAAATTCTTTAATGAACTAATTTTTGAAGCATCAGCAGTGTTTTCTTGAACATTGTTCCACCATACTTGAGGATTTTTTAAATCGAGTCCATTAAGTGATATCTGACTTTTATTAAGTGTAAACTGCCAGTTTGTATTTGATGTAGCTGAACGAGCATCGTAAGGATCTGTATTTCTTACAAGATAGGGAATGTCATTCCAACTAGCAGTTCCCCAAGAATTCACTTTGGATAACATAGTTCCACCATTGGAAGAGGAGAATACAGCATTCGTATTAATCGGAGTACCGTTATAAGTAATAACTTGTTTTCGTGTAGAATCTACTGCGTTTTTTACATTTTCATAGCTAGCATTATATCCGTTATAAACTTGATAACTTTGTCCATTGTCTATTTCGTCACCAATATCGCCATTAGAGTATGTTCTAGCGGTAATAGCTTGGGCTTTTAGTGCTTCCATACCTGTAGTACCCCAACTATCAGACATCTCAGAAGAGACAACTCCTAATAAGTAATCTTCCTGTTCCAATGTATTAACAGGCAATACATTACTACCATTTGGTCTAAAAGTTATATTACCTAAGAATTTATACGAGCCTAATTGAATAGTATTTGTGCGACCATATTCAACCGGAAATAGAGTAATCTGAGAGCCTGAATATAAAACATTGCTATCCTGTAGCAATTCTATAGTATTGTTATTATTTTTAATTGTATAAGTACCGTTTGTTAGCGCTATATCATTTTTTTCTTTTATTGAATAATTCCCCGAAATCGTAAATGTGTAAGAAGGTTTTTGTAATACAGAATAGGACAATCTTACAGAAATCGGTGAACCATATGAGGGTTCTGTATAACCGCTAGCCTTAACTGTAGCGGAGTAAGGGGCTAACAAACTAATGGACAAGGCCATAGATAAAACATAAGTAGTAGGTTTTTTCATCATAATCCCCCCTTTTAAACGCCATTACTATAAACAAAAAAGAGGGTATTTCAATTAAAATGCCAAAAAAACCACCAGTTTTAACCATTGGGTTTAAAGTGTCTATAAGGAACACAAAAAACGCAGCAATTCTGCTACGTTTTTTGTGTCTCTCTATACTATATTCTATTAACGCCTAAGGCTTTAACGTGCTCTAAGTGTCTAATATCCTTTAAAAAGGATTGTTCCTGCAAAGTTAAAGGATTACTATTCGACTGGATAGGCATTAATGTCACCGCTTCAATGCAAAAATGTGAGCGTGAACTATAATTTTCAATAAAGTGAAAAACCTCAGCAAGAGAGTTAAAATCCTTAATGCTCAACTTTGATTTATCTTTTTTGTTACATTCAAATATTTTCACATCATAGCCTTGTCCAGTTTCTTCGACCTCAATTTGAAACGTATTTGCCACGCACTCTACAGACATTTTGATCTTCCTTTCTAGCGTTACATAGAGATATTTAATTTTCATTTTACGCTCTTCTGTTTGAGTATAGGAAAAAACATACTAAATAATTTCTAGCTAGAGTTTAAAACGAAATGCTTTCCAAATTTTTTTCTCAATTTGTTCAGGATTTGTTATAGGATAGTAAGCGTCCCAGTATAATTTGCTGTTTTTATACACTTGGACTCTAATAAGTGCGGGGTTTAGAAACAATAGTCGAGGAAAGAGGCGATCCGGATGGATAGGCAGTTCTTCATAATAAAATTGATATTGTTTCTTTATTTTTTCAATTTTTACGAAGGGGATGTTTTTCTCCAAGGAATACCACCTTTTTTCTTAATAAATTTTTTAAACATCTGGTAAGCTCTGGTTTTAATAGGTGAGCTGCATCGTATACAATTAATAATGCAGGGTTAATGTACAAAGCTTCTGCTACAGAATGTTCCTGTTGTTGGTAGGGATAATTACTAATAATAGTACAGTCTTTTTTTTCAATGGTAACAGATCCATTTGGTTCAACCACCATATAAAGAACATCTGCTTTCTCGTCTCCAAGTTCTATTTCATTAGTTTTTTCCGAAATATAAGGAAGAGATTCATAAAGAATTGCTCTAATCTGTTTTTGGATATCGCTAAGGTAAAAAGAAATAAAAGGAGCTAAAGAAAATTGGTCTTGTTCTTCTATAATGCTTTTCAGACTGTTTGAAATAAAGTATTCTGTTTCTCCAAGAAAGTCTGAGTCAATACTGGAATGCAATTCACCTATTTCTTCTTGAGAAGCTAAATTGTTACTGACTAGCTTATTTATTTCTAGGTTAACTATGTAATGAGAAATAAATGAGGAAGTCACATCAATAAAATGTTTTAAATGAAGAAAAGAAAAGGTTTCTTCCTTTCTGATAACACTTCTTTCTTCGAGATAATTATAAAATTCTTCGTGGTGTTGAATGACAATTGTATACATATAAGCACCTCTCTCATATATCCGTTAAATTTTTCATCGGTATCAGGGAAAAACCTTTTCTTTACAGAAAAAGGTAAACGGTTTACAATCGTAAAATATGAAGAAAATTACATAAGTTAATGTTTGGGGGAGTCATAATTGAAAGAAAAATTTCATTTTATTGGCATAAAGGGTTCGGGTATGAGCAGCTTAGCTCAAATTTTATTTGATAATGGATTTGAAGTGCAGGGATCAGATATTGAAGCAGAACTATTTACGCAAAAAGGATTAGATGAAAGAGGTATTAAAATGTTTCCTTTCTCTAAGGAAAACATTAGCGGGGAACACATTTATATCTTAGGGAACGCTTTTAATGAATCTAACGAAGAGGTAAAAGAAGTTCTTTCAAAAAGCTATAAATCTTATAAATACCACGAGTTTCTTGGTAACTGGATGAAGAGGTTCACTTCAATTGGTATTAGCGGCACACACGGAAAAACATCTACAACAAGTCTCTTATCACACGTTTTAACAAATCTTTTTCCTACTAGTGCTTTAATAGGTGATGGGACAGGTTATGGAATGATGGACAGTAAGTACTTCTCCTTTGAAGCGTGTGAATACAAACGCCATTTCTTGTGGTACAGTCCAGATTACGCAATTATCACAAATATTGATTTTGACCATCCTGACTATTTTGAGGATTTAAATGACGTTTTAAATGCATTTAATAATTTTGCAAGTCAGTCCGGCAAAAAAGTAGTAGTATGTGGCGACGATGCTCACACACCAAAGTTGAAAAATTATAAATTAGCCGTTACATACGGTTTAAAAGAGGGAAATGTCGTTCAGGCAACTAACATTGAAGTTAACCCTCAAACTACGTCCTTTGAAGTTATATTTAAAGGAGAAAATCAAGGGAAAGTTAAAATCCCTTTACACGGAAATCACGCTATTCAAAATACCCTAGCAGTTTTAACGGTTTGCTTATTAGAGGGAATGAGTATTTATGATGTAGCACCTCACTTAATGACTTTCAAAGGCGCTAAACGTAGATTTAATACTGAAGATTGGAATGATGCTGTTATTGTAGACGATTATGCTCATCATCCAAAAGAAATTGAAGTAACGATTGAAGCAGCTCGACAAAAGTATCCTAATAGAGAGATCGTAGCAGTATTTCAACCTCATACTTTTACAAGAACGGCTAAATTCTTGGATGAGTTTAAAGATTCATTAAGTAAGGCGGATAAAGTGTATGGATGTCCAATTTTTGGCTCAGCCCGAGAACTAGACGCAACACTTACTATTGAGGATCTTTTAACTTTAATTCCTAATTCTGATACACTAACTATTGAAAATATTGATAAACTTGCTTCACATTCAGACTCAGTTCTTTTATTTATGGGAGCAGGGGATATCGGTAAATATATTGAAGCGTATAAACAAGATACAGCAATGCAACAACACGCATAAGGCATAAGAAAAAGCCGACTCTTAAGAGTCGGCTTTTTCTACTATTACAACTTTTGCTTTTTTTAAGTTTAATTCTTTAGAAGCGATGTACCTGGTATACCCATCAAGTAATTCAGACTTATCACCTTTTTTAACAACAATAACCGATTTATCTAACTGTTGATATTGATTATAATATTGTACCTTTTCCTCAATCTTCTCTCTTCGAGGGGTGTGCTCCAAAAATGCATCTGGAATTTGAATTTCTTCAAGCGGTAATTCTGTTTTATCAATTATTCGATACTCTATATTTTTTACGAACAATCTGCCTTTTCCAACACGCTTGTTTACCCATTTGTTTTTCCAACTGCCATTATTACTTTCAGACAGCTTTTTAACTTCTATACCTTTTCTAAAATTCACATTAAAAATTTCTCCGTTGTGGCTTGCGAAGAGGGTATCTATTTTTAACTCTTTATCCCAAGTCCAATAAACTCGAGACTGAGAACCCATTGCAACCATTGCATACTGAACAGGGAAATTTTCTAGTAATTTACGAGCTTCTCTAGGATCTAGTTCAAGGGTTCCCGCGACCCAATCAACTATACCTTTACGCGCTTTAAACTTTGGGCGTTCTTTCCCTTTATTGCAATCTGGACATACTATAATCTTTTTGTCTTTTAGTTCTTTTATATATACAACCTTTTTATCACAACGTTGACCGCAATTCTGACAAACGCCTTCATACTTTTTATGTAATTCTATAACCTCAGTACTTATTGCCTTTTTTACTGAGGCATCGTTTGTTGTTGAGCCTGTTGCTGAGGTTGTACTTGAGTTTGAATTTGGGTTTGAGTGTGAGTGTGAGTGTGGTTCAATATTGTTCTCATTCTTTCGCTCAGCTGTTTCTTTCTTAACTTTCTCTCTTTTCTCTTCTTTAAAATATTCAGTTCTTGAGCAAACAATTGTCGCGACCCCTTTCGGACTACCATCAGGCAACTTAATTTTTTTAATTTCGCCTTCAATAATAATATCATTAGCTTTGTTTAAGGAATCACCTGTCATTACAATGGACTGTATTAAGTCTTGCCATTGTTGCAATTCCATTAAAACGAGCAACTCTTTATTATTTTTCAACTCTTTAGGTAAATTTGAACTGCCTGTTTCCTCAAAATTCATAGCAATCATATCTTTATTTTTAAGAGTTATTTCTTTAATCCCCGTTGGTTTTCCTTTAACTTTCACAATTGTCAAATTCATCACCTCTTAATTCTAAAAATATAATATTCTAGCAAAACAATCAACTAACAATAAGCGGTTTACTTTTTAGAAGATAAGAAATAGTCTTAAATTAATTTATATTTTAGTTCATTCTTCTGCACTTAAAATTCAGTATATGTAAAGAGAAATATTATTCATTTTCTTTCGTAGAACTAACGTTCCGTTAATTACATACAGTTTAAACTATATTGAGGAGAAATTTCAACTAAATCTTTTTTACGGAAAAATATTAAGATAATTCCATTTCTATTCTTCTGTCTTATTTTATGTGAAATGCTCCAGTTAGGGGTACGTAATCAATTAGGAGCTTATTGTTTGCAAGCAGGTTAATAAACCCATTTATTCTTTCCTCTTTCCACTGGTCAAAGTGATCGAGCGAAGGGGAGGGGGAAGCATCAAATTTATTATTAGATAATATCTTTATAAGCTCTAGCCTTATTTCTTCAGTTTTGTATTCGGATAAGTTTTCGTATAGTCCACTCGTATCTAAACTATATCTTGTGAAAATTAAGCTTAGTTCCATATTACTATTATCGTGGATATCAAATATATGCGATAAAATAATTTGTTTCTCAATTGTTTCTAAACCCTTTAATACCGTATCAAAAAAGGATACCGGATCTGGATAGATTATAAATGAGAAGTTTTTATTAATGACAACAAATTCTATAGAGCTATCATTATTTACCCTGAATTTAATAGGGTAACTACCAGAAGGGGTTACAATAAACAGTTCCTCCCTCTTATAGGCAAAGAAAATTTGGTATTTATCATATGGGCGTAAAAAATTAAGATAAGAAATAATGGATAGTAAGAATTCTTTTAATAGGCTGTCTAATTTAATTAATGCTCTTAACTGTTTAGAGAATTCCTCTTTTGTAAAGCCTCGTATTGTAAAAGACGATTCTCCAGTAATTAATGAAGTAGTCGCAACATTGGGAGGAATACGATTAAAACGGTAACGGTTTACACCTACTAGAGAAATGAAAGAAGTATCGCTTTCCAAAATAGGAAACTTTTCAACCAGGTTTAGGATATCTAAAGAATCTTTAAGCTCTGTTTTCGCACTTTCAAAGAATGTATAAATTTCCGTCTCTATATTATCTAATAACTGGTTAAATTCATTAAAATCATATATGTTGAAAAGTTTGGTGCCGCTACCAATAGTTAAAACCAATCCATTCATCATTGGTTCCACATCTAGCTTAATTTCATATTTTTTATTTAAAAAGGAGAAATTAAAATGGAGCAACTGAAAGGCAATTAAATCTTTCTTTTGGACAATAGTTGTTTCCGACTTGTAGGGGAAGATGTTTATTTGAGGATACTCAAAAAGAAAGTCTTCAAACTCTCTTTTTATTTTAGAACCATACTTTAACAGCCGTTCTTTTGCTTCTAGTATTAGTTCTGTAAAATTAAAAAACAAATCATTTACATTAGTTGAGTAATACCATTGGTTGAAAACTAATGAGCTTCCTTCCAATCGAAAAGTATGATAAAAATCATTTTCTATTATACTGCTCCATAATCCCTTAACACGAGATGCATCCTCATAACATTTATTGAAAAATAACGCCATTTCTTCCGCTGTATCAAATATAATTACCTGATCAGACTTATACTTATCAATAAAAGCTAATTTACCATTAGATAAACCTCTAATAGTGGACGTGTTACCCAATTCTAAGAAATGCAACAAACCGGTTTCATCTCTTATGATATAATCCGCTTCATTAGAGATGTTATGTTTGAAAGCTAACTTATTTGAGAAATCCTTAATCACGCTTTGATTAATAGTTTCTTTTTCTTTCAAAAGAAACTCCTGAAAAGAATATTCTAATTCATAGTAATCCTTATTTGTTCTATTGCTTAGTTTTATAACTCCATTATATTTTGCCGTCTGTTTAAAATCCTTAAATAAACTAACTAGTTTCTCTTCACCTAATTCAGAAATCTTAAATCTTCTTTCGTTAAAAGAAAACTGAATCTCTATTTCCCATACGTTAATTTTAGTGTGAATTCTAAAGGTATCATTTATATTCTCACTAGGATCCTGAAAAAAATATATAACTAATTCATCATTTTGAATGTTTGCTATATGTCCTTGGGATATAGCAACATCCCTTAGCAAAAGATAGAGCTCTTTCTGCACATTATCACTCCTTTATTATAAATAACCCAGTGTTCCCTTACAAAAAAAGCGGCTACTTCCTTAATCCTGTAACGTATCAAAAAAAAGATAAAAGCCTATTTTAAAGTGTCTTTTTTATGGTAATAATTAATGAATAGATAGGGTAACATCAATAAAATATAACTTTTAGAAAAGATAAAAATGTTGACGATGGTTTTGATGATAAAAAGTCCACACTAATACTAACTCATATAAGAGATGAAAAATGGGATAACGTAAAAAATATCGTCAAGGCAGCCTTCTTAAAAATAACTCATATTAGAGATGAAAAATACATTCGACTTAAAGAAAATGAAACTGTTCGCGCCCATATGAAAATTAACTTATATTAGAGATTAAAATTATGAGCTTTCTATTTCAATCATTATTCCTACGTTAAAAGATAACTCATAGTAGAAATTAAAAATAACTTCGCTCTATTTCGAACATTATTCCAACTTTAAATACAACTCATAATAGAGATTAAAATACTGGACGCGTATATTGTGCTTCTTACTCTGATGTTTAAAAGTAACCCGTGCTAGGGATAAAAAATCTTTTATGATGAGGATGTGTCGCTCTTCATCCGAAAAAACAAATTAAAAATAACTCATAGTAGAGATTAAAAATAAGTTCGTTCTATTTCAACCATCATTCCGGTATTTTAAAGATAACTTTCATAAAAGATAAAAATGTGGAAGATGGCTACGGTTAACCCAACACAACAACTAAAATAACTTATCTTAAAGACAAAAAAGACTCTCGAAAGGGAGTCTTTTTTTAGCAGGAAAGTAGAAGCCTTTTCAAAGAGATAGTTCACTCAATTTGAACAGTTTCTAGTTAAATTTTACAATATAAATTCATTTTTAAAGAAAATAACTTCTTTTATTTTAATCAGGGTTGCTTCTTTATTTCTTCATATTTTTGAAACCATTCGGGAAATGATTTTTTAAAGGACACAGGTTTAAACTCATCATTTACTTTTTTTACAACTATATGTGTTGTTGAACCTTCAGCATATATTTCATCATTACCATTAACTATATGGAACCCATAAACCGTCCGTAAACCTTGATTTTTTTCAACCCAAGTCTTTACAAATACTTTGTCTCCAAGTTTTATGGCTTTTTTATAAGTGATTTCTATATTATAGACAGGAGCATAGTAGCCACTCTTCTCCATCTCTAAGTAATCAAAACCTACCTCCTCAATAAGTTGAGATCGCCCTAATTCAAGCCACTTAACATAATTTCCGTGATAGATCACTCCCATCATATCTGTATCTGCATAAGAAATTTGGATTTCCTTTCTAGATATGTACATACTAAAAAACCAACCCTTTCATATATCTTTCCTATAATTTTCTATTATTTAATTAAAAAAGACAAGAAACACGTGCTTCTTGTCTAAGTCGCCTATGAAAATATTTGTTTTAGCTAATTTCCCCCTCAACCAAGCGGGACATTATCATACTAGCTACGTAATCGCCAGAGAGGCTTACATAGTAGCCGGAGGAACAATTAAGGTACTGATAGATGTAATTAGAGGGAGAGTTTTAGGAGGTAATTCAAAAAGCATAAGGATAAGCATTTCACCGAACATACCACCACTTAAAATTACTCCTATTACTCGACTAATCCATTTTCCCTTAAGAATTTACGCTTTTTAATTTTAGGTATGTACTCTTCGAATGTATCTGAATCCTTTTCTACATTATGAAATTCACAGGATGTACATAAGTTGTCTTCTGTATTTGTTCCGCCTCTAACGATAGGTTTCTTGTGATCTACCGTTAACCGGCTATTAATTTTTGGTCCATCAAACTCAATTTCACAGTAAAGACATCTATAGTGGTCTCTCTTTAAAATTTTCTTTCTTAGAGCACTAGTAACTTTATCTCTAACTTTTCTCCGCTTTTTAACTAATAAGCGTTTAAAAGAAACGTGATCCAACTCCAAAGAACTTCTTTTAATTTTGCATTTCTCACAATAGCAGACTCCGTGAGTATTAGGGAAAATCTTATAATCATCCGGAACCATTAAGAGGGTGCCAGCTTTAACGCTCTTAAGCTTCAACCCAGGATTAAGCTTTAATAATGTTTTTTTATCAATGCGGTAATAATTCAATACATAATTTAAATCTTCACTTCGCTTTACAACGTGAAAAGGTTCAAGGGAAGTATGTAGATATTTTTTTTGATAAGTTTTATGACAATAGGAGCATCTATATTTAGCTTTTCTTTTTATGTAATCATCTCTAGATTCGTTTTTTCTTCTAACTCTTTTTGCGCTAATACTTTCTTGTACACGGCGCATATCATTCAGTAATTCAACAGCATTCATTTTTATTTCACTCCTTTTTAGAATAATTTTGACTGCATTATATTTAACTTATAAAAAGGAATTCAAGATTTTGTACTAGGATAAAAAACTTGTTATAGAACGATAGCCAAGAATACAAAGCAGGCTTGCCCCGTGGTTAGTCAGTAAGGAATAAGGAGAGCAAAGAGGATTTTCTTTGCATTTTCTGCCTTTGGTTTGTGTAGATTCCATATATGGTATAAGATACTAATATAAATTCTTAAACTAATAGAACCAATATAACAATATACCCGTAATAAGAGGGGAGTTAACTAAGATGAAAAAAGTATTAAAGTGGTTAGAGCGGCCGGTAAAACAGCTTGTTTATAGAAAGTTAGTAATGCAAGAGGATATAGAAGCTGCTTCTAGAGATGGGCATTTTGAAAAAGTTTTTAGAACCGTCCCAAAACATTCAAAAAATGCTTTTGTCAAAGAGATGAAAAGAGTAAAACCAGAAATGTTTAATTAAAAAACCCCTGATGATTAAGAGATCATCAAGGGTTTTTTAATGAGTTTTTATACTCGTTTTGTAATTACATCATCAATTAATCCGTATTTTTTTGCTCCATCTGCATACATCCAATAATCACGTTCGCAATCCAAAGCTACTTTGTCAAACGGTTGATTACTATTATCCGCTAATGTTTGAGTTAAACGGCGTTTCATTTCGATAATACGTTTTGCAGAAATTTCAATTTCTGTAGCTTGTCCTTGTGCTCCACCTAAAGGTTGGTGAATCATAATTTCTGCATTTGGAAGGGCAAAGCGTTTCCCTTTTTCGCCAGATGAAAGTAAAAAAGCACCCATTGAAGCAGCTAACCCGATACATACTGTACTAACAGCAGGCTTAATGAAATTCATTGTGTCATAAATAGCCATACCATCTGTTACAGATCCACCAGGACTGTTGATATACATAGTAATATCTTTTTCAGCATCCTGACTTTCTAGATAAAGTAGTTGTGACGTAATAGATAGAGCCATATTAGCATCTACAGGCCCATTCATTAAAATAATTCTATCTTTTAAAAGACGAGAAAATAAATCATATGTCTTTTCTCCGCGGTGTGTTTCTTCGGTTACATAAGGAATAATTGGCATTATGTATGTCCCCCAATTTCTCTCTATATTTTTATTGCGAACACATTATATTCCCAATAAAACTAAAAAAAGAGGGGGAGAGGTATTTAAAAAATTGGTTGGATAAATCCCTTGTTAATTCCTTCGGCAGGCATATAAAAGGCATCAGAATAAGCCTCATTAAAATCATCGATATTAAGTTTCCCATCTTTATTTTTATACATTTTATATAAATCGTCATAGGCAACACTAAAATGTGTAAATATAATCTCCGCTTGATATTTAGCCGCTATTTCACAGATAGGCTCTAAATCCATATCACTAAGAAACGAACTAAAAATATGAACCTCTGATTTTAGAGAAAGCTCGTGTTCAATTTTCAATAAGTACGACTTGGGAAATCCAGTTGAATTGGGAAGAAGGGTGATTGAATCTAGTTCTTTTTGAAATGCTATCGGCTTAATAGCTCTTTCAGAAAAAAATCCCCCTACATTTACGATAGGAAATGCATTGTATACATAAATTTCTCTATTTTTTTTCATTGTTTCTCTCCTTAAAAAATTGTTATAAAAACTTGTTTTTTCATCTTTAATTTTATAATGTACTCCCAGTCAGAAAGGAGGAACCGTTTGATGAAAAGAAAAATGGATTTAACCACAATCGGCGGTTTACTTTTATCCTTGGGTGGGATTTTTGCAGGTTACCTAATGGAAGGCGGTAGTTTGTCAGCCCTTCTTGCCGTATCTCCTCTTCTAATTATCTTTGGAGGTACCATAGGCGTAGTAACTGTGACAATGAACATTTCTGGTTTGAAAAGTATGCCTAAACTATTTAAAAACATTTTCACAGATGTTACCTATGATTTTCAAGCATTAATTAATAATTTGTGTGATTGGACAAAAGTATCTAGAAAAGATGGGATCGTAGCATTAGGTAATGTAGCAGAAACTATTGAAGATCCTTTTGTTAAAAGAGGAATTGAATACATACTTGACGGAAGCGATTATGACACAATTAAAGAACTACTAGAAAAAGAAATAGAAGCTATGATGGAACGACATTCAGCAGGAGCAAAACCATTTGAGCAAGCCGGAGCTTTTGCACCAACAATGGGTATCATCGGTACGGTATTAGGACTAGTAGTTATCCTTGGAGGCTTAGGAAGCGCAGGGATTGAAGAATTAGGACACGGTATTGCGACAGCGTTTTTAGCAACTTTTATGGGTGTTGCATCAGCCAACCTAATCTTTTTACCATTTAACGAAAAATTAAAGGGTAAGAGTGCAAAAGAAGTACTTTACAAAGAGATTGCAATGCAGGGTGTTTTAGGGATCCAATCAGGAGTAAACCCGAAAACTCTACGAAAAAAATTAGTGGCGTATTTACCTGAGTCAGAAAAAGACGTGGAAGCTAGTAGTGGAAAAGAGGGTAAATAATGAAGAAAAAACACGAAGGACACGTGAATCACGAGAGATATCTTGTTACTTATTCAGACTTAATCACACTACTCTTAGCTTTCTTTATCATCCTCTATTCTATGAGTACTCCAGACGCAAAGAAAATGGAATCTTTAGCTAACCAGCTAAGTATTCAATTCCATCCTCAATCTGAATCAATTACACCTCCGCTTGATTCAAACAAAAATGTAAGCGAGAGAACACGTGGAGCAGCAGCCACAGAACAAGAACAAAAAACAATGGCTTCTGTCTCTGAACAAAACAGCCTAAGAGAGGCTAAAGAAAAAATTGAAAAAGAAGTAAAAGAGAGAGGCCTTGAAAAAGATGTGAAAACGTCTCTATCTGATTCAGGCCTGAAGATTACATTAACTGATAAGGTTCTATTTGAAACAGGATCCGCTGTTTTAAATAATTCAAATACTATGGGATTGTTAGATGAAATTGGCTTCATTCTATCAACTATTGATAATCCTGTTTCTATTGAAGGTCATACAGATAACATACCAATTAATAATCCTCAATATCCTTCAAACTGGGAACTCTCTGCGGCACGCTCACTATCTGTATTAAGAGAGATGGTTGCATTTACACCAGTGTTAGATCCAACTAGGTTCTCAGCAACGGGATTCGGAGAATTTAAACCAATTGCTGATAATAGCAGTGGTGCCGGTAGACAAAAAAATAGACGCGTAGAAATTTTGGTGAAACGCCAGAATGCAGACGGCTTATTAAAAGCAGAAAGAGGTGATACTACAAAATGAATAAAAAAGTAATTATTATTTTAGCGGTGTGTGTAATTATAATTGGTGGAGCTCTCGGCTTCTGGTTAAAAACAAAAGGAAGTAGCAAAGAGACTTCGAAGGCAGAAACTACACATTCAAGCTCTAACACTTGGAATCCATATGCTACTGAGGAGCACCATCAGGTTACTTTAAGTGATCAATTATTAAGTGCTAATAAAGGCGAGCACGTAGTAAAAATGAACATTACTATAGATTTCGCAAGCGATGAAGCTTACTACAAATTTAAAGGATACAAGACTGAAAAAGAAGCAAAAAAAGCTGAAAAAGGAAGCGAACACGGTAGTAGTAGTGATAAAACGGCAACTCCAATGGAGTTAAAGATAAACGATGTTATTGGTCAATTAATGATGGCTGCAAATAATGAGCAATTAACTGATCGTGAAATATTAAAAACATATTTAAAAGATGGTATTAACCGAAAGTTAGATTTTGATAAAGAAATTATTAAAGAACTTTACATAGAAAACTTAGTTTTACAATAAGCTTAACAAAAAAACAGCACTAATAAAGTGCTGTTTTTCGTTGCTTTAGATATAATCTCCGTTCTTGATATATACAGTATGTAAAATAGAATCCAAAACCATATCCTAGATAGTAAGCGTGATGTCCTATCCAGTAATAGACAGATGAGATTATTAAAAAACTTGTTAACAATCTTGAAAGCCAAATGAGGAATAATCCATAAATTTTTTCTGAAAATAAAAATTCAGATGCTTTCCATTTCACTATGAAAGGAATAATGAGCAACATAAGTAGAATGATTGAAATCATTTCAATCCCGCCTTAATTAGTATTCTTCATCATCGTCTTCGTCATCGTCGTCATCATCGTCGCTTAGAAGAAAAACATCCTCGTCCATAAACTCTAAATTTTCCTCTTGAACTTCTTCCTCTAATTCGCTTGTTAAAAACTCTTCTATTGATTGGTTGAGTACATCACTAAATTCTCCTTTTTGATGAGAGGAGATAGTTAGTATTTCTGAGTAGGAATCGTAGTTTCCAACATTCTCAACCTTTTGACGAATAGAATCAAATAGTTTTTCTAATGAAATTTCAATGCGTTCCAATTCTTACACCCTTTCACATAAAACTCAGGCTATGCTTAAATTGATATTGCGAGAGAAATTTATCTTTTCCTTTAAAAAACATAAAAATTATATTTTACATTTTGATGACAAAAGGGAAACCTCTTCTTTCAAGGAAGGAAAAGGGGAGGTGGAATAGATGCGAACGATTAGTATTTATAATAATGATTTAAAAGGTAACAAAGAGCGTAGAGAAGTATTAACAGAGAAAATAAAAAAGGGTGGTTTTGACACAGGTAGGGACGGAGAATTTATGTTCGTTATTGGAGGGGATGGCACTTTTTTAAAGGCTATCCAAAGAAATATGAAAACTAATCCTATTTTTATCGGTATAAATACAGGTAATTTAGGTTTTTTATCAGAATTTGTTTTTAATGATGTAGATAACATATTAGAAATGATAAAAAAGAAGCAGTTTCAACTTGAAACGATCCAAATATACGAAGCGATTGTCACTACAAAAAACCAAGTAAAAAGATTATATTTTGTAAATGATTTAGTTGTAAAGGAATCTGATGATGCAATTCACTTAGGTTTACATATTAATGATCAAAAAATATCTAATATATCTGGAGATGGAATAATCGTTTCAACACATCTAGGGTCAACAGCTTACAATTTATCAGCGGGTGGACCACTTATTTATGATGGGAACGATATTTTATCTGTTACACCTTTAGTTCCAATCCATAACAAGAAATATAAATCGCTTACGAAAAGCATTATTTTAAAAAATTCTAATGAAATTACGATTAATCCTTATCATAAAAAAGGAAGACCGGTTCGTTTAATTTGTGATGGAAATAGAATAAAGGCAAACGATATTCGTAGTATTTCTATAAAGAAATCTCCTTTTAATGTGAAAATGCTAAGAAGTCCTAATTATAACTTTACAGGCAATATTGTAGAAAAGATATTAAATAACGATTAATCTTGTCTCTTGGCTTTATACCAAGAGACTTTTTTTGTTTTTTTAACATAAATCAAAAATATCCCCTAAGATTTACATCATAAAGTTTTGACTTTAGGGAGGGACGATGATGAAACGACTACATTTTATGAAAAATTATTTTATCCAATCAATTAATAATGGCAAATGCAAAGATAACACTATTCAAGAATGTCTAAATAGGTTGAAGACATTTCAAGAGAAAGAGAAGTTTCTTAAATTTGCTGATAAGCAGAACTAACAAAAAAACCAGACTCTAAACTTTATCATTAGAATCTGGTTTTTTATTATTTCATTGGTCTGTTCTTACGACCACTTTGCTTACGTTCACGATTTTGGCGAACTTGTTTTTGAATTTCATCTGAAGACTTTAGAAAAGCTTTCATTTGAGAGTCAAAAACCTCTTTTTTATATACTTGATCGTCTAAAAGAGCAAGAGATAATTGGAATGAAATTTTCCCTTTATGTTTTTTAGAACGAGTAATTCGCGCTTTTATTGTTTCACCTTCAGACACGACATCTTCCATACGTTTTACGTAACCTGTAGCCGCTTCTTTAATGGGTAGGAAGTAATCAAATGAATCACCAGCGGATAAAATAGCACCGTTCGGTAATAGTTTTACTACTTTTGCTTCAATAATGTCGCCTATTTTTGGCATTGGTATAGACCTCCTAAATATAACTCTATTAGTTTTTATTCCAAAAAAGAAAGAAATCCTTTTCAAAAAGGAAAAAAATAAAAGAATAATAATTAAGAGAGAGAGGTGTTAATAATGAATAAAAAACTTTCTTTAATTATTTTGTTTCTGCTCTTCATCTCATTAATAAGTGTTCTATTAGCTTTTATGGCTTTTTCTCGACAAGGTAATAACGAGGATGTAGGTCAATTAAAGACTGGATATGACCGATTATCAAAACAAGTAAATGAGTTGAAGGTTACAACTGAAGACCTTAATACAAAAGTAGCAGATGGCGCTGCATCAACTCCTACAACTACGCCAACTGCGACAGCCCCTACCACTACAACAACTCCTGCATCAACAACCCCCGCAACAACTCCCACAAAGACCGTAGTAAGTGGAAACGTAAATATGAGATCGAACCCTACCACAACTGGAAAAGTGGTAAGACAATTGCCTAAAGGTGAGAAGGTTACTCCAACTGGATTAACTACTAATGCCGCAGGTTTTCAATGGATTCAAGCGAAAGACTCTAAAGGAAACCAAGGATGGGTAGTAAGTACTTACATTAAATAAACGCAAATTATGCGTTTATTTTTTTCTAAAAAAAACCTAATATAGTAAAATATAATAACGGGTATACATAATAAAGTTGCAAAACCAAAATACATACTAAGAGGTGACATCTATGGCAAATGGGAAGGCACACGAAAGAATAAATTTAATTTTTTTAGCAATAGGTATAGTGATTTCAGTCGCACTTATAAAGAATAATTCCATATTTGAGGGACTATTTATAATAGTTGGTTATATTATCGGCACGTTTTTTATAGGACCTGATTTAGATTTAAGAAGCAGACCTTTTAAAAGGTGGGGATGGTTCCGTTTCATTTGGGTTCCTTACCAAACTTTTAAACATCGCTCTATATGGACACACGGATACGTAATTGGTGACGTTATCCGCTATGCTTACCTAAGTATTTGGTACGTTCTCTTATTATTAGTTCTAAGTTTAATTTTGAGGACTTCAATAGGAGAGTTATTAAATACATCCTTAATATTCTTTGAAGAGCATAAAACTATATTCTTTTCTATTTTTGTAGGAAACGTTCTTTCATCAGCAGCTCATACCCTAACAGATAGAACGACATCTGCATTTAAAAAATTCTTTTAAAAACAAAGAAGGTCAGCTTAAAAGCTGGACCTTCTTTGTTTTTATATTATTTACTTTTTTTGATCATCTCTATGTAATCTTCACGTTTAGTTTTTACTCTTTGCATTGTGTTATCTACCGCTTTAATCTGTGCTTCAATAGTTGAATGGCTATCTCTAAATACAATCTTACCAATCTCTTCATAAGAATAGTCTTCAGAATAGTACCAGCAAACACATTTTTCAGTTTCCGATAACGTTTCCCATAACTCCCAGAAGGTTTCCTCAACGATTAAATGGTGCTCCGGCTGAAACTCTTCAGACTTAAGTAGTTGCTCAAAGGTATTTTCAGAATCGTTTTTACTAACAGGGGAATGGTAACTGAAGGCATCGTTTAGAGTGCGTAATTTATTATTACCAGAGCGGCTTATAATGGAGTCAATGTGTCGTTTAATAACGTGTTGTACAAAAATTTTAAAAGGGCGTTTCTTCTCAATTTTAAAGTCTCTAATGGCTTTACAAAATCCGATATAGCCAGATTGAATTAAATCGTCATCGTCATCTCCACGATTATAACGCCCACGTTTCTTTAACTGTAAAACAGTTCTTTTTACAAACTCTACATATTTTACAGAAATGATATCTTTAGCTTCTTCAATTCCATCCTGAGACATTATCACTAGAACCTCATCTGATGTTTTATATTTGTTGAGCTTTACCAACTCGTATAGATAACTTTTTACATCAGCATAGCCATTTTGTAATAAGATAACCAACATATCTTCTGTTAAATCCAATAAATTATCTTTATTTCTTGAATATAGAATTCGCAGAGGAGTTAAACTAAATTCCTCTTTATAAAGCTCAATAAGCTCTTCATTACTTAGATCAGTTAATTGTTTTGATTGCTTTTCAACAACTGTATTCATAAGACTCCTATAAAGGAATTCCACCTTTCTATAAAAAAATATAATTTTTATAAAAAATCTTTTCTCGACCCCCATAAACTTAGGGGGAGTTACGTACTTTATAGTGAAAGTAATTACGTAATGTATAGTTATATAGTTAGTTCGACAAGCTTCTATTGACTTCATTAATACTGTATTTATTAAAAGTTCGACACCTTTTAATAATTTATTTAAAAGAATTATATTGAAACTCTATACTTAAAAACAATAGCAGAGGATAGTAAAAAAACCATCCATAAGGGTAGGTTTAATTCGCTATTCGTAATTATATGTTTTACCTTAGTTTATCAATAAGTTAAATCTTTATTTAGTTGTATCTCAAATGGTATTTGTATTGGTTTGTAAAGCGATAAATATAAAATGAATTTTAAAAGCAATCAATATAAATTATTGATTGCTTTTTTGTATTATAAAATTTCTCTAAGTTGTTTTATTAGTCCTTTTCTCTTTTCGTTGAGTTCATCTGTTTCATAGGCACGATCAAATAGAACGGAAGGACGTTTTTCGAAAAACTTAAGAATTTTAATTAAAGGTACCGTTTCAAGAAAATAATGAATGGGGACTTTCACATAACCGTTTTCAATATTTGCATCGTTTACTATCTCAAGATAAGCAGCTTTATTAAAAACTTGATATGTAATGTGACCGTCAGGGGATAGGTAGACATCATCACTAATTAAATCGCGATCATTTGTGGGGAAAAGGTAGATGAGGACACAATCTTTGCCGTTGATTCTTTTCTTAGTTGTAAATGAATAGATTTTTTCCACAAACTTAAGTAATAATTCCACTTCTTCTTCAATGATTTTACTTCTATTTTCTAAAACCGGCTCATACTTACTGTGAGCATTTTTTAGCGAAGAAACAATTTTACTGATATCCATAGGGAAAAACACCTCCTAGCTAAAAAATATATTAGTTAAATCGTGGAGAATATCAAGAAAAAGCAGATAAAAAAAGTTAGTAAATATTAGACCTATAGAGTGCACCAAACAAAAAGAGGAAACTTAAAGGTTTCCTCTTTTTTTAATGAAGTCGAACAGGTTTCTTTTGTTCTCTTTATATAAATCATTTAATTGTTTGATGGAATAAACGTATATAGAGGCAAACAAAAAGTGTATAACAATCGCTGTTAATATTACGAATGCAGTAACGTGGTCATCTTGTTTTAGAACTGCGTAAATAGTAATTTCTAGTACCAACAAGCTCAAGATAATTGAAGTGATAACGAAAATAGTAATATTTCTAACGCTAGGTTTAAAACTAATGTTTTCAGTAGCGAATAGAAAACCATATCCTCTTTTGTATAGAAAAACGCCAACTTCAGCCAAAATAAAGCAAATAATGAACTGATCTATTGATACTATAAATGGATTAAGAATTATGTCTTGTATTCCAAGAGAACCATTAATTAAGTTAAGGGTAATATAAATTAACACCAAGACCAAGATGCTACTAATGTATCCGATAATTGATAGGAGTATTGCATACCAGTAAGTAACTTTAAGAACGCTCTTACTCAAAACTACCATAAAAACTATCCCTATTATTTCATTTAAACCAGCTGGAAACTGAAGTACATCATAGAGTGTTACCTGTGTAATGGAAGTTACAAAAGAAACGATAATCAGTTCTTTTAAATAGCACCAGAAGGGGATGCGGAGTAAGCTTACCCCCAAAGCGAGCATTCCAAATACCTCAAATGTTCCGGCCACTAATTTAATGAAAGAAAAAACCCAATCACTCATTGACGTAAATAGCTCCATAACTTATTTTTTAACTTTCCACCTTCCGGCTTAATAACTGTATCTGTATCATTGTTGAAGGATATAATACGCTTAATTAAATTAAGGACAAACTTATATTTAATTTTGGCAACAGTGGCAAATGTTGATTTTTCATCTGGTTCTTCTACAAAATAAACTTTCCCTAAATCTTCATCAAACTTACGAATTTTACACAAGTTAACAAGGTTAGGGCGGTCTAATGATTCAAAACCTTCTTTATATAAGAGTTGATCTAACTCAGATTTAGTTGTAATTTGATAATATTTATTGTTTCCGATATAGTAGATGATTTTACGCTTATCAGTTTCTATAAAATCTACATCATATAGATTTATACATTCTAATTCATTATTTTCATTAATAACAGTCATACTTCTTTCTGTCATATTATCCACTCCGTATAAAGCATTTTAAGTATGAGCATATAAAACAAGACAATTAAATATAAAATATTTAATTAATAAGTGTCAAAGGTAATTATTGCACAGTAGATATAATTCGACAAAACAAGACGAGGTAATAGAGTATCTTTATTGACTTCGACATAATTCGACATTATAATGTAAAAATAAATACCACCTTTAATTTCTTAAACAATGGTATTAATCTATACGTATTAAATTTAAGATAAAGTCTTTATCAGGTATTCAAGTATTTGTCAAGGGAAATTCGCGTTCTTTAAATGATATTTACTTTCAATAGTAGTCATTTTATAATAAAACAGAAGTCGAAATTAGGTTATTTCTTTCCGTTAACTCAATATTCCAGCAAAAATAAAAAAAAATGCAGGCTAATTGTTTAGAACCCTCAAAAACATATTAGTATGTTTTAATACACATTTTTGCTAACACAACAAGTTATTCTTTACCAGATGAAAATACGTGTAGAGAACATATTTTTTAAACCAGTGCCCTTCAAAAGGGAGTAGAAATGTGTTAACAATATGTATATCTGTTTTATTAAAGACTTGAAAACATATATATAATATGTATGTTTATAGGTATAAATAGTAATTAAACCATTAAAAAAGAACGCAAAAAAAGAGTTATGCTTCTTGACGATAAAACCATACACGTTGTTTTGCTTTAAATGGTTTCGGGTCAAAAGTCATAAATAAATTATGATCCATTTCTTCTCCAGGATAGTAAGTTTCATAATGCTCCTTAAATAAACAATATCTTTCCTTTTCGCAACTAGGATAGAAAAAGTCTTCTGTAGGAACAGGAAAAGCGTTTTTATTTGCATCCATTCCTGGAAATTCCGAATAATATATGTCAATATCCTCTTCTTCTGTTAAAGAAGATACATCATTTGCAAAAAATAAGAATCCTTCTTGTTTCGCTTTGTGTAAATCGTTTTTTACCTCAAAATAGTGTTTACCCTTACTTTTTTCAACTTCAAAAATTTTTTTTACTGCTACCCTCATAAAAATGCACCTCATTACGTACTGTATAGTATCTATGTTGTTTATTAGTTCGACAAATTAGATTATAAAGTGAGTAGGGAAGAAGTGCAAGAATATTTTTTGTGAAATGCAAAAAAATCTAATGAAAGCGCCCTCATTTTTTTTTGAATAAGGACATTCATTAAATTCTGCGAATTATTTAGAAGTAGAGAATTAATTCTCATTGATTCGGAGGGTTTTATGTATGAAGGAAACTATAAACAACATACACATTGTTTCAAAAGGCATTGTTCTTAGTATTATCTTACATATGATTGTAATTGGCTTTTTAGTAGTAACCGGCTTTAACGCTTCACTAACATTATTTACTATCATTTTGTTAGTGATTATGGCAGTGTCAGGTTTTTACGTGGGAACCATTAGTGATCGATATGCTGAGATAAATGGTTTAATTATCGCTATATTCACTAGTACAATTGTATTGTTTTATATAGCCCAATATACCGAAATGGACTGGGCGGTAAATAGAATAATCATTGCAAGTTATTTAGTAATAGGATTTTTGTCATCTCTAATTTCTAGATTAACAAATAAAAAACAAAGAATCAAGAAGAAAATGGAACTTAAAGACAAAATTAACACAAAAGGAAATGAAGACGATTTAATTACAAATAAATCTACTCAAAATTACTTTTCTTATCTAATTAATAATCTTAAGTTAGTTGGCGAGAAAAAGCCTTCTAAGGTAAAGAACTCAAAAAATAAAGAATAATCAAATCTTTAATAAAAAACAGAAATTCTATTTAAGGATTTCTGTTTTTAATTTTTCTAGTTATTTTCACTTTTTTCGAGGAAATAAAATATAATCAATAAAGTTAGTTACAAATTAAATTACCGGAGGGAAATACACATATGGAAGATAGAAAAGCAGCATTGGATATGGCATTAAGACAAATCGAAAAACAATTTGGAAAAGGCGCAGTTATGAAGCTTGGAGAACATACACAAGCTCAAATTGAAGTCTCTAGATCGGGTTCGCTCTCTTTAAATATAGCTCTAGGAGTTGGCGGTTATCCCAAGGGAAGAATTGTGGAAGTTTACGGACCAGAAAGCTCTGGTAAAACAACCATAGCTTTACACGCTATCGCAGAAGTACAAGCTAACGGAGGACAAGCAGCATTTATTGATGCAGAACACGCGTTAGATCCTGTATATGCTCAAAAATTAGGCGTTAACATTGATGAGCTACTACTTTCTCAACCAGATACAGGAGAACAAGCTTTAGAAATTGCGGAAGCTTTAGTGAGAAGCGGCGCTGTTGATATTATTGTTGTAGACTCAGTAGCGGCACTAGTTCCAAAAGCAGAAATCGAAGGGGATATGGGGCAAGCTCACGTAGGTCTACAAGCTCGTCTTATGTCACAGGCTTTGCGTAAGTTATCCGGAGCTATTAATAAATCAAAAACAATTGCTATCTTTATTAACCAGATTCGTGAGAAAGTCGGAGTTATGTTTGGTAATCCTGAAACGACTCCAGGCGGAAGAGCGTTAAAATTCTACTCAACAATTCGTATTGAAGTGCGACGCGCCGAACAATTAAAGCAAGGTAACGATGTAGTAGGTAACAAAACGAGAATTAAAGTAGTTAAAAACAAAGTAGCACCTCCATTCCGAACAGCTGAAGTAGATATTATGTACGGAGAAGGGATTTCAAAAGAAGGAGAGATCCTAGATATAGGTACAGAGGTCGATATTGTACAAAAATCCGGTTCTTGGTATGCGTTTAATGATGAGCGCTTAGGACAAGGACGAGAAAATGCAAAAGAATTTCTTAAGCAAAACCCTGATATCAAGAAAACTATTGAAGAAGCTATTATGGAGTTAAATACAGATTCTCAAGCTGAATAAAATAAGAAAACACCTTTATATAAAATAAAGGTGTTTTTCTACGCAAATTTTTTTATGTCTTTTTCTAATTTTTGAAATAAAGTAAGATCCTCTTTAGAAAATAACAAGTTATTAATATAATCGATTTCCTTGTCGTTAAGAGGTTCATCTTCTTTTACTTTCTTCTCTATAAAATGCAGAAATTTTAATTTTAGAATGATGTTTTTCTTTGAACCAATCTTTTTAAAATAATATCTCCAATGTTTCTCTGATAATAAATCTTGTTTCATATCCGTTTTTGCAATTAGTGTATACAAATCTTTACGAATAAGAAGTTTTTTTAAAACTTTTGTTTTTTGTGATTTGTTCAAAATTCTTGTATAAATAAAAAAGCTTTTTTCCTGTTTCTTAAATTTTTTTATGTCTAAAGTAATTAAAAGGATAATGAGAGCAATATAAAGAACCAAGCCTAGAAAAAAGATAGATAAACCCAATAAGTAAAATTCTTTTGGGGTTTTTGCCGCTTTTAAAAATAAAAATTCTTTATTGCTGTTGGAGCATAAAAGTAAGATCACAGTGAAAATTACTGAGTAAATCCAATACACAAATTTTTCTTTAGTATTTTTTTCTATTCCATAAAACACATCGTATTTATCTAACATAGCTAATATCACCCAGTGAATATTTAGTTGTTTTCTTATAAAAACCTTGCTATTATTAAATAATGCAAAAAGTAAGTACGAAAACATTTAGAAATTGCGTTAGGAGGTTTATATATGACGCAAAAACCATATCAAGTATTTTCTAGTATGGAGGAGCTTGAAAAGTTCATTGTTGATTCAGATTCTTTAAAGGAATTTAAACCTGTTAAACGTAAAATCAATTGGAACTTTGACGCTAAAATTTGTGAAGAATGTGAAGAACCATTCAAACCAAGTCATATCGCACAACATTTTTGCGAAAAATGTCAAAAGAAATCAGAAAAACAAAATAAACGTGATTCTGTTGTTCATCGAATGAAGAGAAAGCCAACTATTGCTCAGTGTTCAAGCTGCAATAAAGATTATTATAGAAGCGTCCCTACAATGCACTATTGCGAGAGATGCTCGACAACTGGAGGACAATTAGTTTCAACTGGGAAATATAAATACGTTGAAAACAAACCTGTACCTAAAATTCCGGAATGCAAAGGATGCGGTAAAAAGTATTATAGAACTGCTCCGGCTATGCGTTATTGTAAATGTTGTTCGCCAAAAGGCGGGGAATTGATAGAGGAACCAAATTCACCTAAAAAAACTAATAATAATTCTAAGTCAAACGTGTTGAACTTAGTAAAATAAAAAAAGGCCTTTAGGCCTTTTTTTATTTTTGTTAATTATTAATCATTTTACAGCGTCTTTTAATGCTTTACCTGCTTTAAAAGCGGGTTGTTTTGACGCTTTGATTTCGATTTCTTCACCAGTTTGTGGATTGCGACCTTTACGTGCAGCACGCTCACGAACTTCAAAAGTACCAAAGCCGATTAATTGCACTTTATCATTGTTTTTAAGTGTATCTGTAATTGTATCGAATAAAGCATCAACTGCTTTAGTAGCGTCTTTTTTAGTAAGTTCTGATCTCTCAGCAACTGCATTGATTAATTCTGTTTTGTTCATATGTAAAACCTCCGAAATAATATGTATGTGGCTAGCTTACCAGCCCAACATTAATATTGTAACGTTTTTTGCTTTATCCTTCAAAGAAAAAATAAAAAGAACACCAATTTGTTAATTTATCCATAAAAAAGAGAAGGTTATAACCTTCTCTTTTTTTAACGATATGAAATTTCAGCACCTAATCGGTTAAGCTTTTCAATAAAGTTTTCATAACCACGATATAAGTATCTAAGTGACTGAACAGTTGTAACACCTTCAGAAACCATACCAGCAATAATCATACTTGCAGCTCCACGCAGATCATAGCTATCCACTTTGCATCCAATCATACCTCTTGCATTTTCAGAATGTTGAATTACAGCCGAGTTATCATTAATTTTAATTTCAGCACCCATAGTTCTTAGTTCATCCAGGTGTCGGAAGCGACTATTAAAAACTTTCTCTGTTAAGATCGACGGAGTTTCTGCCAAGGCCATTAAAATAGAAATTTGTTGTTGGCAGTCAGTAGGGAAAGCAGGGTAGAAACCAGTTTCTACTTGAATTCCTTTTAAAGGTCCAACATAAGAAGCTTCAATCCAATCGTCACCAACCTCAACTTTAGCTCCCATATCCATTAATGCTTGAAGCGGAGCAGTCAAGTGTTCAGGGCAACAATGAGTTACTTTTACACTTCCTTTTGTTGCAACACCAGCCACTAAAAGAGTGAAAGCTTCAATGCGATCCGGTTGAACCTTGAATTGAATTCGGTTTAGGCGTTTTACTCCACGAATTGTTAAAGTTTTAGGGTTTTCAAATGTAATATTAGCACCCGCTGCATTTAAAAAATCTACTAATTCAAAAATTTCAGGCTCAATAGCGATGTTATGTAACTTCACTTCGCTTGGAGAAAAAACAGATGCATAAATTAAGTTTTGAGTAGCTCCAACTGAAGGTAAAGGCAATGTAAATTGACCCTCTAATCCATTAGTAGTAACGGTAATATTACCAGCACCTTTATCTACTTCAGCTCCTAAGCTTTTAAAACCATTTAGATGAATATCAAGTGGACGAGAACCAATTACACAGCCGCCAGGCATTCCTACACGAGCTTCACCAAATCTTCCTAGTAAAGAACCCAAGAATAATGAAGAGGCGCGCAATTTATTTGTGAATTCTTCAGAGATAGGTCGATTCATAATATTTCGAAGATCTAATTTAACAACACCTTCTGAAAAAGAACCAGTAGCACCTAAGTACTTTAACGTATCCACCATAACGTGAATATCGGTAAGGTCAGGAACATTTGTTATTTCTACTTCATCAAAAAGAGGTAAAGAAGCAAGGAGTGGTAACGCCGAGTTTTTACTTCCTTGTGTAGTAACTGTGCCAAATAGGGGAGTTTGTCCGGAGACAATGACGGAATCAGATTTCAATAGTACGCTCATATATTTAATCGTCAATGAATGACGAATGTACACCTCTTTCACTTTTTAATAGTTATCAATTGCATTTATTACAAAATTATCAAGTTTTTTTGGCTTTCCTTTATTTTTTTTAACTAATAATTTTTTTTAGTAAAAAACATATTTTTTTATTAACTATGAAATTATATTACATAAAAAACATAAATGAAAGCACCAATTTATAACTCTTAAAACTTTTATACTTTATAAGTGTTCTTCACTAAAATCTGATGTCCAATATGCTTTAGATGATAGATCTAAGTTTTGTTCTACTTGTAAAGTGAAATCAAACAAATCCTTAATGTTCGTATTATGAGTAATCATAAATATCTGTTTAAAAACAGAGGTAAGTTTACGTAATGCATCTATAATTGTTTCTTGTCTTCCTTCATCCATTGATCCTAATACTTCATCCAAAGCCAAATAGTCAAAGTTTGTATGTTCACCTTGAGACGTTAAGACTCTACTAATAGCTAGACGCATACAAAGTGCAATTAATTTTTGTTCTCCTCCAGAATAGAGATGGAATGGTTTCTTAATACCATTTCGATAAACAAATACATTATAATGATCATCTAATTGGACTAAATCATATTTTCCGTCAGTAATATAAGAGAGCAATTCCTGCATAACACTTTCCAAAAGCGGTCTTACTTTAGACATTCGATCAATCTTGTAATTTTTAAAAACTTCTTCTGTTTTAATTAGCAGGGCCAATTTACGCTTACGATCCTCTAATTCTGTAATTTTAAACTGATTGTCTTTACGATCTTTTTCTAACTGTTCCATACGAATTTCTATATTTTTTAACAGCTCTTTTATCGCAGATAATTCTTTTTCAGCCGCTCTTAGCAATTCAACTTCTTTATTAATTTTTTCTTGGTGAGAACGATATTCGTCCATATCAAATTTCATTCCCTCTATTTCTACTTCTAAGCGTGCGATGTCGGCATTTAACGAATTAACTTTTTCACATATTTCTTTTTCTTGCTGAAGTAATTTAGGCTCTTTCGCAAGAAGGGAGGATAGTATGCCAAATCTTTCTTTTTTTATTTGTAACTTTTCTACATTACTTTTTAGCACCTTATACTCTTCGTCATTAAAAAGTACATCTTTAAAATTATTAAGTTGCTCCTGAACATTTAAATAATCTTGTTTATCATTTTGAAAATCCTGTTGTAGCATCTTATATTCATCTTGCAGCATAGTTATTTTTCTATGTTCGTTTTCTAACTGTTCACGTTTAATTTTTAAATCGCTAATTTTTTTATATGTATTTTGCCGCTTTCGATCCTTAGCTTCAATTTCTTTTGTCAACTCGTTATGTTTGTTAGCTAAAGAGTCTAATTTATGTTTATATTCCTCTGAAAGAGTATGGAAGTGTTCACCCATAGCACGTTTGCAGACAGGACAAGGAGAGTCTTCACCTACATTCAATAAAGCGTTTCTTTTTTCTTTAAAGTGCTTTCCTTGATTTGTTACATAAACTAATTCACTTCGATAATCTATTAAATCTTTATCTATAACAGATATGTCATTTTCTAATTGACTAACTTCTTCACTAACATTTTTTATCAATTCACTATAATTAGTATCAAGAATACTGTCTTTTAATTTTTTCATACGTTCTTTCTTAGAAGTTAATCTCTTTTTAAGGGTAGAGGTATGCTGAATAAGTTGTTGCTTTTGAACAAAAAGAAGTTTTATTTCCTGCATATGCTGTAGTTTAGCAAGGGAATCATCGTATTTTCGTACGTCTTGTTCTAGCTCTGAGAATTCTGCTTTACTCTCTCCAATTTCCTTAAGATCATTTTGTATGGCAAGCAAATTCAGCTCAATTAAGTGTTTTTTCTCTAGAGTTCGTTCCTTAAAAGTAGATATAAGCTCTTGGTGTTTTTCATACTCTTTATCTAAATTCTCTTTATGTTCAAGGAGTTTTTTATAAGACATCTCTCTTTCCTTAACCACTTGCTTCTGCTTAACTTGGTCACCATTAATTGTAGCTAATGATTTTTTTAATTCAGCTTCTTGTTCATCGAATACAACTGAATCTTTAATATGTCTTTCCTGTTCATCAATAGTTGTTATCAAATGATTTTTGTCTGTGCGCACTTTTCTTATAGCGTCATCAATTTTATCTATTTTTAGGAGGCGAGATATTTCTTTCTTTCTTTTTTCAGGACTTAACTTAATTAAATTATCAAAGTCATCCTGTCTAGCATAGAAAGCATTTGTAAAAGAAGTTTGATCCATTCTCAAGACCTTATTAACGATGTGATCTGTGACTTCTGATTGTCCTCCAGTTATTAATTCCTTACCGTTGATAGAAAGCTTTGCTTTAGCTGTTGTTTCGTGCCGTTGGACACAAAATTCACTTCCATCTTTTAAAAATGTAAGTTCTATCCACCATTTTTGACTCTTTTTTGCTTGGTCATATTTTATTTCTGATGCTTTTATGCCAGATATATTACCGAACAAAGCAAGCTCAATAAGAGTAAGGATTGTTGTTTTACCAGCACCATTTGGTCCATTTATATTCATTAGTCCTTCTTCAGGAAAAGTTACTGAAATAGAAGGATATTGACGTACAAATTCACCCTGAAGTTTAGTTATCAGCATTTTCGAGAACCTCCGTTAGGTAAGGCATTGCAAATGTTAGAAGTTCTCTTTTAGGGAAGTTTGGATCATCAGGAATTTGATCTATAAAGTTAGAAAGTCCTTCTTGCAAACCCTCAAACACTTCATTGTCTGTGTCTTTCGTTTTTACGCTTTCAGATAGTTCAACTTTGTTTTTAAAATCAAACTTAAAGTACAAACAGCGGTCTATTTCTCTTCTAATTTCATCGGTAAGAAATAAGTGTCGATGTTTTAAATTTTTCGGTAAATTTTTAATAACTAATCGAACAATAGCATCTTCTAATTTTTCACTTTGGAATCTTTGGATAATTTGCTCCTGTATATCTTCAATAAGCATTCCTTCAGCATTAATCTCTTTCATATCAATCATAGGTCTTACATCTAAAAATCTGTCCCTTTTAGTTAGCTCTTTGGTATCTAAATCTATCTCTACAATTACCACTCTAGGCTTTTTTTCTTGTCCAAAAGCTAAATGTTCAATTGGTCCTGGATAAATAATGTTGTGGCCTAAATCGGTATAGATATGATAGTCACCCAATGCAACATAATCCATTTCTTTACTAATTAAATCATCAAGATGAACAACAATTGAACTTTCGTTTTTTGCATATTGTGGAATGGTAGCAACACCGCAATGAGTAACTAATACATTAATCTTTCCATCTACCTTTTTTACTTTTTCTAACTCAGATTTAAATGTAGAGGTATCGTATGAAGAAGGGAGGCAGTGGCATATAAGATCATTAATGCCAGGGATACATCGTTGCTCATATAGACCCTTAAAAACTGCAATTACATTTTGCATTTTTCCGAGTTTAAAAAGTTCATTTCCCACACCAGCCTTTTTTGAAAAGTTGTGGTTTCCGGCTATCTCCAACCAAGTACGCCCCGTTGAAGAAAAACGTTCTACTTGATCCATATAAAAGTTATAATGAGCAGGATTTTTATAACCTACTTCATTCATTCCGTCCCCAGCGTGAATTACAAAGTCTACTTCCTCTTCGAGCGCAATATCAATTGCTTGAGCAAAAGCTTTATTAATATCTGCTGTTCGTATATTTTCTCCAGTTTCTGTATACTTGTTTATTTTAAGTTCTGAGAATTCATTATGAAGGCTAGCATTTCCGCTATAACCATTATGAGTATCAGCAATATGCATAAACTTAATTTTTCTTGATGTCATTTTCGCACCTCTTTTATAGCTTTTCTGCGGGGATTATATTATAAATTTCAGGCGGAAAATAAGTATTGAGAGGAGGAAGTGCAATGAGTCAAAATATGTTAAGAGATTATTATGAGGTGGAATGGATTCTAAAGGAAGTTGACGAATTAGGGAACGAAAAAGAAGTGGTATATAAAGAAGAGTTTAAAGAGTTTGAAAGTGCATTCGATTTTTATCTTCTTAAACAAAAAAGTGATGAAGATCCTGAAAAAGTCAGAGTGTTATCTGTATTAACAGAGTATATTAAATGAAAAATTCTTACGTTCAATTTGAGAAATCCTTAGTCGATTTTCTAGCCAAAAGCAAAAAGCCTGATAATTTTTTATCAGGCTTTTTGCTTTTAACCGAATAATGAAAGATTGGGTGAATTTGTAGATGAAGGTAATTTTCTTTTTAAATTTTCTATGTATTGGTTGTATTCGAAGATTTTTATAGGTAGTGCAAAAGGGGAATAGGGAGTGGAGATAATTGCCTCACCAGGCATCAATTGATTAATATCAAGTTCTAAGTTTTTTATAGATTTTTGAACTCGACCTTTCAATAAATCAAAATCTGTTTCATCAGATATACCCAAAATAATATGAGTGTTCATTTGAGATAATACAACAGGATCCATTAGTTTAGCTTGTTGGGTAATTCCAATAAGGCTCAACAAAAATTTACGGCCCTCATTTACCACACTTCTAAACACATTGCCTTCTGAATCTTCGCCTTTTCCAAGTACACGTTGGCACTCTTCAAGGACAATTGCAATTGTAGGATATTTTCCTTCTTCAAAACCTTTTCTATCTTTTTTGTAGAGTTCTTTTTGTCTTTCTAGTACTTCACTTGTTAGAAGGGACGATAAAAATAATTCTTGAAGGCCAGAAAGAGAAGCCATATCAACTAATACACCCTTTCCATTGAGAAGGTGACCAATAAGAAACTCCATATCATCTTGTTTTTCATCAGCTACTAAAAAAGTAGAACGCGCAAGGCGTTGTAATTTTGATTTAGTTGCCTTAATAGTATCAACGTGTGCACCACCTCTAAAGATGTCTCTTAAGAGCTTAGGTTTTGAACCGGTACCTTTACCTAAGTGTGTGACGAACTCCTGTAACCCGCCTATATCATCATCTTCAAAAGGCTTACCATTCATTATGAAATACTCTTCTTCGTCATAAGGTGTCTCAACGAGTACTTGAAACCAATTATCTTTTAAGACCGCTTGAGCTTCCGTCATAAACCTTTCTTGAGGTTCAGTCCACCTCATTTGCCTACGAATATTCATTAGAGAGTCTACAGTTATTCGCTTATATGCAATTTTAATTTTATTGTCACCATCTCGACCATCTTGATTGTATATAACTAGACGTTCCTTTTGAAGAGGATGACGCTTCAGATCTTGAATGTATTCACCGTGTGGCTCAAAAATAAGAGGAGATACTTCACCTTTACTTTCTAACATTACACCATTAAGAACTTTCATCGTATTTGATTTACCACCACCAGTTCTGGCAGTAATAAATGTATGAGTGCTTAAGGCTTTTTTAAATATCCCTGCTTCTAAGTTAAGTACCTGGCTTCCTGAGCGGAGATGACCAATTTTTAAGTCACCCATTGTTTGTTGCAGAGGACCGCTGAAATCCTGAGGAACTAACTTTCGTACCCTTGAGAAAACAGAAATAGGGGTTCTAGCTGAATAAAAACCGTTTTCCCTTGATACACCAAGTATTTCACATTCAGCTATGTTAAACCGTTGTTCTTCTCTTTGTGCTCGGAAAGGCTCGTCTGGATTTTCGTGTTCATCACTAAGATCTTTATTTTTTTCAAAATAGTTGTGCTCCCTAGCCATTTCCAGTGCCCAAGCAGCGTTACCGCCATATTTAATTTCATTTACTCTTAAAAAGTATTTCTCTCTTGAAAAGGGTTCTTCTGATATTAGTATTTCACCATTTTCAATAGGTGTTTTTATAAAATCGTTATCTGTACGTGTAAGAGCATCGTAAGCAAACTTTAAGCTAGCGATGCTACCGTCAAAAATGTGACCGCCAATAAATTCTTTTTCATTCATAATTAATACACTCCATATTCAATTAAAAATGACTTTCCCATAGCTCCCTAACTTCTTTTGAGACGTAGCTCATAAGATGAGAGATTGTTTCTTTATCATCTAACGTTAGGGAACTTAGAAAGCACTCAACGTTTTTTGGATTTTTCATCGTTTCTAAAACGAAAATTAGTTCTTTGTTCAAATGTAATCACTCCTGAAAATTTACCTACCAAACGACATTACATCTAGTTGATCGTGATATATTGTGAACAGCTCATCGATAAAAGCTCGTGATATACCACGTTTTCTACATTCAATTTTAAATTCTTCTAAACAGCTTAGGAATTGTTGCTCACTTATACGAACTTCGTCGTGAATCCATTGAAGAGGGTAGGGGTATCCTTGATTTCCTTCGTTGTAGCAATAAGAGGCAATTAATTTAATAGCAGTTTCGGGTTCGATATCATCTGGTAAAACTAAGTCGAGGCGAAAAATGAGGTTAATGTGTTTGCGGAATTTTACAAAATAGGTTTTTTCAGCTTCGTAGTAATAGTACCAATTTGAATCAATGTGCTGTTTCTTCATATGAGCAGCTAAAATCATTGGAACAGGAACATTATCTTTTAATAAAGATGTGTCTTTCGAAAGACCAGCTAAGATAATACCTTTCTCTTTTGCTTGTTCACAAAGATCATCAAAGAAGTGTTTATTAGTAGAAATAACACCAGATATCATAGAGCCATCAAATAGAATGATATCTCCTTTTCCAAGGTATGAAATAAGGTACTTTACTTTATCCCATTCAAGTAGTGTTCTTATTCTTTCAGTAGCTTTATCAAAATCTAAATGTCCTTGAGGTCTTTGACCGGTAACATTTGTGTAGTATTCGTTATGCCGCTTTTTATAATTGTCCTTAGTTAGAATTTCTACTTTAGTTCGACTAATTTCTGTATGAGCCAATTGATCACTATGAAATAATTGAAAGCCGCTGTTAATAGCGGAAAAGACAAAACTTTTTCCTTTTACACTATGATGACTCCCATCAATAGCAGCAAGTACAGCATTCTTATGATTTTTAGCCTTAAAAGGAACTAAGGTATAATCATCTGTTAATTCTGTGTCGTCTTTGAGTTGACTTCTCACTGTCTCCATAAATTCTGCCGCTCTACGCATAGAATTTTGATCAATAGAGAAACGCATAAAATTCTCCTTTCATCGCTATAATCAGTTTCATTTATAAAAATAAATTATATTTTCTTTAAGTCAAAAATAAAAAGGGCCCAAGGTTTCTCTTAACCTCAAGCCCGTTTAGTAAGAATTCAGTTCATCTAATTATTTTTTGGTATTTCAACGACTTTTAAATCTGTTAAAATTTTTCTTGTCAATCCATTTCCTTGTCGCTCTTTATAGAAACTATAAGAAACGATATACCCTTTTTTTAACTTAGGTAATTGATAACCATTCGTGTAAATTACCTCTGCATTATCTACTTTTGACTCAGCTTGAATCTCTATACTTTTTGAATCCACTTTTTTTACATAAGTTCCTTGCTTTTGCACTCTGAATTGTTTTGAATCAAACAACCCGTGGTTCTTAATTGTTACCATTTTTAAACGGAAACCATCAAAGTAAGGTAATCGATAAGTATCTCCAGCCTCAAGAGATAATTCTTTATCTTGGTATTGAAAATACACTTTTCCATTCTTATCTACTTGGTTTATCTGAAGAGAGGTTCCGGCATTTTTAAAAGAGAAAGGGAAGGAACTAACCGGTATCATATTCTCTTGTTTCTCAAACGTATCTTGACCGCGATCGTAAATCACCATTAGAGGAGTAAATTGCGTTGGCATAAGTGTTTCTTCTCTTAAATAAACATTGTTTTCTTTTTTGTCATATTCCCATAATTTTAAGCTTTCATTTAAAGAGTCAAATCCTTTTTTCCTTAAGGTGAATTGATGCTCTTTTACTGTGAAAAAGATAGTTTTGTTGATTGGGAAATCAGCTTTATTTTGTGTTTCAGCATAATTATGATCAATATAAAAACTTTGTATGATTAAGAAGAGAAGTCCTACCGCAACTACTACCGTCCAAAGCGGTGAAGTTTTTTTGAAGATTTTCACCTAATCAATCCTCCGTATTGTCATCATCATCTTGATCCGATAGGCGAGCAATTGTCTGTGCACTATCGCTGTCTCTAAGGTTAATTACCTTTGTACCTTGAGCATTTCTACTAAATTGGGATAAGTTATCTGCCTTCACTTTAATAAGTGAACCTTGATTAGAAAGCACATAGACCGCATCATCTGGTTCAATAATAAGTGCTCCAACTACACTTCCTGTTTTTTCGTTAGTCTTAATTGCTCTTACACCAACGCCGCCACGAGCTTGTAGCTTAAATAAGTTAAGAGGGGAGCGTTTTCCATATCCATACTGGGTAAGTATAAAGAGTTCTCCAAATGACTCATCTATATCTGAAGAAATAACAGAGTCACCTTCACGTAACGAGATACCTTTGACACCTTGAGTATCTCTGCTAGTTTGTCGAATTTCAGTTTCAGAGAATTTAATAGCCTGTCCAAACTTTGTTACCAATACAATGTTAGTGGAACCATTTGTAAGAGAGACGTTAACTAAGCGGTCACTTTCTTCCTCAAACTTTATAGCTACAATTCCTGTTCTACGGATGTTTTTATAGTCAGCAAGCGAGGTTTTCTTAACTTTTCCTTTTGCTGTCGTGAAGAAAAGAGACAATTTGTCTGTAAAATCTTTAACAGAAACAACAGATTGAATATGCTCATCATCTTCAAGTCCAGGCAGAAGGTTGAAAATATGGATTCCTTTTGCGTTAGATTGTGTTTCTGGAATATCATACCCCTTAAGACTATAAACTTTTCCGTGGTTCGTAAACAATAGGAGATGATCGTGTTTATATAGAATATCTAAATGTTTTACGAAATCATCCTCATCCAATCCCATTGAGTTAACTCCACGTCCATTACGTCTCTGTGTTTTGTAATTCGATTCCATTGTTGTTTTTATATATCCGTTATTACTCACTGTTACGACAACACGTTCGTTTTGAATAAGGTCTTCAATAGTAATATCTTCAACCGGAGGGAGGATAGCAGTTTTACGGTCTTTTCCGTAATCTTCTTTAAGGCGTTCAAGATGATTAATAATAACCGTTTTAAGTACGTCTTCATTTTCAAGAATTTCTTTTAAACGATTAACTTCTTGATTTAAGAAATCAGCTCTACTTTTAATTTTAGATTGCTCCATATTTGAAATAGAGCGGATTTTACGATCCATAATATACACAGCTTGGTCTTTATCTATTTTCAAAAGGTTCATTAACCCATCAATAGCTTCTTGATCAGTATCAGCTTGTCTAATAATTTTCAAGGTGCGATCTAATTCCTTTAAAGCCTTAGTTAGACCTTCCAACTCGCGGAATTCCTTTTCGTGTTTCTTTAAGTCAAAAGCAGCTTCTCTAGAGAAAACCTCTTTTTGATGTTTAATGTATTCCTCTATCATTTGTTTCAGAGTTAAACAACGTGGTCTTGTTTTACCATCTTCAGTAGGGATTAATGCCGTGTTATTAATGGAGATGGTTGTTTGAAGGGATGTGTATTTATACAGGTGGTTTAAAACAACTTGAGGATCTACGCCTTTTTTTAATTCCACAATTATTCTCATATTATCTTCTGTAGAGTCTTTGTTGTTATCTTCATAAAGACGATCTTTTTTAGCAAAATCCAATGCTTTCTTAGGTTTATTTACAAAGAATCTCTTTTTCTTTTGTCCTCGATTCTTATTCTTAAAATCATCATACATTTCTTGTATTAATCTGATTTCACCTTTAACAATGTGTTTACCAACTTGATATGGCAGCTGAGTTATAACAATAGCCGCATTACCGTCAATCTCTTCAATATGAGCTTTACCACGAACAATAATTGTTCCACGACCGGTTTTAAAAGCTTTTTCAATACCTTCTTCACCAAAGATGGTTCCTGCGGTAGGGAAGTCCGGGCCCTTTATATATTTCATTAATTCATCGATTGAAATATTAGGGTTATTAATATGAGCGATAATACCCTCTATAACTTCTCTCAGGTTGTGAGAAACCATATGGCTAGCCATACCTACAGCGATCCCAGAAGTCCCGTTAACAAGTAATTGAGGAAACTTGGCAGGAAGAACAACGGGTTCTTTATTACGCCCATCATAGTTGTCTCTAAAATCAACTGTATCTTTCTTTAGTCCATCTAAAAGTTCCTCTGTTAATTTTGCCATTCTAGCCTCTGTATAACGCATTGCAGCAGCTCTGTCGCCATCCATAGAACCAAAGTTACCTTGTCCTTCAACAAGGGGAGCAAGCATATTCCATTCCTGCGCTAATCGTACTAAGGCGTCATAAACAGAAGAGTCACCGTGAGGGTGGTATTTACCTATTACATCCCCAACAATACGAGCACTTTTGTTAAATGGCTTACTGTGAGTCATACCCAAATCAGACATAGCATATAAAATACGTCTGTGTACTGGTTTTAATCCATCACGGACATCAGGCAATGCTCTAGATGTAATTACACTCATTGCATAATCTAAAAAAGAACTACGTAATTCATTTTCTATAGGTCTTTCTTCAATATTTTCTTCTGGTCTCAAAACTTTACACCTCTTTAAATATCAATATCAGCTTTATGAGAATTTTCTTCAATAAACCTTTTTCTATCAGCAGGAGTGTCACCCATTAAAGCTTCAAAGATGTCATTCACTAATTCAGCGTCTTCAATTTTCACACGCACTAAAAGTCTTTGTTCCGGATTCATCGTTGTTTCTTCTAGCTCATTTGCATTCATTTCACCAAGACCTTTATATCGTTGGACGAATCCGCTTGGGAATTCCGCTTTTGCTTGTTCAAGCTCTACATCATTTCTAGCAAATTTTAAAATTTTACTACCGCGTTTAATACCATAAAGAGGCGGTTGAGCTATGTAAATGTGGCCGTTATCTATTAACGGTTTCATATAACGATAAAAGAAAGTAAGGAGGAGGGTTTGAATATGTGCTCCGTCGACATCAGCATCAGTCATAATAACAATTTTATGGTAGCGGATATCTTCAATGTTGAAGTTTTCACCCATACCTGCACCGATGGCAGCTGCAATATGTCGGATCTCTGCATTATCGAGGATTTTCTTCATTGACGCTTTTTCTACATTTAAGATTTTACCGCGTAATGGAAGTATAGCTTGATATACACTATCAGCCGCTTTCTTAGCTGTACCACCAGCAGAATCCCCTTCGACTATATAAAGTTCTCGTAGCTCTGGTGGAGTGCTTTGACGGCAATCAGTTAACTTAGGCGGTAGAGAGAAAGAACTATCCTCACGCTTGCTTTGTTGTCGGATAGCCTGTCTTGCACGTTTAAGTGTCATACGCTCATTGTAAGACTCCATTACCTTATCAATAATTAGATTCAACTCTTTTGGATTTTCGGCTAGAAACTTCATAAATTGCTCTTGTACAATCTTTTGAACGATTGGTTTAGCTTCGGGGTTTCCAAGTTTAGTTTTAGTTTGTCCTTCAAACTCAGGGTTAGGAACCTTTACTGAAATTACACTTACTAATCCAATACGTGTATCGCTACTTTCTAACTGTTCATCTCTTTGAGTACTCTTAATTAAATTTTTCTCGTCAATAATCTGTTTAATTACTTGTGAAATTGCTGATTTAAAACCTGTTTCGTGTGTTCCACCTTCGTAGGTTTTAATGTTATTTGTAAAGCTTGTAATATGTTCTTTATAGTCAGATGTATATTGAAAACCAACTTCAACACGAATATCATCCTGTACATCAGTTAAGTGAATAACGTTTTGATGAAGGGGAGTTCTTTTACGGTTGAGATATGTAATGTAATCTAAGATCCCATTTTCAAATAAGAATTCAGCAGATTGATATTCTCCATCTTCTTGAACTACACGTTCATCTGTTAAAGTGATTTTTAATCCAGCGTTCAAAAATGCACATTCTCTCAAACGGTTATAAATAGTTTGGTAATCAAATTCCGTTGTTTCTTTGAAAATTAAGCGGTCCGGCTTAAACCAGATAGTAGTACCAGTATCATTTTCGTCTGTCTCACCAATTACTTCTAACTTTTTAGTCGTCTCTCCTCGACTAAATTCCATATGATGAATTTTTCCCTCTCTTCGAACAGTTACTTTAAAACTCTCTGAAAGAGCGTTAGTAACAGAGGAACCTACACCGTGCAAACCACCAGATGATTTATAAGCACTACCTTCACCACCAAATTTTCCTCCAGCGTGAAGAACTGTTAAAACGACTTCTACTGTTGGTATACCTTTTTCTTTATGAATACCTACCGGAATACCTCGACCTTTATCAGATACAGTTATAGAGTTATCTGAGTGGATGGTTACATTAATTTCTTTACCGAAACCTCCCATATGTTCATCTATACTGTTATCTACAATCTCCCATACAAGGTGATGCAATCCTTTTGAAGATGTAGATCCGATATACATACCAGGTCTTAATCTAACGGCCTCTAAGCCTTCTAAGACCCTAATTTGGTCTTCACCATATTGCTGTTGTTTATTACTCAAGAAATTCACCTCTGTTGGTTTATCTAAAAAACTGAAAAGGACTTCTTAATTATATTTTTAAGAATTTGTATGAAACCTTTTATTTTAAGGGAAAGCGAGGGGTTCATATGACAGAATGGAACGAAGATTTGAAGTACAAAACAGGTTGGTTTGCTTGCAAAGTAACATCAGGTCACGAAATGAAAGTAGCAAACGAACTTAAAAAGTTAATTCAACATCCTAAGTGGAGTCAATATATTTTTGATGTGTTTGTACCAACGGAAAAGACTGTAGATAAAAAAGGGAAAGAGAAGTTAAAAGTTCTTATTAAAGAGAACATTTATATAAAAATGGTATTAACTCAAGATGTATATAGTGCTATTAAGATTGAGGGATTTAGAACGCCGCTTCCGCCAAAGGATCCATCACCAGTCCCTGAAGAACAAATGACAGGATTATTCCGTTTTCGGAACGACTAACCACGTTTCTAATTAAAAAGATTATATTTTCTTTTAAAATCTAATTCCAATAGCATAAAATCATAAAAAAATGTGCGTTTTCAATTAGTAACTAAACAATGAATGTTTTTTTGGACAATTAAAGATATTAATGCTAGTATAGTGCCTCCATTTAAAGGGGGCATTTTTCGTGATTATAAAAACAGATGTCATAGGCACGCGACTTCATAATGTAAATCGATTAGCTGCTCAAAATATACAAGAGGCAATCACAAGACTTTCTACAGGGCTTCGTATTAATTCGGCAACAGACGATGGTGCTGGTCTACAAGTATCTACTAGAATACAAACCCAAATTAATCAAACAAAACAATTAATTAAAAATTTAAATGATGTTAAGTCTTTATCAACGGTTGCTGACGGAACCTTAAATACTATTTTGGACCAATTAAACAGAATTAAGGAATTATCGATTCAGTATAAAAATGGAACAAACTCCTCAAAAGATAAGGAAATAATCCAAAATGAAGTCAATATAATTCTGGATTCGATTAATAATATGTCTAAGAATACAACCTTTAACAACCAGTCCCTTTTAGACCAACAAAGTCAATTGAACTTTGACGGCGCAAGATCCGCAATCAAATTATCAAACAGTATGAACTTAAACCAGGACTTCGCATTCAGTGTGGAGTTTACACCAAGCGTAGATCAATCAGAATTTCACGCCGCAGATTGGAATTATTTAATCTTTGGCGGGAATTTTGCATTTGAATTAGGTTTCTTTGGCAATACTACTGGTCCATCACTGAAATTTAAAAATCAAAGCGGACAAAATTTTTCAACTTTAGGAAGCATTCATTTTGAAAAAGATAAAACGTATACAATTAATGTGGTGAAGACTGGGAGTAAAGCTGAATTATACGTAGATAACAGCTTAGCAGGAACAATCAACGGAATAACAGGCACTTTTTCAGCGGTTAGTAACATATTAATTGGTGGTAACCCCTCTACGGCAAGTGAACGTTCAATCAATGCAAATATTAGCAAAGTTCAAGCTTGGAATAACGCAGTTACAAATCAACAAATTGAAAGTGGGGAAGGGCCGGAAAAAATATTAGATTTGCATTTCAACGAGGGAATAGGGGATATTGTTTATGACTACAGTGGAAACGACAATAATACAAAGAAGATTAGTGGCGAAACATCTTGGGCTAATAGTGGAAATAAATTAGGTAATTATGTGTTATCAGACGTTTCTATAGACTCGCTTGGTTTATCCAACTTAAATTTAGCGGAGCATTTGGCTATTAAGAGAATAGATTTAGCTATTAATAACGTATCGCTTCAAAGAGAAAAATACGGAATATAGAACAACAAAATTGATTATGAAGTTAATAACAATCACAACTCATTAATTGATGCAGAAAAATCCAATTCGAAAATACAAGATGCAGATGTAGCCCTGGAAAGTAGTAATTTAGTAAAAGAACAAATTAAATTGCAGACATCCCTCAATTTAATTCAAACTAACTCTGTAAACAGAGAAAATGTAGCAACATTATTGGTAAGCTAAATATAATAAAAGCCTTGCTACTTTAAATAGCAAGGCTTAATTATTAATTAAATCATTTAATTACTCTGGAATATATGGTTTTATTTTTTGTCGTCTTCGTTCTTGTGTAATTATTGATAAATCACCAACAAGAAGTCTTTCCGAATCGGAAGAAGTATTTACAGACATATACGCTCTTTCGGATGGAGAATTTTTTTCTCTACGGACTTCACCAGCAAATACGAACTCCTCTAGATATATTGCTTCACCATCAATAAATAACACGCAATCATCTGAAGAGACATTTACCGTTTTCTCCAAGTTTCCCTTTCTATCTCGAATACTTACAACTTTATCATTGTTTTTATCAGCCATCTTTTGTACCTCCGTTAAACGGTAGCCATATCTAAATTGAAAATTAACGTTTAATTTTTAAATTTTATTTATCAGATACTTTTCTTCTAAAAAAGCAAGAAAATATAATATAAATACAAGCTTAAGGAATCCCAGGTCTCCTTAAGTAACATAAACCTCAAAAAATCCTCAATGTTCCTCAGTAAAAGGCGGCTCCTTCAGCTGCCTTTTTTTTGTTTATCTTCTCCTTTTAATTTTTTTTCGTTATAAAAAGTAATTAAAGTAGAATAGGTACTAATAATTCTTAGAAGGATATATTAAGCAAAACTTAATGTGAATAGTGTAATCCTATATTTTTTGTTACTTTCATATCAAACAAATTATATACCGATTTCACATTTTTGTAACTACTAAAGCCACAATAATTATAATTTTTTATGTAATTTAATCATTTTTTGTAAATTACCATTTTTTCTTAATGAAAGCGGTGCAACAATGACTACACATAACATCAATACTAATCAATTTGAATTAAGAAACATTTACTTTAATATAACGGGAGCAGATGGAGTGGGAAAGGATAGTATTTTAAAAAACATCCTTGGAATGCTTACGGATTATAAAACGTTTAGAGAACCGGGCGGAACATACGAAGCTGAAATAATAAGAAAAATTATTCTTTGTCTCAGCGATTCTGAACGAGATAGTTACTTTGGAATGGCTCAAGATCTTGATATCCTTCCTTTAACAAGGGATTATGTGAATAAGGCTTACAAAATCTTTAAAGAAAGCGGAAGTCTTGATAAAGCCGATGATAAAACAGTGGGTTTAATGGAAGCGTATCTATATGCCGCTTCAAGAAATGAAACCAACAATAAGCTTGTTAATCCGGCATTAAAAGAGGGGTTAACAGTAATAGGTTCTAGAAGCGTAGCTTGCTCTATGGCTTATCAAGCAAATGCAAGAAAATTAGGATACGAGCAAGTGTGGGGAATAAATAAACCAGCATTAACTAAGACACCCGACTTCGAAATTTATTTAGATATACCAACAGAGCTTGCAATGCAGAGATTAAGCGGAAGAACTGAAAAACAAGATCGCTTGGATAATGAAAGTTTTGATTTCCATAAGAAAACAAGAGAGGGTTATCTGAAATTTTACGAAGAATATTGCCCGTATCCGGTATATAAAATAGATGCATCCAGCACGATTGAGGAAAACACAAAAAAAGTCCTTGAAGTACTGGAACAATACAAAAAATGAGGAGTCCTTATAGGCTCCTCATTTTTAATCCTTAGTACGAGCAAGATTTCTTCTTTCACGGTAAAGGATATAACACTTTGCAGTTTGAGTGAAATTTAAATCCATTAGTGTATATTCAACTAAATCCTGTATTTGTTCGACGTGCGGAACCGTTTCTATATGAGAACGGATAATTCTTTCAATAACTGATTCTGTTACTTTTTTTGCAATATCGCTATTTCCTTCGTTGGATTCAAAGAAAGCTTTTGAGATAGCATTTTGTATACGGTTACGATCGAATCTTTCTACTCTGCCATCTCGTTTAGCACATTTTTTAATTGAATACATTTTAAACACCTCCCTGTATCAAAAACATATCTTCTATATGTTAATGGCAAAAAATGCAAAAAGACAAAAAAAGTAAAAATCCTATCAGTATCTGATAGGATTTTTTTATTTATCATCTTTATCACGAAAATATCTGCCGCTAAAATTACCATCCTTATCTTCTAATTCAAGATAGAATCTATTTGGAAAACCATTAATTGATTCAATTTGTTCATCAGTAAAGGACCCAATATCACAACATATGGCTTTCGTTTCCCGTGGCATTACACTTCTTATTTTTCTAAAATCATTAACTAGTAAGAGATTTTTTAAATGAGGTTTGTATTTTTCATACAATTCTTCGTTTTGAGTAAGTGCCCACATAGGTCCTGTTGGTTTTTCGAAAACTTCAAAACCAATGACTGGAGGGACACCTGCTACACCTTCAGACTCATCTAAGGGTTCTTCGTGGATTTTTTCCTCTTTATCAATTGAGTTATCATCTCTTAAATCTTCTTCTCCATTAACTTTTTCTTCATTGTTTTCTTCATTTTCTTCGTCTTCATCAAGTAATCCAAGATCTCTTAGATTTTCTTCTTCTTCTTTTTGAGATTTTTCCGTTCTTTTTAATTCTGGTCTATCAAGGAATAATGCCTTTAAATCGCTTCTAATTTCAGATCTGTCATAACCAAAATCTTTAAATGCAGGTAATAGTAAGTCTATTAGTTCTTCCATTACAAATAAACGCTCTATTTTTGGTACATAATCAAAATATTTAACGTGTCTTTGCAAAGCAGTTCTGGCATCTATATAGTCATAGATTTCTTCTTTTTCAAGTAAGTAAAGAAAAGTAAAAGCATCTAATGATATAGCATTTTTCTTTAATTTCTCAAATACTTCACCAGCTTTCTCTCGGTATTCTTCAAATAAATCATTTACATCTAAATGCCAAGGTTTACCGTCTTTTTCTAACACAGGCATTCTTATAACCTTTACCTGGACTTTAGAGATATTTTGAAGTTTTCTACCCATCTTTAAAGTAGCTTTTCTGCCAGTATCATCTGGGTCATACACAGCATATGCAACTTTTAATTTTTTAGGAGAAGCTTCGCGGTATCTTCCAATCTCAGCTGCGTGTTCATCCTTAAATCCGTTTGAACCCATCGTTTCTATTACAGTAGTGTATCCTAACGCTTTAAGTGCTTCTTTGGTATTATCTCCTTCAACAACATAGAACTCTTCACTATTAACAATTTTATGTAGACTCGGTTGCTCTTTATAATGACCAGCCAACCTAAAATGCTTTACTTGTGCATTCTTATCGAAATTTTTTCCATATAGCCCTGTGATTCTATCTCCAACTTGATAAGGAAGAATAGCGTGATTTCTATAAGTGTCAATTATTCTCCCATCGGCTAATCGAATACAGACCCTAGCATCAAGAATATCTTTATCACTAAACTTTAGACTTTTAAGTTTTTTGTAAAGCATATCATTTTCTTTTGAAACAGGAGTAATACCCATTTTGCTGCTCTTTTTATGCTCTTGGAATTCTTCATTCGTATACACATACTTAAAGAAACGTTTTTCTAGGTAGTATTCATCAATTCTTTTTACGTGCTTTTCAACTTCCGTTGCTAAGAAGTGATAATAGTCAACAGTTGCTTGTAGAATTCTTTGTTTTACATCTACTTTGTAAACCTGTTTGGAGCTTACATCAGCAAACGATACACCAATTCTTTTTCCAAAATGTTTTACAAGAAACCTTACTGCCGGCCAAAAGAACATTTTAGATAATTTTGGTTGTGCTGCGACTTCTGGACTCACTCCTAAAATTAGACACATAACAAATTGCACTACATTTAATGGCTTGTCATCAGTACAGCCTCCGTAGCAATAAAAAGAGTGTTTTTGATTATGTACTACAAAAGCATCACCATTCTCTTGCACTTTTGGGTGCGTTGGTAATGGACAAAATGTAGAGTAATAAGACTTGTGATCTTCAAATTTAATATTTAGTTTTCCTTCATAATTAAACGCTTTAGGCGCTAATTTTCTAAAAGCTTCCTTATCAAATCTTGGATCGTTTATACAAAGCTTGTAAACCTCTGATTGGGATACCCCCGATGCATTAAATATGTTGATAAACTCTGTACCATCCATTGTTTAGTTCCACCTTCCGTTTTTAAAGAGTATAAATAAAAAATATAATTAGTTGGAAAAAAATTAAAAATTAGAACTGAATATCAAGAACTTCAGATTTGCTAATAGAAAGGATTTGCTCGTAATTTAAAAACCTTGCTTTGTTATGGAATATAAAATGTACCGGAAGATACTCTGGTGGCGGCAAAATGTATTTATACTTCTTGGTAGAAGTAAGAGGTTGGTTTAAAAAGAAGTGAAGTCTAGCTTTTCCGTTTTGATAGAAGGGAACTCTATCCACTTGATCTTGAAAAAGTAAAACAATTTCACTAATCATATCCGAAATTTCATCCTCAGTGAAATCACTTTTAATTTGCACTGAAGTTATAAATCCTTTTTGGTTCCTAGTAAATTTATATGAACCGTTTTTAATAGCTAATATATTTATCGCTAAGGCATCCAATTGAGTGAAGGAGAAGAAATATCGGTATATCCATAGATAATCTTTAAAACTATTTCTGAAAGGATGAGAAAAGTATTTCTCTGACAGATGCATAATTAAATTGTTTGCTTCTGAATACATCGTAAATATGTAAGAGACGACTCTTTCAAAACCTGTCCAAAAATCTTCAAAATTAATATCTTCACTTACAAATTGGTTACGAATAGGGAATAGGTTATGATTTGTAACCGTGTCTTTTCCTCCATTAAGAGTTAAATAAAATAACTTAAGAGCATCACACGGTTTATTAAAGAGAATTACATCTCGATCCGCTCTATACGGAAATCCCAAATGTGATATAGCGTAGAATTGATTTTCTTTAAATAGCCTTGGATGTAAATAACGAATAGGGGCTTTCTCACGCATTAACTTGTTATATACATTTTGTAAGGATATAGGAGTTTCAATATGAGGAATAATCATAAGCGGGAACTGTAGAGAGTGAAGTTGCGAATAGAAGTTAAAAAATCTAAAGGTTGTTTTAGATGGTTCTACAGAAAAAATAGTTTCTAAAACTAAAAATTTAATTTGCTTTTTTTCGAAAAAGTACTGAATGAATAATAGTTTAGTGTAAAATTCTGCAGCTAACAGCTGAGCTTCTTCCTCCGTTTTATTCTTCTTCTGAATATCTGCCTCAATGTAGATATCTATAAAGTGAATAAGTGAAGGTAAGTGAAACGTCACAAATGGATTTTCTTTTATAGCGTAAACCACAGCTGATAACAAGCCATTTAACGCATCCTCTGTATGGTTAGCTGGTTTTTTCATAGGGAAGGGAAAATTAGTTTCAAACTGTTCAAGTGACTCAATTTGTCTGTTAACTTCAATGCGTTTCTCCATCCAATCCTTAGTTTGTAAAAACTTTTCTAACCTTTTTAGGTGACTCTTCTTATCCTGAATTATTCTTTGAACACCATATAACGGTAATTGTCTAATATCAGGTGTAAAGATTGGAGGAATATGAAGGCCGAAACTCTTCTCTAATAATTCCATCTTGACCGCTTTTCTTAAGTCCGAAGAAACAGTTTCGTTAAACAAGTCTTTAAAGTTTTTAGGTTCCGTAAATGAAAAAGAAAAACTCTTTTCTTCAAAGGGAAGGTTCATTAATTCCTGAAGAATGAAAGAGAGAGACAGTAATTTCTCATTAGGTAAAACAGAAATTTCACTTTTAGTTAAATATAAATTTAAACACTGGACGTAAGGATCAAAACTTTTTGACGGTATTAAAAATTTTGGTTCTCCAAAGAAAGGTTTTTTATTTAAATTTACAAAATCATTAACGTCAATATAATCGACCCATTTTCCAGGGGTAAAACGCTCGTTATTCAAACAGACACACCCCCTAGGAGTTTTTAGAAAGAAAGAGGAGGAGAACTAATGGCACAAATCGGTAAAGAGTTAAAGAAGACAATTTCTCAATTCTCAAACGCTTTTAAAAATGAAGAACAGCCTGTTCAAGCGGAGAAGGAAAAAACTAAAGCAGCTACAGCTACTGCAACAGCTACTGAAATGAACGAAGAAACTGTTGAAAAGTATCGCCGTACTTTAAATAAAGTAGAAAACGATTACTCTGGTAGAATTATTTCTTCAGTATCTCAGAAGAACAAGCCTCGTCGCGCTGTTTACATTAATGAAAGTAAAGCAGTTCGTGCAATGGAAATGAAAGAAAAAGACGATTCTTATCTTGTAATTGATGAGATCCGTGAAGGGCAACCTGTATTAGTATTATTTGATTCTGTAGAACCAGCAGTACAAAAATCGATTTTAGATACTATTTATGGCGCTTGCCATCTTGGTAATATTGCTATTGAGAAAATTGGCGCTCAAATGATTCTAATTGATCCAAACCTAAAGAAATAATAATGAATGAGTCCTTAAGGGCTCATTTTTTATTTTTCTTCAATTTCTTTAATTGCTTTATTGATACAACTTTTACAAACAGGAAAGTATAGGTTATCCTTTTTAGTATTTAATTCTTTATCATCATCATTTAAAGGTTCATAACACACAGTACAACTTGAATATATCTGAGACAAAATTATACACCTCCTAATTTAAAATAAGATAACAAAAAAGAGCGAAATTACAAATAAAAAAGGCTGAAAAATTCAGCCTTCCTATCAGTTGCAACTTATATAATTAAAGCACCTCGTAATTTTCTAATTGAAGAGATATTTTATCATTCCAAATACCTGCGGAATAAACAACATCTATTTCAGTAAAACCTTTCTGAATATACTGTTCACAAAATTCTTGTCCTGTCCCCCATAAGGCTGCTCTATATCTAGACCGGTCTTTCTCTAAATACACATTTGCATTCTCCTTTTTCTTCATAGGAGTAGGAGCAGAGTAAAGTTTATTTGAAGGACTAAATAAACGAATTTTATAGAAAGTATCTCTGATAAAATTAACTGTAGATAAAGTTAACTTATCCAGCGGAATTTCTAACTCATAGAAGAGGGAATTTGAAAACTTGGAGTCGTCTAGCGATAGCGCAGCTTCTCTTATAAATTCACGGAAAGCATCAAATTGATCTAAAGCAATGGTTAAACCAGCGGCCATTTCGTGACCTCCATATTTATATGCACCCATTTTCTTCTCAGTTTGTTGCAATAAATGTAGAATATCTACTCCTTCAATAGAACGACAAGAGCCGGTTAAAAACTTCTTACCATCTATTTCTTTTTCAGAAAGAACAATAGCAGGCACGTTGTATTGGCTCACCAGTCTACTAGCTACAAGCCCAGCAATTCCGCTATGATATTGAGGTTCAGCTTTGACAACTACTATACGATCAGTCCAAGATTCATCTTTGCTCTTTAAAAGCTCAATAATACTTTCAGTTGCTTCTTTTTGCAGTTCTTTACGGTCAGTATTGTATTTTTCTAATACAAGAGCCTTTTCATATGATAACTCGTAGTCATCTTCTAATAGGTACTCTACCACAGGAAAAGGACTGTCTAATCTTCCGGCAGCATTAAATCTTGGCCCATATACAAACCCCAAAGAATTATGATTAACTTCATCTATTTTAGAAATTTCGATAATTGAGCTTACCCAAGGTTTAGGGTTTTGATTCATTATTTGTAAACCAACCTTTGTCATCATACGAACTTCACTATCTTGATAATCGACATCAAATTGAGGAACTAAGTCAGCAACCAAACCAGTAGCAACTAAGTCTAAATGCTGCGTTAAATCAATTTGTTTCCAGTTATTTTTAATAAATAACCCTTGAAGAAGCTTAAAAATAACCGCAACGCCTGATAAGCATTTATTAGGGTAGTCACAATCAATACGCTTAGGATTTACAACAGCATATGCATTTGGTATAACCATTGTCTTTCCGTCTTTTTCAACAATGTTTGCTATTCCTCTATACTGCGCTAATAACTCCTCGTCCGAAGTTACAAAAGGTTCGTGGTGATCTGTTACTATTACGTCAATAGGACAATTATATATAGTCTCCATTTCTTTAATACCCGTATCACCAGTAACAATTAGATCGTATATTTCAGCAAACTCTTTCATTTTTGTTGCATTCAGACCATAACCGTCTTTATGTCTATGAGGAACATAATAATCAACGTTTATTCCTTTATCACGCAAAACTTTTACAAATAGAGCAGTAGTGGTACATCCATCTGTATCGTAATCTCCAAAAAAGAGGATTTTCTCCTTTTCTGCAAAAGCTTTCATTAAGCGTTCTAATGCTTTTTCTAAATCTTTCATCTTAAAAGGGTGATGAAAAAGTTTTAACGATGGAGTTAAAAAACCATCTACACCTTCATCATTAACTCCTATGTATTCTAATACTTTTTGATAATTGTCTATGTCCGTAGGTGTAGCATAAGGATAAATACTTTTTAAACGTTCAATCGAAATCAAAATAACCGCTCCCTGTTTCTTTTTTTAAAATTATATATTTATAAATCTTTTGATTGGAAAAAACATTTTGGGAGGAAATAAGAGTGAATAGAATAGAGAAATTTTATGAGTTACCGGAATTCGGTGGATTAGCAGGGTTACCCGAAGAACTAGTTAGGAAAGAAGAAGAACTAAACGAAAGTATAGGGGAGGATTTTGTTATCTCCGTAACTACTTACAATGTAGCTAATAAGAATATTTATCTTGGTAAGATTAATAGTTGGTATTTTCTTGGGGGACCTAATAATAGCTATGATGTATTTGAAGATAAAAAATTAATTTTGTTATATATAAAACAAAAGTTTGATGAGACTAATGAATCTAAAAGCGAAGAGGAACAAGTAGATTCATCTTGGAAAGGCTTTTGGACAAGAGAAATTGAATCACTTTGAACCCGTGTTTACGGGTTTTCTTTTTTTCCAATTTGATTTTAAGACAAGATAAAATATTATTAAAATACAGCAGCAGGGAGCGGTCATATTGGAAACAGAACAACTAAATGATTATTTAATAAAAGAACTACAAAAGCACGAAGTATCAGAGGTAATGAAGAATTTACAAAAAGAAGTATATGAAAAGATAGTATTGAAAGAAACTCAAATAAATTCATTAGAAGATGCTATTAAAGCAATGAACTTTGTAGGTTTGGAAACATCGGCTGTTGAAATAAAGCTTAATGAATTAGAAAAAGAGCTAGCTAATAATAAGGCTAATTTAACTTTGAAAGTAGACGAGTTAATTAACGATACATATAAAGAAGACTTTGTGAAGGTAGCAAAGAAAACAAAATTCTTACAAAAAGAGCTTATTACTCATTCAACATTTAGTAAGATAAACGATCACACTATCCATACAGAGTACATTTTAAATCTTTTAGAAGTGACTACAAATGAAGAACTATTACATTTGTCACCCCATAACATTGCAGCTTTAATTCAATCTGAAAAAAAGCATTCACAAATTAATAAGTTTGTAAATTTATTTAAACCAGAAACGAATGAAACAAAAATTGACAATTGGATTAACAAATTTTCAAAACATAAAAATGTTAGTGAACACCAGCAAATTCGTGTGCATTTTACAGAATTAAAAGGGATGCTTCAAATTGGTTTTTCTACTGAAGAAATGCTACAAGACATCGCAATTCAATGGTCAGTAAGACTAGGCTTATCTGGAGATTATAAAAACGATCCAGACACACAAAAAGCTGTGAAGGAAGCTATTGATATTATGAAAGAAGAAGCTGCTCTAATAATTTAACCCAAAAAAAGAACGCTAATTATTGGCGTTCTTTTTTATTTGTGTTAGATTTCTCAAACTATGAAAGGAGAGATTAAATGGGTTTTCTAATAATTTTAGCTCTAATATTTTGGATGATTTTTATTTATATTAATAGACATATGGGAAAAATCACTGAGGTATTACCGGATGAACTTAGTGAAGAAGATTTAATAGAGCTCCCCAATGAAAAAGCATATTATGACGAAACCAACAAAGCAATAATAGAATTAAAGAAAAAAATTGATAAAACAGGTATAGGTAACGAGGATATAAAAGAGATAAAGGCATTAAAGAAGGCTATATCAACTGGTTATGACAATTGGGAAAACATTCAAAAACAGTTAGGCGAAATGATAGAAGAAAGAACGGCATTTATCAGTCAAGGTAATTTCTATCCAAGAGAATATGCCTTTGACATCAATCGAATGCGTACTGAAGTAGAAAAATCAAGAGAGTTTCAACTAAACAACCCTCTTAAGTCTTTAAGTGATATACAAGAATTTATAAAAGAGCAAAACGAAAAAGTCTTGCTCTATAAAGAGATAAAAGAAAAAGTTGAAGCTATGCTTGTAAAACTAGAAATATATGAAAAGGAATTAAAAACAAAAAAAGAAACTGTTCCTTATTTTAATAAGAAGCAGCAACTTTTTATCCATTTACAAAATGGCGATTTAAAAGCCGCTAATAAAATATTGAAAGATTTAAAGGGCAGAGTTAAACATATAAATATAAGTTAACAAACGAATTTGCTTACAAATTTCTCAACAATTTTTTCAGCTTCAGTGTAGAAGTGGTGTTTCTTATCAACTGGGTTTTCAGAGTTGTTCTTTTTAACTCTAATAGCGTGAGAAATATTTGTTGGATCAAAGGCGTGTAAGAAAAAAACCAGTTCATCTTCCGGATTATGATCATCGAATATTGATAAACAATACCTACTTGAAGACGATACATATTCAAATGACCATCCTCTATATCCCTCAAGCTTTAATTTTTCATTTAGTTTTTTTGTATTTAAAGCCGTCATCTGCATTTCTCAAGGAACCTCCATATGTATATTGAAAATTTTAATTCTTCTATGTGTGTTACGAATTTTTTAATATTACTAATTATATAACATAAAAAATAAAAGGTGAAAAACTGTTATTAACACAGGTTTTTTTCACCTTTTATTTTTTTCTCACTATCTTTTGAAAATGTGTTAAATTAAATAAACGTTAAAAAACATAAAGTGTAAGTGAATTTTTAACTATAAATTTCCACAGTTAACATAAAGTGTGCGTTTTTTTGAATCATTTAAACATAAAATTTAAATTAGTTTGGTTTGCAAGAGAGAAACCTTAGCAGCGTATTCTTTTGTAAATTTGTTTTTTACATAAATTCAAGAATATAATGTACCGTAATTCTTGTACTAGAAAAAATATGTTTTTTACTGAATTTTTTTTTCTAGGAAAAAAGAAAAAATAATATAATCAAACAAATAGCATACATATACAATTTCATATAACTGGCAGTGTGCCCGTTCTATAATTGATAGGCGATAATAGAGCGTAAAAAAGACGTAAAAGAATTGTTAGAGTTTCCCGTCAACCTCGCTCGCGACTCACCCTCGCGATGTAAGCCCGTTAGAGGGGCGTTAGCTACCCAGATTGAACCTAACGTCTATGAAAAAGACTACTCAAGTATAGAGTGGTCTTTTTTGTTGTTAGTAGTAAAACATCCCGTGCTCGTTGCTTAATTGCAAGGTGGGTTGTGATATGTTTCGTGGTTGAAACAACTGGTAAAGCGAGACCTGGGCAGTTCAGGAGTGCTTGAGGAGCACATACTGGTATCACAATGTGGCGGCTCCATACGCTAAAAACAGGAGTGCTTTTTGCCGAATTCCACCCGAATAGTGAAGGGTGAATTCTGGGCTTCACCACCACACATCAGGATATGCTCTAAACCCTTAAATTCTATCAAATAGCTTAGTTCTATTGTTGATAACTTTATCTAATTTAATATCTGAGTCAGTTACCTTATTAAATTCATCAATTTTTCCCTTTAGTTCATCTAGAATTTTAAGATACTTGATACGAGTGTCAACATCAAGAACAGGATAACGTTCAACTTGATCATAAAGAGTGTTATACATATCGAGAGGAGTTACGGTATCACTTGAGGTTTTAACAAGAGAAATCGCGAGTGAATTAAGAATAAAGCGAGGGGAGATACCTTGCATACCATCACGTAGCTTATCATTATCTGGAGAATAACGAGTAGAAATAGCGAAGATAGAAGCTAAACGAACAGCACCAGGATGTACTTTAACTCCTTTTACCACTAACTTAGTTTTGAGAGCGGAGTGATAAATCATCTCTTCATACTTATACGACATATTGTATGGCATTTGAACAATGTATAAGCGATCAACAATAGCTTCATTTTCTTTCACAGCAATAAAACGATAGAATTCACCTTCGTTAGTATGTGCTATTAAACATTCATCAACAAACTGGAGGGGGAATCTAGGAGTTTTAAACTGTTGTTCTTCAGCTAATGTTAAGAGAATGTGAAGGAAAGCGGCATCAGCTTTTAATACCTCGATAAATTCCATAATACCTCTATTACCCTTATGTAGTTCACCATTAAAATCATAAGCACGAGGATCTGCTTCATTACCTATTTCTTCAACTCTTCTAGAGTTAGGAGCACCCCAAAGTTCAGACATATCATTTTGTTCTGCTGGAGCAAAGGTACCTATACCATTGCGGCTGTCTTCATCAACAAAAAACCTTTCTACTTTTACGTGAGAAATATTATGTTTCCAATCGTGGTCTAATTTGTGTTTACAAAAAGGGCACAGCTTACCTTCTATTTTTATACCATACCTTTCCCACATTTCTTTTCTTGCATCCTCATCCTCAATTAAGTGAAGAGGATCCTCATTAATAGGGCACCCTTGTATTTTATACATTGCACCTTTTTCAGTTTTAGAATAATCAGCAAGACCTTTTTTAATAAAAGATAAAAACATACTCTTTCCTCCACCAGGAGGGCCTAGAAAGAAGAGGATTCTTTTCTTAATATCCAACCCCATACTAGCGGCTTTAAAGTAATCCATTATTTGATTGATTTGTTTTTCGGCACCAAACATTCTACCACGAAAAAAGTTATAATGAGTTTTTCCTTTATCGTCTTCATAGGTACCGTAGGACATAATCATTTCGTAAACTCTTTGAACAGCATTTCGAGCTAAATCTGGATTTTCTATAGCTTTTTCATAATAAACATCGAAGGTCATTTCTTCTTTTGACATTACTTTACCTTTTTGACCAATTGATTGTAAATATTGTTCGTGAGACATCAGAACACCCCCATTTTATAAATTTGTCGTATTATAAATATTTTAGGGGAATGTCAAGATATTACTCACTTAAACTCACAGCTCATATTTTTAAAAAGCTAAATCAATTTAATGATTTAGCCTAGTTAATCGTAAAATATAACGTTTTAGTGTTAGGGCAACGGAAACAATAAAGTACACCGCTATTCCAACTAATTTGGAACTCTTCATCCGTGTCTAATTGGAACACAAACTCAGTCTCTTTATTACAACACTGGCATTTGAAAACTTTAGGATCAGAAATGAACTCTGGATACCCGCTTATTAAGCTATATGGTTCAGTAGCTAAATAGTTTTCATTCCATCTCAATGCATCATAATAGTCCTCTGCTTGCTCAGCATTTTTGTTATGCATATGCAAGATTTGTTCGTACATTTCTTTATTATAGACAGGTAGAAGTGTCCAGTTTGGAATTGACCAAGAGGGTTCAAATTTTATCTCTACGAATGGTAATCTTTTAGAAGAGGTTTGTGTCTTTACACAATGTTCCATACTAGGATTCTGATATTCGATTGTATTTATTATTGGGACAAAATTTTCTAACTCACAAGGGCAATGATAAAAAGTTCTTAGAACTACATTTCCTTTTGGAGTAACTTCCCTAAGTTGCATAAAGAAAATCATTTCTTTTTTACATTCAGAGCAAGTAGGCCAAACATCATCACTTGTAAAGTAAGGATATCCACCTAGATGAGATTGATCATTGGGCTCCTCATTGTTGTATTTTAAAAACAACATACTTAAAGAGGGCTTTTTAAGTGGTTTCATTAGTTCGGCTAAATTAATATTTTGGGACAAAATGATGCCTCCCTTAAGAAGAAAAATAGTTTTTTATAACTGATACAATTTTTTCTGATGTTTTCCCATCACCATATGGATTTTTATTTTGAAAGAAGGATTGGTAATAGCTCGAATCATTTAGCAGTTTCTTACTTTCTTTAATAATTGCTTCTGTATTAGTTCCCACAAGTTTCAGTGTTCCAGCATTTACACCTTCAATTCTTTCTGTGGATTTTCTAGCTACTAATACAGGTTTTTTTAATGCTGGCGCCTCTTCTTGTATACCACCTGAGTCAGTAATAATAAAATGGCTACAATTCATCACTTGAGAGAACACATAATAGTCTAGGGGTTCGAGAAGGTGAATGCGAGAGTTTTTATGAAGCGAAGAAGAAACTATACTTCTAACCGCAGGATTCTTATGTATTGGAAAAACAATTTGAATATCATTATATTCTTTTATTAAATGATTTACAGCCTTATAAACATCATTTAATTCCTCTAAATTTTCTCTTCTATGAGTGGTTAATAAAATAGTTCGGTAAGGGCTATCAATAATAGATTTTATATGAGGGGGAATTTCTAATTTCTTAGATGACACATCTATAAGTGCATCAATAACTGTATTACCGACTACAAATATTTCGTCCTCTTTTACCATTTCAGCTAATAAATTCCTTTTATTTGCTTCAGTAGCCGCAAAATGGAGAGTAGTGTATTTTCCAACTACTTGTCGATTCATCTCTTCAGGGAAAGGGGAGTACTTTTCAAAAGTTCTAAGACCTGCTTCAACGTGCCCGACAGGAATCTGACGAAAGAAAGCAGCTTGAGCTCCCGCAAGAGTGGTAGCGGTGTCTCCGTGAACTAAAACAATATCTGGTTTTTCTTTATCAAGAATTTTTGATAGCTCTATTAAGATTGTTGCTATTATCTGTTCTAAATTTGGTTTGTTTTTCATTATTCCCAAATCGTAGTCCGGTGTAACAGAAAATAAATTTAATACTTGGTCTAGTTGGTCTTTATGTTGACCGGTATTTACAAATACCGATTCAATCATAGGATCATTTTGTAGCGCCTTTATAACAGGAACCATTTTAATTCCTTCCGGTCGGGTACCAATAACAGACATTACTTTTACTTTTTTCACAACATCACCTCCAGAATTTCCGACACAATTCTTAAATATTTCTTTCCTTTAATTTTGGAAATTCCCTTGCAAACCTAAAAAAAGAAAAACGCATCCCCTAACGATAGTAGAATGCGTTTTTTAGTTTTATCAACATACTTTTAATTCATTATTTACTTTTACAATTGAAATTGTCTTTACTTCATTTTTCTCTTTATTATTTTCATCCTTATTTATACCGTCCTCGTTTTCAATATTACATTCAAGCCAGTAATCATCAACTAAATCTTCAATTTGTTCCCTAAAGACTCTTCTAAGAGGTCTAGCGCCGTATGTAGGACTGTATGCTGTCCTAACCAAATCCGATTTTACTTCTTCGTCAACGCTAATTCTAATTCCATTCTCAAGAAGTTCATTATTGTATTTTTCAATTCTAATGTCCAGAATCTTAAGAAGATCACTTTCACTTAAAGGGTTAAATGTAATAATTTGGTCTAAACGATTAATAAATTCACGGTTATATGTTTCTTCTAATGCATCTAAGGTCTTATCAACTTGAGGGTTTTCACCAAAACCTACGTTATTTTTTTTCTCGACGCCTATATTACTTGTAAGAATAATAATTGTCTTTTTAAAATCAATAACATTACCCTTTGAGTCGGTCAGTTCACCTTTTTCAAATACTTGTAAAAATAAATGAGAAACTTTTTTATCAGCTTTTTCAAACTCATCCAATAAGATAACAGATTCGGGATTTTTAAGTACTTTTCCGGTCAATAAACCTTCCTGCTCAAACCCAACATAACCAGGAGGTGAACCAACTAATTTTGAAATTGATGCAGAATCCATATATTCAGTCATATTAAGAGGAATCACTAATTTTTCACTACCAAATAGGTGTTTAGCTAAAACAGTGGCAGATTCAGTTTTTCCAACGCCGGTAGGTCCTGCGAAAAATAAAACAGTAGGCCTATCTTTTTTTCTTAACCCACTTTTAGCGCGTTTAATAGCTCTTGCCAATACTTTAAGGGCAGCATCTTGTCCAATCAGTTCCTTTTTTAAGTTTGTTTCAATATTTTTAATACGATCTTTTTCTTCTTTTGATAATTTATTAGCTGAAATAGGAGTGTTGGTTATATTTTCGATAACTTTTATAATCATACCGCTGTTTACTAAAGGTAGTGGATCATCTGAGTGTTGTGCATTAAGTTCCTTTAATACATCTCTATCAAGCGTTGAGCTATCAGTATTGTATTTCTTTTTAAAGGCTTTAAATTTATCTCTAGTTCCTAATACTTCAGTTTGATCATTTTTCTCAGAAGATAACGAGGCAAGACTACAAACCTCATCAAGAACATCAATTGCCTTATCAGGAAAATTTCTATCTTTCATATACTCATCAGTCAGCTCAATGATTAAAGAAAGGCATTCATCTTGTACATATACCGAATGATAATCTTGATAAGAAATCACAATCTTTTTAAGAATATCTAAAGTTTGTTCCTTGTTAAGAGGTTGAATTTCCACAGTCTGAAAAACATTACTCAAAGCTACATCTTTTTTAAATTCTTTATATTGACTAGGTGTAGCTGTGCCTATAATTTTTACATTTAATCTAACCAAGTGTTGTCGCAACAGATTTGTAAACTCTATCATTCCTTGAAGATTCCTCGCGGTTAATAAGTGTACCTCATTGATAAATAAAATATCCATCGGTTTAAGAGTAAGAAGAATGCTTTTAAAATTATTTTCTAACTCCGAGCGGGTTGTGGCACTACTTACTAGTGAAACCAAGTCCAAATAATAAAGAGTGTTACCCCTTAAAGCAGGAATTTCACCTTTTGAGCACATATATGCTAAGTGCTTAATTACTGCTTTTTTACCAACACCCAATTCACCAATTAAAATAGGATAATTTTTCTGCTTTTTTCCTAAAATCCTAATAATTTTCTGTACTTCTTCAGCGCGATACAAAGCAAGGTAAGGCTCTTCTTTATTCATCTCATTAAGGTTTGTAAGAAAATTATTTTTTAAATGTGTTCTGCGATCATCAACAGGTTCATCAATCTTTTCTTGTCTGTCAGTAGCAATAAAACCTTCTTTAGACAAGGAATCCATACTATTCAACATTTTTTCTACTTCCTCTGACCTTAACTCAAAACAAGTCTGGCAAAAATTCATCTCCCGTTTAGTAATTTTATGTAATTCTGCATATTTCTCTTCTTCATTTTTATCCAATCCTACATTGCAAAGTAAGCAGTTTTTATATTCCTTTTGTATTGTCGAACTCATTTTAAGTTCCTCCTTAAATCTTTCTTTGAATTTTATTAATTTTAGTAGAAAGATTTTAAAAAAAATAAAAAAATAGAAAAAAGCAGAGCTTTCTTCTATTTCAAAACGTACTTTTCTTTATCTTTTTGTTCTAAGTTTTTCTTTTTAGAACGTCTTTGGAAAAAGTAAAAAGTTTCAACGAATAGTACAGCAAATGTGCATATTGTTGCGAAATAAGTTGCAATTATAACAAGGTTAAATGTACCAAAAGAAGAAGAGAGTAAATAATCTACGGTATAAACACCAAACAAAGCCGATAGAAAACCTACAAATAAAATCCTAAAGAAGGATATTAATATTTGTAAGGGAATCCCAATAAATAATTTCATTAGTTATCACCTTTCTAAAACCTGTATTTATACCTTCTTTACTGAAAAATAAAAGAAATCCTAAGTTTTATTAAAATATTTATTAATTTGGGTAGTTATTGATAACCCGAAGGAGGAATGTTCCTTGAGGAAAAAATTATTATTTAGTACAGCCGCCATTTTAATGGCCGCTCCTTTAGCTAACGTACACGCAGAAACAGTTCATACTGTGAAAAGAGGAGAAACCTTATTTAGTGTAAGTGAGAAATATAATGTACAAGTATGGCAATTAAGAAGTTGGAATAACTTAAAAAATAACAATATTTACATAGGCGAGGTATTAAAGGTAAGTAAACCAGATAGTAATTCACAGGGTATTACAGGGATACAAACGTATTATGTAAAAAAAGGTGATACATTGTGGAGTATTGCATCTAGCTACAAGACAACAGTACAACAGTTAATGAGTTTAAATAAAATGTCTTCTTCTACAGTTTTTGTAGGACAAAAACTAATTGTCTCTCAGACTAATGTTTCTCCTACATCACCAACTACTCCAACTACTTCTCAAAGTTATACAGCTAAAGCAGGGGATACACTGTTTAGTATTAGTAGAACTTTTAATGTATCGGTTAACAACATTATGAGTTGGAATAATCTTAAATCTTCAGCATTGTATGTTGGACAGAAACTAAATTTAAATACAACTACACCCCCATCTACATCCCCATCTACACCCTCTAACCCCACAACTACTAACAAGGTATATGCTACAGTAGCCGCTTCTTCTCTTAATCTAAGAACATCACCAAACGGATCCGTTATTACAACAATGCCGTCCGGTGCTAAGGTAGAAATCATTTCTACTTCAAACGGCTGGAACCAAGTTAAGTACGGAAATTATACAGGTTGGGCATCAATTAGTTACTTAAAACTTGTTATTAATGGAGATACATCCACACCAACCCCGACTACCCCTCCACCAACTACAACAATTAAGTATGCTTATGTTTCAGCCTCAGCGCTTAACTTAAGAACGTCACCAAACGGATCTATTATTACAACAATTCCTAATGGAGCAAAAGTCCAAGTTTTATCTACTTCAGGTAGTTGGACAAATGTGAAATATGGAACAAATACAGGTTGGGTATCAAGCGATTATTTAAGCGACAACGATGATAGCCCTTCTAACAGCACAAATGGCAAGATTGTATTATTAGATCCAGGACACGGAGGGGCAGACGCAGGAGCTGTAAACGGAAGTTATTATGAAAAGAATCTTACGTACACTTTAGCTAGCAAAACAAAACAATACTTAGAGAATATGGGTTATAAGGTTTACTTAAGTAGAACATCAAGCGGTAGCTGTCTACCAGTCTACACTTTAACTCCTGATTTACAGTGTCGTGTGGATAAGGCTAAAACGTATGATGCTGATGCTTTTGTAAGTATACATATTAACGCAGCTGTTCCTGGTGCAATTGGTACTGAAAGCTACTACAATGCAAATTCTAGTTATGATGGTTCAATGAATAAGCAACCTTCTAATAGCAAACTACTTGCACAAACTGTACATAGTTATTTCCAACCAGCTATGGGAAGTACCAATCGTGGGGTACACGATAGCTCCCTATATGTATTAAGAAAGAATACAGTACCAGCAACTTTGATTGAGATTGGATTTATTTCTGATTATAGAGACTTAAATAAAATGATTAATGCTACATATCAAAATAACATTTCTAACGGTATTGCTAGAGGTATAAATGCTTATTTCTCAAAAGTGAATTAGCAAAAAAGGTGGGGGAACCCACCTTTTTTCTATGCAAGGGAAGGTGAAATTTGAAAATATTGAAAGTTAGTTGGCAAGGAGAGTGTTAATAATGAACAAGCAACAAGATCTATTTTTAGCAGCTAAAACAGCATTAGAGGATAGAGGAATAGACTTAAACGAGCTTGCAATTTTAGTTTGCAATGCTCAAAAAAAGCATAATCCAGATATTAACGAAGAAGTAGCAATGCATCACATAATTTCAGTATTAAAAAAGCGAGAAGTACAGCACGCGGTTTTAACGGGAATAGCACTGGATGTAGCAGCAGAGCAAAAACTATTACCCGAACCTCTATTAGGTATTATCGAAAGAGATGAAGGTTTATACGGTGTCGATGAAACATTGGCAATGTCTATTACAGGTTGTTACGGAAGTATTGCTAGCTCAAACTTTGGGTATTTTGACATCGTTAAGCCAGGCATTATTGGTTTATTTAATGACAAGAAAGCAAAACCAGGAGAGGTACATACCTATGCCGACGATCTTATTTGCGCAATTGTAGCGGCCGCTTGCAGCCGATATGCGCATAGAGCAGGTTAATTATAGATACAAATATTAGCCAGTGTGAAAGCCTTTATCCCAATGTTTTGTGAGATAAAGGCTTTTTGAAAAAATTAATATTTATAGTTTAAATATTTTAATTAATGTTGTATAAAATATAAAACTTTTATACCGCATCTAAATAAGAGCACTAATATATACTTTGAAAGTTTTCTAATTTGAAAAGAGGTTTACTAAATGAAGAATAAAAAACTAATTATTTCTGTAGTTATAGCTGGCTTGGTTGTAGTGTATGGAGTAACATCATACAACGGCCTAGTTGTTGCACAAGAGAATGTTAACAATAAATATTCTCAAGTTGATAATCAATTAAAAAGAAGGGCAGATTTAATCCCTAATCTTGTTGAAACAGTAAAAGGTTATGCAAATCACGAGCAGAAGGCAATAGATTCAGTAACTAATGCAAGAGCACAATTGGCAGGAGCTAAAACACCCGGAGACAAAGCTGAAGCTGATCAAGAGCTAAGCGGAGCATTAAGTCGATTACTTGTAGTAGCAGAAAATTACCCCTCATTAAAGGCAGATCAAAATTTTAAATCGCTAAGCGACTCACTTGAGGGGACGGAGAATAGGTTATCTGTAGCAAGAAAAGACTATAATGACAAAGTAACTGAATACAACAATAAGATTAAAAAGTTCCCTAAAAATATTTTTGCGAAAATGTTTGGCTTTGATAAAAAAGCATATTTTGAAACACCAGAACAAGAAAAAGAAACTCCGAAAGTAGACTTTGGGAGCGGTAACTAATGAAATTCCTAGCGCCGTTTGCTTTATTATTTACACTATTGTTTAATACAGCTAGCGTTGCTTTTGCTGAATCTGATATTCCAGATCCAGTAGGCGATATCTATGTACAAGATTTCGCACAAATCCTTAACGAAGAAGAAAAGTCAGAAATCATCGGTATGGCAAAAAAACTAGATGATGAAACTAAGGCTCAAGTAGCCGTACTTACAGTTAATTCACTAAATGATTCTACTATTGAAGATTTTTCAAACGAAGCTTTCAGGAAATACAAATTAGGTGACAAAGAACTTAATAACGGTATTTTAATAGTAGTAGCTATGAAAGAGAAACAAGTTCGTATAGAAGTGGGCTATGGGTTAGAGGGAAGAGTGACTGATATCAAATCAGGAGAAATTCTGGATAACTATACAATCCCATATTTAAAGGAAAAGAAATATGATAAAGCAATCGTAAGTACATATAAAGTAGTTTACAACGAAGTAGCAAAAGAATATGACTTAGGTAAGGACTTTCATCAAAAGGTACCAAAAGCGCCTCATTCTTCTAAAGCGGAATCTGGATTGAATGCTTGGCAAGTCATTCTTATTGTTATCGCAGTTATCATTTTAATCATACTGGATTTTATATTCTTTAAAGGAGCAATTACCGAAGCGGTATTATATATGCTATTGTCAGCAAGAGGTGGCGGCGGGGACGGTCCACGTGGCGGTGGCGGCGGTAGTTCTGGCGGCGGCGGTGCTAGTAGAGGTTGGTGAAAAAACTGCGTGTATGGAGTCATATGCGCAGTTTTTTTCGTAATATTACTGAAAACAAAGAATTATAAACCGAAAAACCCTTATAAAACACTATTATATAATGTTTTATAAGGGTTTTTTAACTTACAAATATTTAACTTCTTAGAACGGTAAATCGTCATCTGAAATATCAATTGTTTCGTTGCTATTGTTAGCAAACGGATCTTCATCCACTCTTGTGTATTCCTGATTGCCGCTTTGGTTAGCAGAATTATTGTTACGGTTACCCTCTTGAGCATTACGGTTATTTCCGTTGCCTCGGTTGTTACCTTGAGAACCGCCATTATTTCCATCGCCATTACCGCTACCGCCTTTAGGCTCAAGGAATTGAACAGACTCAGCTACTACTTCTGTCACGTATACACGTTTACCGTCTTGGCCTTCATAACTACGTGATTGAAGGCGACCATCAACGCCAGCTTGACTACCTTTTTTAAGAAAGTTAGCTACATTTTCTGCTTGTTTTCTCCAAACAACTACGTTAATAAAATCGGCTTCACGCTCACCGCTTTGGTTTGTGAAAGTTCTATTAACAGCCAATGTAAAAGTTGCTACTGCAACACCACTTGGAGTATATCGAAGTTCAGGATCTTTGGTCAGGCGACCAACTAAAATTACACGGTTCATCATTATGTATCAATCTCCTCATTTTAAAAAACTAGCTATGTAGTAAATATATTTCAAATTGATTATAGGGGAAAATGATAAATAAGTGGAAAAAACATAAAAAAGTTTTAGTCGGTGTAAGGAACTAACTCAAAGTCTTTATCTCGATCTAAGTGTCCGATGTATCCTATCTTCTTAAAACGCTTCGAGTGATTGAAGGGCATTAGTAGTTTTGAAATTTGTTTCTCATCCCTCTTATAAAAACTCAACACTTCGTCTACGCCCATAATCATTTGCTTTAGAATATGGTCATATTCTTCACGTATTAGCGTCTCAGAACCAAATTGGTGCTCAACCAATTCTGTTCCATTTTCTATCAAATAGCTTATTCCTTCTACAAGCGCCTGGTCCCTAAGTGTATATAAGCTACCAGGTAAGTGAATTGTTAAGTGCTTTGCATATTCTTCAGGTAGTTCTAAAAAGAAACGAATAATATCTAAATCAATTGTTCGATAAAACAATACTGATAGATGCGTATCGTCAATTACATCATAGAGAAATTCAAATACCTTTTCTAATTCTCTATCGTTAAGATGATAGGGCGCAAATAATGCAATTCTATTCAAGAGAGTAAGCCTCCTTAGTCAATTTTTGTTATTATCCTAAACATCTTTTTTTAAAAAAAATTAAATTACATTGTTCTATTAACTTAACCATTGTTCTTTAATAACTTTACCCAGTAATTAAATCCCTCTCGATCATCTTCTAATAGGCATTTATTTATATTTTCCTCGATTTGTTCTTTTGTGAGGTGAAGTGGAAATTCCCTAGAAACAAAGACTTCATCACCCGTTGACAAATGTTGGTATAATATGAACATAATTTCTTCAGGATCGGTAAATAGAAAAGGGAAGTCAGATACGCCTTCATCTTTAATCCATAAGTAGATATCTTTAGGTTTGAAAATTAGAAGCGGCAAGTGTTTATCAGGAGTAGATAATTTTAGTTGGTTGCTACATTTATTAAGGTGTTTTAATAGAGGGGTAAACTCTTCAGAATAATAATGCAGAGCAGCATCAAGCAGTAAATCAATATTCATACGTAACTCCTCCTTTGTTAAGAGTAATAGCAAACTAACAAATCTAACCAGAAAATTAAAGGAAAGTTAAACTTTTTGTTTTACTAAAACAACAGAGAAAGGCGGGGGAGAATATGAATATTGAAAATAGCCGTGTGGCCCGTAAAAAGCAGAATCAAGCTAGCACAAAAGAGTGGATTATTAGTTTAGCTATTGCACTTATAGCCGTATTTATTTTAAGAACATTTATTATTGGCCTAGCAATTGTCGATGGTCCTTCTATGTTAAATACTATTCAGGATGGTGATAGAATAGTTTATTCTAAGCTCTCGACCCCTAAAAAGGGTGATATTGTAGTAGTAGTAACACCAGATGGTACCAAAATCATTAAGCGAGTTATTGGTTTAGAAGGAGACACTGTAGAAATAAAGAGTGGAGTACTGTTTGTTAACGGAAAAGAGAAAAAGGAGAATTATATTAAAGAACCAATGTACAATTATGACTATAAAAAAATTACAGTTCCTAAAAATGAAATTTTTGTAATGGGTGATAACCGAAATATTTCCGCTGACAGTAGAAGATTTGGAACTTTTAATTTAAAGGATCATTATGAAGGTAAAGTAGTTCTTGAGTTTTGGAATAATTTTAAACTTTATTAATAGAGTAACTAAAAAAGAAGACCGCTATCTAACTACAAATTAGATCTAACGGTCTTCTTCTTATATTAGGGAAAAATTTCCCCACCCCAATAACACATCTTTACTTTAACACAAATACTCTAAATACCTCTATTAAAATAAGAATGTTATTTATCTAAATATGCAAAGCGGCCCCAATCAATTTGACCACCAGATTCAGCTTTTGGAATAGAACCATTGGGTGTCAATACCCATAGGGTAGGAATACTACAGAAGTCTGGAGCTGTTCCTTCACCATCTGTAAGATAAACAATTCCATCCGGTTTTTCATCAATAGCAAATTGATCCTCTATCTTTTTATTAGTGGCAAGTTCAAAAACAGGGGTAAAGGAGGTTCCCCCTAATCCGTGAACCACAAAGGAATCTAGGTTAATTGAAGTGAAATTTTCTACTGATTGAATACCATAATCGCATTGTACAATAGTTATTTTAGCGAAATGTTTCATCCCATCTATTTCAGCTAAAAAGGATTCAAGATATTGCTTAGTAGAGTAGCTAGTATCTATCGCAACCATTAAATTTAGCTGTTTAGTACGAATTGATCCCATTTTAACAGTTCCGAATTTCCTAGAAGGGCGGGACCAAGTGTTTCTTCTTTGGGATGAAAGTAAAGAACGGGCAAATGTAGATAGTAATTTTGGCCAGTTAAGTTGAGCCTCAAACAGCCTTTCAATAATAGCTTCCATTTCTCCAGGAACTTTTCCAGGAGAGCTAACCATAGCTTGTCTAACCATACCTTGGATAACAGCCTTTTGTACCTCTGGAGCATCATTTGCCGCTTCTTCCCAGTGTGGATGAAGGTTCTCAAAACCAGGAGCTTTTTGAGATTTTTGTCCCCCAGAACCGTTACTGTTATCATCTTCATTGTTATTACCATTAACTAAATCATCAAGTAGAGTATTTTGTAGCTCTGGAGGTAATTTAATCGGTTCTTCACGCTTATCTAGAATTTCATAATACTCTTCAGCAGATAAACCTTCAGGCAAATTGAAATGATAATACATTAAACAATTTTTAGGAAGAACTGCAATTGCTGATCTTATGAGCTGGTTAATTTCAATATCACAGCATATGTTCCAAAGGCCGGAATCTTTTCCTTTACCTCTTAGGTGATGAAGGTCTGTAATATGTAAGATTTCGTGAATATCAATGAAAATTTGTTCATTTTGCTGATATGTCATATATCCTAAAGGATTTGTATGTCTAAAAGGTCTACCTTTTTGTATAGTAACAGCGGCTACAGGAATCTTATCATCTATTTCTGTTTTAATTCCGAAGTTGGCTAGTAAAGCAGAATAGAAAGGGTGTTCTCTTAGCATTAAATAGATATTATCTTGTAGCCTATTAGTTGTGTGAGTAATCATTATTCTTTTTTGTTCTTCTGTTAAATCTGCTTGTCCCTTTATACGCATAAGGTACCTCCTGATGTCCGATCATTTACTTTACAAAAAGCCAATTACTATGAATTGGCTTTTTGTATTAATTACTGAGCGTTTGCTACAACTTTTACATCGATGTATTTAATAAGTTGAGTCACATAAAGTCCTGTATCTCCGCTTGTTAAAAGATCAGCAATTAAAGGGGAGGTCTCCTTTTGATTGTGATTTGAAACTAGTTGTTGAAATGTTGTTCCAAATTTTCCTCTAGGGAGATCAAGCATAAAACGTAAGAAACGTAATCTGTTTGCATCAATCATCTCTTTGAATTTTTCATTTTTAGCATTTTGATGAAAATAATCAACAAGGTCTTGAGTAGCCTCATTAATTAAGTCTGTCTTACCATCTAATTGAGCTTGTAAAATTCTTTTTCTAAGCTCTCCTTTAGGCTCTTGATATTCAAGTGCATCCTTTAGTGTATCAATTTCATAACCAGGAATAGGGTTGCCTGAACGAGTTTTACCTAACTCAATTACGTTAAGAGGATTAGAACCTACATCGTATTCATCATAAGAGTTTAAAATTTCTTCCGCTGTAGGAGCTTTTTCTGCTAACTTGTCTTCAACCAAGTGGAAGTGAGGAACTTCGGCTTCTCCAACAATAGCAAGAAGGAGTTCTTCACGAATTGCAGGATCAGGATATTGCACAGTATTAACGTATAAACTTAAAAAAGCAGCATTACGATATGAAGAAGAAAATGACGGAATCTTAAAATCATTTTTCTTCGGATTAAATAGAGCTTTAGGATAAGTTTTATAAAACTGAATTGTTAAATCGTCATAACCTGAGTCTGGTTCAGTGGCAAATTCAAGCCAAGTATCAAAATCTAACTTGGTGCGTAGGTGAACCACGCGGTTTTTAAAAGCATCATCCGCAAACCAATCTTGAACAATATGTCCTTCATTTGGGTTTGCAGCGGCAAAAAAGCTCAATTCTTCAGGAGTTACATACCCTTTGAATTTACCGCTATCAAAGAGTTGGAAAATCATCTGAAACATCTGCTTGTCTTCAATACGGTTCACTTCATCCAAAAAGATAATTCCACCAGGTGCATCATCTACTGAAAGTCCAATAGATTCGTAATATGCCTCTAAATGGCTCCAGTTTTCTATATAATTTTTTATCTTTGTAAAGCTTAGTTGGTATTCACCTGCAATTTCTACAATTTCACCATTAACATTTTTTCGTCGAGGAACTTTATTGCCTTCGCTATCCTCTTTATATCTAGGGAACATTTCAGCAATAATCTTTCCTAGATACTTTTGTTTGTGTTCCTCTGTAATCTCAGGGTAGCTCATATCTTCAGCTAACTCTTGTCCAAGTCTTATTCCGATAACCGGAATGTTTAAAGCCGTACCAGCTTTTTTCATTGTGTAGGATTTTCCAGCGCCAGCCGGCCCCCAGAAAAGAAAAGGTGGTCTTTCAAAGTTTTTTCGAGCACGGAATTTAGGATCCATAATTGCTCCAGCAATACTAATTACTGCTTGTTGCATTTGTTTACCTATCATTTAAAACGCTCCTACCTATGTATGAATTTAAATCTTCTATGTTTGTGCGGGCTTTTTTTAATACACTTTATTTTTTTACCTTAATAATATTCTCAGGTAATTTTAATTTTCTAGAACTATTTTAAATGAAGCGAAATCTCAAGTGGAAAAAAAGTAGGCAGCTGAGCAATTAATTTTTTCTCAGTGAAAAATTAAAAAGTGATAGAATTGAGCTACATTATTTTAAGGGAGGGTTATTTTTGGCAAGAGGTAAAAAGAAAGATGAAACAAACGATAGTCAATTACATAGAAATACGGAAGCAAATATACATAACGTTGAAAATAAAGAAAATAATTTAGAAGATACAACTGAACAAAGTATTAATAGCGGTTCTGATATCTCAGAAGAGTTAGATGAAGCAACCTTAGAACAGCGATGGTTAGAAAGAATCTTAAATCATCCAGTTAAAGTTTTGGAGATAGATGAGAAATCGAATAATAAAACTTTTATAGAAAAAACTGTAAAGGATATTATAGATCCTGAACAAGATATATGGTATTCAGTAAAGAAAAAGAAACCTATTATTTCTGACCCTGGTACAAAAAAGTTAATAGCGGCAACTGGTACAACCTTCCCAAAAATTATTCCAATAGAAAAGCAAAGCGATTTTCCTTCAAAAGAACGTGAGCAAGTATGGATTGAGGCTACTGCTCTATTTCCAGATGGCACCACAAACGAAGATTATGGGATTGCTAATAGAATGAATTGCCAAGATCCTATTTCAGGCTCCAATTTACCAATTATGGCGCGTAAACGTGCAAGGCATAGGGCTTTCTATAGATCGGACTATATTGGCCTATATGAAATTAATGATGAGAATGAGGTACTTGAAGCTAGAGAAGAAAAAGAACAGAAGCTACAAAATCAATATAGAATGCTTGAAGAAAAATTAAAGCAACAAGAATTAAAAAATAAAAAACTAGCTAACCAATTATGTAAAGAGATTAAGACGGAGAGCGGAGAACTAGTTTGGTCTATTAACGATCAAGCACAGCTTCTCCAGCTAGGGAAGGGAACTTCTCTAACTTCATACGTTGCTTTATTAAAAATACGTCATTTAGCAAAGAAAGAAGCGGCAAACAGTTAACTGTTTGCTTTTTTTATTGCTGCTGTTTATTAGAAGAAATTGTTAATGGAATGCTAGAAGCCCACAGAGAACATCTCCCTCAATTCTTTAAGAAAAACCAAAAAGACTCCAAAATCCTTAACAACAAAACGCAGCGAGTAAATAAACTCCCTGCGTTTTGTTATGTATTAAAATATATGCTATTTGTTTATTAATGTGTAGTTAGCCTTAAATACAGCGCTAGGCAATGTGTACGAATTTCCCTGTTTTTCTTTCAAAATGAAGTCTCCCTCATACACATTAGTATATTCTGTGGAGAAAAAGCTATCTTTTTCTGTGGGGATATAATAACGTCCATCAGAAGAAGTTTTATCAAACCATAGTTCACTAAAATTAGCTCGGTCTCTAACATCCAGATATTTATCTTTATTAACAAGAAACTCTTCTTCAAAAAACTGAACTGCATTTATAATTGTTGTTCGTTGATACGCAGGCAATACTTTCATCTCCTTGATTAAACGCTTAACTTAAATCCTTTAATACATAATTTATTTATGAACCTACCGTTAATTAAAGTTTAACACCGCTATATTTAGAAGATGAATAAAAGAGCCCTTATCTTATTTTAGGACTCAAGTATATTAAATCTCTTTAAACCTCTACCAAAAGAGTACTTATATTACAAAGAGATAAATTATAAGTGACAGTAGCAAAATCGGTGCTAAAGGAATAGATTTTCTTGGCTTCTTAATAAATCGATTAATAACAAAAAATAATAAAATTAGTATCCAGTTTACAAGTAAGTAAGTTATCCAATCTACAAGCGGAATTAGCAACAGAAATCCGCAAATTATCCAAGGATCTCCTTCACCCATACCCGAGTTTCTAGAGAATATATTTGATAAAAATACTAAAGGACTTTTAAATTTAGTTTTTTTCTTTTCTTCTTGAGACGTGTCTTTAATCTCCTCTGAATCGTTATCTCTTCTATTTCTTATCAAATGAATAAACAAAGCGAATAAGTAAAAAGAAACAAATACAAATAGAATAGCAGATATCACAATAACATCAGGCTTCATTACTAGAAATCCTATAGATGCAAAAAGCGGTAATAAGATATTGAATTCTTTATGTAAAATATCATCTAATACACAGTAGAGAAGTAATGCTATAAGTACCCAAGCTTTCCACTCAAAATAAGGGTTATAGCTAATCACAAATAGAATGTAAAGCGCTGAGAAAAAACCATACTTTAGTTTTTCTTTTATTAGAGAAGTTTTATGAAACTTACTGAAAAAATAAAGGATGATAACAAAACTTAAACAATAAAAAAATAAATTCAAAATATTTTCTCACTCCTTTTACACAGAGAAATAGGGGGTTATACCGTGTCACACGAAACTAACAAAAAATGTACCGTTTGTAACGATCGATTTGTTTTCAAAGATCTTTCAAAAATCTTAGGTAAAGACCTTCAAATCTGTATTAACTGCCTTGAAGAAAAAATGCGGAAAGGCGAAATTCAATCGTTTGGTGAAAAGCAATATGAAACGATTGTAAAAATGTTAGAGGAAATGCCAGAAGAAAATACAGTATCGGAAGAAAGAAATTTAATGAAGGTTCAAGAACAGAACCTAGAAGCAGAATTGTTTGTTCTTCAATTTGGCCGCGATTTAACAAGTCTTGCTCGACAAGGAAAACTTACACCAGTTATCGGTAGAAAGAAAGAAATTGAGGAAACTATTTTAATTCTTAGCCGAAAATTTAAAACAAATCCTTTATTACTGGGGGAGCCCGGAGTTGGTAAAACCGCTATTATTGAAGGCGTTTCCCAACGTATAGCAAACGGAACAGTTCCTGAAGGATTACAAAATAAACGAGTAATTGAATTAAATATTGGAAACCTAGTGGCTGGAACAAAATTCCGTGGTGAATTTGAAGCTAGGCTAAAAAAGATTATCGAAGAAGTAGAACAGCATAAAAATATAATCTTATTTTTAGATGAATTCCATACTATTGCAGGTGCAGGTGGAGCGGAAGGTTCAGTGGACGCAGCTAATATCCTAAAACCTTCACTAGCTAGAGGGAATATCCAAGTGATCGGAGCGACAACATTTGATGAATATCGTATGTATATTCAAAAAGATGGTGCTTTATCTCGTAGAATGATTAGTGTTCAGGTTGAAGAACCAACAACCGAGGAATCAGTTGAGATTATTAGTGGTTTGTTACCAATATTTGAGCAACACCACGGAGTAAAATTTGAAGAGAATGTAGTTAAAAAAGCTGTAGTTTTATCAAAACGCTATATGACTGAAAGATTCTTACCAGATAAGGCAATTGACCTTATCGATGAAACAGCGGCTAATCGTAAAATTAGTCAATCGATTCCTAATTTAGATTACAAAAAATTAGAGGTTTTAAAAAGCGAAGCAACGGAAATGAAAAATAAATTAATTTTAGAAGAGAAATACGAAGAAGCAAAAGCGCAACTTATTAAAGAAAAAGAATTAGATGCTCAAATTAAAAAAGTAAAAGAGAAATTAGAGAAAGAAAAAAAGAAAAACTCTCTAGTTACAGTTCATCATTTAACAGACATCCTTGAAAAGAAAACGGGGATTCCTGTAAAGGATGTAGCCGAAGAAGATAGAGAGAAACTAAAAGTGATGGATAAAACTTTAAGAAAGTTTGTTAAAGGTCAAGATCGTGCGATTGAGTTAACAACTTTAGCTATTCGCCGCTCTAAACTGAAATTAAAGGATCCAAACCGCCCAACTGGTGCTTTCTTATTCTTAGGTCCTACTGGAGTAGGTAAAACAGAATTAGCAAAAGCGTTAGCACAGGAAATGTTTGGCGATAAGAATGCTATGATTCGTATTGATATGAGCGAATTTCAAGAAAAACAAAGTGTTTCTAAACTAATTGGTTCACCTCCTGGTTATATTGGTTATGAAGAGGGCGGTAAATTAACTAATGAGCTTAGAAAGAAACCTTTTAGCATTGTATTATTTGACGAAGTAGAAAAAGCACACCCAGATGTATTTAATGTTATGCTTCAAATCTTTGAAGATGGCATTATTACTGATAACAAAGGGAAAACTGTAGATGCTAAAAATGCTGTTTTTATTTTAACGAGTAATTTAGGAAGCAAACTATATTCTAAACAAACAAGTAACTTAGGCTTTTCATCAAAAACAGAAGAGTCCCAAACAAAAGACTTAGAAAACAAAGTTATTGATTTTGTACGTCGCGATGGTTTCTTCCGACCAGAGTTTTTAAACCGTCTTGATGCAACAGTGGTGTTTAATCCGCTAACAGATCGAGCAATGAAAGAAATTATAGAGAAGTTAACAAGCGAACTTTCAGATAGAATTCAAAAAGAAGGATATAAACTGGTATTCTCAGCAGAATCTTTAGAGCTCTTAAAGAAAGAGGGATATCGTCCAGAGTTCGGTGCTCGAGAAGCAAAACGTAAAGTTGAAGCTGTAACAGACTTACTAGCTAGTAGAATTTTAGATGTGGAAAAAGAAGAATATACAGTATTAGTCGAAGATGAAAAACTAATTGTGAAGTAGAGTGTAGAGCACTCTACTTTTTTTATTTTCATTTAAAATTCATTTCCACAATTTAATATTTAATTTATTGGGTATTTACCATAAGGGTAAAATGTTCGGGCTTAATAAGATGACCACATAAATTTAAGCTTTTTTTGTTATAAGAGCTAATTTTCTACTATAAATATAAGGTGGTATACCAAAAAATACATAAAGGAGAATTTGTATCGGATTTAGAATAATAAATTTTAAATAAAAGTTAAGAAATATGTACCAATATAAGCTTAAATTTGAAATAATAGATATGGATATACACATATAGTTTAAATTACCACTAAAAGTACCAATATTAATCAATTAACGGTACTTACTATCTAAATAATTTTGGCTGTAAAGGAAAAGTAAAAAAAATTAAGGTAAACCATTATTTACAATTGGAAACAAGACGAATACTTAGTCATAATAAAATGGAGAAGAGGAGTTAAAATAAATATGGTTTTAAAAAGAGGACAAATTATTTGGGCTAACTTAAATGGGGACAAAGATGAACTACAAGGAGAAAATATACCTTGTGTTATTGTTCAAAATAATAGAGAGAATTCCAGGTCTGAAACTATTGTTATAATACCAATGGAAAAAGCACCTAGTGACTTAGAAATGCCTTATTCATCACATATACATATAAGTAATAAAGATATACCGGCTATGAAATTAGGAGATTTAATGGCTAGGTGTGATCAAATTAGGGTAATCGATAAACAAAGAATCTTAAAAGCAGAGAATGTATTTCTTTCTAAAGATAAATTAGCAAAGTTAGACAGATATTTTTTAACAAGGCTGAAATATGGAAGCAAAAATAAAACTTATCAACTAGTTTGGGTGAAATATAATGATGGAGTAGGAGCAGAAAAAAGTATGTCAAATGCTTTTCCTGCTTTAGTTGTTGGCGAAAATAATCCAAATAAGTCAACTATTGTAGTCGCTCCACTTTTAAAAAATAAGAGAAATCATTTATTATCAGGACAAGTTTTAATACCAAGCGGGCTTATTACCCCAAACTTCAATGAAAGTGTTGTCTCATTTAATCAAATAAGAGTGATGGATAAGTCAAGAGTACAATACGGATCAGTAGTCAAAAATATCGAACTACCAGATGATTTATCTTTAGAAATTGATCAAGCTTTTGTCAATTACTTCAACATTCAACTGTATCAAAAAGGACAAATTGTATGGGTTAATTTAGATGGTATTGAAAGCGAACAGAAAGGAATTAAACCTTGTGTTGTTGTTCAAAATGATGTAGGGAATGGAGCGTCTCCGACTACGATTGTATTACCTTTGACATCAAGCACATCAAAAGTTGATTTGCCTGTGCACGTTAAAATAAATAAAGAGGACTTTGTTAATTCGGTATACGAATTTAGGGATTCTATTGTTTTATGTGAACAAGTTAGAGCGATCGACAAAAAAAGAATTGTGGGCATAGACAGATGCATTCTTCAAGGTGAGATTATAAAGAAAATTGAGGAGGCTCTCTTAATTTCAATTGGGTATGGACAAGGAACGCAACACGAACTAATATCATATACAGCAGAGAGCGGATTAGGTTCAGAACATAA